>Ga0181520_10009885_pt1 | contig 13010 bp, 15 predicted proteins | sample PEATcosm2014_Bin_29_FD_132451 | JGI IMG/M metagenome (GOLD analysis project Ga0181520, IMG submission 132451) | Peatland microbial communities from MTU Mesocosm Facility, Houghton, MI, USA - PEATcosm2014_Bin02_30_metaG | ecosystem: Environmental > Terrestrial > Soil > Wetlands > Peat | place...
ACACCGGAGAAACAGTGACCGTGTAAAGGCAGTTTGTACCGCAGGCGAACTTGGGTAGGAAAAGGTGATCAAAGTTCATCAATCCGCACGCATACCTGCCCGCTGGATCGGTGTTGATCTCAACACGACCGGACACGCGGCAGTCGCCGCTGATCCTGGCAGCGGGAAGATCCTGAAACTGGGTAAAAACACACACTATGTCCGCAGCAACTCCACCAAAAACTGCACGAAACTCTACAGGGAAGGAAAACTCTGGAAACTCAAAAAAGACAAGAGCCATGAGCGCAAAGCGTTCAAGGCAGCCATAAACCGAATCTCCCGACAGATCGTATCCTTTGCGGAATCGCTCGGCTCGGGTATCAAGTTTGAAAAGCTCTTCTCCAGCCGTTACTCGCACTCCCATGATGCTGCGGGTTTTATCGAGTTCTCGTTCGGGAACGGATCGTTCTTCTCGCTCCAGCGGCTGGTGGAAAAGATGGCATCACGGCGGGGCATCCCCGTCATTTACGTCAACCCGGCCTATACCTCGAAAAGGTGCAGCCGGTGCGGGTGCATGGGGAGGCGGAGCAGGAAGCACTTTGAGTGCCCGCACTGCGGGTTTGTCGCGCACGCTGATGTGAATGCCGCGTTCAACATCGCACTTGCCTCCCGCCGGTCTGCGGTCCAGAATTTCCAGCAGGAAGAACTGGTCCGTCTCTCAAAAAAGGAAGTACGCCGGCGCGCACGTGAAGAACTGTTTACCCCGCATCCCGGTGTCCCGGGAATTGCAGCACAGGCCCCGTGCGGGAACCTGCTTGCGGTGCTGGAATAGTGAGGTCAGCTCCTTTTTTTTAATCAGGTGGGAGAACCCGGAGGTGTATGGGAAATGTGCCGAAAATGGAGAAAGCATTTCAGCAGTTTCGCATAAAAATATCTCCCTATGACAGAACATAAGGGACTGCTCTACAATTTCGCATTATTCAAGCAGCGGTACACCCGGGGAACTTCCTGGACCCAGATCCTCCTGAACTTTGGTATCATCACGGCAAATGCCAAGCTCTTCGAGGACTTCTTTTATTACCACCTTGGGCTCACCCTGCCCATGGTCATCGCCCTCGCGGTTCCCTGTTACATCCTCATCTGCTACATCATCGGGCACTACGATGAAAAGATCGGGTTCTGGCAGCTGGAAAACAACCTCAGTTACCGTTTCACCCCGTATTCTGAGGAGATGCTCAACAATATCCGGGAGATCAAAAAGAAACTGGACAAGGAGCAATAAGCACTATCTTATCCGACATCAGTACTTCATTGGTTTCAGGTTGGATCATTAATACCAAAAATCGTAATGATCAGGTAAAGACCAGATCATCCCCGCACCATTCCGCGAAATCTCTTATACAACCGTTGTGAGGCACGCGATGCAGCTGACAGAAGAAAACCTCAACAAGATATCCACGCTCCAGAGAAATGAGATCACCGAGCACCATATCTACCTCAGGATTGCACAGGTCACACCTGATCCCCATAATCGTGATGTCCTCTCCCGGATCGCGGCCGAGGAGCTGACACATTATACAATCTGGAAACAGTACACGGCAAAAGAGATTGCCCCCAGTGTGCTTCGGGTCTGGTTCTACTATCTTATTGCCCGTCTGCTCGGCCTGACCTTTGCCATAAAACTGATGGAAGGTGTAGAACAGGGTGCGCAGGCCGGTGATCTGGCCCTCCTCTCGGCTATCCCTGAGCTGCCGGCCATGCTTGCAAACGAGGCAAATCACGAGCGGGAACTTATCGCCCTGATCGATGAAGAACGGCTGAAGTATGTGGGGTCGGTCGTGCTCGGCCTCAACGATGCACTTGTGGAGTTCACCGGCACCCTTGCCGGCCTGACCTTTGCCATCCAGAACTCCCAGATCATCGCAGTCGCCGGCCTGATCACAGGTGTTGCAGCATCGCTCTCGATGGCTGCCTCCGAGTACCTCTCGCAGCGCTCCGAGGGAACGACCAGTACAGACCCGAAGAAAGCTGCCGTATACACGGGTATAACCTATATCGTGACCGTTGCCCTGCTCATCCTGCCGTTCCTTATCCTCAAAAGCCCGTACAGTGCGCTCGTATTCACCCTTATCGGCGCAGTTATCGTCATCTTTGTTTTCACGTTTTATATCTCCGTTGCAAAAGATCTGCCCTTCTGGAAGAGGTTTGCGGAGATGGCGGCGATCAGCCTTGGTATCGCAGCGATTTCGTTTGTGATCGGGCTGTTGATCCGCGTGCTCCTGAATGTGACCATCTGAAAATCCCCCGCCCGTCTCTCCCTTTTTCTCACATCTGCCGGCACATGTTTTTTTGTAAACCTTCTCTCTTCAGGTATGAGCCTGGCGTGATGGGACGTGTTTTTTTGGGAATCTGGAATGAAAAAGAGATGCACTTTTTACCGATCACGACATTTATGAGACCATACCTGCGTATGCCAGCGGTATCCCCATGAACCTCCCCGTTCGTCCCAGAATTGCGCTCACCATCCGGGTGAAGATCCTCGTTCTCTTCCTTGCGCTCTCCCTTGCAGCCCTCGCCATTACCGGCTATTTTGCGTTTTCTGCCATCACCAATGTAGGGTCCTATGCGCAGGGAAGCAGCCAGGCGCTGGGTTCGGGCGTGGTCAATGACAGTTCTGCTGCCCTGCTCTCCCTTGGCGAGCAGTACCTTGTCCGCATCGCATCCGACCAGGCAAATGTAACCGATGTGCTTTTTGAGGACACCAATACCGAGATGGACATCCTTTCAGCGCAGACTGCAGAACTCCAGCGCAATTCTCCGGTAATCTCTTCCACACCCGTCTATCCGGAGAACAATCCCCCGTCAAATCCCCTGTCCGGGGCGGTGCTCTATTTTGCGCCCGGATCAACGGCGACAGCGGACTCCGAAGAGGCACGCACCCTTGCCGGCCTTGCTGATGGCCTAAAGGCGGTATTCATTTCGGATAGTGATATGACAAGCATCTATATTGCCACCGATTCCGGGATGTTTCTGATCTACCCGGGAAATGGAACCCTTCCCAAAAATTACGATCCACGGACACGTGAGTGGTACGTGCATGCCGTTGCGCAGGATGACCAAGTCTGGTCGGATGTACCGTATGTTGATGCGGATAATAAAGGCCCGGTTATGACCTGCTCACAGGTTGTGACAAGCCTCCGCTACGGTCACTGGGTGATCGGGTCTGACGTCTCGACAAAGACCATCAACGAGGATTTTATCGGCCAGACGCTCGGCGGGAATGGGTATGCGGTACTCATTAACCAGAACGGAGATGTAATCAGCCGTCCCGGGTTCTCTGCCGGAAACGTGCAGTGGAACGAACCAATCAACCGGGAGAATGCCTTTGCGAGTAATGACCCGGGTCTCATCGCAGTCGCTGCAAATATGACTGCCGGGAGAACCGGCATAGAAACAGTCTGGTTTAACGGGACTGAGACGTACGTTGCCTATGCGCCGGTCAGGTCGATGAACTGGAGCCTTGGGATATCCCTGCCGGTCAGCCAGATCACAGAGCCGGTTGAAAAGTTTACGGGCAAAATCGCGGATGCGACAGAGGATACCGGAACGCACATCACGGATCAGACAGACCGGTTAAAAACGGTATTTGCACTCCTTTTCTTTGTGATCCTGCTTGTCGTACTCATGGTGGCGGTCATTCTCAGCCGTGTGATCACCCGGCCCGTTGCGACCCTCAAGGAAGGAGCGGCGGCCCTCGGTGACGGGAACCTTGATTTCCGGGTAATGATCCGGTCGGGAGATGAGTTCGAGGATCTGGCCCGTTCGTTTAATACGATGGCAGATGCGCTCAAAGAGAATATCGCGAATCTCAAAAAGACGACCGCAGAAAAAGAGCGGTACGCAAAGGAAATGGAGATCGCGCGGAGCATCCAGACCAGTTTCCTGCCTGAAACGATGCCGGAGATCCCCGGTTTTGATATATCGGCGGTGATGATCCCGGCGATGGAGGTCGGCGGGGACTTTTATGACGTTGTCCCGGTTAGTGACGGCCGGTGGGCCTTTGTGATCGCCGATGTATCCGGTAAGGGGGTAAGTGCGGCACTCTTCATGGCAATGTCGCGGACGCTGATACGGGCGGGTCTTGAGGGCGCGACGGATACCTCCGGTGCGCTCTGTACGGCAAATCACCTGATCGCCCGGAGTGCTCCGTCCAGCATGTTTGTCACTGTGTTTTCTGCCATCCTTGACCCCGGGAAACTGACGCTTGCCTGTACAAATGCCGGCCACAACCCAACCCTCGTCGTGCGGGGGGACAGCGGCGAGGCAGTATTTTTGCAGGAGCACGGGATCGCGATGGGTGTTCTCCCGGATATGGACGGTACCCCTGAGTACGTGCAGCTGAAACATGGGGATCTGTTCATATTGTATACTGACGGGGTGACGGAAGCTTTCGATGCCGGGTATACCGCGTTCGGGGAGGACCGGCTGGTTCGAGTCGCACAAGAATGCCGTATCCTTCCCGCCGGTGTGATCCGGGATCGGATCATCGCTGCGATCCGGGAATTTACCGGCACAGCACCCCAGTCTGATGACATCACGCTCGTGGTTATCCGGGTGCTGCCGCAGACCTGATCCGCTGTTTTCCCTCATCGGGGTCGGGTTTTGTACCTGGCCCCTTATTTCGTGCGAGAGAGATCGGCTGATGGAAGAGCCGACGGTAAAACCCGTGAAACCGGTTATTCGACTCTCTAAAAAAAAGTGCAATTTCTCCTGAACCACTCTGCCTTGTCGACAGGAGAGAATTTCCGGTTAACCCGACCGGGGACCGCGCGATCCGTCCGGGTTATTCTTCCGGCACGGAGGATTCGTCCTCCTCTTCAGTGGCCGGGGTCGTCCAGACCTTCCAGCAGAACCCTGCGACAGATCCTACAACAAAAATAACCAGCAGGATGGCGCTGATGATATTCTCTGCAACATCCATTCCGATCGGGATCTGCATACCCATCAGCTGGTTAAACATGCCGATGAACAGTGCCGCGACGAGGAAGAGGATGAATCCTACGATGAGACCCAGGAATACTGCCGCTGCAAGCCGCAAAATGCTGGGCGAGGTGGTTTTTTCATTCATAAAGTGCATGGTAAATCTGCCGATATAAATCCTTGTAAGAGCCCGCAAATTGACGGGAACAGATACAAACCGGGTGGCCGGTGCGAGAGGGGTCATGTTTATATTACGGCATGTTTAAAATCCTTAACAAAGGGACGCCATGAAAAAAAATATCTTTTATCTGATTATCGGGTTTGTCGCGCTTGCCCTTCTTGCAGTCTTCTGGTACTCGGTTGAGTCCTTTACCCCGTTTATCTTTATGATCGCATTTGTGATTGGTATTGTGCTTCTTTACCTGGCGTACCGCAGGGTAGATGATTTTATCGAGGATGAACGGAGTGCACGGATCACCGAGAAGGCGGCCATGAGGACGTTCCAGGTATTCTGGGTGTGCTTCTGTGCATTTTCGATTATGGCCGTCATGAACCTCCTCTATCTGCCCCGCTTTTCCCGAGAATTCTGGTTGGATCGCCGATCCCAACCCGTACCTCTTGAGATAATGTCGCCGAAAATGATTGGCTATATTCAACTGGGACTTCTCTGCCTAATGATCTTCCTGTACGTAGGGTTCAGGTTTTACTATGCCAGAAAGTTTGGGGACTGGGAGACCGATGAAGAATAAGATCAAGGTATACCGGGCGATGCATGATCTCACACAGGAGGATCTTGCACAGGCGATCGGTGTTACCCGGCAGACGATCCTTGCCATTGAGAAGGGGAAGTATGTCCCTTCCTTGGATCTTGCGTTCCGGATTTCACATCATTTCAAGGTAAATATCGAAGAAATCTTCTCCTATGAAGATGAAGTGCGGACCGTAGATACAGACTGATCTCGCAAAAACGTGCCGGGTTATCCCACAGTCTCCTTTTTCTCTGGGTACTACGGAGTTTTGTTGTCTCATGCGGGCCGGTTTCACCTGACCACATCTCTCTTTTCCACGTGGAGGTTCCTGTACCTTTTTATGAGCCATGCCGATGTCGGGGTACACATGTCCGGGCGATCCGGCCATATGACTGATAGATTGAAATCTCATGTATCGAACCATGCCCGAGAAGAGAAGAGGGTGCCGGTTCTAACCCATGATCAATAATAAAGTATAAATTACAAAATGTCATATTTAGATTACATTTAGGTATGCAGGGATCCCAGTTGCCTGCGCATCTTCACAGGTGGTCACGATAAAAACCCCGGTAATCTATTACGCAGCGCTTGCCGCATTCTGCATCCTGACATTGTCCATGGGAACCATCAACCATCTGGTATAACCTAGTTCTGCGCGCATTTTATTCAACCAGATTCCCGTATATATCCTTCACAGACGATATTTTTTTCAGGATTGGGGTGCTACCCGGTCGTTTTTGAGAAAACCTATTTATGACATCCAGTATAAGTTAAATAACAATAAGTAAAATGTAAGTTACATATAGGATCGATCGTTTCCGGGAATGGCACACCATTAAGTGTGCTTATGGCACAATCTCAAGTGTGTCCATCCCCGGTCACGTGCGTTCCAGACTATGGTAAACGAAAGGAGTGATTATGAAGATATTTACCGCTCTCATGGGAATAATGATGGTGTGTCTGATGGTTGCTGCAGCGAGTGCAGCGAGTGGAACCGCATCAGCACAAGCGACCACAACAAGTTCGGCAAATTCCGGAACAAGTACTGTAAGTTCATCAACGACGCCATCTGCCGAACAGGCCCTGTCCCAGGTCTATGTAAGTTCTGTTACAGTTGATCCACAGGAGTTCTATCCGTATGAACACGGGACGATCACGGTCCAGGTGACAAACTCCGGGTCTACATCTGTTGCCTTTGAGCATGCAGATATCCTTAACAGCAATATCTACATCGAAGATGAAACCCAGAACCCGTACCAGTCGATGACCTATCTGGGGCCCGGGGTAACGACGACCTATACCTTTGATGTTGTCGCAAAACCTCCTGAAGGGACGTACTATCCGGTCTTTTCCCTGCAGTCACGGGATTCCGGAACCCTCCATTATCCTATTGAGGTCAAGATCGATTCTACACCTATTGAAGAAGCGATCTCCGTGAGACCGGATAATTTTGCCATCAACAATACGGATAATGTCAACCTCACGATCAACAATCCCCGGGAAGGCGACATAACAAATATTGTTATTACTCCTGAAGGGTCAGGTTTTGGCGTAACTCCCGACAAGGTTTACCTTGCATCAGTTCCCGCCCAAAGCTCGGTGAACGTCCCCTTTGCGATTACGCCTTACCAGGCCGGAACGGTCAATTTCAATATCCAGTACAACAACGGTATGCTGAACCAGCATTCGGACAACCTTTCCCTGCCACTGAACATCGGGACAAGCAAGACTGCCGCATCAACCGTGGTTAACGATCTGGCGCTTACCGAGGTAAACGGGGCGTATCAGCTGACCGGTGATGTGACCAATACTGGGATCACCGATGCAAATGGGGTTGTTGTATCTGTTGGAGCTCCGGCAACACCTGTTGAACCATATTCCAGTTATGCAGTTGGCTCCCTCACATCCAATGACTTCTCCAGTTTCACGCTCACCTTTACCAGTACTGACGTATCGGCAATCCCGCTCAAAACCGAATGGAAGGATGCCAATGGGAACACGCTAAGTAGCGTGCAGTCCTTCGATCTGCGGTCCCTCATATCTACGGGTACATCCGGCTCGCGCAGCGGTTCCTCGGGCGGCTCCTATTCCGGGAGTGCAACCGGTTCTTCTGCAGCCAGTGCAGGTGGATCCTATGGTGGTGCTGCCCGTGGGGGCGGCGGCCTGTTTGGTATCGGTGGCGGCAGAGGCGGCGGCCTGAGTTCGTTCTACCCGGTAATTATCGGAACCCTCGTTGTTATCGTGGCAATTGTACTCTATGTCAAGAGAAAGTGGATCCTTGCAAGAGTCAGGAAGCAGTGACTTGGTGATCACCCATGAGCGACATGCCACTTATCCGGCTTACTGAGGTCACAAAAACGTACCATCTGGAGAGTGGTGACTTTACTGCGCTCGATCATGTATCTCTTGACATTGCGGAGGGAGAATTCGTGGCGATCATGGGGCCGTCCGGTTCGGGCAAATCAACGATGATGAACCAGCTGGGCATTCTCGATGTCCCGACCTCGGGGGAACTCTATATGGCCGGCGAAAATGTGGCAAACATGTCAAGTCTCGAACGGACCCATATGCGCCGGGATATCATCGGGTATGTCTTCCAGAAATTTTACCTGATCCCCCTCCTTTCCGCATTCGAGAACGTCGAGTACCCGCTTATCCTCAAGTACAAAAAGCGGGATACGACGGGACGGGCTGCTGACTACCTCCGTGCGGTGGGCATCGATCCTGATATGGGCGCCCACCGGCCCAACCAGCTTTCCGGGGGACAGCAGCAGCGTGTCGCTATTGCACGGGCACTGGTCAATGATCCAAAGATCCTTCTCTGCGATGAACCTACCGGCAATCTCGACAGCAAGACCGGTCTCCAGATTATGCAGATCCTCTGCGATCTGCACCAGAAGGGAAAGACGGTTATTATCGTGACGCATGACCAGAAGATCGCAGATTACGCCCAGAGGACGATCCGTCTTGCAGACGGGAGGATTGTGGAATCATGAGAGATATCTTCTTTGACCTCTCGGTCAGGAGTGTCAGGCTGAATTTCCTGCGCTCGCTTCTTGCCTCCATTGGGATCGTAATCGGGGTGGTTGCCATCTCATCGATGGGAATGCTGGGAACCAACATGCAGCTCTCGGTAAAGGACCAGCTCTCGGCAAATGTTAATACCGTTATGCTCACCTCCGATGTGGTGAAAATGAGCACCGGTCTCGGGGCCGCCCCCTCATCAAGTACTATTGATTCGAGCACACTCAACGATATCAAAGGGTCTGCAGGACAGAATGACGTGGTGCCGATCCACCATACGAGTACGCAGTTTAGTGTCGGCGACCAGAATGGCCGCGGCTCGATCTATGGTCTTAATCCTGATGATGTTCCAAAATTCCTCACGATACAGGATGGATCGAATATGCGAGGCAGTGACGTGCTTGTCGGTGCCACAATCGCAAGCAACTTCAACCTCGTTGTCGGAAGCACGATAAAAATCGGGCAGAACTGTGCGACTATCTCACGCCCTGTTGTCAGGGTTGCTGGTATTCTTCAGGCACGGGGAATTGCCGCAGACGGTGTTAATGCAGATAATGCGATCATTGTTCCTGATAACTGGTATACGAACGAGTTCGGCGGCTTGGACCAGTATGACCAGGTCAATGTGATCGTCCAGGACGTTGATACCATCAACCAGACCGAAGCTGCAATTAACGCAAAGGTCAACCGGAACTCAGATGTGGTGCGGATCTCCGATGCCAGCTCCCGGTTGTCTACTATCACCAGCACGCTTGGTACGATTACCACCTTTATCATGGCAATCGGCGGGATATCGCTCGTTGTTGCTGCCGTGAGTATCTTCAATGTGATGATGATGTCGGTCAAGGAACGGGTGCAGGAAATCGGTATCCTGCTCTCCATCGGGACTGAGAAAGGCGAAGTGCGCAGGATGTTCCTGTACGAGGCGCTCATCCTCGGTATTATCGGTGCGGTGGTGGGTGGAATCATGAGCTTCGTTATCGGGTACTCGGTCGTGAACGCCATGATCGGTACGACGCAATACTTCTTCCAGCCGGCAAGCCTGATTTATATCCCGTATGGGATGGTCATCGGCGTCGTGGTCTGCGTGGCATCCGGGATGTACCCTGCGTGGGCGGCCTCGAACATGGACCCGATCGATGCACTGAGAAGCGAGTAAGTATTTCTCCTCTTTTTTATTTGAGATACATAAAGAAAAGATCAATTTTATCTCCGTGTCTGCTCCACCAGGAAGATCATATGCAGTTTCCCCGCCATGTGAGGGGGTACCCGGGGAATTCACCTGTATGAATACTCCGACAAAGTCTCCCCGAAAAACTGTTTTCTCCCCGGACATTATCATCCGTGACCATATACAGTTCCGTGTGACCGATGCGCCGTACCGGCAGATCACGGAAGTCCCCGAATACGGGTTTTCTGATATTCAGCCTCATGATCGCGTACTCGATATCGGGGCAAATGTCGGTGCGTTCTGCATCCGGGCTGCCCGGCTTTCACCGCATGTGACCGCTGCTGAACCGGTGACTGCCGATCTCCTCGAAGAGAATGTCAGGCTCAACCATGCGGATGTGCGGATCATCCGGGGGGCGCTTGGTACCGGTACACCTGCGGAGATATCGTGGGACGGGTGCCGGCTCATATCTCCCACGTACACGCTGGGAAACCTCATTGGTATGGCCGGGGGCTGCGATTTCCTGAAATGCGACTGCGAGGGAGCGGAATGGCTGATCCAGCCCCGGGATCTTGACGGGATCCGGAGAATCGAGATGGAACTGCACATCCCGCCTATCAGCGGGCCTCCGAATCCCGCACTGCTGGATTACATCGGGGACCAGTACATATTCTCTATCGATCGCTCTCCCGTATATTCTCCTCTTGGTGTGATGGGAATCCTGCACGCGACACGGGAGTGATCCGTCAGACCTGATTGAAGGTGGCTCTCTTAAAAAAAATATGCCGTTTGAGTCAGGTCCTGTTCAGGATACAGAGAGGGACTTCCCGGTCCAGGGTTCCACCAGACGCATACCGGATTTTCTTGTGATGTGTGCAAAGGTTCCCGTCTGTGAGAGCACTGCCGGCGTAGTGAATAGTGTACGAGAATATCCGGAACACTGGTGAGAAAAAGCGGGGGATGACCGGTTCCCTTTAATCTTCGATCTGGATGGTGGTGAGTTTCACCGATTCGACCCCTTTCTGGGACATCAGCCGTTCGGCAAGTGTCTTGAGCTGTGAACCATCCCCGTGTACGAGGATCACCTCAAGGCACCGGTTGTGGGTTACGTGCGAGTGGAGGGATGCCTTGATGATCTCGTGGTACTCGTGCTGGACATCGGTGATGGTGGTGAGAAGACCGCGCTGATCATGATCGTAGACCATCGTGATAACGCCTTCACGTTCTCCCTTGACATCCGCCATCCATTTATAGTAGGTGATATACGTCCGGATGGCATCACGGATGCCCTCAGACCGGGAGGAATATCCACGGGCGTTGATAATTTCATCAAACCGGTCGAGCAGGTTTTTGGGAAGTGATATCCCGATGCGGGAGAGATCATTGTCGAGGGTCATAAGATTAATCATGTGAATATCATTGCTGCTTGTTTTTTAAGGTTTTGAAAAAATCCGTAATTTGGTAATACTTTGTAACATCTAAATAATGCATTATTTCAGTCGCACTTCTCCTCTTAATTGTACCCGTACGTGAACTGCTTATCAGATTCAGAGAGGTTTTAACGATCTGTTTGTTTATTATTTTAAGTTAATTCTATCTTTAAATAAACCATTTTAACAAAACTTATATGGTTATGTGAACTATCATGAGATGGTTAACATGGGTTCAGCACACGATGTCATGCAGACCTTTGCATACAAAGAGATCCGTGCACATTTCAGGGAGTACGATGGCTGGGAGTGCCGCCAGGTACCGTCACCCCGGGTGCGTGATATAACCTGTATCCTTTCCCGGGAGGTCCGGGGCAGGAAAGAGACCGCAGCTCTTGTGGTTTCCTATGATGAGGAACCCTCACTGCTGTCGCTTGAGTCAGTAGCGGCCTCATTAAACCGGAAGTGTCTGAAAGGTCGGTATCTGATCGTCCCGAAGGCGGCGAACGTTTCAGTTTTTCCAAAGGAGGTTCAGGTTATTTCTATGGAATCTTTCGGGTTTGTTGACGGGAAACTGGTCTGGCTTTCCAAGAAGAAAAATGCAAAACGTTACCCGCAGCCTGAAGAACCGGCAAAAACGGAAGCTGCCGTTTTGGCCTGCGAGCCTCACATGGCATGAGACCGGAATAATCTGGGGCTATCCCCGGCAATTTTTCTGTCAGGCTTTATTTTTCGGGAACTATATGCACGTTATGGAAAAGCCGTGTACCTGTTCTCCCGCACCGGGATCCACCTACGGTTCTGTCTGGGTACCGTAAGCATTTCATTGTCCAGGATACCAACATTTTTCTTGAGCTCCCTCATCACAGAATATATAACAAGGAAACGCCCGTGTCTCTCCGCATCCCTCCGCTCTGCCAGATCTGCGACCATTTTAATCATGGATCGATACGGTCGTGCGTCGCGTTCCCTGAAGGTATCCCAATGGATATCCTATCCGGAAATGTACGTCATGTAATCCCGAGCCCCGGAGATCATGGCATTCAGTTTAAGAAAAATAATGCAAACCCCGTATATTTTATGGCTGCTGATCAAACGGCGAAATGCCTGTTTCGGGTTACCTGCGAGGGCATATACGAGCGGTATGTTCCGATCCTTGATGAATGGGAGCCTGATAACGAGTTTGTCATTTCCCTTTATGATATCGATATCGATTTTCAGCAGGTTGATGAATTCGAAGCCGGTGCATTTATTGAATCTGCACAACTCCAGAAGAATGCGATCAATCCCTGTTCGCTCCAGTTCCGGCAGATGATGTACCTGCAAAACCGGGACCTGAATATCTAATGAATTGTCCAGGGGACTTTAATGACGGTCCCCGTTGCTGCAAAAGGCTTGTCGAGGTAGCGTTATCGAACCGGTGGAACTGACAGGGAGGGTAAGGGCTGAACCTTCGGCCTGTGGTTTCATGGAGGACAATTTGTTGTCCTTCCCCTGATGAGGGAATGCTGTCATCGCAAAGGAACCGGCGAGCCGATATAATCCCCGGGTGGTACGCAGGAATTCTTACAGGAAACATACATAATCCCTGAAAAACGGTTGTCGCCTCGTCTGGCTTTACCCAGCAGATATTGACACCGGGCCGCAATGGAGGATGATGCGACGATACTCATGGAA
>Ga0181520_10009886_pt1 | contig 13010 bp, 7 predicted proteins | sample PEATcosm2014_Bin_29_FD_132451 | JGI IMG/M metagenome (GOLD analysis project Ga0181520, IMG submission 132451) | Peatland microbial communities from MTU Mesocosm Facility, Houghton, MI, USA - PEATcosm2014_Bin02_30_metaG | ecosystem: Environmental > Terrestrial > Soil > Wetlands > Peat | place...
ATCGCCGATTTCGCGCGCGAGGTATTCGCAATTGCGCCAAGCGCTCAAGGCGAAATAGTCGTCCCAGTAGCTGAACGACGGCTTGCTGTAGCCCTCGTGGCTGATCGACGGCGCGACGAGGCCGTAGAAGCGGCTCGCGGGGTCGTGCGCCGCATTGGTTTGCGCGACCAGCGTCTCGATGAATCGCGTTGCGCGGACGACCGGCTCGAAGACGGCCTCGAGGAACGCGCGGTCTTTGGCGACGCGGTAGACCTCGGCGGCGACGCCGACAAATTCGCCCTGGGCGTCGAATTCGATGTCGCCACCGTAGCCGCGGTTGACCGAGCCGTCGACATTGAGGATCGGCGGGACCAGGCCGCTCGGGTAAATGCGCTCGGCGTACCAGAGGACGTAGCGCTTGGCTTCGTCGACCAAGCCCGCCCACAGCAAGGCGAGCGCCTGCGAGGAGCCGTCGCGGATCCAGGTGCGGTCGTAGTTGCGCGGACCTGGCTTGAAGGCGACGCGCGTGGCGTTCACCAGGATGTAGGCGATCTGCGCTTCGAGCGTGTCGCTGACCTCGCGGTCGCCGACGACGATCCGGCGCGGGCCGAGCTTCTTTCGCCAGGCGCGGCGGACACGGTCGCGCGCCGCCGCGAAGCCGACGTCGGCGCGCGGCTCGACGCCGTCGCGCATCGGCGTCGACACGACGACCGCCGCGCTCTCGCCGGGCGCGAGCGAAAACGAGAACTCACAGGCGGCGCTGACCAGGCCCGAGGCCGAGCGGAGGCTCTGCGCCGTGCGGCGCGGCGCGGCGTCGATCAGCTTCACGACGTCGCCTTCGTCGAAATCGACGATCGCCGTCGCGTCGGGCGCGCGCGAGAACGCGGCGAAGATCCGGTCGTTGACCGACAGCCGGGCGCCGTCGACCGCGATCGCGCTGACGTTCGCATGGCCGCCGTGCTGCCAGTAGGGATTGATCTGAACCGGGCGAACGGCGAGAACCAACGCCGCGGTCTGCGCCGCGGCGCTGCGGTTGGCGAGCCGGTGCTCGGTCAGGACTTGCCCGGCGCGGGCGAAAGCGGTCGTCCGCAGCTCGACCCCCTCAACCGACCATTCGACGCTGGCGATCGGCAGCGAGCCGGCAGCGAGCCGTTGCCTCACGCCCGCGCAAGCCGGCGCGCCGTGCAGCGCGCCGCCGAGCCGAACGAGCGGCGTGATCTGCGGCGAACCGCGGCGCGGCTCCAGATCGCCATATTCGTCGAGCAGCGCCTGCTCGCCCTGATCGAATTCGCCGAGCGCCGTCCAATAGACTTGGCGACCGAACAGCGATTGCGGATAGAGGTCGCCGCGCCCGGATTGCGCGGCCCGCTCCAACCGGCCGATCGGCATGCGGTCCTTGTTGAGGATGCGCAGCTTCAACTCGTTGACGACGGCGCCGTCGGCCGCGCTCGCCTTTTGCACGGTCAGGCGAAAATAGCGGCTCGTCGTCGAGCGCCACCAGAAGCTGTCCGTTCCTCCGTCGCCGGTTTCGATGCGGCCCATCTCGCGAAAGGTCTCGCCGTCGTCGGAGAGATGGGTCGAAAACACGGTTCCGTGCGACTCTCCCCACTCGATCAACGCGCCGAGCGGCGACCGCACGGAGCCGAAGTCGACCGTAATGCTCTCGCCGACGGGAACTTTCACGGGGCCGCGGCCCAACGCGGCGAGACGGCCCGCCTCGCGCACCGAGGCGGCGTCCTCGGGAGCGTAGAGGTTGATTTCGACGATCTCCGGCCCACGCGCGGCCGGCGAGTCCTCGCAGGTCCAGCGAACGAACCGCGCCTCGACCGGGGGGAAGGCGAATACGTCCTGTCAGCCCTCGCCGTGGCGCGTGCGACAGACCTCGGGCCACGCGTTTCCATCGACTGACGACGCAAAACGATAGGCCGCCGGCGCGCGGTCGCCCCAATAGACCTCCAGCCCGCCGAGCGTCGCGACCGCGCCGAGATCGATCTCGAACCATGGCCTGTCGGCCGCCGCCGCCGTCCACGCCGTCGCGTAGCTGTCGTCGACGGCGCGCTGAGGATCGCCGCTGCTGGCGGCGACGCGCCACTGGCGCTTGGGCGGGACTTTCATCGCAATCTTCCGGCGCCGAGCGTAGGTCCCAGACGCCGCGCGGACAAGGGCGGCCCGTTGGAGGCGCGGCGAAGAGGGGGCCGGGCCGGCGCGCCCGTCGCCCCACGCTGCGTCTTCGCAGAAATCGTCGCCGCGATAAGGGCGTCGTTTCGTCGCAGCGCCGGAGCGATCGGCTGCGGCCGGCCATTTGTCTCGAACGCCAATTTAGATGATTAGATCGGCCTCGAACCGAGGCGCCGTCCGCCCCGGCTGGATCGCCTCGAACGGTTGGCTTACGAAATCGGGCTCGAGCGCGAAGCGAACGGATGCGGCGCAATGTCGAGAGCTGGCGAAGAGACCTCCAAGGCTGGAAACGGCGTCGCCCCGTCCGAAGAGGGGCTGGTCGCGCAGTTGATCGGCATGGCGGCGGCGCTGTGGGCGTCGCGCCAGCGTGGCAAGGTCGCCTTGTTGCTCGTCGCGCTGGCCGCGGTGGTCGGCGCGAGCGCGTACGCGCAGATCCTGCTGAACGCCTGGAACCAGCCGTTCTACGACGCATTGTCGCGCAAGGACGTTTCCGCGTTCATCGTCCAGCTCGGCGTCTTCGGCGAACTGGCCGGCGTCCTGCTCGTCCTCAATGTCGCGCAGGCGTGGCTCAACCTCAAATCGAAGCTCATCCTACGCAGGGGCCTCGTCGAAGACCTCGCCGCCGAGTGGCTGGCGCCGCTGCGAGCCGTCCGCCTCTCGCAAGTTGGCGAAATCGGCGAAAACCCCGACCAGCGCATCCACGAGGACGCGAGACACTTGACCGAACTGTCGACGGATCTCGGCATCGGCCTGCTGCAGTCGACTCTGCTGCTGTTGAGCTTCGTCGGCGTGCTGTGGATCCTGTCCGACAACATGGTCGTCTCGATCGCCGGGCGCGCCTTCGTCTTGCCGGGTTACATGGTGTGGTGCGCGCTGATCTATTCCGGAGTCGCGTCTCTGTTGAGTTGGCGCGTCGGCCGTCCGCTGATCCGCCTGAACACCGAGCGTTACGCGCGCGAGGCGCAGTTTCGCTTCGCGCTGGTGCGGGTGAACGAGGAAATCGAAGGCGTCACCCTCGACGGCGGCGAGGCGGACGAGAAGGAGCGTCTGGATTGGATCGTTCACGGCGTCGTCCAGGTCTTCGAGCAGATTATCGTCGCGACGACTTGGCTGACGAGCCTGACGGCGGGCTTCGGTTGGCTGGCGATCGTCGCGCCGATCCTGATCGCCGCGCCCTCGTATTTCTACGGCGCCATGACCTTCGGCAAACTGATGATGGTGGTCGGCGCCTTCAACCAGGTGCAGCAAGCGTTGGGTTGGTTCGCCAACAATTTCTCCAGCATCGCCGACTGGCGGGCGACGCTCGTTCGCGTCGCAAGCTTCCGCAAGATGCTGGTGACGATCGAAAAGGTTGGCGAAGGTCAAAGCGAGATCGAGCTGGACGGGCAGCACGAGGAATCGATCGTCATCGACGACCTGTGGATCGCGACGCCAATGGGGCGCCTCACCCTGACCGAACCCCATCTGGAGGTCAGACCCGGCGATCGCCTGCTCGTCATCGGCGATCGGGACGCCGAACGCGCGCTGTTCCAGGCGATCGCGGGACTTTGGCCGTGGGGCGGCGGCCGGGTTGCGCGTCCGCATCGCCAGTCGATGGTCTTCATGCCGACGCCAGGTTACGTGCCGCCAGGGACTCTGCGCGAGGCGCTCGCCTACCCTCACCCGCCGCAGACCTATGACGACGCACGCATCCGCGAGGCGTTCGACATCGTCGGCCTCAAGCACCTCGCGGCGATGCTCGACGAGAACGAGCGATGGGATCGGCGGCTGAGCGACAACGACAAACAGTGTCTGGCGTTGGTCCGCATCCTGCTGCAGAAGCCGCGCTGGATCGTGATGAACCGAGCGCTCGCCGCCCTCGATCCTGACGTGGCGCGCCGGGTGGCGGAGGCGTTCGAGCAGCACATGGCGGACGTCGGCGTCATCTACATCGGGCCGCTGCCGGACGGCCACGGCCACTTTCCGCGAATCGTCAACCTCGTCCTGGATCCGCAGGGGCCCCGCTTCAAGCCGTCGGTCGCGGCGGAGCCGACCGATGCGCGCGACGCCGCGGCGGCTTCCGCACGATAGCCGGCGGTCGTCAGCGGGCCGACGGGAAGCCGGCGAGCCGCAGGCCTTTGTGCGCGGCGGGCAGGGAGCGCCTGACGATCCGCTTGCCGAAGCGCCGCTTGGCGCCGAGCGCGTGCTGGACGACCAGCGAGACGTAGAGGCCGGGACCGCTGGAAAAGACGCGCCAGCCGCCCTCGACCGCGATTTCGCCAGTCTTGGCGAGCTCCCAATTGGCGCTCGCCTCGTAGCGGTCGCGGAAGGCCGCGTCGCTGCTGCTGAAATAGGCGTTGCGTTGCCGCAGCGCGGCGTGGGCGAGCGTTTCCGTGACGGCGATCGGGTTGGCGACGACCAGCGCCTCCCACAGCGCTTTGCTGTCGCCAACCGCCCCCATCGCCTCGCCGTAGCGCAGGTGCGCATGCACGTACATCAGCCCGATTTCGCGGCCGAAATACGCCGCCGACTCGCCGCGGCGGAAGATCGTTTCCGGCCCGCCGCGATAGGCGAGCGGCTTGTCCATTAAGTGAGCGCCGTCGGGCAGCAGGAGATGTTTCGTCATCTGGCTTGCCGCGCGCCGCGCCTGGGCCGGCGTCAGCAGGCCGCCGAGGATGGCCTGGGTCAAGGAAATCAGGGAGAAGGAGGCGCCGGTGATCCGGTCGCTGGGATGGAGAAGCAGTTCGGGCGGCCCGCCGGCCGGACTGAAGGTGGCGTAGCCGGCGACCACGCCGTCGCGGACGAAGCTGCGCGCGAAATCTTTCTTCATCGCCGCGGCGAGCGCGTCGTGCCCCCGAGCCGCGGCGGAGCGGCCGGCGACGCGCAGGATCTCGGCGTAGCGGCGAAGCTGCTGATAGAGCAGCGCGACCGTCCAGCTGCTGGTCAGCCAGTCGCGCTTAGCGGGGTCGACCGGCTGAAGCGAATCGTTCCAGTCGCCATTGCCGTAGCGGACCAGATGCGTGCCGGGGATGAAGCGCTGGCGGATGGTTGCGATCAGCTTGGCGACATGGGCGGCGACCGTATCGGCATGGGCGGTCGTCGCGAAATTGTCGTCGCGACGCCAGACGATCGGCTCGTCAAGGAAGGCGAAGTCGCCCGTCGCTTCGACATAGTCGCACAGCGCCTTCAGCGGCCAGACGGCGATGTCGCCGTGCGCCTCGCGATCCTGGATCGCGGAATAGGGTTCGAGCATGAACCATTGCGGCCAATCGCCGCGTTGCTCGTATTGCTGGGCGAAGACGACGCGCAGAATCGCTCTGGCCGGCTCGTCGTGCTCGAGCGAGAGCAGCAGTTCGAGCGGGCCCTGGCAGACGTCGCGCGTGCCCCAGGCCGCCACCGAATATTGTTCGAGCCCGTGCGGGGCGGTGAGGTGGATCATCGCGTCATGGACAAGCCATGGCAGTATCGCATCGATCGCCGTGGCTTCGCCCTTGGCGTTCAGCAGGCGGACGCCGCGCGTGATCCGCCGCCAAACGCGCGCCGACTGCGCCGCCAGGACGTCGTCGTCGACGCCTTTGGCGTACTGGGCCGCGAGCGTTTCCGCCTGACCCTCGTCGGTCAGCGAGCCGACGACCGCGAATGCGAACGCCTGCGTCGGCCGAGTGCGGATCGCGGCGTAGCCGCCGCCGCGCCGCTGTTGGTCGAGGTAGATCAACTCGTCGCCGCCGATCGCCTCGACCGCTTTCGGCGTGCTCGTAACGAGGCGGTAAGACGCGCGCGGATAGCGCTTGCCCCACAGGCTCTCAGGGTCGAAACGAAACACGAATCGCCGATTGGCCTGGTCGATCTCCACCTGGCCGCGGCTGGCGTATTCGTGCTCGCCGAGGGCGAGATGGCCGAAGACGAGGAAACGGCACTTGCCGCCCTCGGCCGTGACGCGCCACTGCAGCGCCGGCGCCGCGCTCGAAACGCGGGCCGTCACACTGATCGTCCGCTTGCCCAATCGATAGAGCCAGCGGCAGTCGCACAGCCCCATTTCGAAGGCCGACGGCACGGCGAGCAGCCGCCACCCGTCGCCCCAATCGGCCAGGATCCGCAGTCCGCTTCCCCGCGTGATGTTGTAGGGGTCGCGAGAGACGGAAAACAGCTTGTGGAACGTCGGGTTGCCGAGGGCCAGATGCGCGCCGAAGACGCCGTGCATCCAGGCGGTGGCCGACAGCGTGTCCTCGCTCGGCAGCATCGCGCCGCCGCTGCGCAGGATGGCGCCGTGGCGGCGCGCGATCCGGCGCTCCTTGTCGCGCAGCACGACGTGCCGGTTGAGGGCGCCCGCCGGCGTGAAGAACGACAGCGCGTCGCCGTCGACTCGTTCGACCTGCGTGCGGCGGCGATAGCGTTGACGGATCGCCGGCTCGTCCAGCCGTTCGGCGACGGCGACCGGCGCCTCTTGGAGGACGGTGCGCGCCGGCGCGGCAAGGGCGACGTCGCGCTCCCGCCAGGCGGCGGCGATCCGTTCGACCGCGTCGACGAGCGCCAGGTCTGTCTCCGACGACGCGGCGGGATGGTCGGGCTGGTAGGCGCCAAAGAACGTCCAACTCGTCGCCGCTCCCGGCGCGAGGATCACGGCTCGCGACTGAAGCGCAGCGCAGCCGGTTTCGTATTGAAGGCGCCGAGAGGGTAGGGCGACGCCGAACGCCGGGCCCAATTCGTCGCCGTCGCGGTGAGCAGGCCCGAGCAGTTCGCGCAAGTCGGTGGCGAAGCCTTCCGCCCCCTCGAGGCAGCCGTGCGCCGCCCAGGGATGCGCGCCGCCCTGCGCGAGGTTCTGGCGGCTCATCACGACGAACCCGGCGCGCGAATGGCGCGCGACGAAGGCGTCGAGATACTGGCACGCATAGGCCTCGTTGCTCATCAGGAAGTTCGGATCGGCGAGCCCGAGATCCTGGATGAACAGGGCGTCGCACGGCAGTTCACTCTCGCGCCGGTTCTCGACCGTGAGCCGCCACAGCCAGACGTTGACCTCCGCGTCGAGCGACAACGTGACGCGGAAGGCGACGCCGCGCCGCTCGCCTTCCCAGACGAAGCGGTCGTCCGCGACGCCGACGCGGGCCGACGCCTCGGCGCCGGCGCAGGCCAGGACCGCGGGTTCCCCGCCGCCGAGGCGAAGCAGAAGCCGGCCTATCCCGCCGGCGATCGGCGAACCAAAAACCTGGTTGACGACGATCCGGCGGCCCGCTTCGGCGTGCTCGAGCGAAAAAACGCCGCCGTTCGGCAGCAAGCCGATCGACAGGCCTGCGCGGTTGACGATCCGCTCAAGGCCCAAGTCGTCGACGCGCGGCGTCGCGACGACTGTAGTTGGCGACCCCGACATGGCGTTCTTGTCCTCCCCCTCGACGCCCGCGTTCGCCGCCTCCAAGCAAAGAGGAGACGACGCGAGACCCGATGTTTCGAATCGGGCGCGACGCCGGCCGGCGTCCGATCCATTGCATGCGTTGCCGACCACGCGGTCAAGACGGAACGCATGTGCCGCCACCGGCCGGCCCAGGGCGTCGCCGACGGCCAAGCTTGGCGGATCGCCGAAAGTCTGCTTTCGTGCAAAAGGGTCAGGTTCGTCGTCCGTGGCTTGGCCGGCGCCGAGAATATTCAATGCGGCCCGAGAGCGGGCGTATTTCTTCGTACAGCCATTGTATTTCGGCGCGGCGCGGCGACGCCCTTTCGGGAGCTAACCGCCGGGCCGATGTCCGTGTGGATATATAAGCCTTCCGATGACAACGCGTTCGATCGAGGGCCGATGACAATTCTGACCGTGAGTCATGTCACCGCCTATTCCTACGCCGCGCCCGTTCGCCTGGGAGAGCATCGGATGATGCTGCGCCCGCGCGACAGCAATGATCAGCGGCTTCTCGAGGCGACCCTCGACATCGAACCCCGCCCCCAAAGTTTGCGCTGGATTCACGACGTTTTCGACAATTGCGTCGCGATCGCCAATTTCACCGGACAGACGCGAAGCCTTCGGGTCGAAAGCAACATTGCGCTGGATCACACGCCGTTCGAAGGCCCGGAAGTCCTGTTGGAGGATCGGGCGCGCCACTATCCGTTCGCCTACGACGCGGAAGAAATTCCCGATCTGGCGCGATCGATCGAACGGCATTACGCAGACCCGGCGGGCGACCTCGATCGTTGGGTTCAGCGTTTTCTCCAGTCAGGACGTCGAACCGAAACTGGAACGCTGCTGATGACCTTGACCTACGCGATCAAGGAAGGGCTGTCCTACAAGCGCCGCGCCGCGCAGGGAACGCAGAGCCCCTTGCAGACGCTTGCCGCCCGCAGCGGTTCGTGCCGCGATTTTGCGACGTTGATGATGGAGGCGGCGCGAGCTTTGGGGCTCGCCGCCCGCTTTGTCTCCGGTTACGTCTACGTCCCAGATCGCGACGCGGGAGAGGCCCGTCTCGGCGGCGGATCGACGCACGCCTGGTGCCAGATTTACTTGCCGGGGGCCGGCTGGGTCGAATTCGACCCGACCAACGGCATTGTCGGCAATCGGGATCTCGTTCGCGTCGCGGTCGCGCGCGAGGCGCGACAGGCCGTTCCCCTCCACGGTTCGTATTTCGGCGACCCCGCCGCAGAAGCGGCGATGGAGATCTCGGTCAACGTGCGACGTCGGCCTGAAAGGGAACCTTTGAGCCCTCTTCACGTTAAGGCTGCGGGCGAATGACGGCGTCCGCCGATCCGCGGCGCTTGGCCCGGGTCCATTTCTGGGACTTTCATTGTTAGGAGTCGGAATGCTCATCCGGGCTGGATTTGATATCGCCTTCGATTGCGCGGCGCCGACGTCGATGCTGCTTCAACTCAACGTCCACCCCTCGCGCGAGGCCGACTTGCGTTCGCCGGACATGATCACATCCGATCCGCCGCTTGCGTTGACCGCCTATCTCGATCTCTTCGGCAATCGCGTCACCCGCGTCGACGTTCCCGCCGGGCGGGTCACGTTTTCAAACCGCTTCTCGATCTACGATTCGGGCGAACCAGATGAAACGCCTCCCGCCGCCGTGGCGACGCCCATCAGCCGCCTGCCCGACGACGTGCTGCTGTTCCTGCTGTCGAGCCGCTATTGCGACAGCGACAACCTCGCCGACTTCGCCTGGTCAACGTTCGGCGGGATAGCCGGCGGCTACGACCGCGTCCGGGCGATCTGCGATTTCGTTCATACGAGCATTCGCTTCAGCTACCCCGACGCGCGCCCGACGCGTTGCGCCAGCGATTCCATGCGCGAAGGCGTCGGAGTATGCCGCGACTTCGCCCATCTCGCGGTTGCGCTCTGCCGTTGCATGAACATTCCGGCGCGTTATTGCACAGGCTATCTCGGCGACATCGGGGCGCCGGTCGACGTCAACCCGATGGATTTCAGCGCCTGGTTCGAAGTCTTTCTTGAAGGGCGCTGGTACACGCTGGATGCGCGTCACAACCATCCCCGCATCGGCCGGATCGTCATGGGGCGCGGTCGCGACGCAGCGGACGTCGCCATCTCGACAGCGTTCGGCGTCGCCAACCTGGCGCGCTTCGACGTGGTGACCGAGGAGCTGGCCCCGATCGCTTGATCGGGGTCGCGGCGGCCCTTGCCGGCCCGCCTTTGCCCGCGCACGGGCGGGGCCTTATAAGACGGCGTCCGCGCCGCGCGAGCTCAAGTCCATGCGCCTGGTTTCCACGCCGTTCAACCCGACCCCGCCCGGCGCCATTCTGCACCCCGTGCGCACGGCTGACGGCGTGCTGTTGCGCACCGCGCGCTGGGCGTCGCCGCACGGCGTGCGCGGCACCGTGGCGATCCTGTCCGGCCGGGCCGAGTTCATCGAGAAATATTACGAGACGATCCGCAACCTGCTCGACCGCGGCCTATCGGTGGCGATCTTCGACTGGCGCGGTCAAGGCGGCTCGGCGCGGCAGCTCAAGAATCCACGCAAAGGGCATATCGACGATTTCTCGCTCTACGAGCGCGATTTTTCCGCCTTTGTCAGCGAGGTGCTCGAGGCCTCCTGTCCGAAACCGTGGTTCGGCCTCGCCCATTCGATGGGCGCGGCGATCGCCCTGGCGATCGCGCGCGCCGGGCGCTGCCCACTCGACCGGCTGGTGCTCTCTTCGCCGATGATCGCGCTCGCCGGCGTGAAGTGGCCGCGCGCCGCGCGCGGCTTCGTCGAGGCGCTCGACGCGATCGGACTCGGCGGGGCGTTCTCACGCCGCAGCGGCTCGAAGATCGTCGCCACGCTGCCGTTCGAAGACAATCAGCTCACCTCCGATCCCGTGCGCTACGCCCGCACCGCCAACATCGTCGCCGCCAATCCCGAACTGGGCCTCGGCTATCCGACCATCGGTTGGCTCGACGCCGCCTTCCGGCTGATGCGCGAATTCGAGGACCCCGACTTCCCGCGTCGGACGCTGACGCCGACGCTGGTCATCGCCGCCGGCGCCGACCGGGTCACCGACCCGCGCGCCGCCGAACGGTTCGCCTCGCGCCTGCGCGCCGGCCGTATGGTCATCGTCGAAGGGGCCGAGCACGAGCTGATGGTCGAGCGCGACGTCTTCCGCAATCAGTTCTTCGCCGCGTTCGACGCGTTCATCCCCGGCGTCGAAGGCGCGAGAGCGCGAGCGGCTTCGTGAACTTCGCCAATGTGACGCCCGGCGTCGAGAAGAAGGGGAGCCGGCGCGCGCTGGCGCTCCTCGCCGTCTTCGCGCTGACGCGGCTCGCCTTCGCCGCCGCGCTCGGCCCCGGCTACGACGAGTCCTACACCATCGTCGTCGCGCGGCGGCTCGACCTCTCCTATTTCGATCACCCGCCGCTGCATCAATGGATCGCCCATTTCGCCGCCCTGGCGCTCGGCGAAGGCGCGGCGACGCGTCTGCCGTTCGTAGTTATGTTCGCCGCGACCGGCTGGCTGATGTTTGCGCTGACGCGCCGCCTGTTCGGCGCGCGCGCCGGCCTGATCGCGCTCGTTGCGCTCAACCTGACGCCGTTCTTCTTCGCTTCGGCCGGAACCTGGGTGGTGCCCGACGGCCCGCTCGACTTCGCCCTCGTCGGCGCTGCGGCGACGTTGGCGCGGCTGTTCTTCGATTTGCCCGCGTCGCGCGCCGCCTTCGGCCTGTGGCTCGCCGCCGGCCTGTGGCTCGGGCTCGCCGGCCTGTCGAAATACAACGCGGTCCTGCCGGCGCTGGGGATCGTCGGCTTTGTCGCGCTCGCCCCGCGCCTGCGGCCCTGGCTAGCGCGTCCGGCGCCCTATCTGGCGGCGCTGGTCGCGCTCGTCGTCATCGCGCCGGCGATTATCTGGAACGCGCAGCACAACTGGGTCTCGTTCGCCTTCCAGGGCGCGCGCGCCCAGGCCGGCGGCCATTGGCGGCCGATCCAGGTCGCGGGCATGGCGATCGGCGAGATCGCGTTTCTGTCGCCCTGGCTCGCCGCGCCGCTGGTCGCGGCGCTGATCGACGGCGTGCGACGCGCGGCGCGCGACGAAAGGCGCCTGTTTCTCGTCTGCCTCGCCCTGCCGACGATCGTCGTCTTCACCCTCACGCCGCTGTGGGGGGCGAAAGGGCTGCCGCACTGGTCGACGCCCGGCTGGCTGTTCGTCTACCCGCTGCTCGGCGCCTGGCTCGCCCAGCCGCGCGCTGCGGCGCTGAACTTGAGGAAATGGGCGATCGCTTCCGTCGCGCTGCTCGCCGCGCTCGTCGTCCTCGTCGTCGGCGAGGCGACGACCGGCCTCGCAACGCGCCTCATTCCGCTCGGCTCGGGCGCGGTCGACCCGACGCTCGAAACGCTCGACTGGGGCGCGTTGCGCGCGGCGCCCGGCGTCCAGAGCGCCGCCTTCGTCGTCGCGACCAAATGGATGGACGGCGGCAAGATCGGCCTCGCGCTCGGGCCGGACAAACCGGTGTTCGTCTTTTCCGAAGACCCGCGCGGGATCGCCTTTCTCGCCGACAGCGCCGACTTCGTCGGCCGCGACGCGGCGATCGTCGTCGCCTGGGACCGGCGCGAGGCGAGCCAGGCGCGGCTTGCGCCCTATTTCACCGCCTTCGACCCGCCGCAACCCGTGACGTTACAACGCGGCGGGCGCGACGAAATCGCGCTGGCGGTCATTCCGGCGCGCGGCTTGACGCGCGCCTTTCCCCTGCCGTATCCGCGTTGAGGCCGCCGCGCGAATCACGCGCGCGCCCCGAACGAGGGCGAGATGACACCCGATCCCGCGGCGCCTGACGTTCGACCCACCCTCTCCGTCGTCGTTCCGACCTATCGCGAAGCGGCCAATGTGCCGGTTCTGTTCGAGCGGCTGAAGACGACGCTCGACGGCCTGCCGTGGGAGATGGTGGTCGTCGACGACAATTCGCCCGAGGGCACCGCCGACGTCGCTTTCGCCATCGCGCGCCGCGACCCGCGCTTGCGCTGCATCCGCCGCGTCAACCGGCTCGGCCTGGCGGGGGCGGTGATCGAGGGCTGGCTGTCGTCGAGCGCCGACTACGTCGCGGTGATCGACGGCGACCTGCAGCACGACGAAAAGATCCTGCCGAAGATGTACGAAGCGCTGGTCTCGGGCGAGGGCGAGCTGGCGATCGGCACGCGCGTCGCCGACGAGACGGCGCCGGGCGGCCTGTCGCCGGCGCGCCAGAAGCTCAGCGAACTCGGCGCCTGGTTTTTTCGCCTGCTGGCGGGTACGTCGGTCAGCGATCCGATGAGCGGCTTCTTCATGGTCCGGCGCGAGATCGTCGCGCGGCTGGCACCGCGCCTGTCGCCGGACGGGTTCAAGATTCTCGTCGACGTGGTGCTGTCGGCCGGCGGACGGCTGAAGATCGTCGAGGTCCCCTATGTGTTCCGGCCGCGCCAGGCGGGCGAGTCGAAGCTG
>Ga0181520_10009887_pt1 | contig 13007 bp, 6 predicted proteins | sample PEATcosm2014_Bin_29_FD_132451 | JGI IMG/M metagenome (GOLD analysis project Ga0181520, IMG submission 132451) | Peatland microbial communities from MTU Mesocosm Facility, Houghton, MI, USA - PEATcosm2014_Bin02_30_metaG | ecosystem: Environmental > Terrestrial > Soil > Wetlands > Peat | place...
CAGGCCCCATGCACCGCCACCACCGTGGCCATGTCCGCCGCCTGCTCGGCCGAACCGGGCCCGGGCGGGTCCGGCAAAATCGCCCGCGCGTCCGGTTCATGCCCCGCCAGATACGTCAGCGTGGCCTCCGCCGCTCCGGCCGTAAAACCGCCGGCCAGCGCCAGCCCCAGCGTCACCAAACCGACCATGTTGCCAGCCCTCTTAAGAAACTGGCGGCGCAACCCGTTGATAACCGGCGACTTGGAATTTCGCCAAAACCGGACGTTGGCCAGGTCTTCTCCCTCTCCGCCATTCCGAATGGGGGAGAGGGCCGGGGAGAGGTGGTGCTGATCTCTCAATGTTTCTTCCATGAACACAGCTTGCCGCAAGGCGGGTGGGGGCTTAAGAAACTGGGGAGCGCACCCGCCCCGGGTGCTGCGGCGGACGCCCTCGTCCGCCGCCACGAGCGCACCCGCGCGAGCAGCCACAGTTTCTTCCCTCAACACAGCTTGTCCCCCTCTGCGGGACGGGTGGATGGCTTTATGCATGTTTGTAAAATATAAATCGCCAATCCGTCACGGCACCGTGACCCCGCTGCAATCCCAGTTGATGTCCGGTTCGCCGGGATCATGGCCGGCGGTGATGCTCGGATTCTGGATCCCGTCCGCCACGACGTAGGGGTACTTGAAATACCCCGCATGACCGTCGCTGAACGTGATGTTGCCGCCGCCGTTGTGCCGGGCGGAGAAACGCGTGGTGTAACAGTGCGGCGTCGCCAGATCAATTTGATTGGCCGCGCTTCCGTAAAATGGCGTCTCGTCCGACCGGTTGCGCACATCGGAAAACAGCACAAAGGCGGAGGGATGGGCCACCCCCATGGTCTTCAGGATGGCGTTGTCCGCTTCATTCGCCAGCGATTTTGAATTCATCCCGTAATTAAACAGCGGGCGCGCGTTCGGATCCATGTACCCGTGGCTGGTGGACACGTCTCCGGAGGCGATGCCCAGCGCCGCCGCGGTCGGACAGGTGAAAATGGACTTGATGGTGGCAAAATTGGTGGGACTGCTGGCCCATTCATACATGGGCTTGCCGCCGACATATTGGGGAAGGTCGTTGAACCAGACATCATTTCCAACATTGGAATTGTAAAACCCGGCGATGTCGGTCCACAGCGGATTGTCCTGCTGTTGGGTGGAAGACACCTGATATCTCGGCCACGGAAACACCTGTTTGTTGTCGTCCACATACAACGTGCTGGCCAGCCCCCATTGCTTCATGTTCGCCAGACACACGGCCTGCTGGGCCCGCGATTTTGCCTTGGCCAGCGCGGGCAACAGCATGGCCGCCAAAATGGCAATGATGGCGATCACCACCAGCAGTTCAATGAGGGTGAATCCGCCGGATCCGCCGGTTCGTTTGCCGGAACTGTCAGAAGACATCATGCAGGCATTTTCCACATCTTATGTTACACATGTAAGGCGTTAATGTTACGATTGCGTGACAAGCCGGGTGCCGCCGGGCGGACCAATCTCCCGGTCTTGTCACTTTTCGGATTAGGATCCGCAACCGGTGCGTTTATAATGCCAGATCCGGTGCCGGCAAGGATTAAACAGTCAGCCCAACCAATGAAGAATATTCGCCTTCCCCGGTCCGGTCCGGCCCGCTGCCCGGCTGCCCCGCCGCCCGCCTCCGCTTGTCACCCAATCGTCACCTGATTGACATGATCTTGCCATCTAAAGCTGAATAATCCTGCCCGCTGATTGCACATAAACAAACCGTTTGGAACGAATTAAATGAAATTATCCATGAAAAAACTCCTTCTGGCCTCCGGCTTGATCACCCTCCTGGCGCTTTTCGGACGAACAGCGGATGCCGCCACGGTTTACACTTTCAACTCGGCCGGTTCCAGTTCCTGGACCTGCCCGGCCGGCGTCACCTCCGTGCAGGTGGAATGCTGGGGCGGCGGCGGCGCGGGCGGGGCCGCGCAAACCGTCTCGGGTTCCGGCCCGACCGGCGGCGGCGGCGGCGGTGGGGGGGCTTACCTCAAATCCACCGCCGTGGCCGTCACCCCCGGCAACACCTACACCCTCACGGTCGGGGCGGGCGGCACGTCGGCGGGCGGCGTCTCCACCGCCGGCACGGCCTCCTCGTTCCCCGGGGACAGCGTGACGGTCACCGCCAATGGCGGGGCCGCCGGAACCAGTGAAGACGCCAATGGAGTTTTTGGCGCCGGCGGCGCGGGCGGGGCCGCCGGGACCGGAACTTCTTTTGCCGGCGGCAACGGGGCGGCCGCCGTGTCCGGCACGGGCGGCGGCGGTGGCGGCAGCGGCGCCGGGACGGCGGCGGCGGGGGCCAATGCCAGCACGGTCACCGGCGGCACGGCCCCGGTGGGCGGCGGCGGCGGCGCCTCCGGCAGCAGCAGCTCTGCGGCCGGCAGCGCCGGTTCCTTCCCGGCCGGCGGCGGTTCGGGCGGTTATGCCAAATCCACCACCCAACGCGCCGGGGGCGCGGGGGGCGGCGGTCAGGTGGTGATCACGGTGAACACCCCGTTTGCCTTTACGCCCGGCAATCTCGCCGTCTTGTTGCCCGGCGATTCCGGAGCCAACAACACCACCCTCACCATTCTGCAGGTGCTCACCAATGCCCCCGGCCAAACCGTCGTCAATTCCGTCGCCATCGACGGCAGCGACTCCAGCGGCCTGCACCTGAGCGGTTCCGCCGGCACCTCCGGCGATCTGGCGGACAGCGGCGACGGCACGCTCCTCGCCTTCACCGGGGCCAACACCACCTCCTTCTCCACGGCCGTCAACTCCATTGCCGCGCGCGGGGTGGGCACCCTCAATTCGGCCGGCAACTACGCCCTGCAAACCACTTACACGGCGGTGGTTTCCCCCACCGTCCAGCCGCGCGGCGCCTCCACCTTTGACAACGCGCATTGGGCGATCAGTGATCAGGGCGGCATGTACACCAACGGGGCCGTGGCCCCCCTGCCCCTGGGCAATTTCAAGGCCGTGAAAAGTTTCGGCGGCGTCAATTATGTGCTGACCGCGGTCGCCGGCGTCCCGGCGGTCATGAGCTTTTCCGTCGGCGTCACCAATTATTTGTCCGGCGTTCCGGCTGATGCCAACGCCACGGATTTCTATCTGATTTCCTCCGGCCAATTCCCCGGCATCTACGATGTCCTGTATGTGATCGACAACACCTCCGCCACGGCCGGAACCATTTACAAATATAATTTGGTAGCGGGATCGTGGACTGCCGACGGGACTTACTCCACCGGTCTGGGCGGCTTCGGGCTGTGCGCGGCCACCAACAGCGCCGGCGTGAACCTCTATTTCACCACCGGCAGCGCCACCACCGGCAATCAGATCGTGCAGTTGACCGACACCGCCAGTCCGCTGAACGGCGGGCTCACCATCACCCCGGGCAGCGGGATCACCCTCTACACGGCCCCGGCGGGCGCCCTGCTCAAAGGTCTCGCCTTTGTCCCGGCCGCCGCCACCCCCACCGTGGCCACCGCGGCCGCCACGGCCATCGGCGCCACCACCGCCACGCTCAACGGCGGCATCACCTACAATGGCGGGACGCCGCTGACCGGCTATGGATTTTATTGGAGCCCCACCCCGCCCGTCACCACCGCCGACACCCAGCTCCAGGTCGGCGCCAGCGATTATTCCGGCGCCTACGCCGGCAACCTCACCGGCTTGAGCGTGAACACGGCCTATTATTTTCGCGCTTATGCCGCCAACAGCGTGGGTGCCACGCTGGGCGGTTCCGACGTCAGCTTTTACACCCTGGCCAACCCGCCCGCCGCCCCGACCGTGGGCAACCCCACGACCACTTCGCTGGCGGTGACCATTGGCGCGGGTGACGGCAACCCGGTCGCCACCCTCTACGCGATCAAAGAAACCACCACCGGAGATTATGTGCAGGCAAACGGCTCGCTGGGCGCTTCGGCGGTCTTCCAAACTGCGGCCGTATGGGGCACGGTGACCGTGACCGGCCTGCTTCCCGATACCTCTTATGCCTTTGCCGTATTCGCGCAGAACGGTGTCGGCGTCAACACCGGCCTGGGCGCCGGCACCAGCGGCCAGACCTCCGCGCCGCCCACCCCCACCATCTCCGTCTCCCCGAATGCCCTGAACTTTCTTCCGACCTTGGTCGGCACCACTGCGGGCAATATGACCTTCACCGTATCCGGCCTGAACCTGATCGGGAACATCGCCCTCACCGCGCCGGCCAATTTTCAAATCTCCACCACCAGCGGTTCCGGCTTTGGCGCTTCGGTGACGTTGACACCCTCGGGCGGAACGGTCCCGGACACCACCATTTACGTGAATTTCCAACCAACGGCCCAGACCGGTTACTCCGGGAACCTCACCACCAGCAGCAGTGGCGCGAATGATCCGAATGTTGCCCTCAGCGGCACTGGCGCCCTGGCCCCCTCCGTCAGCACCCAGCCGGCGAACCCCACCAACACCACGTCCGCCACGCTCAACGGCACCGCCGTCGCCGCCAATGGCGCGCCCATCACGGATCGCGGCTTCTATTGGTCCGCCTCCCCCAACGTCTCCACCGTTACCGGCACGCAACTCGACGAGGGCGGCACGACGCTGGGAACCTTTTCCGCGCCGTTGACCGGCCTGGGCGCCAACACCCTTTATTATTTCCGCGCCTATGCCGCCAATTCCGCCGGCCTCACCCTGGACAGCGCGGATGTGGTCTTGGACACCCTGGCCGCCACGCCGGAGGCCCCCGTCGTTGGCGGGCCGACGACCGGCAGCCTCACGGTGGCCGTCGGTGCGGGGGATGGTAATCCCGCTGCCACCCTCTATGCCCTCGGGGTGACCAACCTCAATCAATTTGTGCAGGCCAATGGCTCCGTGGCCGCGTCGCCCGTCTTCCAAACGGCGGCGGCCTGGGGCGCTGTGACGGTGACCGGCTTGAACCCCGGCACATCTTATACCTTTGCCGCCCAAGCGCAGAACAACGCCGGTTTGACCACCTCCTTTGGTCCGGCCGCCACCGCCAGCACCGCCAATGTCCCGTTCACCCCCAACAATCTTGCCGTGTTGTCCGCCACGACCGCCAGCGCTAATAATACGACCTTCTCCATCCTTGAACTGAATCCCGTCACGGCCGCCGTGGCGCAGACGATTCTGGTCAATGGCGCCACGGGCCCCGACGCCTTGCGCGTCAGCGGCTCGGCCGGCACCGCCCCCAAACTGGCGGACAGCGGGGACGGCACGTTGCTGGTTCTCGCCGGTTTCAACAGCACCAACAGTTCCGCCACCGCCAACAGCATCACCAACCGCGCGGTCGCCACGCTGGACGTTTCCAATAATTTCACCCTGCAGACCACTTATGTCGGCATCAGCGGCAACCAGGTCCGCAACGCCACCACCGTGGACAACCGGACTTGGTATGTCGCCGACGCCGGCGGCATCTACACCAATGGCGACACCGCCCCGCTGAATACCGGCAATATTCTGGCCGTGAAGAGTTTCGGCGGCGTCGTCTATGCCCTGCAATCAAAAAGCGGCACCATCGTGGTTTCCGCCGTGTCCCCCAATGGCACGGCCTTGACCGGCCTGCCCGGCCTCGCCCGCGATTCGGCGGCCGTGGACTTCTATCTGATTTCGTCCGGCAATAACGGCGCCGCCTATGATGTCCTCTATGGCCTGGATGAAGCCAGCGCCACCGCCGGCGCGATCAAAAAATATTCCCTCGCGGGCGGAACCTGGACGTCCGGCGGAAGTTATGCCACCAGCTTTGGCGGCTATGGTCTGGCGGTCGCGCCCGTTTTCGGCGGCGTCGGGGCCAGCCTCTATGTCACCTCCGGCGATGGCACGGTGGCCGGCAATTCCCTTTATCAGTTGACCGACACGGCCGGCTGGAACAGCGCCCTCGCCGTCGGCGTGCCCACCTTGCTCTATACCGTCCCCGGCGCGGCCACGTTGAAAGGCGTTGCCCTGGCGCCGGTCCCGCAGCTCCTGGTCACCAACCCCGCCGACAGCGGTCCCGGCACCTTGCGGCAGGCCATCGCCAATGCCTATGCGGACGGCGTCATCACTTTTGCCCCGGAACTGTCCGGCGCGACCGTCACGCTCGCCAGCCCGCTCACCCTCAATACCAACCTGGCCATTGACGCCTTCGCCCTGCCCGGCGGCGTCCAAATCAATGGCGCCGGTTCCGTCCAGCTCTTCAATGTGCTTTCCGGAAATACGGTGGTGCTGGACTCGCTCACCCTCGTCAACGGCGGCGCCGCCTCCGGTGGGGCGATCAACAACGCGGGCGCCCTCACCGTGAACCAATGCACCCTGGCGGACAACAGCGCCGCTTCCGGCGCCGGTGTTTATAACACCGGCGTCTTGACCGTCAACCAATCCACCCTGTCGGGCAACAGCGCCACCCAGGGGGCCGCCATTGATAACGAGAGTCTGCTGACCGTCAACCAAAGCACCCTGTCCGGGAACGCCGCGAATGCCGGCGGCGGCATTTTCAACGATGGCGCGGCCACGCTCACCCTCTTCAACTCCATTGTGGCGGGGAACAGCGGGTCGGTGGGGGCCGACCTTGATAATGTTTCCGGCGGCGTTGGCACCTTTGCGGGCGCCAACCTCCTCCAGAATCTGTCGGATCCCGGCTTCGGCACGAGCGGCAACCCCCCGATCAGCGCCGCGCCGCTGCTGACCCTCTTGACCTACAACGGCGGCCCCACGCCCACCCTGGCGCCGTTGAGCGGATCGCCCGCCATCGGCGCCTGTGCCGCCAATGAGTACTACGACCAGCGCGGCTTCCCCCGCCTCTCGACCACCACCGCCGACATCGGCTCCGTGGGCTATGGTTCCAACCCCTCCGGCCCCGGCTGGCTGGGCGGTTCGGCGTTCGCCCCGGTGGCCGGCACCTTCCAGTTTGGGTTCACCAACTTCACCTTCCTCCAGTTCACCGTGCTGGCCACCACCAACCTGACGGTTCCGGGCTCCTGGGTGCCCCTCGGCACCGCCGTGGAATCCCCCTCCGGCTCCGGCCATTACCAGTTCACGGACACCCCCTCCCCGGTCTATGGCCTGCGCTTCTACCAGGTGACCTCGCCGTAAAGCCCGGTCGGATTTTGTGTTGGACGCGCGGGCGGGTTTCTCACGAAACCCGCCCGTTTTATTTTGTCCGCGTCCGCCCGCTTCCCCCGCCCCATCAACGCCGGCGGATGATTTGCCATCGCGCCGTCCCGGCCGGAGGCGGTGCGTCAACCCCCGGACGTTTTGAGGGTTGAAGGTTGATTTTTCCTTGGATTTTGAAAATTGATTTTTGAATTTTACCCCCATTCCCCCTGGGCCTTCGACCCTCCGGCCGCTGGAATCATCGGACAACTTGACGACTGGCGGCCATTCTCCCTCCCTGTCCGCCCTGGCTTCAGCGGCGGCGGGTGGTGAATCATTGCGTTTCAAATCCCCGGTTTTATTGGCGTCCATTCGCGCCCATTTGCGGTTTAATTTTTCCGCGTCCCCCCGTCTCCTCAAATCCGGTTCAGCGGAAAATGCCGGTCAATGAACTGGTAATCCCGGTCGTTTTCCAAAAAATTCACGCCTGACTGGATGACCGTGGCCGCAATCAGACAATCAATGGAGTTGCGGATGCTGATCCCCTGGCGCCGGAGTTCACGGTAAATTGTCGCCCCCAGTTGAAAAGTCGGACGGTCGTCTTCAAGGTAAATCAAATTTTCGAACTGTTGCCGGGTGGCGGTATATTGTTTTTCATCCCGGATGCCTTGCAACACTTCGGTGAGTATAAATCCACAGCAACAAAGATCGTCACGATTCCGGATGCACCGTTCCAGTGTTTGCGTCAGCGGGGTTTCCCGCCGGTTGAGGAAGTCAATCCAGACGCTCGTATCCACCAGGACGTTCATGCAGTCCGGGTTCGGCGCAGGGCCGCCAGGCTGCCCGTCCAGCGGACTTTGCCCTTGAGGGCGAGCAGGCCGGTTTGTTTTTCACGGCGCACCAGTTCCTGGAGCGCCTGCTGTACCAGCGCACGGCGGGTTTTCAGGCCGGTGGCCTTCAACCCCTCCTGCACCAAGGCTTCATCCAAAACGATGTTGGTTCGTTTCATCTGATACACACGATACGACTTAAAAGTATGTATGCAAGCCCGAAATCGGCGCCATCGGCGAACGGCCCACGGATTGCGGGCGGTGCATCCCGATGTTGTTGGCGGATTTTTTGTACCGCAGACTTCCCGGTCTGCGGTCTCGCGCCCTGCGGGACCAACCCGCAGGCCGTCCGCCACAATGGGCGCCCCCCGGCCTTGCCAACAACCTCGGGATGCAAGGTTTTGAGGGTTGAAGGTTGAAATTTCCTTGAATTTTGAAAATTGATTTTTGAATTTTCACCCCCCCCTCGCCCCCGTCCGTTGGTTCCGGGGGCAATCCGCGTTCCCCTCAGGGCGCGATCATCTGCACATCCAGGCCCCTGAAAAACCGGCCCCGTTCCTCCGGCTGATATTTCATCAAGGTGGCAAACGGATTGGCCCCCGTCACATCGTAAAACTGCAGATAATTCGAGCCGGAGGCGTTGTCCCCGCCGGCTTGCAGCCGGTTCTCCAGTTCCGTCAGGGTTTGCAAATTGTATCCCGCCAGATGATAATCTTTGGCGAAGGAATATTCCGGCCGCCACTCCGCCCGGGCCGGATCGCCCGGGTGCCCGGCCAGGTTCAGGTAATAGGTGGTATAATCCAGAAAACCACCCGTGTTCGTGTCCGCGTCAAAGATCTGGTAGGCGGGATTATTGTAATGGTCCGGGCTGACGGACGGCGCGAGGTGGATGAACCCGGCCGGGCGGTTCTCCGAGCGGATGAGGCGGAACTCATCCATGTGGCTGTGCCCGCAAAAAATGGCGGCCACGTTGGTGTGCGCGGCCACGCAACTGACAAACTGGTTGTTCAGCCGCGGGTTCCAGAAGGGGCCGCCCAGCCCCGGCAGCGGATACGGGTTGAGGCCCGGCGGAATGTGCAGCAGCAGCAGGAATTTGACCCCCTGGTTTTGGGGCGACCCCAGTTGCTCCTCCAGCCAGTCGAGCTGCCGGAGGCCGGCCGTGACGTCATTCCCCCGGTATCGGTCAAAGCCGGCGCTGTTCAGGCCCAGAATCCGGAACCGGTTCAACCCGGGCAGGTCGGCGGCATACCAGCCGTTGGACCCGAAGGTGCGGCGGAATTCCTTCCGGGCCGCGTCGGGGATCAGGGGCGCCCAGGCGTCGGCGAATTGGCCGAGAAACACCGGGGATTGCAGGCCATGGTCGGTTTGGGAATCGTTGTTCCCCGGCACCGGGAAGACCGGGCGGCGGGGAAAATGCTCCGCCAGCAGGCCCGCCGCCTGCAGCTCGACGTCCGCGGCCGACGCGAGGCGGTTGTTCTCATGACCGGCGACATCGCCGAGGCACAGGATAAACAGCGGATCGGGACAGCGGGCGGCCGCGTCGGTGAACGCGGATTGAATCAGGCTGCGGTTCGCATCCTGTCCCAGCTTGGGATAGGTCTCCGGCTGATGGCTGTCGCCGACATAATGCAGGTCCGAGAAGACGATAAATTGCCGGACCGCCGGGTTCCCGGCCCCGGCGGCGCGGGCCGCGGGCACCAGCGCGAGCATCCCCAGCAGGAGCGGCAGTAATATGAAAAGTGCGGACCGGGGGTGGGTTCGTCCGCCGGCTGGGCGCGTTAATATCCGCGAATGGATTTTAATCATGAGTGATTCCGAACTACCGCCTTAAAAATTTCGCCACCGCCTCCGTCCGGGTGCGCACCTGCAGCTTCTCGTAGATGCGGCGGATGTAGGTGTGGACGGTTTCGTAGCTGATCGCCAGTTTCTCCGCGATTTCCTTGTACATCAACCCCTGGCTCAACAGGTCCAGCACCTGCTGTTCGCGTTCGGACAGATTTTCCGGGTTGGGGTTGGCCGCCGCCGCCCGGGCGCCCTGGAAGGACTGCACCACTTTGCGGGCGATGTGCATGGTCATGGGCGAGCCGCCCTGCTGCACCTCCTTGATCGCTTCCAGCAATTCCGGCGTCGGCGTGCGCTTGAGCAGGTAGCCGTTCGCGCCGGCCGCCAGCGCGTCAAAAATGTTTTCCGTGTCCTCGTATACGGTCAGCATCATCACCTGGATCTGCGGGGCCGCCGCCTTCAACTGCCGCACGCATTCCACCCCGTTCAGGCCCGGCAGGTTGATGTCCATCAACACCACTTCCGGCCGCACCTGGGGCAGGGCCTTGAGCGCGTCCTCGGCGTTGGCGTAATCGCTCACGCACTTGAAACCCTCCGCGCGGTTGAGCACCCGGGCCAGCGTCGCGCGCAATTTGTCGTTGTCCTCCACGATGGATACGGTGATGGGCATAATTTATGATTCTGCGGCCGGCCGGCCGGGCGCTCCCAGCGGGGCCGTGAGCCGGACGACCGTGCCGCCCCCGGGGCCCGGCGTCATCGAGAATTCCCCGTGGATGTCCGCCAGCCGTTTGCGCAGGTTGCGCAGCCCGTTCCGGGTGGCGGCCCGGGCCGGGTCCAGATGGCCCAGCCCCCGGCCGTTGTCCGCAATTTCAAACGTGAACGTGGACGGCGAAACCTGCAGCCGCACCCACACCTCGGACGCCTGCGCGTGTTTGACCACGTTGTTGACCGATTCCTTGAACGCCAGAAAGACATTGTGCCGCACCTCCGGCGGCAGGGCCGCCAAGGGCAATTGCGCCGGCACCTCCGCGCGGTAGCGCAGGTTGGCCAGCGCCAGATAATCCTGGGCGTATTTCACGGCGTAATTCACCAGCCCCTCCAGCGTATCATTCGCCGGGTTCACCGCCCACACAATTTCATCCAGCGCATGGGTGGTTTCGCGGGCCGTCTGCATGATCTGATCGGCGTGTGATTCCACCTCCCCGGGCAAGTCTTTGTCGGCCTTCGCCATTTCGCTCAGCAACGTCATCTGGGTCAGGTTCGCCCCCAACTGGTCGTGCAGGTCGCGCGCGATGCGCGACCGTTCCAGTTCCAGCGCCTCCTGCTGTTTGAACAACGCCACCTCCCGCTTCAGTTTTTGCGTGGACACGTAACGCACAATGCCCGCCACCAGCGCCAGGATGACCGCGATCACCCCGGCCAGAAACGTCCCCGTCTGCCAGAACTTCGGGAGCACGGTGATGTCCAGCACGCTGCCGTTTTCGGTCCACACCCCGTCCTCGTTGCCGGCCCACACCTGGAAACGGTAATGGCCCGGCCACAAATTATGGTAACGGGCCACCCGCTCGTTGCCGGCCTCCGTCGGTTTGGTCTCGTGGCCCTCCAACTGGTAGCGGAACCGGATCTCCTGCGGCGCGGAAAAATGCAGCCCCGTGTAGTGGATTTCCAGTTGCTCCGCCCCGGCCGGCATCACCACCGTTTGCGCCCATGGGGAATTCAGGACGTTCGTCTTCTGCTCCTGATCATCCACCCGCACCGACTCGATCATCACCAGCGGCGCCTGGAGATCCTTTTTCAGTTCCGCCGGATTCACCGAGACCAGGCCCTTGACCGTGGGGAACCACAACCGCCCGTCGTCCCCCCGGCAGGCCGCCGGTTGCGAACCAAACGAACATTCGCGCGTCGGCAGGCCGTCCGCGTATCCGAACGTCCGGAGGCCCGCCAGTTCCAATTCGCCCCCGGCCTGCGGGACGCGCATCAGCCCCTTGTTGGAGCCAATCCATAAATTCCCCGCGTCGTCTTCAATCAGGTAGCTGATGCTGTTGCCCGCCAGCCCGTTGGTCATGGAGTAATGCGTCCACCGGCCGTTCTTCAGGCGCCCCAGGCCATGCCCCGCCGTGCCCACCCACAGCGTCCCCGCCCGGTCCATATACAACGTCGAGATGTCATTGCCCGGCGGCCCGTTCGCGGACGCGGGCAGCCGGGTGAATTGGCCGTCCCGCAACCGGCACAGGCCCTGGTTCTCCGTGCCGATCCAGTAATCGCCCGCCGCCGCCTGCGCGAGGGCCCGGACGCTGTTTTCCGGGAGGCCGTGGTTTGTAGTATATAGGGTCCAGCCCCGGCCGTTCCACCGGCCCAGGCCGTTCCCGGTGCCCGCCCACAATTCCCCGGCACGGTCCTCGAACAAGGCGAAAATCTGCGGCCCCAGCAGGGCCGAGGGTGGCGGAGCCTGCTGAAACAGGCCGTTTTGCAGCACAAACAGTCCCTCCCCCCGCGTGCCCGCCCAGACCTGCTGCTGGGGGTCCACCAGCACCGTCCAGGCGTTTTGTTCGCGGCCCACCCCGAAATATTGGGCCGTGTTGGTGCGCCAGCAGGCCACCCCGTTGGCATTGAAGGCGGACCACAACCCGCCGTGGTCATCCCAGGCCAGTGATTGGGCCGGCAGCGGTTTGAGGCCGGCGGGCGGGAGGAACAGCTTCCGTTTCACCCGGTTCAAGCCGCCCCCGTCCGTGCCCACCCACAAATCCCCCTCCCGGTCCAGGCACAAAGACAGCACGTAGTCCGACGACAACCCCTGCGCCTTGGAGAGGTGCCGGTAATTCCCGTCGGCGGCAAACCAATAGACCCCGTCGTTCGGGGTGCCCACAATGAGATTGCCCGCCTCGTCTTCACACGCCGCCGTGACTTCGGCCGCCGGGGAATGGGCCCACGGATATGGCCACGGCCCCAGAATGCGAACCGTCCCGTTCCATTTTTCCACCTGTCCGTCCATCAACCGCCAGAGGCCGGCCTTCGGGCCGGCCAGGATGTAATCCAGGCGCGTGGCATGGATGTTCTGTTCGATGGGCAGCGCCGGCGGGTGAAAATTATCCGGCCGGAACGAAAACAGCGCCGCGACGGTGCCGCCGATGGGCCGGCTTTCGCATTCGCTGATCCAGATGGAACCGGCCGGCTCGACCGTCACCCTCCGGGCAATAATCACCGCCGTCGAGGGTTGAAAAAGCTGCAGGGTTTCCACCTGGCCGTTTTGATACCGCGCCAGCCGGGCGTCGGCCGTGTAGAGCCAGACCGCGCCGTTGGTGTCTTCACAGGCCGA
>Ga0181520_10009889_pt1 | contig 13006 bp, 12 predicted proteins | sample PEATcosm2014_Bin_29_FD_132451 | JGI IMG/M metagenome (GOLD analysis project Ga0181520, IMG submission 132451) | Peatland microbial communities from MTU Mesocosm Facility, Houghton, MI, USA - PEATcosm2014_Bin02_30_metaG | ecosystem: Environmental > Terrestrial > Soil > Wetlands > Peat | place...
CCGCCGACGGCGCCGGTTGCCAAAACAAACCGGCGGCGAAGTTTTCCTTGCCGACGCGGATCACACCCGTCGTCTCGGTCACATCGCCCCCCTGGCTTCGAAAAATCGTGGCAGGATTTCCGGGGTTATCATGATGACGACGAGCGATTTACCTTGCGCCGACTGAACCCCGCCGCCGAGTGGCGAAGGCCCAAGGAAGGGCAATCCCGAATTGTTCTGGCTGTCGGAGAGCGATTGATAACCGGCGAGAACCAGCAAATCGCCGCTTCGCATCAACACTTGCTGCAGGAATGACCGCAAGTTGACGTCGGGCAATTGAACCTGCGAACCGGTTTGACCAAAGGTGGTGAGCGCCTTCAAATCCGAGAGACTCATGCCGTATTGCAACAGGACCTCGCCGTCGTCGAGGATGCGGGGCAGAACCTGCATGTTGAAGCCGGTGATCAGGGTGCCCGGCGTGATTTGCGTCTGGACGGTGCCGGTCACGCCGCCGGCCAGCGTCGTTGCCGTCGAAGCGACATAACTTTGCTGTTCGACCACCGACACCGGCGCCGCTTGGCCGTTCAGTGTCGTCACGCTCGACTCCGTGGTGAGAGAAACATGGCCCATGGTTTCCAGCGCATCGATAACGGCGTGGGTGGCGTTGGCGGTGCCGCTTCCATTGATCCACTGTTTCGCCCCGCTTAGCGCCTGGACGACGTAAGAGGCCGGCGTTCCCGCCGAGACCTGCGGCGGTGCCGGGCCGGAAAGGGCGAGACCATATCGCCCCGCCATCTGCTGAAAAACGACCCCGAGGTCGAGTCCCAGGTCGAACCCGTCATTCACGTCGACCCGCAGCACCTTCACCGCGATTGTCACCTGCCTGGTAATTCTTGCGTTCTGTTGCTCAACATAGGCGGCAATCCGGTTCATCGCGCCGGGAGGCGCCATGACCGTCAACGTCCCGGTGGCGGGGGACATCGCGACCTTGCCGCCGGTGGGCAGCATCACCTGCACCGCTTCCTTGACGTCGTCCCAGAATTTCAGGGTGGTTTCGTTGGCCGTGTCTTGCAGCATCGACCCGGTCGCGGCGGTTACGCCGCTCGCGGCCGCGCCGGATGTGGTGGAGGTGGAGGTGCCGCCACCGCCCTCGGCACCGCCGCCGGTGGTGTTTACCGCCGCGCGAATTGTCGAGTTGGACGGCAACGCCGCCAGCGTGAACGTTCTGATTTCATTGCGGAAGATCCTGAGCTGCCCGCCCCGGTACTCCCATTGCACGCCGAAGAAGGTGGCGACGCCGTCAAGCAACCCCGGCAGTGGACCGTTCCACGCCAAGGGCATGCCCGCCGGCAAATGCGGCGCCGCCGAAGTCGCCGCATTGGTTCCCGGCGTCACATCCTGGCGATCTTCAAGCGACACCTGAAGACCGGTTTGGGCCGAGATCTCGGTGCAAATTTCGCGAAGTTCGAGGGGCACGCCCATGCTGTTCAACACGACGGCCCCCTTCAACAATGTGGCGGAAGGCAGTGGCTCCCCATTGGCATGGGCAATACTGCGATTGCCGACCCAGATGCCCTCGTGCATGACGACCGGTCCGGAAGGCATTGCGCTGCCCGTGGCTCCGGCGCGCGCCAAAGCCTCTTTTGCTTCGGCCAATTTCGCGTCGCTTCGATCTTTGGCGCCGGGCGGCAGGCCACAGGCCGAAACGCACAGGCAGAGAATCAGTCCAAGGGCGCCGCGGACCATCATTTCTCTTCTCCGGATATCACCACCAGGACCTTGTTGCCCTTGTAGAAATGCCCCAGCGGCGCGGGGACGGCCGTGGCAAATCCTTCGAAGAGACGGGTCGCCGCCGAGAGAAAATCGCCCTGGAAACTCGCCGGCGCGTCGAGGGGAAAATCCCGATCGGATCGCCAAACCACCGTCCAACCGGCGTGAACCGCCCATTCACCCAGCACATCCCGGAGCATGCGACCCGCTGGAACCGACCACCTCTCTTCCGCCGGCGGAGGTGGAGACGGAGGCGCGGGAACCGTCGGAACCACGGCGATGTCGACTTTGACGGGTGTTGGTTCCGCGGATACTTGGCCGGGCGATGGATTCGGCGGCGTCAGAGGGACCGGCCCGTCGGAAACAGGCTTCGATGGCGCGGCGCCTTTGGCGGTCGGCTCCGCCTTCGACGCCGGGACGCGCAGCACCAAGACATCGTCGGTCGGCGCCAAGGCGACCGTGCGCCGCCGTTCCACTGTAATGCCTCGTCGATTCAGATCCTCTTCGACCAGCGCCGCGCGCGCGGTGAGGAAACGCGCCGTTCCCGGATCGTCGGTTGCGGGAACCAGAAGAATGAGCGTCCGTTGGTCACGTTCGGCCATTTCAATGGCCAAACCATCAAGTCGTTTCACTTCGCTTGGCGGCAAGCGACTCGATGACGGTTCGAACGACAATCGCATTTCGCCATTGGCGTCCAGCGCCGCCGGCAGGCCGGCAAAGCACGGAAAATTCAGTAGAAGGAGAATGGCGGCGGTAAGATATGGCCGACTCATCTGACTTGGTCCTTGCCGCCGGACGCGGCGCGGAGGTCCCCGCCGATGGTGACCGCCGGCGAGATCGGCGCTCGCGTGGTCCTTCGCACGCACACGACTCTCGACCCATTGCGCAACGTGAAGTCGCCAACGGCCTCGGCGATCAGGACGTTGCCGTGTGGCCCGGCCGTTCTCGTGTTGACCACGGCATCGACGCCATCCACCAGTTGATGCACGACCGGTCTGGCGACCGTGTCGCTTCGTTCGCCGAAATCGAAGTAGGTGAACAAGCCATCCTCGAAGACGCGTTCGGGGGCGATATCGGCGTCACTCTCCTTTTTCGCGAACATCCTGACGTCGAAACGAATGTCCTCGGGACGGACGACGATCCGCCTGAGGTAATCGGGCATGTCGTCCACCCCGGCCGACGGTTCATAGCCCGACAATTTCACGTGGTCGCTCGATTCGACCATGTCGTCGGCGTGCGGAGCTTCAACATAGATCGTCAAGTCGGTGACCTGGCCGGAATTCCAGGTCTCCGATCGAAGATAGAAATTGTAGACATTGCCGCTGGCCCCCAGCACCGTCAGATTGCTGTCCGCGCCGGCATTGCGTGAGCGAACGGCAACGACATTCGCCCGAACTTTTTTGACTTCGAAGACGACCGAGTCGCCCAGATAGAACTCGTTGACCCGTTCCCATGTCGGCAGCATCAACGTGGTGACCATGAAATCGCGGGTCCGCACCCCCATGACGAAATCGGGATGCCACATATAGTGTACGACACCGGGCGCGGTTTGGCCGTTCGCGGGTGTCGGTCGATCCCAGCTCCGTTGCAATGTTCCCAGGGGCAAGGCCGGCCCGCGTTCCATTGTCGGAAACTGGCCCTTGGTTTCCTGGTCGATCGTTGCTTCCGTGCTGTCGAGATAGGCGCCGGGAATAGTGGTTGTCGACGATCGAGCCGCCGGTTGGTGCGACTGGCCGGACGGTACCGGCGCATTGGGGACGGCTCCTTGCGCACGAGCCGTGACCGGCAAAAATAACAAGGCCGCAACCATGAAGACGGCTCTTATCATTTTCGTGGCACCACACTGTATCCGGTAACAATGAATCCCAGAGGGTTCATGTAACGGTCTTCCCAGTTGACTTCGGTTGGAACAAAGGCAACCGTCAATGACGCGACCCAGGACTCCTCCATTATTTCGACACCATTCTGGAAGTCGTTTGTGCTGAACTCCACCTGCCAGTATCCGTCGGCGATTTTGCTGACCCGGTGAACAATGACATTGCGAACCAGCCGCTGTTGGTGAATGGCGTCGAATTTCGGTGCGGTTTCCGCGACGAACCGGCGGTACTCCTCAGGATCGGAGCGGTGCGCAACCAGCCCCTGGCCACCCCATCGACGGCGCATTTCGGCTTCGTCCAAGGCAATTTCATGCCGTGAAAGGACGTAGTCGCGAACCAACATCTCGGTCATCAATTCGAAGCCGTTGGTCCCTTTGGTGAAGGGCTCGATGCGGACGATCTGTTCGCTCTTGTCTTTAAAGGTGAGCATCATCGGCTCGACGCGAACCAACGGCGTCAGACTGGCGATCGCCGCGCCCAACATGGCGTTCAGGGAAAGGCTCATGAACAGGCCGATGGCGAAGGCGCGCGCCGTCCACAAATAACGGCGCCCTTCGAGCGCCGGAACATCGCATTCCATCGGATAGGGACCGAGGCTGTCGACCCGGGAAACCTTCGTCGCCTGCGGCTCGATCCGCCCGCCGGACACGGCTTTGCCGAGGAACATGTCGCGTGGCCACCTCATCCCCGGCGCCATTGGTCGTCGCGTTGCGGGATCTCGAAACAGGCACACGGGCTTTTCTTAAGTTCGTCCCGATCAGAACCGATACCGACCGGTTCGGACATCAACGATCCGTCGGCGCACCCAAGCGCCGGCAAGGTCAACAACAGAACTACGCCAAACCGCCAGAACCGGACCGGCATCATCATTGTCCCCCAGGGCTCTGTGGCAAAGTCGACGGCATGGCGGCGACCGACCTTTCCTCGACAATGCACGCCAACATCGCGGCCAATTTGGTCAATTCGGCGAGTGTGGCGAGGGTGACGGCGGTGTTGGCGCCGATATCGCTTCTCAGATCGGCGGCCGACTTGGCCTGGGCGACGAGTCCATTTGCCGCGGTTTTCGCCTGCGACAGGTCCTCCACCTCATGGAAGGCGAGGGCCACACCGTCTTCTCCCGCCCGCGTCGCAAAGCCGTTCACCGCCGATCGCATCGTCGCGGTGTCCAACAGGCTCCCTGATCCCGCCGAGGGCATCATCTGACCTGAAACAAACCCGTTTTGGCCGGACGAAGACAGACCAGCCAACCCGGCGACATCCGCCGACGAGGCTCCCACCGAGACTGCTACAGGACCCTGTCGGCCCAGGCTGATGGCAACGACCTTCAGCGCTTCCAGGGCCTCGACCAATTGCGACAGGGCCAAAGCGGATTGAGCCGATTTGTTGGCCAAATTGGCGATTTCGCCGGGATCCCACACGGCATCCTGGGCGGCAACGCCGGTTGCCGAGACACAGACGATGACCGCGGCGGCCAATCGGGCGAGGAGAGTCATGGGAGCCCCTCGGCATCGACGAGGAAACGAGCCGTCCGATCCGAGCTCAACACGTCGAGAACGCGACGGATGGCCGAGAGTCGGGTGGCGCAGCCATCGCACCGAACCTCTCCCATCGCCTGCACCTGCCGCGAAAGGTCGGCGAGGGCGGCACTTTCCCGCGCGGCCGCGTTGGCGCCGAGGCGCGCGCTCGAAATGCTCAGGCGGTCGTTCACTTTCGCCAGAGTCGCGTCGGCCTCCTGGCGCAATGGTCGCCAAAACCGTTCGAGTTTGGTGTCTTCCAGCCAGGCGGCGAACGCATCCCGCAGCCTGGCCGCCGACTCCGCCGTCAGCGCGACATCTGAAGCATGAATGGGCCCGTAAGGACTCGGGTCGGTGACAATGGCGACCACCATGGCCGTCGATGCCAACGACGCGGCCTTCGTTTTCGCGGCGCCGTCGGTCCAGGCGGTATGATCCATGGCCATGAGGCGCGGTGATATTCTGGCGAACGCCTCCGGTCCGTTGACAAACAATGCGGCCAACAGACCGCCGACCGCCTTCGAATCGTCGGCGAGCATCCCGAGCGCCAACTGGTGGCTGTCCACCGTCCTTTGCAGGCCGGGCGTTTGAGACGCGAGCAGGTTGGCCGACTGCCGTTCATTGTGCAGCAGGGTGAGCGCCCAGGCCGTCATGCCCGCTTGGGTCAGGGCGCTCTGTCCGGCGTCCGTCGCGGGCGGGGCGACAAGCGGGGGCGTCGCCTCCCCCTGCGTCGTCGAACCGCTGGCAAACTGTCCCCCGGTGGCGGCCTGGGTCGTTCCGGTTGCCAACCACAGGGCGAGCATCGAAGAGAATTCGTCGAATTGCGCCAAGAGGTCCTGGCGCGCCGCGCTGTTTTGCGTCCAGTCGGCGCGGTTGTCGGTTGAGGCGGCGGCCGACTGGCCATTCCGTGCGGTGGCCGAAGCCTCGGCCAGTTGCGCCGCCGGTGCCGAGAAACCGATGGCGACGGCGTCCGCCGCGGCGCCGACGGCGGTCGCGGAGACACGTTGCGCCTGTTGCTGGCGGTCGGACAACCCACTCGAGGCACCAAACATCGAGTTTAGGATTTGGCTTCGAATGCCGGCGAGATCGGTCGTGCCTGCCGAAACCAACCAGGACGGCATGAATACCTGTCCGTTGTCCCAGGCAAGCGAATCGATGCCGCTATACGGCGAGCCAGCGCCGACCTGCCCAACCAACCGTGTTATACCCGCGAATTGCTGTCCGATTCCCTCCACCTGTTGGACGGCTTGCCAAGCCTGCCTGGCCTCATCGAGAAAATCGGCGATCTTGGCGATATCCTCGACCGGACATGGCGACGGACAACACAGCGGACTGACCGGGTGGATGGCGCAATAAACCAACGCCAGACATGGCCGTGTCGGCGAAAACAGGAGAAATATCGCGGCGACGATGGCGAGTGCGGGCCGATTTTTCACCGCGGCTGACATCATCTGCCACCTCAATGCGAACCGTTGGTGGTGGCGCCAGTGCCACTGGCCGGATCCGTATTGGCCAACCGCGAGGCGCCCTCCAGTTTCAGAAGCGATGCCATGAGCTGTTGAATCAGCACCATGTCATCGTGCATGGCGAGCGCGACGGCGGTGTTGGCCTGGACATCGCTTCTCAGGTCGGTGGCCTGAGCGACTTGCTGCGCCAAATTTTGCGTTCGCGCCGCCAGTTGCGGCGCTTGTTGTCGGGCGTAGAGGGCCAGGGCATAGCCGTCCGCCACCGCTTGCGCGGCGATCAATGATCTGGCGGTGCGCACTGTCGCGGTTGTCGTCAGGCTTGGATTGGTTGGAACGGTCAAAGCCGATTGCACCCAGGCCCGTGTGGACGAAAACGTGGTGAAATCGGCCTGGCCGGCATTCGATGACAACTGGCCCTTGAGTTGGTCGACCTGCGACAGCAGGGTTTGCACGGCGCCGGCCACTTGTTGACCGGAATTGTACGAAGTTTGCGCGGCGTTCGCCGTTTGTTGGGCGGACGCGATGATGTCGGAGAGCGGCGACCCGACCGACCCGGAACCGGAACCCGCCTGTTGCAGGAGCCACGTCGGGGCGCCACCCTGACCGATGGTTCTCGACATCGCCTGGATTTGCGTCAGCATGGTGGTAAGCTGCTGGACCTCCTGCGTCGCGGCCTTGAGGTTGTCGACGGCTTCGCTGATCGCCCCGGAATCAACAACCGGGACCCCTTGCGCGGAAGCCGGATCGCCCACGGCGACCAGGGCAATCGCCAGGCAGAATGCGGTTGCCGCCGCCTTACCGGGCCGAGACATAATGTCCCACCCAATCGGCGCCGAATTTCCTCTGGCACTCTGTTGCCAATGCCACGCTGTCACGGCCCGAGGAGAACAGCCTGAGGTGGGGGCCCAATGGCGACAGATCGGTGTCCAGCACAACCGATTCCCCACTGGCGCGCTTGACCAGAACCGAACGTCTCAATCGTCGCGACGCCGGCAGAACCCCTTTGATGTAAGCCCACTCGGTATCGGTCAGCGACCAGTCGGCATAGTCGTCTTCGCGCGCCTGCGGATTGGGGAAGAAGAAGACGGTCTGACACTGGCCTCGAATGGCCTCGCCCATACCCGCCTGCGCGATCGCCTCGGGCCGCTGAAACGCCGAAATGACGGCCGCTCCGCGTTTGCGATACTCCTGCAACATCGTCAAATAGTAGGTGCGGAACATCGGGTTGCGCAGCATCGGCTCTGTTTCGTCGATGAAAATGAAGGCCGGGGCGTTCAATTCGGTGATCGTGGCCTGGATGCGATGCATCAGGTAGGACAGGGTGGCCTGCGCCAGGACCTCGTCCTTGAAAATGTCCGTCATGTCGAAGGTGATGAGGCGGTTGTCCTTGATGTCCAAGGTGTCGCGCTCGGCGTTGAACATTGGGCCGTAATGCGCGGGATCGACCCACTTCTGCAGATGCCGTTTGATCGGCCCGTCATTGCTGAAACACGGGTCGTAAAGCGCCGCCAGCGATCGCCGTTCGCGAGGCAGGTTGCTTTCGAACAGCGATTGAACCGCGAGTGAGATTTCCTCCAGCGAGTCTGGATCTTCGCAGCCAGAAATGGCCCGCAGCCACAATCGGAGGAACGCTCGATTGGCCGGCGTGTCGTCGCAATGCAAGGGATTGAGGCTGCAACCACCAAGCGCCGATTCGCCGGTGGTCAAATTGAGGTAGCTGCCACCCGCCGCCGTCGTGAAGACGTAGGCGCCCTGGTAACGGTCGAACAGATAGACCCTGAGCCTCGGATGGCGAAGCGCCATGCCTGCCAGAAAACTCATCACCGTCGTCTTGCCGCTGCCCGTCGGACCGATGCAGACCGCATGGGCGACGGCATCCTTTTCACCCGAGACATGGAGTTGAAATGAATAGGGTGTGCCGCCCACAGTCCGGAAAACCGCCAGCGGTCCGTCACCCCAGTCGCAAAACGGAAGGCCGGGCGGCGGCTGATCGAATGTCATGGTGCAGGCGATATTGGAGGAGAAGAAGCGGTAGCTCCTCGGCCACAGACTGAAGCCCGGAAACTGCGCAAACCAGCTGGCCTGGGCGGCGGCGCCCTCCCGAACGGCGGAGGCGCCGTAAGTTGCACAGATCTTTCTGACCTCGGCGTCGTGAAAGGCGATTTCGTCGGCCGTGTTGGCGAACAGAAAAAGGATCATGCCATAACTGGCTAAAGCGGAACGGCTTTCGTCCAGACCTTCGATGATCTGAAGGGCCGCCTCATATTGGTCCCCGCCACCCGAACCAAGTCTGGATACCGCGCTCATCCGGCTTTCCTGGGCGATTTTGAGAGCGGCGACCGCCTTGCTCCACGGTTCGACCAGATGGAGCAGAGTGAACTCGCAGTCCAACGTGGAAAAATCGGCAACCATCTGCTCTTCGACGGCGTCGCCAAAACGCCGAATGCCGATCGCGGCGCAAACACGCTGTTCAGGACCGCGGGAGAACCGGATCAGACCTTGTTCGCCCGTGAATTCCACCGTATCGGCGACGATCGCTTCGGCGATTTCTTCGTTGGCGCCCGCCGGAATCGGCCGCGAAATCGGACTTGCCAAAGCTGCCCAGAAGGCGAGCAAATTGCCGTCCGCCGCCGTCGCGGACGATGTCTTCGATTGGTTCATCGGCCGGGGATGATAGGGGTCCAGGATCTGCAGCGTCGTATCGACGGCATCGGACAATTTTCCGGCGGCGGAACGGCTTTTCCCGGGAATGGACAATACGATGGTTTGATGGTTGCGATACGCCGTCTGGAACGAACGGTTCCAAGCGCGCGAGAGGTCCTTCAACAGGGGGGTCGAAAAATCGGCGGCGGTGTCGACGGAGACGCGATGGCGCACAAGCATTGCGCGAGCCGTGACGCCGAGTTCGGCCAGGGCGTCGAGCCACGATTTTCGGACTCGGAAGAGCGATTCGCGTTCCGCCACCGATAGAAACATGATGTCCCGTCCTTCCACCCTGATGCACTGGACGAGCGTTCCATCTCGGCAAACGATTGTTCGTCCATCCGGCAACAGGCGCAGAAGCGGCAGGTAATCGGCCAAGCGGGTGTCCCGGGGTGGAGGAAGGACCAATCGCGCCACCGAGGGGATCGACAGGGCGGTAAACGCGACCCCGCCACCGACCATTCCGGCCAAGCCGAGCGCCATCCGGGTCGGCGAAACCGACGTCATCAGGATGTCGGCCAGACCTTTCGCCACGGGGATTGCGGTCGCGATGTCAGGGGACATATTTGTTTCCCCTCGTTGGAAAAAGGTTGGTGGTCTTACGGCGTGTTTCGATCCACGCAATCATCAGATTGGATAGATGCGGGTCGCGCAAAGCATACGCCGCGATGAACGCATGGCCGATCAGCAGCGTTACAAAGAACGGTATCGGGTTTAATTTAAAGAACAGGGTTCCGAAGACCATCAGGACGAAATTGAACATCACGTTTCCGCCAGCCGGCAACAATGGTGCCCAGAAAATCTGTGGCGGTTCCGCGACGGCTCTTAGCACCATCGTCTTCATCGCCTTGTTCGCTTACTGGCCGGTCGTCGGAGCGGTCAGGCCAAAATAGGTAATGATCTGGCTGACAAAGGCGATGAGAGCGAGACCACCAAGAAGGCTGATCGCCCAGCTCCACTTGAAATGTCCGAAAAAGGCCATGGCGGACAGACCAAGCACGCCGATGGCGCCAACGACCATCAAGAGGTTGCGGACATTGTTGAAGATGTCGCTGGTTTTGCTCTGTACGCTGGAAAACACCGTGCCACTCGATGTCGCCGATTGCGCCAGAACGGGATGGCAAACCGCGACGCAGGCGATAACCAGGGTCACGGCCAGGGCAATACGCTCGTTCGACATCATGAAATCCCTCAGAAAACCAAGCCTTCCCCAGATATATCTATTTTGGAAACGTCTGTCAACATCACCTTGTCTGGCGCGATGCCTTCTGTCTGCGTCCGCATGCACCAAAAAAGAGACGATGCAATCCCCAACGAATTGGTCTATCATCCATTTAAGAAACAATATGCGGCTTTCGGGCAAGGCGACTTGGCCATCTGTTGTCGGCTTGACGAATTCACGTAACGGGATAGGTTTCCGCGCATACTTTGTTCGAAAGGTCGAAATCACCCGCTCATCGGTCCGCCGGAATCGTGGCGGTCCGCATTGGCGGGCACCACCACCCCAGCCGGACAGGAAAACGATGACACTGACCGATCCCCCGAACCGAATTCGCGAATGGCGGTCCAAGCGGCGGATGTCTCTCGCCGAACTGGGCGAAACCGTCGGTCTCAGCCGCTCTGAAATCAGCAAGCTGGAAAGCGGCAGCCGGCGGGTGCGGGCCGACCATCTGGTCGTGCTCTCCAAGGCGCTGAAAGTGCCGCCGGAAGATTTGATGGACCGGGAAGTGGTGCGCGAGATGCTGGGCGAATTGCCCCAGCCGCTGCCGCAACCCGGACCGTCGGTGCCGGTGCTGCCGGCCCGCCGCCAGGACGGCGCCATCGTCGTCATGCCGCAGGAAGCGGCGCTGACCGTCGAAGCGCCGCCGCAAATCGCCCAGGTGCCCGGCGCCTATGCCTTTTACATGCCCGACACCAGCCTGGAACCCCGCGTCCCGGTCGGCGCCTTGCTGTTCGTCAATCCGCTGCTGCCGCCGCGCGCCGGCGACCTGGCGGTGGTCGCCGCCGACGGTCGGGTGCCCGCCCTGGTCGCGGTGGAGCGCCGCTCCAACGCGCTGCTGGCCATCGCATCCAACGGCATCGACAGCCTCGACCTGAATTCGCCGTCGGTCGACAGCGCGCAACGCATCGCCGGGATGTGGTTCCCGTAAGGCGCCGCGCCGCGCGGGGACCGTCAAGCCGGGGGGCGGCTCACGCCCCAGTTTGAAATCATATCGGTGTTCGCCTCAGGACATCGCGAACCGACGATAACTGACAAGTCCAATCTGCCGTGTCCGCGCAGCACCAACGAATAAGCGTAATCGTCTCATCGAATTTTCGTTCCGGGTCTTTATCGAATATCGCTCGGTGATGGGCGATCCTGTTGCGCCAACGACGCACTCTCTGAATCATGTCATTGACATCCCTAATGGATTTCAATTCCTTGAAAGCATTAGGAAAATTGTGTTTTGTGCCGTAGGCCCATAAAGTACGGTCGAACCGCTTTGTTGTGAGATGATCCCAAAACCCAAACTGAAGAGATGAAACAACGTGATCGTCAGTCATTTTTTTGTCATGTTGTCCACGTTCTTCTCCGATGATTTCCCGGAGATGGTCTGCTTGCCTGTTATCAAGAAGTTGCAGGAACGCCTTCTGCTCATACCATGGATTTGAGAAACGCACTCTTAGACCCTTTTGAATGGCATTACGGCACACAACTTCTGCAATATGTAATGGAAAAATAAATGCGCTACTTAATTCGCAATTCCATAAATATATACTGATCGCTTTCTCGCGATCGTACCCTGCGGCAGCCATATATCTTCCAAGACGAAGTGGATTTATTGCGGTTTCTATGGATTTTACATTAAAGCGGCCCCTTGCGTTTTTCTCTTGCATTTTGTATCAACTCGGCCAGATTATGTCGTGTGCGCTACGGTCAGGTTGCAATTTTGTCCCTTCCGTGGTCAAGGATCAGAGGGCGGCCCTTCGGGAGCCGCCCTCACCTTTTTGTATGATCCACGCCTTACCGACGACAATAGGGTTTCGTTGTCGCGCTGAAAGCTCTGTCCGCGAGACGATGGCCGCGGCCGTCGTGACGCTCGCCGCCGCCGGCGTTGTCGTCGTCGATTCGCCGTCGCCCGCCACGCAACCACCATGAGGCAACGTCACATCGGGCCGCCGGACGTGTTGCAGTGCGGTCATGCGCCGTTAACGGTTGGACCCGGGCGTGGCAGGTGGTATATGGCGGCCCCCATGACGACATCCAACGCAGCGCGCGCCGCCGGCGAGCAATCGGCCATCGGCGTGTTGGTGACACTTTCGCTCTGCCATTGCCTCAACGACATCATCCAGTCGCTGATCCCCTCGATTTACCCAATTCTCAAGGACGATTTCTACCTGTCCTTCACCCAGATCGGCCTGGTCACCCTGACCTTCCAGGTGACGTCGTCGCTGTTGCAGCCGCTCATCGGGCATTACGCCGACAAGAAGCCGCGCTGGTACATGCTGCCGGTCGGCATGGGCTCGACACTGTTCGGCCTGCTTTTGTTTTCCGTCGCCCCGGATTTCGGCGCCATCCTCATCGCCGCCGGGCTGGTCGGAACCGGCTCGGCCGTCTTCCATCCCGAGTCGTCGCACATGGCGCACCTCGCCTCGGGCGGGCGGCACGGCATGGCGCAATCGCTGTTCCAGGTCGGCGGCAATGCCGGCACCGCCC
>Ga0181520_10009891_pt1 | contig 13005 bp, 10 predicted proteins | sample PEATcosm2014_Bin_29_FD_132451 | JGI IMG/M metagenome (GOLD analysis project Ga0181520, IMG submission 132451) | Peatland microbial communities from MTU Mesocosm Facility, Houghton, MI, USA - PEATcosm2014_Bin02_30_metaG | ecosystem: Environmental > Terrestrial > Soil > Wetlands > Peat | place...
ACTCCAATCGGATGCTTCATTAAATTTCGGATTCGGGATTCCAGGCGGCATCTTTGGAGTCATTGCCGAACAAGGGATCGAGGACACGCTTTGGATGAGCGTGGAACAGGGAGCCTTCAACGGCCGGCTGCTCGACGACCGGCTCTTTGGCGCGGCGCGGAACCCTCACGCACTGATTGCGTCGGTCGCTCAATTCGATTACTACAGCGGCGGCGGAATTGATCAGGCTTTTCTGGGGATGGGAGAGGCGGATGCAGAAGGAAATGTGAATGTGTCGCACCTGGGAGGAAGCCTCGTTGGTCCAGGGGGATTCATTGAAATCGCACAGAATGCGAAGAAAGTAGTCTTCTGCGGCACTTTCGACGCGCAGGGCAGGGAGGTTGCTTTCGATGATGGAAAGTTGCGCGTTGTAAAGCCCGGCAAGATTAGAAAGTTTGTCACCGCCGTGGAGCGTATTACGTTTTCTGCCCGCTATGCCCGTCAGCAAGGGCAGGAAGTGCTGTATGTGACGGAGCGCTGCGTTTTCCGGCTCGATCCGGATGGCTTGCGGCTGATTGAGATTGCGCCCGGAGTCGATTTCGAGCGCGACATTGTTGCGCACATGGCGTTCAGGCCGATTGTCGGCGAGGTGAAAGCGATGGACCTGGCCGTCTTTGTCTGATGAGCCAAGGGGAAATAGCCTTCGCATTACGAAAGTGAGTTGCTATGCAAACCGAACAAGGAAGATTTCTGTCGGCAGGGGATTATTGGTTCGAAGATCTTGAGCCCGGCGACTGGTTTGAGACAGGGCATCTGGTGGTGACCGAGGCGCACATTGTCGCCTTCGCCGGTCTTTCTGGCGACTTTTTCGACATTCACATGGACGATGAGTTCGCGCGAGCGCAGGGATTTCCAGGACGCGTCGCGCATGGGTTACTGGGATTGGCCCTCGCCGATGGGCTGAAGAATCGTGCATCGGTTCGGATTATGGCGATTGCTTCGCTGGGCTGGAACTGGCGGTTCACGGTGCCTATCTTCGCAGGCGACCGCATCGGGGTGAAAGTCGCAGTACAATCGACCCGGCTGTCAAGCAAAAGGCAGGGACTGGTTACGCTCAAACTTGAAGTGAAGCAGCAGGCTGGCCGGGTTGTGCAGGAGGGTGAAACGACCCTGATGGTGAGGCCGAAGCCCGTCTGAACGGAAAGAGCTGCGACGAATCAGCTTTTCTGGGTTGAAACTTCGATTGCAGCGCGGTCCCAGCGGCCGCAATTGGCTGCAGCCTCGTAAGTGCTCTGAAGAAACTCGAGCAGCGCAGCGTCGGGATCGGCTGACAGGCGCATCGCTTCGTACGGCAACAGAAACTCGCCGAATGTCGGGTCGAAGTGGGCGGCTGCCGGTGCGATCGCAGTCTGGCGATATCCCTCAGGCTCAGGATAGGCGTAGCTGTAAAAAAATGGCTCGATACCGGGGGCGCCGGGCCAGAATCCGCAGCTGCTCACTTCGTGCGAATAAGCATCGTGGGTCACGCGATCGGGCAGCCCGGGCATGCTGGGATGCTCAGGTGCAGTGCGGCCAGAGAAACGCGTACACGCCAGGTCGAGCGCTCCCCAGAAGAGATGAACCGGGCTGACCTTGCCGATAAAGCGCGCACGGAAGATTGTGATGACGCGCGCAGTCTGCAGCAGAACGCACCAGAGGCGCTGCGCGTACTCGGGATCGTAGCCTTGGTGCGTCCGGTCTTCTTCAAAGGGGATACAGTTAGGGATTTCGCAGGGCACAGGCCAGATGCGGACGGGTGTTTCGATACCATCGAGCGCTGTCATCACCTTGTGATAAAAAGCCGCGACTGTCATCGGCGTCAGGGGAAACGTGCGGTGCGCGCCGTCGCTCGTTTGCAAGATTAGGCTGTGCTCGAGGAAGTCGAAGTCGATCTGCAGTATCCGGCTACCATACGGCATTGGCGAAGTGGTGAGGCCGCGAACCGTTGGGTAGAGGGTCACGCCCCATGAATGGTTGATAGGCGGCATGAGCTCGAGGCGAATCTTGCCGATCACCTGCGTCCAGAGCTGCAGGGTTGCGCAGGTATCGCTCCATGCCGCCTGCGGAAGAGCTGGCCATACTTCTAGCGGATTGGCTGGATTTGACTTGGTTGGTTGCATAGCGCCTCCGGTTTCATGATGCCACGTGCAGCGTGCGATCTGGCTCGTTAAACGAAACTCAAGCAGAATACGCTACCCTGAATCGGTGAGTGGATCGACAAAACAAGCGGCAGCTGCTGCCGACCGCGCCCTGGCCAGCGCGACGTCCGCGTTGCTGATTCGTGGGTTGCACAAAGCGTTCGCTGACGTGCAGGCGGTTGACGGTATCGATTTGGAAGTTGCGCCGGGCGAGTGCTTTGGTCTACTGGGGCCCAATGGGGCGGGGAAGACTACGACCATCGAAATTTGCGAAGGGTTGACTACGCCCGACGAGGGTACGGTCGAGTTGCTGGGCCTGAATTGGCGGTCCGGCGCCAGTGAGCTGCGACAACGAATCGGAATTCAACTGCAGGAGACGCAGTTCCCTGACAAATTGACGGTTGAAGAGACTCTGCGGCTCTTTCGGAGTTTTTACCGGGGCGGCATCACGGTCGATGATTCGATTCGCCTCGCGCAGCTTGAAGAAAAGCGGCATTCGCGCGTCGGTGGCCTTTCCGGCGGCCAGAAACAGCGTCTCGCCATGGCAACGGCGCTGGTGGGTGATCCCGAACTGCTATTCCTCGACGAGCCGACGACTGGTCTCGATCCGCAGGCGCGCCGCCACTTGTGGGACTTGGTTGAAGGACTGAAGCACGAGGGACGCACGATTATTCTGACAACGCATTATATGGAGGAGGCGGAGCAGCTTTGCGATCGCGTGGCGATTATGGATCATGGACGCGTCATTGCGCTTGGCACACCGAAGGAACTCATCGCGACGGTTGGCGGCGCCGACATCGTGGAGTTCGCCGTGAATTCTGCCGATGGATTCAAACAAGGGTCTGCCGACGCAGTCGCGATGCGATTGAAGGCGATTCCAGGTGTTCAGTCGCACCGTCTGGACAAGGATTTGCATCAGCTTTCGGTCAGCGAACTGCACACAGCAGTGCCGCGCATCTTTGAGTCACTCGAAGAGCAGGGGCTTCACTTGAGCGAGTTCCGCACGCATTCGGCATCGCTCGAAGACGTATTCGTACGGCTCACGGGAAGGAACCTGCGCGATGAATAAGCTCGAATTGAGCAGCCTGTTTCAACTGACAGCAACACGTTTTCGGTTGACACTGCGCGAGCCTGAAGCGATCTTCTGGATCTTTGTCTTTCCTATCCTGCTTGCGATTGGGCTGGGAATCGCATTTCGGAACAGGCCCGCAGACGTGCAGCCCGTGGCCGCAACCACGCCGCAATTGACCGAAGCACTGGCGGCGGACAAGGGGCTCAAGGCATCGGAACTGGATGAAGTTGAGGGTCGGCATGAACTCGCCACGGGGAATATTCTGCTGCTCGCGGTACAGGAGCCCGATAGCGTGGTTTATCGATACGACGACACGAATCCTGATGCGAGAACGGCTCGCATGGTGGCGGATCGGGCGATTCAAATTGCGGCGGGACAGCGCGGCGCGGTGCAAACGCAGAATGAATTCATCCACGAAACCGGTTCGCGCTACATCGATTTTGTGATTCCCGGTTTGCTGGGGATGAATCTGATGGGTTCGGCGATGTGGGGCCTGGGATTCTCAATTGTTGAAGGGCGGCAGAAGAAGCTGCTGAAGCGAATGGTCGCCTCTCCCATGCCGCGGTGGCAGTATCTCACGGCGTATCTCCTGTCGCGGCTCTGCATGCTCGTGATTGAGGTGGTCGTGTTCCTCGGCTTTGCACGGCTTGTATTCGGCGTGCCGTTTCGCGGGCCGTTATGGCACCTTGGGTTGCTCTGTGTTTTGGTTTCGCTTGTTTTCTCCGCATTAGGGCTGCTGGTGGCGTCACGGGCGCGGACAATGGAGGCGGTATCGGGCCTGATGAATTTGGTAATGCTCCCGATGTGGATTCTGTCGGGAGTATTTTTCTCGGCGTCACGGTTCCCTGCGTTCATGCAACCACTGGTGCGGGCACTCCCGTTGACGGCGGCCATCGACGCCATGCGCGGCAACATGCTCCGGGGTGTGCACCTCGGACAGATGGCTGCGCAGGTTGGAATTCTGCTGGCTTGGTTTGTGGCGCCTTTCGCCGTTGCGCTGCGAATCTTTCGGTGGAAGTAGGTCGCGTATCCGCAAACAGGCCTTTCAATTCGCCTTTCGAAGAGCCCAGATCCAACCTATGAAACTAAGCACGAGGAACGGATACCCAAGAGTCGGTAGCGGCTTGGAAATTGGCAACAGCGGTTCGCCCCAGAAGATCCTCGCCGAGGAAATTGCGAAAAGCAAGCCGCCAATCAAGCCCGCAATGCGAGTTGCCATCGCGAATTCCTTCGGTACGCTGACAAGAACGAGGCCGGCAGACCACAGTGCAGTACCGGCCGCGAACGCTGGAACACTCGCTACGAGAGTCTGCGCCGTTCCACCAAGCATGACAGCTTCGCCAATTGTGTAGACGAGAAATCCGGCAGCGACACAATCGTTGCCTTTTCTGAAATACATCAAGGCGAGCAGTGAAGTGGCCACGATGACGCCGGTTGCATCGAGCGCCCAAAATACAGCGCGCAGGTTTTGACTTGCAACTACGGTTCCGGCGATGCCGAAGATTCCGCCCAGGGCAAGGCCAATGCCAGTGAGAATTTTAAGTTGGGTCTTCATATTCCCGCAGATGCTACAACAACCGGCGCAGTGCTGGCGAGAGGATTCTGCGCGTAACCGCGGATCCGGATTTGCCGCTGACGCCTTAGCGCAATGGCGGCAATCGCGGGTTCGCGTAGTATCCATCGCGCGTCCGCGGAATCAGACCACGCTGATCCAGCCGGATTTCTATGTGGTGGTATTCATCGGGTTTGTCGGCGGGCGGCGGGTCGTAGACGATCTTGTACCAGGACTGCGCGTCTGTCAGGGATTTCTCGATCAGCCCCGCAACATCGCTATTTGATTCGAGCGCCAGGCCACCGCTCTGAACTGAGAGCACCTGAAGCCCGAGGTCGCCGAGTTGAACTTCATTGGGATTGGATACTCCCTTGAGGAACGATTCAAAGTAATCGGCTCGCTCAAGCGACTCGGTGACGCCGACTGGGTTGATGTTGTAGAGCGTCATCTCGATCTGCCGCATTCGGGTCGAAAGGAACACGATCTGGTCAAAGATCTCTTGCTCCTGCTTTGATTCGAGTTGGACTTGCGGTCCCGAGAGGAGCGGCCAGCCCGGTGATATCCAGAGAACGATCTTGCGCCCGGGAAGAGTTCCGGCATAAGCGACAAGTTGCTGGACCGCCTTAAGGCAAATTTGCAGGCGCTCGTCCGCGCCCCATTCTGAGTCGCGCGTAATCTCGCGGAGACCGATTGTGTAATGTTCGAGCTCGTCACTCAGCGCGTTGCCGTCGGTGGAAAAGCTGTTCTGGATCTCCGCGCCCTGGTCTCTCAGTACCGCGATCGTCGTTGGATAAGCCAATTTTCCGCCATTAGCCTTAAGAAACTTCTCGGTATTTTGGCGCACCCACGCGGTTATTTGGTAAGGCGTATTAACAGCGTCAATCAAGACGATGACACGCACCGGTTCGCTGGCCGCGCTCATCACTTTGAACGAGGTGATCGGGCGCGAAGATTTGTTATCGAGGATCGTGAAGTTCTGTTGAGTGAGGTTGGTAACCGGCTGCCCGGATTTGGTGTTGACCACAACGTCGAGAGCCATTCCCTGAGAGGGTATTGAGATTGCAGGCAACTGATCCTGGGCTCGAGTGAAAGACGCGCCGCAGATCAGAAAGACGAAGAGAACGCACAAGAACCTATTGAGTGTCATGACGCAACTCCGGCTGGCGACTTGCAGGGAACAGAGAAAAGGCCGAACAATTATACGGGGCAGATTCCGCAGCTTCTGCCTGCTGGCGCGCTGGATGCGAACTCCAGAAGTCGTGAGTGGGGAAGAGTAAGTGTCGACCCCCCGAGCCAAAGAAGGCCGCAAGCAGCGCGTGATCGAAGCCGAAATCCCACCGCTTTTCGCGACAGCGCCATCATACAGGAGACCTTGCATGGCTGGCTCGGTAAAATGAAATCCATATGGATGCAACTGATCAGAGTTCTACTGCGGCTTCACTGATCCTCGACGGGAGCCGCTTTGTACGCGCTTGCCTCCGCAAACCGGTCGATCGTACGCCGGTTTGGTTTTTGCGCCAGGCCGGCCGTTACATGCACGAGTATCGCGAGGTTCGCAAGCACCACACACTGGTGGAGATATGCAAACAACCGGAACTGGCTGCCGAAGTGACGATCACCGCCGCCGAGAAGCTGGGTGCCGATGCAGCGATCATTTTCGCCGATTTGCTGTTGCCTCTGGAGCCGATGGGTCTGGATTTCGAATTTCAGGCGGGCGAAGGGCCGGTTGTCCACAAGCCCGTACGTTCAGCCGAAGATGTCAACGCACTACGGACGGATCGCGCCGACGACTTGGCCTATGTGGCAAGAGCAATCGAAAAAGTAGCCGCTCATTTTCGCGACAGGCTCGGAATCATTGGTTTCTGCGGCGCTCCTTATACGCTGGCCAGTTACATGATCGAGGGCGGCGGATCGAGAAATTATATCCACACCAAGCAGATGATGTACGGCAGTCCCATTGCATGGAGCAGCCTTTTGAACAAACTGGTAACCGTTTTGACGGCGTATTGCCAGTTGCAGGTGCAAGCCGGCGCTGACGTGATTCAGATCTTCGATAGTTGGGCAGGTTCGCTGGGACTGAGCGACTACCGTGACTATGCATTCGAAGCTTCCAGGCGACTGGTGCGTGCTGTGCAGGCGATGGGCGTGCCTGTGATCTACTTTGGCGTGGAGACGGCGGGACTGTTAGAGCAGATGGCAGCCACCGGAGCGGATGTCATCGGGCTTGACTGGCGTCAACCATTGGATGAAGGTTGGCGCGCGGTGGGTTACTCGCACGCGGTGCAGGGAAATCTTGATCCGATCACGTTATTCGCGCCACCTGAAGTCTTGGAACTGCGCGTCAAAGAAGTTTTGCGCGCCGCCAACGGAAGACTGGGCCATATCTTCAATCTTGGACATGGCATTGTTCCAGGAACGCCAGTTGAAAATGTGCAAGCGGTAGTGAAGATGGTGAGGGAATTCCGGCTGGAGGGCGCGCGTGGGTAAACAGGCGGTTCTTCTGCTGGCGCACGGCACTCCAGAGACAGTCGGGCAGATTCCCGAGTACTTGCGGAACGTGGTGAGCGGGCGTCCAGTGCCGCAGGCAGTGGTCGAGGAGATTCAGCATCGCTATTCGCTCATTGGGCACAGTCCGCTGACAGAGATTACATTCGCACAGGCGCGTCTGGTTGAAGCAGAGCTGGCCGCTGCGGGTGAACAAGTTCCCGTCTACGTCGGCATGAGGAACTGGAAGCCTTATATCCCTGAGGTTGTGCGGCAGATGCGCTCCGACAGAATTGAAGAAGCCGCTGTGATATGTATGGCTCCGCAGAATTCGCGAACCAGTGTCGGGCTTTACCGGCGGGCGGCGGAAGCTGAGGCTGGCGGACTGCGGATTGACTTCACAGAAGGATGGGCGCGCCATCCGCTTTTGGCAGACGCGTTCGCGGAACGATTGCGTCCGGCATTAACGAAGTTGAGCGCTGAAGTTGGCGAGCCGGTCCCGGTGTTGTTTACCGCACACAGCGTACCGACACGGACGGTGGAAGCGCAGCCGGCGAGTGGAGAGAGCGCTGGGCCGCGCCTTTGGCCCGGACAGGGCGCCGATCCCTACGCGGAAGAAGCTCGCCATACCGCGGAGTTGGTTGCTCAACGAGTGAAGGAGATTCCACGATGGTGGTTTGCCTTCCAAAGCCAGGGCGCCAGTGGCGGACCGTGGCTGGGACCGAGCGTGGAAGAAACTCTGGGGAAAATTGCAGGTGAAGGGGTTAGAGCGCTGGTTCTCCAGCCGATCGGTTTTCTCTGCGACCATGTTGAAATCTTGTACGATGTTGACGTCCTATTTCGAGACGTTGCCGGCAGTTTGAAGATTCGGTTGGAACGCCCGGAGTCATTGAATACCTCGCTAACGCTGGCGAAAGCGATTGGCGATCTCGCGTGCCAGGGGTTGAGAAGACTGAAGGGCGAGACAGGAATCGGACAAATCGGAAGTGTTAAAGCTCAAGGTTGGCAAGCCGCGACGCGAACCTGATTCCACGGGTATTACCAGTGCCGTTTTTGGAGCTCGTTCATTGGCGCTGCAGTCTGGTCCGGTTCATTGACAAACTCGGATTTCAACAATAGATAGTGGTAAGAACCTAGCTGAGTGTGTACGCTGGTGCGGAAAAGATCACCGCGAATTATGCCGATGACCTGGGGGTTTTGTGGGGGATGGTGGGTTAAGCAACGGGGAAACGCAATCGGCTCTGGCCAATGATTTGCCTGAGGCGACGAAGACAGGGATTCGATGCAGACGGTGCGGCAGCGATCGAGTTTTCAGGCTCTTCCGAGAGGGTTTTCTACAAGAGACGATTTATCCGCTCTTTGGTTACTATCCCTGGAGGTGCAGGAATTGCAGCGAGCAAATGATGTTTCGCAAGCGGAAACGGGCCAGGAGTAAAGTCGACACTGAATAGAGAGAGCTCGGGCGCGATGGGGCCCGTTCGCAGGTCTTAGGTTACTTCCGACCCATATTTCGGGTGTGTGATTCACGCAGAGCAGCAGTTTCATTCGAAACCGGCCTGCTTTATTGCGTTGGCGTGAATTCCTCGAAGAGTCAACTTAGAAGCTTAAGAGCGGAAAAAGTTCCTGGCCAGGAATAAGACATTCGCAGGTCGTTCTGCCAGGCGCCGCATGAAATACGGATACCACTCAGATCCGAAGGGAACGTAGACGCGTACTTTGTAGCCCTCGCTCACGAGTTGGCGCTGCAGATCGCGGCGCACACCATACAACATTTGAAATTCAAAATGACAGTGGTCGATTCCATAGACGGCCGCATGCGCTTTGATCGCGTCGACGATGGATTCGTCGTGTGTGGCTATGGCATGAAATCCTGTGCTGTCGAGAAGCATTTTGCCGAGTTCGAGAAAGTTTTCGTCGACCTGCAATTTACGCGGATACGCCACTTCGGCGGACTCGTCATATGCGCCCTTGCAAAGGCGAATGCGAATCTCTTCTGCGAGCAACTGTTCGACGTCAGCCTGCGAGCGATAGAGGTAGGCTTGGATCACGACACCAATAGCCAAGCGCAAATCGGCGCGCGCATGAATACGACGCACGATATCGAGCGTGACCTGAGTTAACCGGGAATCTTCCATGTCGATGCGGACAAAGCTTCCGAGGGCTCGCGCATGCTGGACCAGATTTGCTGCGATCGACTCGGCCAACTCCGGCGACTGTTCCAAACCCATCTGCGTAAGCTTGACGCTGATGTTGGCATCAAGATGGCGCTCCGCGATGGATTCGAGCAACTTGTGATACACATCGGCGGCGCGATGCGCCTTTGTTTCTGAATTGACGCTCTCGCCAAGGGAGTCGAGGGTGACGGATATACCCTGCGCATTCACCTGCTCGGCAACACGAAGTGCATCCGCCAGTTCCATGCCGGCGACAAACCGCTCGCTGAGCTTGGTGCCCATCTTGGAGTGTTCGCAGAAACGGCGTAAGGAACGATTATGAGAGAGTGCGATAAAGGAGGAACGAAGTAGTGCCATTACTAGCCCCCGCAGCTGAGCGCGTCGGTTGGGACTCACTATAAAGAAAGTCTAGTTTCGCACACAAAGAGGGTCGCCTAGGCTAACACCTTCGTGCCAGACAGCCCCAAAATGACGTGGAAAAAGGGACTCCAACCGTGCTGGACAAGCGGTTGATCACTTCACCTCAATAAGCGCGCTGCCATGCGGCGGAAGCGTTACGCTGAATTCCTTTGATTCTTTTGTGGTCGAGTCATCCCATGCGTTAATGGCGAAGTGCTTCGCGCCTTCGAGGCCGAGTTGCGTCCAGGTAGTTCGCAGGGTAAGCGGGTTTGAGTCCAGATTGAAAAACGCCAGGTATTCCGCGTAGCCCCTGGCTCCGGGTTCGCCGATGCTGGCGCGCCAGACTCGGGCATTCTCAAAGCCTGGACCAAGCGATGTAGTGTCAACCGGCCGGCTATAAGTTGCTGTCTGATCGATAAAAAGCACATTTTGATTCGTGATCAGCGAACGCGTGAAGTCGTCGAGTTGAGTTAGGTTACCGCCGAGGATGAGAGGCGATCGCGAGATGGCCCAAAGAGTCAACTCGGTGCGTTGTTCGTCTTGCGTTTCGCGTGACTGGCGAGCGTTGCCCCACCCGGGATGTGGCGAAAGCGAGCCCTCCGGGAGCATGTCTGCATCTGGCCAATTCCCCGGGCCGGCGTAGGGATACCACTTTGCGAGCCGGTCGAACTCATCGCGAATTCCGAACGGGAACTCGCTTCCGGCAGACTTGTGCTCGAAGCTCCAGCCGTCCCAGTGGTCATCCGTAATGCGCCACATTTGCGCGTACTTTGCCACTTCACTTGCGTGCTCGAGCGCGGTGGGTCCCGGCGAAAGGCTCAGAAGGATTGGGCGGCCAGTCTTCCGGATGGCTGCGGCGATCTGGCGAATTTCTGTGGGCCGATAAGGATGGTCCGAGATACAGTCGACCTTAAGGAAGTCCAGTCCCCATGAAGCGTAAAGCTTCATCATGGAGTCGTAGTAGGCTTGGCCGGCAGCATTGTCCTTGATGCCCCAGTTGCCGTCATCCCAGGGGCACGGCGAAGTTGTGTCGGCCGCATCGGCGGCGTGGAACGAAGAGCCCGCGATTGGCAGATTGGCGTCGACGACTTGCCGGGGAATCCCGCGCACGATATGAATACCGAATTTGAGCCCCTGAGCGTGAACCCAATCGGCGAGCGGCTTGAATCCTGCGCCATCGGCCGACGAGAGATAGCGCGCAGAGTCGGGGATGAGCAATCCATTGCCATTCCATAGATACTTTCTCTCTTCACGCGAACGGCCCGAGGGATTCCCCAGATACCAGCCTTCATCGATGACGGCATATTTCCATCCGAACTGTTGCAGCGAAGCGAGAACCGTGGCGTTCGCCTTGAATTGGTCTTCATCGATGGTCAATCCGTAAGCATCCCAACTGTTCCAGCCCATGGGCGGAGTGGCGGCGAGCGATTGAGCTCGCAAGGAGGACGAAGGGAGAATAGAGGCGGCCAGCAATGCGGTAAGCAAGGTGGAGGTTTTGGGCATGTGGAAACGTATAGCACAATCCGATGCCGGAGCGCAGTGCCGCATGTCGTTGAACGAGGGCGTGCCGGGCACGATTCACCGCAGGGAAATGTCGCCCATCGGCGAGCCGGTTATTCTAACGAGAGCCCATCTTCTCGCAATTCATCCAGGGCAAAAGGATCTTGCATGCAATCGACGGGAAGGACTGGAAGCCTCCGCGCGTTCATTCGCTTCGGAACTGTCGCTGCTTGGTTAACTGCGTATTTGGCAGGAATGCCCGTAGGAGCCCAAGCACCGAATTCGACAGCGCAAGCGGCAGCTAGCGAGCGAACGATCCCCGCCTTGATGGTGAGCGATATTCACTTCGAGCCATTCTGGGACCCGGACAAGGCGGTCCAATTGGCCAATGCTCCTGTGGCGCGATGGAAAGGGATCTTGGCTGCGCCCGATTCGCCGGGACGTGCGGACAAGTTCGAGGCGGTGGAACAGGCCTGTCAGACGCGCGGCGAGGATACGACATATTCGCTGTTCGATTCCAGCCTGCGGGCAATGCGCGAGCATACGGCTGGAGCCAGGTTCATCACCGTGAGCGGCGACCTCATGTCGCATGCATTCACCTGCAAGTTTGCCACGGTGTTTCCCAAGGCAGCGCCGGGCGACTACCGGGCGTTTGCCGAGAAGACAGTAGAGTTTGTCGTTGAGTCGCTGCGCGGCGCGTTTCCTGGAGTCCCGGTGTTTGCGGCTCTGGGGAACAACGATTCCGGATGCGGTGACTACCAGATTGACGCCAATAGCGAGTTCCTGGCGGATCTGGGAAAGGTAATGACGGCAGATCTGCGCGGGCCAGAACGCGAACGCGCCACGCAGGACTTCGCGGCCGGCGGCTATTACAGCGCGGAACTTCCCGCGCCAATGGAGCATACGCGAATGCTGGTGCTCGACGATCTGTTTATGTCCCGGCGCTATCAAACTTGCGCCGGCCAGGATGATTTGGCGCCCGCGGCGGCGCAAATCGCGTGGCTGCAAAAGCAGCTCGACGAGGCTCGGCAACACAAAGAGAGGGTTTGGGTGCTCGCGCACATCCCGCCGGGCGTCGATCCCTACTCGACGGTGACGAAAGGGAAGAACATCTGCAAAGGCAATCCGCCGCAGATGTATTTGTCGTCGGAGGCGCTGCCTGAAGCAATTGCTGAATTCGGCGACGTGATCAAGCTGACAATCTTTGCGCACACGCACATGGACGAAATGCGGCTGCTCGAACCGGCGAAAACGGACCCGGCGAAGGCCGACACCGCAGAGCTTGGCGTTCCGGTGAAGATGGTTTCGTCGATCTCTCCGATTGACGGGAATAATCCGTCGTTTACGGTGGCCACGGTCGATCCCGAAAAGGGCCAGCTCGAGGACTATCGAGTTTTTGTCGCTTCGAACCAGACGGGCATCGACGCGACATGGTCGGAAGAATACGACTTTGCGAAGACCTACAAGGAGCCGTCGTTCTCCGCGCCTGCGCTCCGGGATTTGATCGCGCGTTTCGACGCCGATCGCGGCGCTCAATCGAGCGATAGCCAGGACTATATCCACAACTACGGCGCCGGCGGAACCGTTAAGCTGCTGCAGCTCGTCTGGCCGCAATATGTTTGCGCGCTTCAGAACGATGAGGGAGATGCGTTTTCAAGCTGCGTGTGC
>Ga0181520_10009893_pt1 | contig 13002 bp, 9 predicted proteins | sample PEATcosm2014_Bin_29_FD_132451 | JGI IMG/M metagenome (GOLD analysis project Ga0181520, IMG submission 132451) | Peatland microbial communities from MTU Mesocosm Facility, Houghton, MI, USA - PEATcosm2014_Bin02_30_metaG | ecosystem: Environmental > Terrestrial > Soil > Wetlands > Peat | place...
CCTCGTACTCGGCGAGCCCCTCCAGCGGCGGGCGGTTGGGGCCGAAGGCGCCGGCGCCGGCGGCCAGGATCACCGCCTTGCAGCGCACCACGTCGCTGCCATCGGTGCCCAGCGTGAAGCCGCCCGATGCCCCCTCCAGCCGCTCCACCCGCCGGCCCAGCAGGCGGCCCGGCCGGAACGGCGCGATCTGCTGTTCGAGGCGGGAAATCAGCTCGCCCGCCTCCAGCGCCGGGTGGGCCGGGATGTCGTAGATCGGCTTTTCCGGGTAGAGCGCCGTGCACTGGCCCCCGACCTCGTCCAGCGCGTCGATCAGCACGCTGCCGAGCTTCAGCATGCCAAGCTCGAAAGCGGCGAACAGTCCCACCGGACCCGCCCCCACGATGGCGACGTCGGTCTCGATCTGTTGCGGCGCGGCGGTGTGTGTCATGCGCGGCACCCTACCCCGGCGCGCCGCCGAGGCAAGCGCGAGGTTGAGGCGGCGCATCAGGGGGGGCACATTGACCCCATGCCCGAACCCGAGTCGCCTGCGTCCGGCGTGCAACGCGACCTGCCCGATCTGGCCGCCACCGAGGCGCTGGCCGCAGCGGTGGCAGCGCTGGCGCGGCCAGGCGACGTCATCCTGTTGGAGGGCCCCTTCGGCGCCGGCAAGACGGCCTTCGCCCGCGCCTTCCTGCGCGCCGCCAGCGCCGATCCCGCGCTGGAAGTGCCGAGCCCGAGTTTCACCCTGGTGCAGAGCTACGACACCCGCCTCGGCCCGGTGCATCATTTCGACCTTTGGCGGCTGGACGGGCCGGCGGCGATGCTCGAACTGGGCTGGGACGAGGCAACCGCCGACATAGTGCTGGCCGAATGGCCGGAGCGGCTCGGCGCGCTGCGTCCGCCCGGGGCGCTGGAGGTGCGGTTGGGTTTGCGCGCGGGACAGGCGCGGCGCGCCGTGCTGCTGGGCTGGCCGGACCGCATCGGAGCCTTGGCATGACCCGTCCGCGCACCGCCCTGCTGTTGGCCGCCGGTCGCGGCACCCGCATGCGCCCGCTCACCGACACCACCGCCAAACCGCTGCTGACCCTGGGCGGGCGCACTCTGCTCGACCACGCGCTGGACCGGCTGGCCGCGGCCGGGGTGGCAACGGTGGTGGTGAACACCCACTGGCAGGCCGACGCCGTGGCCGCGCATCTGGCCGCGCGACCCACCGGTCCGCGCACCGTGCTGCGCCGGGAGGAGGCGCTGCCGAACACCGGCGAGAGCGTGCTCGCCGCGCTCGATCTGCTGGGTCCCGACCCGTTCTTCGTGGTGAACGGGGATACGCTCTGGCTGGATGGTCCGACCCCGGCGCTGGACCGCCTCGCCACCGCCTGGGACATCGCCGCCCCGGCCGACGCCCTGCTGCTGGTGAACCGCACCTGCCAGACGCGTTCGGAGACCGGTCCGGGAGATTTTGCCCTCGACCCGCTGGGGGCGGTGCGCCGGCGCGGCGAAGGCGAGATCGTTCCCTACAGCTATGCCGGCATCCAGTTGATCGCCCCGCGGCTGCTGACCGAGGCGCCGCGGGACCAGTTCTCGATGGGCCTGGCCTGGGACAGCGCCATCGCCGCCGGCCGGTTGCGCGCCGTCGTGCATGACGGGCTGTGGTTCCATCTCTCCACGCCACTCGACCTGGCCGAGGCCGAGGCCAGCCTGTACGCGCGACGCACCGGCGCCAGCCGTTGAGACTGGCCACCATCCCGGCCGAAGTCCCGTTCCTGGACACGCTGGCCGCGCGCTGGCTCGCCGGGCACGGCGCCGACACGCTGGCGCGCGGACTCATCCTGCTGCCGACCCGCCGCGCCGCGCGGGCGCTGGCCGAGGCGTTCCTGCGCGCGGGCGGCGGGCGGCCCATGCTGTTGCCGCGCATCGCCGCCCTCGGCGCGCCGGACGAGGCGCCGCTGGCGCTCGCGGGCGCGCTCGATCTGCCGCCCGCGGTCGATCCGCAGGAGCGGCTGGGTGCGCTCGCCGCCCTGGTGATGAAGCTGCCGGCAGCCCTCGGCGGCGCCGGCACCGCCGACCGCGCGCTGCTGCTGGCGCGCGAACTCGCGGGCCTGATGGACGAGGCCGAGCGCGCCGAGATCGACGATCTGCCCGCCACCCTGGCCGGATTGGCCGACGGCGCGCTCGCCGGGCATTGGCAGGCGACCCTGCGGTTCCTGGAGATCGTCACCCGGGCCTGGCCCGATTTTCTCGCCGCCTCCGGCCTGATGAACCCGGCCGCCCGCCAGGTGGCGCTGCTGCGTGCCCAGGCCCGCGCCTGGCGGGAAAACCCACCCGCCGAGCCGGTCTGGGTCGCCGGCACCACCGCCGGGATTCCCGCCGTGGCCGGGCTGCTGCGGGTGGTGGCGGGGCTGCCACAGGGTCAGGTGGTGTTGCCCGCGCTCGATCTCGACCTTCCCGACGCGGCCTGGGAGGCGGTGGACGATGCCCATCCGCAGGCCGGGCTGCGGCGCCTGCTGACCGGACTCGGCGCGATCCGTGGCGACGTCGCGCGCTGGGACGGCCCCGCCGTGGCGCCGCCCGGCCGCGTGCGCATGCTGGCCCGTGCCTTGCTGCCGGCCACCGCGCTGGCCGCCTGGCGCGTGCCCGCAGCGGTTGAAACCGCTGGCCTGTTCCGCCTGGAGACCGCGGACGAGCAGGAGGAGGCGGTCGCGATCGCGCTCATCCTGCGCGACGCCCTGGGCACGCCGGGCACCCGCGCGGCCCTGGTCACGCCGGACCGGGCGCTGGCCGTGCGGGTATCCGCCGAGTTGCTGCGCTGGGGCGTGGTGGCCGACGACAGCGCCGGCGAGAAGCTGTCCGATTCCCCGCCGGCGGTGTTCCTGCGCCTGCTCGCCGAGGCGTTGGCGTCGCGGCTGGCGCCGGTGGCGTTGCTGGCGCTGCTGAAGCATCCGCTGGCGGCGGCCGGAATGTCGCCGGCTTCCTGCCGGGCGGCGGCGCGGGCGCTCGAAACCGCCGCCTTGCGCGGGCCAAAGCCGCAGCCCGGCCTCGCCGGGCTGCGTGCCCGTGCCGAAGGGGCGCCGCCGGAAGCGCGCGCCCTGCTGGACGCGGTGGAATCCTGCCTGGCGCCCCTGCTGCGCGCCGCCACCGCCGCCAGCCTCGCGCCCGATGCGCTGCTCGCCGCCCTCATCGAGGCCGCCGAGGCGCTGGCCGCCACCGACGACACCCCGGGTCCGGCGCGTCTGTGGGCGCAGGAGGAAGGCGAGGCGCTGGCCGTGCTGCTGGCCGGCGCGCGCCCGGCGCTGCTGCGGCTTCCCGACCAGCCGCCGTCGATCCTCGCCGGTCTGCTGGACGCGCTGCTGGAGGGCGCGGTGGTGCGCAGCCGCCGTGCCCTGCGGGGTCGCGTGGGCGGCGAGCATCCGCGCGTGTTCATCTGGGGGCTGCTGGAGGCCCGGCTGCAATCGGCGGAAGTGATGGTGCTGGGCGGGCTGGTCGAAGGCGTCTGGCCGCCCGCCACCGATCCCGGCCCGTGGATGAGCCGGCCGATGCGCGCCCGCGCCGGCCTGCCCGGAACCGAGGAGGCGATCGGCCAGGCCGCCCATGATTTCTTCACCTGCGCCTGCGCGGCGCCGATGGTCGTGCTGTCCTGTTCGCGCCGCCGCGACGGCGCCCCGGCCGTGCCGGCGCGCTGGCTGACCCGCATCGAGGCCTGTTTGCGTGGCGATGACCGGACCTTGCCGCGCCATCCCGCCGCCGCCTGGGCCGGGCTGCTCGACCAGCCTGCCGGCACGCCCGCTCCCGTGCCGCCGCCGGCGCCGCGCCCGCCGGTGGAACTGCGCCCGCGCCAGCTCAGCGTCACCGAGATCGAAACCTGGCTGGCCGATCCCTACGCCATCTACGCCCGCCACATCCTCGGCCTCAAAGCCCTGAAACCGCTGGAGGAAGCCACCGACGCCGCGGATTACGGCACCCTGGTGCACCAGGGTATGCGGCTCTTTCTTGACGACGTGGGCGCCGCCTGGCCGCCGGACGGGCCGGATCGCCTGCGCCGCGCCATGGAACGCGCGCTGGCCGAGGCCGGGCTGCGCCAGGCCCTGCAGGAATGGTGGCGCCCGCGCCTGCACCGCATCGCCGACTGGGCCGCCCAGCGCGAGGGCGAGCGCCGCCGCGCCATGCCCGCGCTGATCCGCGGCGAGGTCCGGGGCCGCTGGGAGCTGCCAGTGCCGGGCGGCTTTCTGCTGGTCGGCCGCGCCGACCGCATCGAGCGCCGCGCCGACGGCAACCTGGCCATCCTCGACTACAAGACCGGCCTGCCGCCGTCGGACAAGGAGGTCGAAGCCGGCTTCCGCCCGCAGCTTCCGCTGGAGGCGGCGATGGCTTGGGCCGGCGCCTTCGGCCCCGAACTCGCCGGCGCGACAGCGGAGCTGGTCTACTGGCACCTGACCGGCGGCTTCATCCCGGCCGATCAGCGGATCATTTTCCGCGCCGATAACGCCCGCATCGCCGCCGCCGTCGCCACCGCGCGCGACAAGCTGGCCGACCTGATCGCCCGCTTCGACGACCCCGCCCGCGCCTATCTGTCGCAGCCCCATCCCGGCCGGGCGCCCCGCTTCTCCGACTACGCCCAACTCGCCCGCGTTGCCGAGTGGGACCTGTCCGGAGACGAGACATGAGCGACACCGCCCGCCAGATCGCGGTGACGGCGCAACTCGAGGCCTCCGACCCGGCGGTGTCGGCCTTCGTTTCCGCCTCGGCCGGCTCGGGCAAGACCAAGCTGCTGACCGATCGCCTGCTGCGCCTGATGCTGGCTGGGGAAAACCCGGCGCGCATCCAGTGTCTGACCTTCACCAAGGCGGCGGCCTCCGAGATGGCGGTGCGCCTGCACCGCCGCCTTGGCGCCTGGGTCACGCTGGGCGACGCGGCACTGGAAAACGAGCTGACGGCGCTGTCCGTCGCGCCGACGCCGGCGGCGATGGCCAAGGCGCGGGAGTTGTTCGCCCAGGTGCTCGATCTGCCCGGCGGTATGCGCATCGGCACCATCCATGCCTTCTGCCAGTCGCTGCTGCGCCGCTTCCCCGTCGAGGCGGCGCTGTCGCCCCACTTCCGCGTGCTCGACGACGTCGACGCCGACCTGGCCTGGCGCGAATCCCGCGAAGCGATGCTGGAGGGGGCGCACACGGCGGAAAGCCGCGCCGCGCTGACGGCGCTGGCCGGTCTCGCCTCGGCCGAGCAATTCGGCGGCCTGGTGCGCGCCCTGCAACAGGATCGCGACCGGCTCGACGCCTTGCTGGCGCTCGACCCCGGCGACGTCGCCGCGGCGCAGCGCCGGGTGCTCGGCGTGGCCGGCGACGAGGCGGCGGTGATCGCCGCCGCCTGCGCCTGGAATGCCGCGCCGCTGGTGGCGGCGTTGCGCGTCGTCGCCGGCCAGGGCGCGGCGGTCTGTGCCGAAAAGGCGCGCTATCTGCTCGAGTGGCTCTCCGCCCCGGCCGCCGGGCGGGCGGCGCAATGGAACGCCTGGCGGCTGGCTTTCCTGCTCGAGGACGGCGCGCCGCGCGGCCCGACCACGCTGGTGAACAAGAAACTCGCCGACGCGCGCCCGGACGTGGCGACGCCGCTGTTCGCCGAACAGCGGCGCGTGATGGCCGTCGACGACGCCTGCCGGGCGGTGCGCGCGGCGGCGGCGTCGGCGGCCCTGGTGCGCCTCGCCGGACCGGTGGCGCGGTTCTATCGCGCCGCCAAGGAAACCACGGACAGGCTCGACTACGACGACCTGATCGGCCGCACCTCCCGCCTGCTGGTCGATCCCGGCGCGGCCTGGGTGCTCTACAAACTGGACGGCGGGCTCGACCACCTGCTGCTGGACGAGGTGCAGGACACCGCCCCGGCGCAGTGGAACATCGCGGGCAAGCTGACCGAGGAATTCTTCTCCGGCGAGGGTGCCGCCGAGGCGCACCGCACCGTGTTCGCGGTCGGCGACGTCAAGCAGTCCATCTATTCCTTCCAGGGCGCCGACCCCGACGAGTTCGAGCGCTGGCGCGGCATTCTCAGTGCCCGGGTCGGCGAGGACTGGCGCGACGTCGGCCTGCACGTCTCGTTCCGCTCCACCGCCCCGGTGCTGGCGCTGGTGGACGCCGTGTTCGCCGATCCGGTGGCAGCCCTCGGGGTCACCGAACCGGGGGCGCTGCACCACGTCGCCGACCGCGCCGGCCATGCCGGTTCGGTCGAGCTGTGGCCGCTGGCGCCGCCGCCGGAGGAGGCGCCGGCCGAGCCCTGGACCGTGCCGGACCATAACCTGGGCTCGAAAAGCGCGCCGCAGCGTCTGGCCGAGGCGCTGGCCGACTGGATCGCTGTCCAGACCGGTGGCGAGGTCTGGCTGGAAAGCCGGGGCCGTCCGCTGCATCCCGGCGACGTGCTGGTGCTGGTGCGCCGGCGCGACGATTTCGCCCGGTCGCTGGTGCGGGCGCTGAAGGCGAAGAAAGTGCCGGTGGCGGGGCTGGACCGCCTGGTGCTGACCGACCAGCCCGCCGTCGCCGACCTGCTGGCGCTGTGCGACGTGCTGTTGCTGCCCGAGGACGACCTGCAACTGGCCTGCGTGCTGACCAGTCCGCTCGGCGGGCTCTCCGATGAGTCGCTGATGGCGCTGGCGACCGGCAGAAAAGGCTCGCTGTGGTCGGCGCTGCGGGCGCGGGCGCGCGAGCGGGCGGACTGGCGGGCCGCCCATGATTTCATCGCCGCCCTGCTGGCCCGGGTGGACTACGCCTCGCCGCACGCCCTGCTGGCCGACGCGCTGGGCCGGCTGGGCGGGCGGGCGCGGCTGCTGGCGCGGTTGGGACCGGAGGCGGCCGAGCCGATCGACGAACTGCTGAACGCCGCGCTCAGCCATGCGCAGAGCCACCCGCCGGCCTTGCAGGGTTTCCTCCACGCGCTGCGCCAGTCCGGCGCCGAGGTGAAGCGCGAGGCCGAGGGCACGGGGGCGACGGTGCGCGTCATGACCGTGCATGGCGCCAAGGGCTTGCAGGCGCCGCTGGTCATCCTGCCCGACACCACCGCCCTGCCGCCCGACGACGGCCCGCTGATGTGGGCGCCGGACCCGGCGGGCGGGCCGGCGGTGCCGATCTGGTCGCCCCGCAAGGAACTGCGCTGCGCCGCCTCCGACGCGTTGCGCGCGGTGCGGGAGGCGCGGCGGCGCGACGAGCACAACCGGCTGCTCTACGTGGCCCTCACCCGCGCCGAGGACCGTCTGCTGGTTTGCGGCTGGCAGCCACGCCGGGCGCTGCCGGCGGGATGCTGGTACGAGTTGGTCAGCCGCGGTTTCGCCGCGCTCGGCGCCGCGCCGGTGGCGGTGAAGCTGCCCTGGGAGGGCGAGGCGCTGAGGTACAGCAGTCCGCAGACCCGCCCCGCGGATGGCGGGACGGAAGCGGCGGGGCAGGGCGGTCTGGCGCCCTTGCCCGCCTGGGCCGGGCAGGCGCCGGACTGGGTTGCCGTCGCGCCGCCGACGGAAAAAGCGCCGCCCTCGCCGCTGGCGCCGAGCCGGCCCGAGGGGGTGGACATGGGGCCGGTGCCGCGGGCCGCGAGCCCGCTCGCCACCCGCGATATGAGCGGCGCCCGCTTCCGCCGCGGCCAGCTGGCGCATGCCCTGTTGCAGCACCTCCCGGCGCTGCCGCCGGAGCAGCGGCGGGCGGCGGCGCTGCGCTGGCTGGGCAGCGTCGGCGATGCCGAATCGCTCGCCGACCAGGTGATCGCCGTCCTCGAACATCCCGACCTGGCGCCGCTGTTCGGACCGCACGGCCGCGCCGAGGTGCCGCTGACCGGGCTGGTCGGCGGCGCCGTGGTGGGCGGGCTGGTCGATCGGCTGGCGGTGCTGCCCGACCGCGTGCTGCTGGCCGACTACAAGACCAACCGCAGCCCACCCGCCCGCGCCGATGACGTGCCGGTGCTCTATCTGCGCCAGATGGCGGCCTACCGCGACGTGCTGCGCGGTGCCCTGCCGGGCCGCGCGGTGACCTGCGCGCTGGTCTGGACGGCGACCAGCGACGTCATGCCCCTTCCCGACTCCCTGCTGGACCGGCATGCTCCAGGGGCGGCTTGAACCGGCCGTCGCGGTACCCACCTTGCAGCAACGAATAAAGGGATGAGGCCATGAGCGAGAATACCAAGGCGGTCACCGACGACAGCTTCCAGGTCGACGTGCTCGGCGCCAAGGGCGCGGTGCTGGTCGATTTCTGGGCGGAATGGTGTGGACCCTGCAAGGCGATCGCGCCGGCGCTGGAGGAAATCGCCACCGAGTTCGCCGGCCGCCTGACCGTGGCCAAGCTGAACATCGACGACAATCCGGGTACGCCGGGTAGTTATGCCGTGCGCGGCATCCCCACGCTGATCCTGTTCAAGGACGGCCAGATCGTCAGCCAGAAGGTGGGCGCGGCGCCGAAGAGCGTGCTCAGGCAGTGGGTGGCCAGCGCCCTGGGGTAACCCGCACCCCATAACAGTTATGGTGCATAACTATTCGGCAGGCGGCGGCTCCCCGCCCTCCGGCCCGTAGTAGATTATCCAGGCGCCGAAGCCCTCGGAGAAATCCTCGAACCGGTGCGGCACGCCGGCGCGCACGAACAGCGCGTCGCCGGCGGTAAACGGCACCCGCTCGCCCGCGCGCATGAACCAGCCCCGGCCGGAAACGACGACATACAACTCGTCGCGCGTGTGCAGGGTCTGGGCGTCGATGCCGTGCGGCGCATACCAGCGGAGTTCGAGGCTGCCGTGGGCGAACAGCAGGGCGGACGACCGACCCAGCGGCAACGGCGCGGCAATGGCCTCGTCGAGGGCGACGCGGCAGGGCGGCTGGACCATGTGGGAAGACTCCTGGCGGGAACGGCGCGGCGGACAGATCATCAAGTGACTTCGGTACCGTCGGCCTTCAAGACTTCGCCGGCCAGGTAAAGGCTGCCGCAAATCAGCACGCGGCCGGGCGGGTGCTCGCGCGCGATGGCGGCCAGCGCCGCGGCCACGGTCGGGCCGGGCCGGGCCACGCCACCCGAGGCGGCGATGATGTCCTCGACCGGCTTGGCCAGGTGCTGGCCGGGCTCCGCCACCGCCCGGACCGAAGCCGCGAGCGGCAACAACGGGCGCAGGAATTCGGCCGAATCCTTGCCCTGCTTCATGCCGACGATCAGGTGCACCGGCCGGCCAGGGGCGGACAGATACTCGGCCAGGGCGACCCCGGCACCCGGGTTGTGGCCGCCGTCCAGCCATAGTTCCCAGCCCGCCGGCAGCGTGGCGGCCAGGCGCCCGGTCAGGCGTTGCAGCCGCGCCGGCCAGATCGCGCCGGCCAGGCCGCGGGCAATCGCCTCCGCGGGCACGCGCAATCCGGCCCGCAGGGCGGCGACGGCGATGCCGGCGTTGTCGATCTGATGCGGCCCGGGCAGCGCGGGGCGCGGCAAGTCCAGCGTGCCGGTGCCATCCGCATAGGCCAGCCCGGTCGCGCTCGGGGCGATCGTCCAGTCGCGGCCACGCTCCAGCAGGCGCGCGCCGACCCGATCCGCCTCGGCGCGCAGCACGTCGCGCACCACCGCCTCCTGCAAGCCGGTGGCCACGGCGACGCCGGGCTTCATGACGCCGGCCTTCTCGGCCGCGATGCCGGCCAGAGAATCGCCCAGGAACTCCCTGTGATCAAAAGATATAGACGTAATCGCGGCGGCGGCGGGCGGGGCGATCACGTTGGTCGCGTCATAGCGCCCGCCCAGTCCCACTTCCAATACCGCCAGATCGGCGGGAATGCGGGAGAAGAGCAAAAAAGCGGCGGCGGTGAGCACCTCGAAGACGGTGATCGCCGCGCCATCGTTCTTCGTCTCGACCTCGTCCAGCGTGGCGGCCAGGGTGTCGTCGTCGACGATGGCGCCGGCCAGCCGGATGCGCTCGTTGAAGCGCACCAGATGCGGCGAGGTGTAGACATGCACCCGCCAGCCCGCCGCCTCGCCGATGCCGCGCAGGAAGGCGCAGGTGCTGCCCTTGCCGTTGGTGCCGGCCACATGCACCACCGGCGGCAGGCGGCGCTCGGGGTGGCCCAGTTTCTCCAGCAGCGCCTGCAACCGGCCCAGGCTGAGGTCGATCAGGCGCGGATGCAGCGCGTGCAGCCGTTGCACCACCGGGGCGAAGCGCCCCTGCGGCGGGTTATCGCTCATCGCATCAGGCCGCCTGGTCGAGCGCCTTCACGCACAATAGCGACAGCAACCGGCCCAGCGTGGCGGTCAGCTCGGAACGCGGCACCACCATGTCGATGACGCCGTGCTGGTACAGATACTCGGAACGCTGGAACCCTTCCGGCAGCTTTTCGCGCACGGTCTGCTCGATCACCCGCGCGCCGGCGAAGCCGATTTCGGCGTTCGGCTCGGCGATGATGATGTCGCCCAGCATGGTGAAGCTGGCGGTGACGCCACCGGTGGTGGGGTCGGTCAGCACGGTGATGAAGGGCAGGCCGACTTCCTTGACCATGCGCGTGGCGATGACGCTGCGCGGCATCTGCATCAGGCTGATCGCGCCCTCCATCATGCGCGCGCCGCCCGAGGCGGTGAAGACGATCAGCGCCGCTTCCTGCAACACCGCCAGCCGGGCCGCCGCCACCAGGCCCTCGCCGACCGCGGCGCCCATCGAGCCGCCGATGAAGTCGAACTCCATCGCCGCGACCACCGCCTTCTGGCCGCCAATGCGCCCGTGCGCCACCACGATGGCGTCGTCCAGCCCGGTTTTCTCGCGCGCCGCGCGCAGCCGGTCGCTGTAGCGCTTGGCGTCGCGGAAGCGCAGCGGATCGGCCGGCACCTTGGGCAGGTCGATGCGGGCGAAGGTGCCGTTATCGAAGGTCCAGGCCAGCCGTTCCTCGGCCTTCGCGCGCAGGTGGTGGCCGCAATGCGAGCACACCTTCAGCGTCTTGGCGAGTTCGGTGTGGTACAGCATCTGCTGGCAGGCCGGGCACTGCGTCCACAGGTTGTCCGGCACCTCGCGCCGGCCGAGCAGGGTGCGGATCTTGGGGCGGACGTATTCGGTAAGCCAGCTCATCGGTAACTCCCTAAGCCGCCGCGCGGGCGCCGCGAACGCCGGCGGCGAGCGCGCGAACCTGGTCGAGCACCCGCCGCACGCTGTCCGGACCCGGCCGACCCCGCGCGTCGAGGCTGGCCGCCAGTGTGTCGATCAGCGCCGAGGCCACCACCGCGCCGTCCGCCGCCCGCACCGCCTCGGCGGCCTGTTCGGGGCTGCGCACGCCGAAGCCGATGGCGATGGGCAGGTCGGTGAAACGGCGGATCAACGGAATGGCGGCGGCCAGCTCGTCGGCGCTGGCCGTGCGCGTGCCGGTGATGCCAGTGATGCTGACGTAGTAGACGAAGCCCGAACTGCCGGCCAGCACCAGCGGCAGCCGCTGCGCATCGGTGGTGGGGGCGACCAGGCGGATGATGTCGAGCCCGTGCGCGCTGGCGTGCGGCGCCAGCAGGTCGGCCTCCTCGGGCGGCAGGTCGACGACGATCAGCCCGTCCACGCCGCAGGCTCCGGCGTCGGTGCAGAAACGCGCAACCCCATACGACAGGATCGGATTGAGGTAGCCCATCAGGATGATCGGGGTGTCCGCATCCTCGTGGCGGAACTCGCGCACCATGGCGAGCGTGTGCGCCATGTTGGCGCCGGCGGCGAGCGCGCGCTTGCCGGCGGCCTGGATGATCGGACCGTCGGCCATCGGGTCGGTGAACGGACAGCCGATCTCGATCAGGTCGGCGCCGGCGCCCGGCATCCCGCGCAGGATGGCCATGGAGGTCGCCCCGTCCGGGTCGGTGGCCTCCAGGAACGGGATCAGCGCGCCGCGGCCCTGCGCGCGCAGCGCGGCGAAACGGGCGGCGATCCGGCTCACAGGCTCACCCCCAGGTGCTCGGCGACGGTGAAGATGTCCTTGTCGCCACGGCCGCACATGTTCATCACGATGATCTCGTCCGGCCGCATTTGCGGCGCCAGTTTCGTCACGTGCGCCAGCGCGTGGGCCGGCTCCAGCGCCGGGATGATGCCCTCGGTGCGGGTGCAGAGCTGAAACGCCTCCAGCGCCTCGGCATCGGTGGCGGCGGCGTATTCCACCCGGCCGATTTCGTGCAGCCAGGAGTGCTCCGGGCCGATGCCGGGATAGTCGAGACCGGCGCTGATGCTGTGCGCTTCCTGGATCTGGCCGTCGTCGTCCTGCAGCAGGTAGGTGCGGTTGCCGTGCAGCACGCCGGGCCGGCCGCGGCTGAGGCTGGCGGCGTGCTCGCCGGAATCGAGCCCGCGCCCCGCCGCCTCGACGCCGATCAGGCGCACCGAGGGATCGTCCAGGAAGGGGTGGAACAGGCCCATGGCGTTCGACCCGCCGCCGATGCAGGCGACACAGGCATCGGGCAGCCGGCCTTCGACGGCCTGCAACTGGGTGCGGACCTCCTCGCCGATGATGCTCTGGAAGTCGCGCACCATGGCCGGGTAGGGATGCGGGCCGGCGACGGTGCCGATCAGGTAGTAGGTGTCGCGGACATTGGCGACCCAATCGCGCAACGCCTCGTTCATCGCGTCCTTCAGCGTGCCGGCGCCGGAGGTGACCGGCTTCACCTCGGCGCCGAGCAGCTTCATGCGGAACACGTTGGGCTGCTGGCGGGCGACGTCGGTGGTGCCCATGTAGATGGTGCAGGGCAGGTCGAACAGGGCGCACACGGTGGCGGTGGCGACCCCGTGCTGGCCGGCGCCGGTCTCGGCGATGATGCGGGTCTTGCCCATGCGCCGGGCCAGCAGGATCTGGCCGATGGTGTTGTTGATCTTGTGCGAGCCGGTGTGGTTCAGCTCGTCGCGCTTGAAGTACACCTTGGCGCCGCCGAGCGCGCGGGTCAGCCGCTCGGCGAACCAGAGCGGACTGGGGCGGCCGACATAGTCGCGCAGATAGGCGTCCATCTCGGCCTGGAAGGCGGGGTCGGCGCGGGCCGCGATGTAGGCCTGCTCGACCTCCAGGATCAGCGGCATCAGGGTTTCGGCGACGAAGCGGCCGCCGAA
>Ga0181520_10009894_pt1 | contig 13001 bp, 10 predicted proteins | sample PEATcosm2014_Bin_29_FD_132451 | JGI IMG/M metagenome (GOLD analysis project Ga0181520, IMG submission 132451) | Peatland microbial communities from MTU Mesocosm Facility, Houghton, MI, USA - PEATcosm2014_Bin02_30_metaG | ecosystem: Environmental > Terrestrial > Soil > Wetlands > Peat | place...
GCCGGGTTGTGCTCGGCGTGAAGGTGTTTGAAATTTTTGTCATGTCGCTTGCGTTGGTCAGTCTCGCATCGCGGCATCTCTACCTCACCATTTTTTGCGTATTCTTGATGGGCGTCCACAGCGCAATTTTCGGACCGTCGAAATACGGCCTGCTGCCGGAACTGCTGCCGGAAAAAAAACTTTCGTGGGGCAACGGCATTCTGGAATTTGGCACGTTCATAGCCATCATTGGCGGCACCGTCGCGGGCGGCGCGTTGTGCGGAAAGTTTTCCGGGCAGCCTGGCTGGTCCGGAGTCATCTTAATTGTCCTCGCGTTTATTGGCTTGGCGACCGGCTTGGGCATTACGAAGGTCCCCGCGGCCGCTCCTTCAAAAAAGTACCGGTTGAACTTCGTCGGCGATTTGTGGGGGCAGTTGAAGCTCATGCACCGCGATCGGCCCCTTTGGCTGGCGCTGATTGGCAACACCTACTTTTTCGGCATTGCCGCCTTGATCCAGTTGGTCATCGTCATTTATGCGAAGGATTCCATGGGTATCAACGACCCGGCCAGGACGAGCTATTTGCAGGCGGCCACGGCCATCGGCATTGGACTTGGCTGTTTTCTTGCCGGTTACCTTTCCGCCGGAAAAATCGAAACCGGGCTCATCCCATTCGGTGCGCTGGGTCTGACGATTTCCGCTGCGCTGTTGGGACGCACAGGATTGTCGTTTGGCGCTGTAGCGGCGAACCTGGCTGCGGCTGGATTGTTCGGCGGATTTTATATCGTGCCGATTTCCGCCATGCTGCAACACCGGCCAGCGCGTGATCAGAAGGGTGGCGTGCTCGCGGCGGCCAATCTTGTTTCGTTTATTGGCATTGCCCTGGCCTCGGGTGTGTTTTGGCTGTTTAGAACGGCCCTAAACTTGTCGCCACCGCAGATTTTTCTGGCTATCGCTGTGTTGACGCTGGGTGCCAGCATTTATCTGCTTACGTTGCTCCCCGAAGCGCTGTTGCGTTTTCTCCTCTGGTGCCTGACGAATACGATTTACAAAATTCGCGTCGTGGGGCGCGACAACATCCCGGCCAAGGGCGGCGCGCTGTTCGTTTGCAATCATCTTTCCTTCGCCGACGCGCTGCTGCTCATCGCCTCCACCGACCGGCCCATTCGTTTTTTGATGTTCAAGGGCATCTACGAAAGCCGCTGGGTCAAACCGTTTGCCAAAATTCTCCGCGCCATTCCGGTATCGTCGGAACAGCGCCCGCGCGAACTCCTCCACGCCTTGCAGACCGCCAGCGACGCGATTCGCAACGGCGAGGTGGTCTGTATTTTTGCCGAGGGCCAGATTACGCGGCTCGGACAGTTGCTGCCATTTCAGCGCGGCTTTGAGCGCATCATGAAAGGCCTGGACGCGCCCATCATTCCCGTCGCGCTGGACGGCGTGCTCGGCAGCCCCACCAGTTTCGAGCGCGGCCAGATGCGGCGCTTTCCCGAACACCTGCCGCACCCGGTCACGGTGAGTTTTGGCGCGCCGATGCCGCCGAACGCCCAGCCCATCGAAGTGCGCGAGGCGGTGCAGGCATTGATTGCTGACGCGTGGCAATATCGCCGCGCCCGCATGCGGCCCATGCCGCAAAATTTTGTGCGCGCCGCGCGCCGTCATCCCCATCGCTTTTTCATGACCGACGCCACCAGCGGCAGCATTAATTTTGGCCCGGCGCTGGTGAAGACCGTTTTTCTGGCGCGCCGCTTGAAACACGTCTGGCGCGGACAAAACATGGTGGGCTTGTTCCTGCCGCCGAGTGTGCCCGGCGCGCTGGTGAATTACGCGGCGCTGCTCTGCGGCAAGGTGCCGGTGAACCTGAATTATACGCTCTCCGAGGCCACCATCGCCGCATGCGCCAGACAATGCGACATCCAGACCGTCGTCACCTCGCGCAAATTTCTGGAAAAAATCAAACTTACCCCGCCCGGCAAATTGATTTACCTCGAAGACATCGCGGGCGGAACACCGGCCTCTGGTGCGGCAGAAACCGGCGCTCCAATGACACCCGGCAAACCTTCAGACCAGCCAGCCGGGCCGGGCTTCGGCGCGCCGACGACGGTCGAAAAGCTCACGGCCTGGCTGCTGGCAAAATTCGCGCCCTTTGGTCTGCTCAAACGCGTGGCGGGACAAGACAAGGAAGTGGCGCTCGACGACCTTGCCACCGTGATTTTTTCCAGCGGCAGCACGGGCGAGCCCAAAGGCGTGATGCTCACGCATTACAACATCCTCTCGAACCTCGAACAATTCAGCCACATCCTGAATTTTACGCATCACGACCGGCTGCTCGGCATTTTGCCGTTGTTTCACTCATTCGGCTTCACCGTCACGCTCTGCCTGCCGGCGGAAGTGGGCGCGGGCGTGGTGTATCATCCCAATCCGCTCGACGCGCGGGCCATCGGCACGCTTGTCCGCGAGAACGCCGTGACCATCCTGCTGTCCACGCCGACGTTCCTGCAAATCTACATGCGCGGCGTGCCGTCGGGGGATTTCGGCAGCCTGCAACTCATCATTGTCGGCGCGGAGAAATTGTCCGAACGCCTCGCCGACGCGGTCGAGCAATACTTTGGCATCCGTCCACTCGAAGGGTACGGCACCACGGAATGCGCGCCGGCGGTGGCGGTCAACATCATGGATTTTCGCGCGGCGGGCTTTCATCAAATCGGCGGCAAGCGCGGGAAAATTGGCCGGGTGCTGCCCGGCATGATGGCGCGCTTGACCAATCCCGAAGACCCATGGAACGGCAAAACAGTGCCTGCCGGCGAACCCGGCATGTTGCTGGTGCGCGGCCCGAATGTGATGCACGGCTATCTGGGTCTGCCGGAAAAGACGGCCGATGTGCTGCGGCACGGCTGGTATTGCACCGGCGACGTGGCCACGGTGGATGAGGACGGTTTTTTACAGATCACCGGCCGCCTGAGCCGGTTCAGCAAAATTGGCGGTGAAATGGTGCCACACCTCAAGATTGAGGAGAAGTTGCAGGAACTCGCGGGCGTGGCTGAGACGATGTTTGTGGTGGCCGCCGTGCCCGATGAAAAGAAAGGCGAACGCATTGTGGTCCTGCACCGGCTGGCCGACGCCGAGCTGGCGGCGTGCCTCGAAAAATTCGCCGCCTGCGATTTGCCGAACCTGTGGAAGCCGAAAGCGGATGCGTTTTACCGCGTGGAGAATTTCCCGCTGCTTGGCACCGGGAAACTGGATTTGCGCGCGGTGAAGGAACTGGCGGTGAAACTGGCAGCATCTTAACCGAGTCTATTCCGATCAACGCAGAGACGCGGAGAACGCAAAGGTTCGCAGAGGTGATTTATTTTTAAATTACTCCGCGATGAATTTGGCGGGCCAAAGAAAATCTCTGCGCTGCTCCGCGTTCTCTGCGCCCCTGCGTTGATCGGGCCTATTTTTTCTTCAATGCTTCCTTTGTCGCCGCCTGGAGTGCGTCCAGTTCGGGCTGCAACTCCATCTTCGTCGTCTTTTCCATCCGGTCTATGAACAGGATGCCGTTCAGATGATCTGTCTCATGCTGGGCCGCGCGTGCCAACAGGCCGCCACACCGGAAGGCAATTGGCTTGCCGTTGGCGTCCAGCGCTTTCACGTCCACCACGCCGGGGCGCGTGATCTCCCCGAAAATTTCCGGAAAACTCAAGCAGCCTTCGCCGCCTGTCACCGGCTCGCCGACGGGCGTGATTTCAGGATTGATGAGCACCAGCGGCATGATCTCCGCCGGGTCCGCCGGCTGGCCCTCCAGTTCCAGCGTGGACGGCCGGTCGGTCACTGCGCGGACGTCAATGACCGTGACCTGTTTGGCCACGCCCACCTGTTGCGCCGCGAGGCCCACGCCGTGATTTTCCTCCATCGTCTCGAACATGTCGGCGATGAGCTTTTTGATTTCCGGCGTAATGTGTTCAATGCGCTCGCCTTTTTTGCGCAAGGCCGGATGGCCGTATTTGACTATTTCCAGGATCATGAGTTTAGTCCGCTGAGACGTTTAAGATTTCCAGCACCCGCTGCAATTCGTCATCGCTGAAGAAGGAAATCTCCACGGCGCCTTTGCCATGCGCGTATTTCAAATGGACCTTCGTTCCGAATTTCTCGCGCATTTTTTCTTCCAGCCGGGCGATGTTGGAATCAATGGGTACAATGGCTGCGGGCTTCGCGGCCTGGCCGGGGGCTTTTGAGCCGCGTGCCTGCAGCTTGGCGATCAAACCTTCGGTCTGCCGCACGTTCAAGCCTTCCTTGACGATGCGTTCGGCGGCGAGCGTCTGGTGGATTGAGTCCGTCAGGCCCAGAATCACCTTGGCATGGCCCACCGAGATGCGGCTTTCGCGCAACAGGCTTTGCACGGACGGTGGGAGCTTGAGCAGCCGCGTCGCATTGGCCACGGCTGCGCGGCTTTTGCCGACCTTGAGGGCGATTTCCTCCTGCGTGAGCTGGAACAGTTCCGCAAGCTGCGAGTAGCCGACCGCTTCTTCCAGCGCATTCAGATTTTCGCGCTGCAGGTTTTCGATGAGCGCCAGCTCCAGCACGGCGCGGTCATCGGCTTCGCGCGTGATGACGGGCACCTCCGGGAGGTTCAGCAGTTGCGCCGCGCGCCAGCGGCGTTCGCCCGCAATGAGTTCAAAGAATCCGCCGCGTTCGCGCACGATGAGCGGCTGCACGATGCCTTGTTCGCGGATGGAATCGGCCAGTTCCTGCAACGCCTCGGGGGCAAACTCCTTGCGCGGCTGCAAGGCCGAGGGGCGGATGCGGTTCAACGGCACGCGCTGCACGCGTTCATGGTCGTCGGGCGCGGCGGAAGAAATGGCGGGAGCCGGCGCCGGTTGCGTGAGCGATGCGTTGCCGCCCAATAACGCGCCCAGCCCGCGTCCCAATGCAGGTTTAGACATCACCGCAGAATGTCGCAGGGCAGGGGAGTTGTCAACGCGAGGCGCGCCACAAAACTAAAAACTGAATGCTGAAAGACTGCCGAAACGCGAATCACTCAATCGTGGAAAAATCGCCGATGGGCCGTGTAAACGTCGCCTCCGCGGGGCTGAAGACCAGGGTGTCGGCGGTTTGGTGGACGCTGCCAGAAATCGCCGCGATGGGCAGGGCGACCACAAACACCACCGAGCCAATCAGGGTGGCCACGAAACATCCCGGACGAACCAGCGCGACATCCGTAATGGCGGCGATCGAATTATCATCGGCGCGGCTTACGGTGAGGTTGCCCATGCCCATGATGATGGCGCAAAGCAGGATCAGTAATTTTGTCTTCATAAAGCGTGTTGATTTTGACTGTATTAAGAGATTGCGCCCCAATGGGCGGTTTTTCAAGTAATTTGTCATTGAAGCCGGGATTATTTACGCTATAGGCGTGAGTCATAAAAGTCCACGGATTGCCGCGATGATTGAATCCTTCCAGGGGCAGGATTTGGATGCGCGTTACCTCGGTTATTTCGACTGCTTCAACCGCCAGCTTTTTTACGAGGCCCACGAGGTGTTGGAGGATTTGTGGCTGCCCGACCGGTACGGTCCCAACGGCAACTTTTACAAGGCGCTCATCCAGCTTGCGGGCGCATTCGTGCATCTCCAAAAAAACCGGTTGCGTCCATCCGCCGCCCTGTTTCGACTGGCGCAGGTGAATCTGGAAAAATACCCGGCGCGGCATGAACGGTTGAATCTCGCGGCGGTGCAACTGCTCATTGTCGGCTGGCTCGTGCAACTGGAAAAAGGCGAGTTCTGCGTCAACCCGCTCACGGCAAAAAATATTCCGCAGCTCGCGCTGCAAAAGGCATGAATTCCAAACGCCTCGTTATCGCCGGTGGCAGCGGATTTATCGGGCGCACGCTGGCCAGGGAATTTTCCGCGCGCGGCTTTGAGGTGGTGGTGCTCACCCGTTCGCCGCGCCAACGGACGGACGGAGTTGTGGAGGCGGAATGGGATGGCGCGCACGCCGGCGCCTGGACGGCGCTGCTCGACGGCGCGGAGGCAGCCATCAATCTTACCGGCAAAAACGTCAACTGCCCGCATACGCCCGAAAATCTGCGGGCAATTACCACCTCGCGCGGTAATTCGGTCAACGCCATCGCCGCCGCGATTGGCGCGGCCCAAAATCCTCCGCGCGTGTGGGTGCAGGCCAGCGCGGTGGGATTTTATGGCGACACCGGCGACGCGGTTCGTGATGAAGATTCACCCGCCGGCAACGACGCGCTGGCGGACATTTGCCGGCAATGGGAGGCGGCATTTGCGGCGGGCACCGTGCCGCGCACACGGAAGGCGGCATTGCGCATTGGGGTGGTGCTGGGACGCGATGGTGGGGCCCTGCCGGTGTTGAACAAAATGACCCGCTCCTTTCTTGGCGGCGCCGTGGGCAGTGGACGGCAATATATTTCCTGGATTCATCTCGCGGATTTGGCGGCGATGTTTGTGGCGGCAGTCGCGGATGAAAAATTGTCGGGCACGTTCAACGCGGTCGCGCCCCACGCCGTCACCAACGCGGACTTCATGCGCGAACTGCGCCGGGCGCTGCATCGTCCGTGGAGTCCGCCCGTGCCGGAACTGGCGGTGAAACTCGGCGCGCGACTGATGGGATCGGAGGCATCGCTCGCACTGATGGGCCAGCGTTGTGTGCCCAAAAGATTTCTGGCCGCAGGATTTCAATACCGGTTTGCGGACTTGCCGAAGGCGTTGACTGATCTTTGCGGCAAGGGCTGATTGATCATTAAGCAGGAGGCTCCAATCAAAAAACAAGCGGCTTGCTCACGAAAGCCGCCATGAGATTTCAGTGATTGGCGTAATACTTGGTCGTGTATTCCTTGACCATGCGGTCGGTGGTAAATTTGGGCACGAGCGTGGCCATCGCGCGGCGGACGCGCTTGAGCCATTCGCGCGGAATGCCGTTCACATCGCGGTTGAAAAACATGGGCACGACCTGTTCGGTCAGCGTTTTGTAAAGATTCGCGCTGTCCACGCGGTCCTGTTCCTCGACGTTGTCGGGATGCGAATCGGGGCCGATGGCAAATCCGTTGGTGCCGTCGTAGCCTTCGCGCCACCAGCCGTCCATGATGCTGAAGCCCATGCAGCCGTGGCAGCTTGCCTTCATGCCGCTGGTGCCGGAGGCTTCGAGCGGACGCCGCGGGTTGTTGAGCCAGATGTCGCAGCCCGAAACCATCTGCCGCGCCACGTGGATGTCGTAGTTCTCAATGAAAACGAGATGTCCCGCCAGTTCGCTGTGCTTGCTTAAATGGATGATCTGCTGAATGAACCGTTTGCCGGCGTCGTCGCGCGGATGCGCCTTGCCCGCGTAAATAAACTGCACGGGGCGCTGCTTGTCCTTGGCCAGTTTTACGATGTTGTCGAACTGCTGGAAAATCAGCGGCGCGCGCTTGTAGGTGGCGAACCGGCGCGCGAAACCAATGGTCAGCGCGTCGGGATTCAGCAGCCGGTCGAAACGCACGTAATCGCCCTGGGTCACGCGCTGGCTTTGTTCAAGCAGGCGGCGGCGGGCGTATTCGATGAGTTCACGGCGCAGCTTGTAGCGCAGCGCCCAAAGCTCCTCGTCCGAGACAAAGTTCGGGTCGGTCATTTTTTCCCAGAACTCGGAATGGTTGAGGGCCGCGGCCCAGTCCCCGCCAAAACGATCGCGGAAAAATTTGGTTTCACCGTTCGCGCCATCCGACAATTTATGGCGCCAGAACTGGCGGGCGGAACCTTTCATCCAGCCGAGCAGGTGAATGCCGTTGGTGATGTGGCCGATGGGCACTTCGGCCTGTTTCTTGCCCGGATACAGCGCCTGCCACATGTGGCGGCTGACGTCGCCGTGGAGTTCGCTCACGGCGTTGGCGGCGCGGGAAAGTTTCAGCGCCAGCACGGTCATGCAAAACAGCTCGTGTTCGTCCTCCGGCTTAACGCGGCCCAGACCGAGCAGGTCGTTAAACGGAACTTTCAACTGGGTGAGGAACCGCTGCATCGCGTAGTTCATCAATTCGGGACTGAAACGGTCATGGCCGGCCTCCACCGGCGTATGCGTGGTGAAAATACATTGCGTCTTGGTTTGCGTCTGCGCCTCGTTGAACGCACTGCCTTCCGCCATTTTTTCGCGGATCAATTCGAGGGTCAGAAACGCCGCGTGTCCTTCGTTCATGTGGAACGTGGACGGCTCAATGCCGAGCGTGCGCAGCAGCCGCACGCCGCCGACGCCCAGCAGGATTTCCTGCATGATGCGCGTGGTGCTGTCGCCGCCATAGACCCGGTTGGTCAGGTCGCGGAAATGCTGCTCGTTTTGCGGCAGGTTTGTGTCCAGCAGAAATACCGGCACGCGCCCGACATTGACGCGCCAGACCTGGAAATCCACCGTGGTCATGCCAATTTCCACTGTGCAGACCAGCCGGTCGCCGTCGGGGTCGTACACCGCTTCCAGCGGCACGTTGTGCGGGTCCACCGGATTGTAATACTCCGTCTGCCAGTTGTTTGAATCAATCGCCTGCTGAAAATAGCCTTCGCGGTAAAACAGGCCAATGCCCACAAAACCGAGGCCCAGATCGCTCGCGGATTTCGCATGGTCGCCCGCCAGGATGCCGAGGCCACCGGCGGAAATGGGCAGCGATTCGTGAAAGCCAAACTCCGCCGAAAAATAGGCGACAGGATTTTGGTGAAGCTTGGGGACGTTCTGATGGCACCAGGTGTTTTTGTCATCCAGATAATTCTGGAACTCGTGGAGCACACTGCGGACGCGGTCGGCGAAACCCGGCTCCTGCAGGTGGACCCGCAGTTCGTATTCGGACACTTCGCGCAGGATGGCCACGGGGTTGTGCCAGAGGTTCTGCCAGCCGCGCAGCGAGAGCCGCTGGAACAGGTCCTGCGCCTCCTGGTTCCAGCACCACCAGAGGTTGCGCGACAATTTATTGAGGCCGGCAATCAGTTCGTTCAACTCGGCGCCTGTCAATGGCTTCTTCATACAATTGGGTGAAAAAATTCTATAATATCCGGCTCCTTGCCGGCGTGGGCACGAGATTAATTTGTAACGCGCGCCGCAGCAAACAAAAATTTCCGACCATTTCAAATCGGGCACTTTGACCCTGCACTGAAGCAAAATCACCGCGGGATGGAACAAGTTTGCTGGCGGCCATCGTCACCCAGCGCAGGGCAGGGGAGAGAAGGCCAAATTACGGTTGAAGGGCCCGGCTGGCCGGCTGGTCATCTTGCACCAAATCAAAACCAGAATAAATATGTCAGCCACCAGATCCTATGCTTCAACTGGACTGCTGGCTCAGTCCGACTGGCGGTATTTGCATATCCACTGACGACGGTGCTTGAAAGTGCGGTCGTGAGCGGGACAAGCCTTGGGGTCTCGTCAGCCGAAGTCAAACCGCCGGAACCGGCCAAAACCGCGAGCAGCACGCATAATGTAACCAGCCGTTTCATAAAAAAAAACCTATGCCGTCCGCAAACGGTTGTCCAGCAGAAACACATCTTCGTCCCCGCGCTCAAAAGCACAGTCCACGTGAACACACTTAATAAGCTTAAAAATACCACAGCACATCCGCATAAATCTGCGGCTGCATCTGGTTGAAATTGCGCCATTCTGCGTGACCGTCTTCAAAGGCAATATTGCCGCCGGCTGGCGTGCTGCCATGAACATGGCTCGTGCGGTCCAGGTTGGCCCCTTGGAGATGCATGAAGTCCCCTTGCTGGCTGCCCACGGCATCAATCACCAGTTCCGTCTGCGCCGCCGACCTGGTGCCATCACCTAAAATATTACGCCGCCAAAGCTCCGGTTGCACTTGGACACAGCCATACACCAGAAACACATACCCCACCACCCGGATGGAGCCGGGGTTGTATTCGTAATAATTCCAGTGGACATCATCATTCATCCCGGTATTGGACGGGCAATACAGAACCGCCCGGGTGGTGCCACGGTTCATCAAATCGCTCACCAGATTGGTGTTCAAATCCCACGGCCAATAGGAACCAAAAAAATTGGGATTGTTCGTCGTGCAATCCGGCAGCAGATCGCGATTTTCCTCCGCATATAAATGCAGACTCGTGCCGACCTGTTTGAGATTGTTCAGACATTGGATGCGCCGCGCGCGCTCCTTGGCGCTGGCCAAAACCGGCAGCAACATTGCCGCCAGAATGCCAATAATCGCAATCACCACCAGCAACTCAATCAAAGTGAAGGCGTTCTTTTTGGCGGGGCCTGCGGGGTGCAAATCATTTCTTCTCATACTTGTCAAAAGTACCACAGCGCCGGCGGCCACGTCTGCATCCGCGGCTGCAGCTGTTTAAAGTTACGCCAGTCCACGTGCCCGTCCTCCAGCAGCACATTGCCTCCCAGCGGTTTCTGGCCGCGCACATGATTGCTGCGGTCAACATTAATTCCCCGGACGTGAATAAAATCATTGTTCATGCTGATCGTTGCGTCAAAGCCCAGCTCCGTCTGCCTGGGCGGCCGAATCCCGTCACCCTGCAGGTTTTTGCGCCAGTAATTAGGCGGTTCCTGATTCATGCCATTGAACAGCATGCCGTAGGAAATCACCTGCAGCGGATTATGCGCAAACCGCCAAAATTCACGGTGGGACAGGTCATTCATCGCCGGGTTCGCCGGACAGTACAAGCTGTTGGTGCCCGCACCGCACCGGACAAGTTCATTGAAGAGATTGGTGTTCATGTCCCACGGCCAGGCACAGCCGCTGAACACGGGATTGTCATCGCTGCAGTCCGGCAAGGAACCCTCATGGGTCGTGGTGTAGGCCTGCAACGCCATCCCCACCTCCCGCAAATTTCCCTGACAGCGCAGCCGCAGCGCCCGCTCATTATATGCGCGCAGCCCGCCCAATGCCAGCAGGACGAGCACTGCCACGCTAACGATGACCACCAGTAATTCCACCACCGTGAATGCCTGCCGTGATTTCATGATTAATAAAAAGACACCGCCGCCGAAGTTTCGTTTCAATATTTATTCTAATATATTATGACACAAGACAAAACACCGCCGCTGGTTCATTCCAATATATTATGTCCCCAAGACCTTGAAATCGGACATTTATTTTTGGGCAGGCGTTTCATTCCAGCCGCCGCGCGACCGCTTGACAGAACCAGCCGCCTCCGCGACGTTGCTCACCGTGTGAACCGCGCCCCCCATCGCCTCGTTTCCCGGCCTCACCGGCAGACGCCGGGCTGTCTTATCGTGTTGATCGCGCTTTTCTGGCTCTCCCAAGCCAGGCTCCTGGCCGACGGCTATCTGATCACCCAGTTGGCGATTACCAACGCCACCCATCCGTCCATTAACAACACCGGCGAAGTCGTCTGGGCCGTGCAGAATGGCGTCGGCATTTATTCCAGCGTGCGCGGGCAATTGTCGCCCACCGGCGTGTCGCCCCACCTGGCCAACAGCGGCGAAGTCGTTTACGCCGATACGTTTCAGGGGCCGGGCCTGGACTTGGTCAGCACCACCCGCGGCCGTTTGACGTCCAACGGAGTCATCCAGCTCGGTTTCTCCGATTTCAATGTCAACGCCGGCGGGGAGGTCGTCTACGTGGCGCCGGACACCAACAACAACCAGCAGGTTTATTCCACCGTCCGGGGCCAGATCACCTTCGACCCGGTGGACCACTATAATCCGTGCATCAACGACCTCGGAGAAATCATCTGGAACCGATATGGCGAAGGGCCGGGGCTGGTTTCGTCAACTCGCGGACCGTTGCCCGGCTATTACCCGACGGTTTACGGCCTGAACAATTTCGACGAATTTTGCTATGTCGCCAACCTGCAAGCCGGCAGCCTGTCCACCTCGCCGCATCTGTTCTCCAACCTCCACGGCGCAGTCATCAACGACGCCTACCAGTACCAGTGGTACGGCGGCATCAATGACGCCGGCACCCTGGTCTGGGTGGCGCCCGCAAATCCAGCGTCACCCGCATGGTCAATCTTTGAAGGCAGCTGGGTCGTCAGTCCTGCCTTGACCGTTCTACCGGGAAGTTCCGGGCTGAACTTGGAATGGCCCACCAACGTCGGCGCCTTCCACCTGCAATACGCCACCAACCTCACCCCGGCGATTATTTGGCAGCCATTCAGCGGTGTCCTCACCACCAACGCCGGAAATTTTTATCAGGCCATTCCCCAGAACCTCGGCGGCGCGTTTTTCAGATTGTCAAGCAGCCCGCCCTGAATCTTTTAAAGTGGCCGCTTCGGTTTGCGGGCGACTACCCTCACAGTTGGGCCTTTGGGTGGTAAGGACGGTAGTTTGGGCAGATTTATCCGTACGGTTTCTTTCCGTGGTGGCTTGTTTGGCGTATCCTCATCATCACCGCCCAGACCGCTGGCCACCACCGGTCCGCGCGGTGGCCGCGGCGGCGGACTGCCCGGCTGCGGTTTTGGTGCTGGCTGATCCTCATCTTTCATACGACATGCGAACGAAATATATCATCCAAGAACGATCCAAACACATAGTCCAATCAAGAGATAAATGAAACCAATGAACCGAACGACTGTTGGTGCTGTGGCCTCGTCATTCACCTTCGTAAAAAATACTTTCTCAGTCGCCCGCCAACAAGCCTCAAGTCCCCTCGCCAAGACATCGTTCTCATCCCTCCTTAACTCTTTTGTGATTCCGCTGAAGTATGTCGCAATCCGGCGCGGCCAAACCACAAGGGTGAAGCCGATGGCCAAGCTTAACAGCGCACTGATCGTTTCCTCGGTCATGCCCTCCTAACGTGAGCCGACGTGGACGCCCCGTCAACAAATTTTATCCCTGTATCGTATTGTAACGGCCAACTACATAAAACCCGCCCCCAAAACCGACCAAACGCCCAATTTTGCCAGGACGCTGGGAGCGTTTCCCCCGTTGCTGGGGGGGGAGGGGGGGGTGCTTCCGACTAGAGCATTTCCATTAATTATGTAGCGATTCCGGCGTTTAAAAAGAAGCCCTGACAATCGGTGATGGTGATGGCGGCAAAGGCTGCGCCCGCCGCCTTGTAGAGTTGCCGCAGGGTTCGGGGA
>Ga0181520_10009896_pt1 | contig 13001 bp, 10 predicted proteins | sample PEATcosm2014_Bin_29_FD_132451 | JGI IMG/M metagenome (GOLD analysis project Ga0181520, IMG submission 132451) | Peatland microbial communities from MTU Mesocosm Facility, Houghton, MI, USA - PEATcosm2014_Bin02_30_metaG | ecosystem: Environmental > Terrestrial > Soil > Wetlands > Peat | place...
TGCGATTCCAGAATCTTCGCTCCTCGTTTTCGGCTGTCGAAAAACCCACGGCGACGGAAGTTACACCAAGCAGTCGCAGCCCAGCGCGCATGGATATTCGAGTGAGGCGTTCGACTCCCGAAAATGGAAACACACTGTGCACCGTCCGCACGATTCTCTTCACTCCAGCGAGCCATGCTACAGCCCCGTAGAACACATGTGCCTGTTCTGTGTGAATATGAACTGCTTCAAATCCGCCATCCCGGATGAGCGAATAAACATTTTGGAAGAATCGTATGTTCTTGCGGAAAGGTGTGTGTAATACCTCATATCCAGCCTCCCTCAGACGCGCTGCAAATGGCCCCTCCGACTCGCCTGTCGCTAGAATTGCATGAGGCTTTTCTGCCCTGAACCATTTAGGCGCAGCAACCCGCAGCATGCACTCCGCGCCGGAAGACCTCAATTCGGACAGGATATGTAACACTCTATAGTTTTGATCGCTTACCACCGGCATCCGTTTGTCCTTCCTACACTATCTCTCAACCCCACTTCAAGGTAACTAACGAGAAACATACTTATATCTGTACCCGACGGTTCGGACCCTTCGCCTTTCGAAAGCTTCTCCAAGACCTCCTTACTTCCAGTCCAAGGGAAAGCCAACTATGCTTGGCCCCTCTCCGCAACCTTTCGCAGAACCGTTTGCCATGCCTCATACGACCTCAGTTTGCGAATCGGATTGTGCTCAATCATGGTCTGCCGCATCTGGCATAAATCGATACTGTCCAGAAGATGCTTAAGTTCTTCGAACGAGGAAAAATAGCCAAGGCCACTCATGTTGTCCAGGTCGTAAAAATCGGATTTCTTAGCCCAGTGCATCATTACTTTGCCGTTAACATAGTTATTCGGGTCCAAATCGTCGCAGTCAATAACGGACCCGGGCTGCATCCCATACACATGATTAAAACTCAGTTCTGAGAGAACACCTTGATCTCCGTAGTCCCTGTAAAGTTCTTCAAGAAACGATAGCGACGGGAACAACATTGGAATGCCGGACGTGTACATCTCAAAGATGGACATAATCGAGGAATTGTACGGTATCCAGACGGCGCATCTGAATGAAGACCGGTCTTCCCAGGTATACCCCGGTCGATAGGTCGGAAACCCGATCCGCCGTCTTATCCTATTTTGCAACGTTTCCCTGAAGACTCGATCCTTAGTAACCAATCCGCGAATGCTTGGCAATGTTTTGAGTTTTGAAAAGCAAATTGACTCAGCACGAGTCCCTGTATATGGCGCGTTTGTGTACTCACAAATGCTCGGTATTACACTCCACGTTCTGTTTGTAAAGTATTCGGCATATGCCGAGTCGTATTTGTTGTTTGCGACCGGAATCAGCATCCCCTCATCTATCTTCTCTCGGAGAAACCCGTTGAACTCTTCCCACGCGCGCCTGTCATTTGTGAAGGGATGCTCATATCGCGTCGAGGCTACACAGATAATCGGCTTCTTCCACCTTTCAAAGAGCATGGCAAAACAGGGAGTGTGCGTAACAATGAATCCATCATATGCGCTGAGTTCGGATTCATATCGGCGATAAAAAGCATCGCACATTTCTCGATCTATTGACTTCCACGTGTCCTGAGTGAGGATATCTACTTTGGCCGTCTCTTTGCCGAGCACCGAAGCATGGCTTGAAATACTCCAGTCAGTCACCTCGTGTCCCAGGGCACGAAATATTTGTTTAATGTCTTCGATAACACCGATGTGTAGGTCAACATTGAAGAAATGCATCTGTTTGTCCTCGCAGATTTGGCCTCTTGATGCTGTGGTATCGCCGGCCATTCTCCGGGTTCAAACTGCCACTACCCAGCTGGGAGGCGCGACAGGCGCCTAACCAGTCGCGCGATATGCTGAAGGAGGCAACTCCCCAACCAGATGCGGTCCGATAATTCACGCATCTTACCAAGCGTTGCCAATTGAGGTGCTGTTTGGTACGGCCTGCACCTCACAGGCGCAAGCGCAGTTAGATGGGATCAATGTGCGGCAACACCTTCGAATCTAGCGACTATCAGAACTGGATATCGAGAAACGGGATCGTAAGAATTCGCGCCGAACTCTATCCTTCCCAGCCAACAATCGATTCAGGGAATGGCGCCTGCGCATGTGAGTTCCCGAGAAACTCGAGTTCCGGAGCACCTGCCTTTCGGCCCAATAGCCTGGCATCCCGGATGTTTTTCACGATAGAAATCATCTCCTTACAGCGATGGTATTGGGTGTGATGGGCTAAGACCTGCTCTCGTGCTGCTTCCCCCAAACGGATCCGCTCTTCATTGGGCATCTCAAGGAGGCGGTTGCACGAGCTAAACATTTCCTCTTGATTCCGGGCAAGCCACCAATCACGCCCGGGTACTAGTAGGCGTTCAACCCCATTGACCCAGTAATCGACAAAGGGAATCCCGGATGCTACCGCGACGAAAACGCGGTCCGATGTGTAGTAGTCGTGAGACGCATTGGGCACCCCGCCAAGCACGACCGCGCACCTGCGATATACATCGTGCTGTGAAGCATATGGGACTGGACCTTGCCAGGAGGTGTTGCCGTTCCATCCGCGGCCAAACAGGCCGAACCGCCGCCCGTAACGCCTCGTACAGGCTTCAACAAACTTTGCGCGCTTCCAGGACGTCCAGTAGAAATGACCGAGGGGATTTCTCGATGGTATGTGGCTTCCTATAAAAGCAACGTCAAACTCGGGTTCGCGGAGTTCCTTGCCTGGACGAGATGAGAACCGAACTTGGCAGCATCCGTTCGGCATCAACACTAGATTTCTACTACCCCATCCCCTTAATTGACGAGCAATGGAACCCATTCCCGTGAGGAAGCTGACATCCGCCAGTGCGCTTGCAACCCGGAAACTCATCGGGACTCTATTTGTCCAGCGTCCGTATGGGTCACCAAGGCTCGTGAACACAGTGGGGCAGCTTGGAAGGTTCTTCAGGCGCTGAATTCCCTCAGTTGGGTCTGGCATTGCGGCATGGAAGAATTGCAAGAAAACTGCGTCAGCCTCCATGCGTTTTGCAATCTGCTCTGCTTCCTCCCAGAGACCGGCCCAGCCCTTTTTTGCGGCGACACTATAGAATGGAATTGCCACGTGGGCGTCAAGGGCACCTTCCGCAACCAATCTTTCAAACCCGTCGAAATAGCCCGGCTGGTCGGTAGCACTATCCAAGGCTTGGTACAAAGTGAGAAGTCTCACTTCAAGTCTCCGTAGATAGTCTCTTCAAAAACAGACCGACCTATCCAAACCAGTGGATTACTCATAAGCCCCAATATCCCAATGCCGTCTTCACCCTGGCCGAACCTAGCAGCACACTCATAGAACAGCCCCGTTGCGCTCCGGCAGTGCGTAGATCTTAGCTATTCGTTTCGCGCTCTCATAAAGACTCAGCGACCTTTGTCTCTGGTGCTCATGAAACGTCGCGAAGTCATAGCGGCGGGCAATGTACTTGAGTTTATGATGGGTCGGCGGCCCCTGTTCCGCTAGCCAATAGAGCACTCTGAGCTTGAATTCATCAGGGTGGCGTTGCTTCAGGAAATGACCGTAAGTTTCAAACTCCGAAAACTGAGCTCCCGAGTAGAGCGGCGGCCGAGGTGTCACAAATTCCATGATTGCCTCCCACCAATGCCCTTGCTAGATGATTGAAGAAAGCAACTCGATCACTGTGTCCGAGCGGAATACCATATGGTGAGCTACGAATGAGTACTCCCGGTTTGCATCTCTGCCCATAAGCTCTCGATATGCCGTAAAATACGGGGTGTGGTGCTCCCGTGCCGGCGCATATAAAGGCTTCCCTTCTGAAAAGAAGCTAACCGGCCGCACGAACACCACGTCTGAATCCACTACCAGGTAGTACTTACATTGCAGCTTTTCGGCCAGTCCAAACTTAAGTAGCTGTTGAAAGTACCATCCTCCTCGAGGATCCTTGATGGTATTGGCCGTCACACCCGGAATGATCGTGTCTTCGTCGATGTAAGACACGTTCGGTCCAGTAATAATTGGCCCAAGCTCGCGATGGCAAACGACTATAATTCTAGACGGACGCACATACTTTAAGAGCCCGTCTCTGCACCATGGCCAGCTTGGTAAGTCTTTCGAGTGCAGCAGGACCACAGCCGGTATTGGAATCACCCATGAACCTCCAATTTCATCTTTTTCCAGACAATTCACTCCGACCAAGAGACAATTCTTCGTATTCTTCGGGATAGGCTCCCTAGCTTTCGCTCATACAAGAATTTGTAATATACGAACCAATCCGGGATCAACCGTTTGCGAACGGAGGCGAGAGAGGAGTTAATGAATACTGCATCAGCCGAGTATTTCCCGAAAGTAGTAAAAGTCAGTAGCAAAAACCCGCGCTCTTTGAGGAACCTGTAGACGTCTGGCCACAGCGGCTGGCTTAAATACACTTCAATAAACTCAACTTCAAGGTGGATTATTTTGACCCGGCTGATCGAAGAGCCAAGGCCTTCGAGTGCAAGCAGTTCGGCCCCTTGAATATCCATCCATAGCAGATCTATTGTTTCGAGTCCAGCGGAAACCATAAAGTCGGAAAGAGTTACGGCTGTTACCGTAACAGCGGTCTGTGCGTAGTCCTCAACCGGATAATTGCCGCTTGCCAGGAATAGGGAAGAGGCACCTGGATTCCCATCCAACCATGTCGTCCTCGTGCGGTTCGGATCAATCTTGAAAAAGGTCACCAGACCAGCCTTATCCGAGACCGCGCACTCAACCAGGTGTATCTTATCAATCCCGCCAATGGTATTCCGACACAGCGGGAGCGTATCGGGGTTACATTCAAATGCGTAGATCTCAGCCTGTGGCAGCAACTCATGGAAGGCCAAAGTCTCTGCGCAGTCTCGAGCGCCACACTCTACCACGTTCCTGACGGAATCGCCCAAGATGGACTTTGCTACCATTACAAACTTATCCAAATGCGATTCGTGATTGGACAATTTCATTGCTCCGATGCGGCGTTTGTGGCAGAATCTCGTTGCTGAGACATTTGGTTAACGCTCGTTCGTCAAGCGCTTTTCGGGACCTTAAGTACTCCTTCAGATTTGGAAATCGTGTCCCCCGTTTTGAGCTGGGCCTGCATAAGGCAGCCGTTCTCACCTCAACTTTGCCGCAAGCGGATTGTATTTCACACACTGTAGGGTTCGCCGTGAGGCACTTAGCCTAGACCCAAGGTAGAGGCCGCGGTACTTGTTCACAACCTTGATGTCTCTGGCAAGCTCTCTTTCCTCAAGCGGAGACTGTTTCCCCGTCCACTTCAGTCCCTTATTCGGGCAGAGGGTGCAAACCTGAAGGACTCGCCTCCCACCTATGCGGCCAGAGTTTATGCGCCTCTCCGAACGAGACGCATCCCTAATTGTCAATGAGAACCCACTCCGGCGGATAAAGCTCAGAGAAGTCTTGAATCCCGCTATTGTCCCAGTTCTTAGGAGCGATCACAACTTTCGACGCTTTCGAATCGAGCCAGGCGCCCCACCACGAGAATGTGCTATTTGCGATAACGTGATGTGTGCATGCCGACATGAGCCGAAGGTCTTCGTAGGCTGCATCTTCGCGGTTGCAATCGACAAAGATGGCCCTTTGTGGCCCGCCTATTGACTCGCGAACGAACTCTATCTCGTCACTGAAGAATACGAAAGTTGCGTCTGGAAACCTCTCAGACATGTATCTAATCGCGCGACGGTAGTACGATGCGCCAAGCGACATGCCAACATTGAGGTAATCACCCCTGCGAACGTGAATTGAGACCGTCGTTTCAATGCATTGGATTCGTCCGAGCATCTCTTCATTGCGCCCAGTCGCCGGATCGCGTAGGCGAAGATCTTCCCTAAGTTCGTTCTCCATCGCATGAGCATACCCGTATGCCTGCCAGTACCCCCGAATATAGATACGCTTTGCCTCTTCGGGCGGATTCAGATTAGGGTGAAAGGCAAATTCCCTCGGTTCTGCAAGGCACACTATTCCTTGCCGGGAATTGCACTTCTCGACTGCCGGCCTGAGGAGTTTGATATTCGTCTGATGAAACCGGTGAATCAGGCTTGCCGTACGAACCGGGGAGCAAATCCTAAATCGAGAGAGTTGGAATGGACGCGGGTACCCGTACGAGGACAATCTTGCTCTTGGCAGTGATAGCAGCACCAACGGCTTGCCCCATTTCCGGGCATAGTAGAGGCTCGCGGCATAGCCAAACATCTGGTTCCCCAAGCCGCCGACTAGTGTGCTGAATATCTCCATTCGTCTACCCAGACTCTTGGGAAGGTTCTTTCTCTAAAGGCGATTCACGGCGTACTCACCATGCACATACGGATTTCCCGACGATCTCGATTCTCAGGAATCTCGCCATCCCCTGACTTGGTTCAAACTGGTGCCATTCAGCCTATCTCCTTGATCCGATGAATTCCTATCAACCGCATCAATGGATCGAAGACAGTTTCGCGATAAAATACAACATAGAACGTCGAGCTCACTACAAGGCCTGTGAGCATACACGCCATAAGCTGTAGGGCTGGGGGCACTCCAGGGTAGCGGTGGAATATGCTAGCAACCAGCACGATCGCGCCTCCAACAACCAGCGCTGCGGTCAAGCCGGGAATCCAGCAAGACATGATCGCCATAAGACTGCGGTCTAAGTACTTTGCGGTATAGAAATGCAGACCCAGACTTCTGCACAGTTGGAGACCCGTGAGGGTTATGCCAACCATCACAAGTCCCTTAGAGATCGATAAAGCTATACCACCCCAAATTAGCATCGCGTACATAAGTTGAACAGCCATCTTATGACGGAATCTGCCTAGCGCCTCCATTTGAATCCCTGGCAGGTGAAAACTGGCGTCTGCTGCAACTGCCGCACTTAGGACAGCAAAGACCGGTATTGCCGGTGCCCACTTCGAGCCGTACATTGTCAGGACGATGCAGGATGCAGCACCTGTTGCGCCTGCGCACAAAGGGAAGATAATCGCGAGGAACACAGTCTGGCAACGTACCAATAGCTCAAACGAGTTAGCTGTTCCGGACGCGGCCTCCCTTGAAAACCTGCTGAACAGGACTTGCGTTAGACCGTTTGATAGGTTTTGAACCGGAAGTTGCACCAGGAGTGCGCTCCGGTTGAATAGGCCCACACTAAATGCGCTTGAAAACCTCCCTATAGCGATAGTGTCCATGGAACCGCCAAGTCCCTCCACAATAGAGGTAGCTGTGGCCTTGCCACCGAATCCCACTATATGCTCATAATTGCCGCGCAGAAATGTCGGTCGTATCGAATGGGGACTGGCCGCATAGTAAAGTATTGCTGCAAAAAAGGTCTGCGTTACCGTGCTTGCCACAATTGCCCAAGCACCATAACCCATAATTGCAATTGGGAGCCCGATAGCAAAGGTGGAAATTAGGTAAGATAGCGAATCTGCAATCGCAAGTTCGCGCATTCTCAAGGCCCGCCTTAGCAACCCCCCCGACACAAGGATGGCACCTTGAAGGACAAAGTTCACAGACATGACGAGGAGCACTGGAACCAGTCTTGGTTCGTGAAAAAACCTTGCAAATAGAGGTGATACCCCTGCGATAACCGCGCATCCCGCGGCCCCTAGCCCCATACTCAAGGTAAAAGCAGCGCGTATGTTTCCAACGCTTAATTCCGGTTTCTGTACAACGGCCCTGCTCATCCCAAGCTGAGAAAGGTAGTTTGGGAACCGGCAGCACAGCATCGCTAAGGCCACCAATCCGTATTCTGCGGGAGCTACAAAGCGGGTTAGGACCACGGCACCAACTGCCTGCATCAGCGTATTGGATATTGTGGATATATAACTCCAAAGCAGTTGTGAGCGTGCGCTTGATGCCATTGCCTGTCCCAGTCCATAAATCGCGGCGAACTAGATCGTTTACTAATCGCCCCGATACCGGGGCATGTGGATGGCACCGATAGAGGCCGTCTCGCATAACGTCCGCCGTACGCTTTTCGGACCTTCATCCCTGATGTTCTAGCGGCAAAGCATTGCTTCTTATGGAAATGGAAGCCGGTGAAGGACCAACCCGGCCGAATGCATAAAGCATAGAGCCCTGGATGGAGGTGTATGTATTCTCAGAGAAGAAATCGTGCCCTTTCGAATTAGACAAGCAGTTGCCGCCCTCTAGGGGAGAATAATGTTGCCGGCCGCAGCCTAATTCCGGCGGCTTTTCAATGCAAAAACGCAGCCAGGGTCAACTTAGCATCTTCAATGAGAGTACCGTCCATTTCATTGACCTTCACTGAAGATCGCGCGGATTATATCTGTAGCCAAAACTACGCACTTGTACAGTCAGCATGCCCACAGGGACTAACAGCCCAATTTGATATCCTCATACTTTCTGCACAGTTCAGGGAGTGCCCTTTCAAAACACCGACACAAGAAGGGATTACTCGATAAACCATTTGTGTGGCGGATGCTGCTGACTATGTTTCAACTCTTTCAATCACGCGCTTGTGGACCCACAGAAGCCCAGGCAGATTCCAATACCACCTTCGCGAATCGAAGGCTGCTCCCACGATCGCCGATACCAGCCTCTTTCGCTCATCCTCGGCGGGCAAATCGTTCCAGGCATTTGTTCCAAGCACTGCGGCACACGCGGCAAAGAAAGAGACAAGAAAACCCAGCATGAGAATCGTGCCCCTCCCAGATGGATCCCTGTGCTGGGGAACGCTCGCTGCATCCAATATATGAACAGAAGTGATCTCTCTTGCCTCTTGCACTTTCGAAGACTCGTATTGCCGCGTCAGAGCATCCCAGAGGGTCTCCTCCACGCGGATATGCCTCTCCAGGTCAAAGTAAGTGTTTCCCAAAGCAGGAAGTTCGCTCACTGATGGGTAGTCCGACTCTTTCGCATCAAACTGCGTGTCGTCGGGCTTTCCCATGAATTTATCAATCTGACGTTGAAGTTCTGCAATTCGCGCTCGCACCGTGCGCACTTTCACGTTGTCTTCCGAGTAGGTCTGCCTTAGAGCGACAAGCTCTTCGCGCATCAACACCATCTCATCTTGCAGTTTTGCCCTTGATTCCACCATGATTCGCCCTTGCGTTGGGACGTCAAAGGTCCTGCTTACCGATGAAAACTGGCTGAGCGCCTTTGTCGATTCATCGAGCCCTCTCTTAATCTCGCTAAGTCGGCCTTCAAGAAAAATTCGCTCTCGCCGTGCCGCTGAACTGCTGTTTTGAGCAACGAATCGATCAAGCTCCTCTACATAACCACTTGCTATTTCAGAAGCAATATTTGGGCTGCTCGCCTTAACCTTAATAGTAACAATCCCATTCTTGGCGTTCTCCCCTATGCTTGAATCGGCTGCAACTATCTTGCGCGCAGCTTCAATGCCGCTAACCTGATAGTGTTTCTGAAGATCAAATCGCTTCACCAGATTCTCCTGGACTGTCCGGCTTTCCAGGATGGCAACATAGAGAGCGCTCTGGGTCCTTAGGCCAAGCACCGAGCCGCCGCTACTTCCCCCGCCGCCAGCGGTCTGAAACAAGTTCATCAGGCCTGAACCCTGGACCGGGTTCTCGGGTGGCAGAAGAGATGTAGTTGACGTATAGGTCGTTGGGACGCGAAAGGCATAGAAGAGCGATAGTAGTATGCCTGCCCCCATGATGGCTCCGAACATCCCGCGCTTCGCCCAGCAGAGCCGGGCCATTTGGATAACTCTAATGTCCATGCCCGCCTTGGTGCCGTTAAATGGTGCAGTTCTTTCTGCAACGGCTTGAGACTCATCTCTCATGCCCAACTCCTACCTTTTGGCCTGTTCATCCTGGGATCTCGCTCTCATAAAGGATCCGTTCGAAATGCCTTTGATTGCTTCCACTCTTGACTCGAGGGAGAAGTACGATTCCATCCGCGCTCTGACCAATTGAGCGGCACGACTCACTGCCGCTCGCGATCTCTTCGAAGTCCGCCCTGGCGATGCTCGATGCGATGAGTGCTCTGTCGGTCAGAACGTTCCGGAAATGGCGAGCGGAAGCGCCGCCGCCATCATGATTTGAGCTAGGCTTGTCAGGTTTTGCCAAATTGGCGAACCGCCGACAACCTTCTCTGGCACAAATATCGAATCGCCGGGGCGCAACCTAAGGCCCATAGATGTACCGCGAACCCAGCTACTCGGATGCGCTGCAACAGACCCGTCAGCACGCAAAACATAGATGTCCTTCCTGCTTCCGTGGCGAGTCGGCCCCCCCGCTCTTTGCAAATACCAACCTAAATCCTTCCCAGGGACATAGCTTATCGCAGATGGGTTGTATACCTCTCCACCCACGGCGACAAAACCCGGCCGCTTGGGTATTAATAAGGTGTCCCCTGCACGGAGTTCAATATCTGCTGAGGTGTTTTCCCATTCAGCGATATCTTTTGAAATGTTGATGACCAATCGGCCCGTAACTGGGCGGCTTCGTAGCGCCGTTAGCATTTGATCGCGTTGCTGCTGTAGTGATTGCTGCGTCTGTGTTGCTAGCTCCGGGGACATGACACCTGGCTTGAAATCAATTGGGGTAGTTTCAATCCGTTGGATTAGCTGCTGGCGGGCCTGCTCGCCCAACTCACGAACCTGTACTCGTTCCAGCACAGCCGCCGCCGGATAAGCGCTCTCCCTGAATCCGCCAGCACGCTTCAAGACCGAACTCAGCCGCTCTCCTTGTGCAATTCCATAGCTGCCTGATTGTTCAACCTCACCATTGATCGTGACTGAAGCACCTATGTCCTGCCAGCCCGCAAGTCTGCGAACGCTGACTACATCGCCAGGCTTAAGCACCACGTCGGCGGCTTTGTCGCCCTCCAATGCCTTCTCCATCAGGACTATGCTATGATTCGCCAAGGCTCTCTCGCCGTTTTGAACTACATAACTTGCTAGGTCTGCCTCAGCTCGGTATGCGCTTCGTTTAAAGCCTCCAGCCATTCGCACCAAGCCTGCTGCTGTCATCTCACGGGACATCGGATAGGATCCGGGACGGAGTACCTCTCCCTCAATTGTCACATCTGGTGGATCGATCTCGTAGCGGCTGAAGACCCGGATAAGATCAAATGGTTGAAGCTTAGTGGAATCGTTCCCGATGAGCACATCCGGCAGACTGAGACTTATTGTCTCGGGTCGGAAGTCTGGGGGTTGCAGGCGAATCAGTTCGGCATGGTCTGCCGGCTCCGGCATCACATCTTGATATGAGCGTAAGAGATCGCTTATCGTCATTCCGTCTTTGTACGGATATTTCCCAGGGCGGAAGACGTGCCCTTCAAGATAGATTGCCTCCTCGTTGTAAGGTAGCACCTGAGAAATAACAACATCATCTCCGCCCTGCACATGGAAGTCGGCCAGGGTGCGGTTTAATCCCACCATGTCGTTGGGGAGCTGCAAGGTCAACATTGTGCGACGCTGATGAGCTTCAAGTCGCTCAACATTGATCTGCTTAAGGCTCGCGGAAGCAAGAACTCCGCCGGCAAGTTCGAGTACCTGATTCAATCCTTGCTCGCCATTGAGCTCATAAATTGCGGGACGGTGGACCATTCCTTCAACTGTCACTTGCGAACCAACGGGCGGCACCATCAGCGTATCCCCAGGAAGAAGACGGTCGGTGTTTGAGCGAACACCGCGCAAGAGGAAATCGTACAGGTCGATCTGACGGACTAGTTGCTTGCCGCGATATTGAAGCAAGATGCGGAGGGATCCGCGACTAGTTGGACCCCCGGCGGCATACAATGCGCTCAGCGGAGTGGATAAAGAACTTACGTCATATGCCCCTGGCATCTGCACGTCACCAATAACATAGACCCGCACCGTGCGAACCCGGCCGAGCGAGATCTCAATGTGCTCGTCATGAAATTGGGTATTAAGCGCTTTTTGAACCGAGGCCTGAGTTTGGGCAATGGTAAGTCCGTCAACCGTGATGGCGCCGACTTCAGGCAACGCAATCTGGCCTTGCCGATCTACAATGAATCTAGTGCGCTCAGAATGGCCTCCCCAGGCATTCACGACAAGTTCATCCCCAGTGCCAAGGACATAATCTGGCCCAACTGGGATATCCACCGGTAACTCATCTACGTTTCCAGTACCCATGAGAAAAACATCACTACCGAAGCGTCTGAGCTTTCCCCCTGTGGAGGGGATTTGCGTGTATAAGTCATGGAGTGAGGGCAAATCCCCATAGGGGTCTGCACGCTGGATCTGCGGAGGCTCGTCCTCGTGCTCGTTCACAGCACCCGTTCTGCTCGCAGTTGTACGCGCCCCAGTCCCGTGCGCATTTGGATTCTTGCTGGCTGCCGCATTCCTGCCACTTTTTGAGCCGTCAGCCTTTACTTGGCCGCTCTTTACACTGTCACTCTTTACGGTGTCACTGCTTACAGCTTCAGCGTCAGTTTCACTGTTCTGCGCGGCAAATGCAGAACCACCTTCGGGTGCGAGCCCATTCTGATCTTGGGAGTTAGAGCCGACAGCATCGGATGACTGCGCAGATGCCTCTGAGCCACTAGCTTGCGCGGTTCCTTGCTCGCTGCTGCTCTGGGCATTCAAAGTGCCGTAAAGCAATACTATGAGTCCGATCGAAAACAGGATCGTCCGCGCTGTGTTTCTGCCTAGTTTGTTGCGCTGCATTCTACGGACATGAACCGATCCATCATTCATCTCATAACCTTTGGAGAGCGTGTTTTCTGTTCTGGTTTGTTCCTCAAGAAGGGCAAACGGCTCGATCTCGTTAAATGATCTTCCTAAATGATCTTCCTAAGCGTGGGAGTTCGCATTTCATATCCTGACGGTGTGTAGGGCGGTGAGGGCGCCGAGTCCCGCAAGTTCCAGATTCAAAGCAAAGCGCTCTCAGGCGATCTCGGACGCGAAGGACGATATCGCCTCTCAGGACTCGCGTCACAATAAACTGACGTATTTATTTCAGCCTGGGCATAAGCGTGTAGTTCCATTCTCCATGGAAATCGGATCGTTTGAGATTCAGTGCAGCCA
>Ga0181520_10009898_pt1 | contig 12997 bp, 8 predicted proteins | sample PEATcosm2014_Bin_29_FD_132451 | JGI IMG/M metagenome (GOLD analysis project Ga0181520, IMG submission 132451) | Peatland microbial communities from MTU Mesocosm Facility, Houghton, MI, USA - PEATcosm2014_Bin02_30_metaG | ecosystem: Environmental > Terrestrial > Soil > Wetlands > Peat | place...
AAAATACCCGTGCCTGCAACTTCGCACCGTGAAAGAATTGATGGAAGGCAAGGGCATTGAGCGCCCGTCCACCGTGGCCGCCACCGACGAAACCTTCAAAAAAGCGCCCGAATCAAAAAAGAAACACGGCGAGCAAAAAGCGTTGGAGTTGTGAAAACCAATAAAAAGTAGATATAAATTATTTCTGGTTTTCATGTTGACAGATTGGTTTCTGTATGCGATTCTTCTCGCATGTCTGAAACGAACAAGAAAGATTCAACGAACGAGCTTCCGATGTATGACATCGAGGAGGCAATAAAGCTCGTTATCACCATTCACGAAAAGGCACTTGAAACGGAGGCCATGCCAGTCGTTGCAAAGGGGTGTGGCTACGCAAACCCCACCTCAACTCCGTTTTATCGTCGAATTGTTGCCGCTCGCTTGTTTCGTCTTGTCGGATCGCCAAAGCCGGAGCTTACCAAACTGGCTCTGGATTATCTAAAACCCGATACTGATGGCGCAAAACAATCCGCTTTAACCCAAGCAATTATGGGCATTAAAACATATGCGGACATTGTGAATCTGAATATTGGTAAAAAACTTAATATAGACCTTCTCGCAAACAAACTTGAAAAAGAGAATGCTTTAGCAATAACAAAATCATGTGCTAAAATTTGTGCTGCTGTTTTTGTAAACTCGCTGAAGTTTGCTGGATTCATTTCTCCTGATGGAATTATTACAATTCCCACTGGAACTGCTCCACCCGACACACTGTCGCCAGTTGAATCACCTCTGGCAAAAGTTCCGCCCAAGGGGGAGGAGCTTGAGGCCGACGACGGATCCCAAGTTCAGACACTGTATTTAGACGGGAAGCGAAAACGGAAGATTACGATTAAAGCGCCATTTACCGTAACAAAGGACGAACTGGAACGCATACGCGCCTGGCTTGGGTTTCAATTGATAGTTGAGGATTCGAGCACAACGTCTCCACCAACTGAATAATTTTGGCGGTTGAGGTTCAACCGCCGTAAAACAAACCGAAATCATGAAACCGAAGGAATTTATGTAGATGAGGGTTTTTAGCCAAACCGCTCAAATTGCCGGCGGCAAGGCGAAGATAAAAGTCCTGTGAGAGCGTAACTGTTCAGGGAACCCTCTCACAGGGCGAGGTGACCTCGCAGGCTCCGCATGGCGCAAACCACGCGGGGCTTTCCAGTCGTAATTAACTCACGGCTGGAACTGGGGCGTAGCCCGCAGTTTTGTAATACAGACCAATTCTGCCACAGGGTTCTTCTCCGGTCAAGCATAGAGTTGCAAAAAAAGGACTGCCATGTCAAAGCATAGACGGTCACGTTCGGGTTATGCCCTGATTTTCCGCCCTTGGATTCACCATCCAAAGACGGGTCAGATCATATATCCGAAGCGTGGCAAGGTGTTCCCCATCTGGGTTAAATCCAATGGAGAACAGCCTGAATTGAGCCTCAATTAGAGGCAACGAGCCACGCGGGACAATCCCCCGCGTGGCCTAAATAAAATTGGACAAGTAAGAACAAGTCAAAATGGCTGCCTGTTTGCTGATTTTCTGACTTTCACTGGCAAATCCAGCCGACTTGAGATAATAGAATTGGTTATGACAAAACCGAAGACGCAGTCACACGCAGCCGCAGAACGATTTCCGGAAAACGAATGGAACTTCGACGCCGTGCCGGACAATGAACTGGTCGCCTGTTGTTATTGGGAGTATGCGCGCGAGTCCACCTTTATCCGTAGAACAAGGCAGCACTTTTCCGCACGAAAAGCAGGGGAGAAGTTTAACGCAAAGTTGTGGAGGAATTTTGAAAAGATTGAGTCCATCGGTTACGCGGCTGAAGTGTTCCTGCTGGGTTTCTTTGTTGAAGATGTCGAATCTGCGAAAGCTTCTCGTCCTGACGCGCCACGAATCACAGATAGATTTCCCGCGTCTTGGCAATCGCTCTCTGGTGTTGAACGAAAATACCGAGCGTGTATTCGCAGCGTGGTTGAAGCCTGCGGGATCGTGCCGTTCAAACATTCGGGTGACATCATCACGGCGGAAGTATTGCTCGAAAAGGCCATGGAGTATTCCAAGCAGTATCGAAATGCGGCCGCAAAAGCGCACGATGCGAATCCGGGCTGGGGAGAAACCACGTTGCGAAGATGGGGAAAATATCCAAAGTTTGAACCGAAAGCTTCCGCGCTCTGGGAAGACGAAGGTGGCGAGTCCGCCATTGTGAAAATCGCTTGGGAACACTTTACTGACGATGAAATCGTCAAGGCATTCAAAAGGTGGGTGGAACTGAATCGGCCCGCTGGCGTCGGCAAAGCGAGTCACCCCGGACGGCGGAAGGAAAAAGGTTATCGCGATTATCTGGCGTGGCTTGGCATGATGCGATTGATGAGTGTTTGTCCCTTTACGAGCATGGAAAGAAAACTCCCGGAAGCTTGGTCGCGGTATCGCAACGCCGACTGGCCGCGAGCACGAAAGAAAGCCATCGGCATCTACAAAACACTGTTCCCATTTCTCCCCAAGACCGACCTGCCAATCCATGCCCGGACAGCCGGTGGCCGGGCAAAAATGGTGGGCAGGAATACTTGAAACATTTCTGCCCATTTCGGCCAGCGGTTAAAGGTTTAGAATGGTGGCATGAGCATGATATCAGTCAGTTCATCGGCGATAGCAGCCATTGGTTACGAAAGCGGCACGTTGGCTGTGATCTTCCACACCAGCGATACCGTTTATGAACATCACGGCGTTCCCTTTTCGGTTTTTGAAGGGCTTTGGCGCGCCTCGTCCAAAGGCGCTTGTTACAACCAACACATCAGGGGGAAATACAAATGACTCGCAACGGAAAAATCGCCCGGCTGCCGCGTGACATCCGCAATCAGCTCAACCGCAGATTGCAGGACGGCGAGCCGGGCACACGCCTGGCGGAATGGCTGAATTCATTGCCGGAAACCAAAAAGATCCTCGCGGCGGACTTTGGCGGTCGCGACATCAACGAGCAAAATCTGACCGAGTGGAAACAGGGCGGTTATCGGGACTGGCTGGCGCGGCAGGAGTTGTTGGCCTGCGCCGGTGAGGTGTCGGCGGACGCGGGAGAACTGGCCGGGGTTTCGGCGGGTTCCTTGGCGAACCATCTGGCCACGGTGCTCTCGGCGCGATACGCGGCCCTGGTGTCCGGCTGGAATGGCGAGATGGACGATGAATTCCGCCGCAAGACGCGCGCGTTGCGCGTGTTGTGTCAGGACATTGTGGAATTGCGGCGCGGCGATCATTGCGCGGAGCGGTTGCGGTTCGATATGGAGCGGTTTGCGGAAGCCAAAAGGACTGACTTGGAACGTGCGCTGGACGCGCTGGCCGAGGAAATGAAACAGTGGCCGGACGTGCTGAAAGCGTTCCGAGATGTCCGTGCTCTGTTAAAACAGAAGGAGGAGGGAATATCCTCCGCCAGCCAGCCGGCGTCCGGTCCGCCGCAAAACCGGCCGGATCAAGCTGAATCAAACCAAATCAAACCAAATCAAACCACTTTTTCAAACGGCCATCCGCCGTCCCCGGCTGAACCAGCCCCGCCAACCCCGCCTTGAACAATGCAAACCGCTTTTTCATGTCAGAGGGGCGCGGGGATGTTCGCGGCCTTGATTTCCCGCTTTTGTCACCGCGCGCTGTCGTTTAGATTCGGGCGCATGGCATTATTGCGGCGATGGCTTTTGGTTTTGTCCGCGCTTGTTTTGGGCGGCGGTTCGCTTTCCGCCGCCGGCTCGCGGGCGGAACAACGCGCCTTTGCCGTCGCGGCGTCCGATTTTCAACACGAGCAGTGGAGCCGCGCGGAATCGGAGTTCGGCCAGTTCAGAAGCAATTACCCGGATTCAACCAACCTGGCGGCGGCGGTGTTGTATCAGGCCGAGACGCAATACAAGCTGGGGCAATTCGGCAATGCCATCACGCTGCTGTCCACGAACCGCGACAAGGCCGGCCCGCTCGCGGACGAGTATCATTACTGGATTGGCGAGGCGCAGTTTCAAACCCTGGATTTCACCGGCGCGGCGGAAACGTTTGTCTCGCTGGCGCGCGATTACCCCGGATCGCCCCTGCGGCTGCGGGCGGCGGCGACGGCGGCGGCGGCCTATGCGCGGCTCTCCGACTGGCAACGGCACGACGCGCTGCTCGAAGATCCGGACGGCGTCTTCCAGCTCGCGGCGCGGGCGGAACCCACAAACGAGCTGGTGGTGAACGGCTGGTTGTCGCTGGAAAATTCAAAGTTTCAGCAGCGCGATTTTCCGGGCGCGGTGGCGGTTTACGAGCGGCTGACCAACCAATGGCCGGCGCTCAATCAGGTTCAGCAGTGTGAGAGCGCCTATAATTTTTACCGGGCAAAAATGGAGCTGGGCGATTTCGCCGCGGCGCTGGCGGTCGCGACCAACCTCGTGCAGATTGCCAGTTCGCCCACCAACCAGGATTGGCTGGCCACGGGCTGGTCGGCACAAGGCGCGGCGCTGGAACAAATGAACCACCTGCCGGAAGCGCTCCAGGCATGGGAGAACAATCTGACCAACGCGCCGGAAAAGCAGAAATGGGAGGCGATTTGGAATATCGCCGAACTGAAAATTGTGCAGGGGCAGTTGACCAACGCCGCGGAGACGCTCACCAATTTCCTGGCGCGGTTTCCAGAAGCCATTTCGGCGGACATCGCGCTGCTGACGGCGGGCGAACTGCAATTGAAAAATTATGCGGCGCAGCCGGCGGAAACAAATGGATTGGCGTCGGCGCGCACGAATTTCAGCCTGTTCATTTCCGCTTTCACCAACAGCCCGTTGATCGGCAAGGCGTATCTGGACCGCGGCTGGTGCGGGTGGCTGGCGGGAGACACCAACAGCCTGGCCGATTTCCAAGCCGCCGCGCAGTCGCCGGGTTTGCCGCCGGAAGACTTGGCCGTGGCGCGGTTCAAGATGGGCGACGCGTTTCTGGCGCAAAATGATTTCACGGACGCGCTGGAAAATTTCCGCGCGGTGCTGGAGGATTTCACCAATTTTCCCGCCGTGGCCGGGGTGCTCGGAGGCCGCGCGCTGTATCAAATGCTGCGGGCGAACCTGGGATTGAACGACCTGTCGGGCGCCAGCGACGCGCTGGAGAAAATCCTGAAACAGTTTCCGGCGGGCGATCTGGCGCCCGACAGCGCGCTGCTTTACGGCCAGGGCCTGGCGGATGCAAGCCGGCCGGCGGCGGCACGCGCGGTGTTTCAGCAATTTCTGGCGCAATTTCCCGATTCGCCGCTGCGCCCGGAGGCGGAATTCGCCGTCGCCCGCAGTTGCGAACTGGACCAGGACTGGCCCGACGCCATCGCCGGATACCGGGGCTGGCTGAAGGATTTCCCGACAAACGGTTTGCGTCCGCAGGTGGATTACGCGCTGGCGCTGGCCAGTTCCCGGGCTGGAAACGAAACGAACGCGTTCGAACTGTTCACCAATTTCGTCGCGCAGTATCCGGCCAACCAGCAACTGACGCCGCTGGCGCAATGGTGGCTGGCCGACTATTTCTTCGGCGGGAATAATTACCTGGACGCGGAGAAAAACTACGAACTCGTCTACCAGAATTTTTCGACGAACGACCTGGCCTGGCCGGCGCGCCTGATGGCGGGACGCGCCGCCGTCGCGCGTCAGGATTACAAGGGCGCCATCTACAATTATTTCATCAAGCTGGAGGGGAACACCAACTGCCCAACGGATTTGCAGGTGCAGGCCGCCTTCGCAGACGGCGACGCGCTCATGTGGATGAATTCAACGGTCACGAATGATCCGTTGCACAATTTTTCGGACGCGACCAATGAGTTCGCCTCGATCATCCAGTTGAATCCGACCAACGAAGCCGCCGCTCGCGCGTGGGGTAAAATCGGCGATTGCTATCTGCAACTGTCCCGTTACGACGCGGCGACGAACGCCTACGCGCAGGTTTTGAGCACAAACGTGCAGGCGGACGTTTCGCTGCGCAGCCAGGCGCAAGTTGGCATCGGGACTGCGCTGGAAAAGAAGGCGGCGCTCGCGACCGGCACGAATCAAATCGCATTGCTCCAAATGGCGCGGGACAATTACCTCGATGTATTCGACTCCCAGGTCGGACATTATTTGCACGATGGAGAAACGGCAGACCCGCTCTGGGTGCAGAAGGCCGGCCTGGCGGCGGCGCGGCTGGAGGAATCTTTGCAGGAATGGCCCCAGGCGCTGGATTATTACCGCGACCTGACCAACGCGTGGCCTTCCCTCCAGGCCGCCCTGGGGAATAAAATTGAAACGATTGTCCGGGAACATCCCGGAGCCGGGCAAAATTGAAGCCGCCATTTGACGGGCGCGCGGGATGGGGTTAGTTTCAACTTGAGGTTTGAGCAGACACGATCAACCTGCGCAAACCGAAATATGCCGTTCCGTGAGATGCGGAACGGCTTTTTATTTCCACAGGCGAGCGCAGCTTTCAAATCCAGTTCTTCTTTACCATCCACGACTTGATGAGCTGCGTCAGGCCGACATAGCATAGCAACGTCGCGGCGAGAATCGGCCAGAATTGCCACGGCAGCGGTGCAAAGCCCAGCGATTTGGCCAGCGGCGAAAACGGCAGATATGCGCCGATGCCCATGATTAAAATGCTCGTCATCGTGAGCTGCCAGCTCGCGCGCGACTGGATGAACGGAATTTCGCTCGTGCGGATGACATGGATGATGAGCGTCTGGGTCATGATGGATTCGACAAACCAGCCGCTGTTGAAGAGCGCGGCGGCATGGGTGTGGTTGGCCGCGTCGTCCGCGCCATAACGCGCGATCAAATCCGGCGTCAGCCCCACCTGATTGCATTTGAAGTAAAGCCACATCACGAAAAAAGTGGTGTAATCAAAAATGGAGCTGATGGGGCCGATTAAGATGATGAACTTGGCGATTTCCCCAATGTTCCACGGGCGCGGTTTGGCTATGTATTTCGCGCCGACGTTGTCCGTGGGGATCGGCACCTGCGAAAAATCGTAAAGCAGATTGTTCGTCAGGACTTGCAGCGTCTGCATGGGCAGAAAAGGAAACAACGCGCTCGCGCCGAGCACGCTGAACATGTTGCCGAAATTTGAACTGGCGCCCATGCGGATGTATTTCAAGATGTTCGCAAACACCTTCCGGCCTTCGAGCACGCCTTCTTCCAGCACCATCAGGCTTTTCTCCAGCAGGATCATGTCGGCGGATTCCTTGGCGATGTCCACCGCCGTGTCCACGGAAATGCCCACGTCGGCGGCGCGCAGCGCGGGCGCGTCGTTGATGCCGTCGCCCATGAAGCCGACGACGTGGCCCTTTTTCTGAAGCGCCTGCACGACGCGTTTTTTATGGGCCGGCGAAAGGCGGGCATAAACATCCATGCCATCAACCACCGCGACCAGTTGCTCGTCGGACATTTTTTCCACGTCGTTGCCGAGCAGGATTTTTTCGGCGTTGATGCCAACCTCGGTGCAGACTTTGCGCGTGACCAGATCGTTGTCGCCGGTCAAAACCTTCACCGTCACGCCGTGCTGCCGCAGCGCGGCTATGGCGGTCTTGGCCGTGTCCTTCGGCGGATCAAGAAACGCGAGATAGCCGGTGAGAACCAGGTTTTCCTCGTCGGCTTTGGAATACGCGGCCTGCGCGCCGACTTTCTTGTTCGCGATGGCCAGCACGCGAAAACCGTCCTCGCTCAACGAATTGACCTGTTCGATCAAATTGCCTACGAGAATCGGCTCCATCGGGAATATTTCGCCTTCGCTCTCGAAGTGCGTGCATTTCTTGAACACCGATTCCGGCGCGCCCTTGGTCAGCAACTGGCGCTGGCCGTCCGGCCCTTCGACGACGACCGACATCATGCGCCGCGAAAAATCGAACGGGATTTCGTCCACCTTGTTGTATTTCTCGACGGAAAGTTCGCGGTGCAGTTCCGAGTATTTCAAAACCGCACGGTCCAGGACATTTTTCAAGCCGGTCTGGAAATGGCTGATGAGGTAGGCGTCGCGCAGGACTTCCGCGCTTTCTTTTTTGAAGACGTCGCAGTGGATTTCCAGGATGACGTGGTCAATCGTGAGCGTCCCGGTCTTGTCGGTGCAAAGCACGTTCATCGCACCCAGGTTCTGGATGGAGTTCAGCCGCTTGACGATGACTTTTTTCTTCGACATCAACATCGCGCCTTTCGAGAGGCAGACGGAGACGATCATCGGCAGCATTTCCGGCGTCAGGCCGACGGCGATGGCGAGCGCGAACAGAAAGGTGTCCTTGCCCCAGCTGTGCTTGGTGAAGCCGTTGATGAAAAACACCATCGGCGACATCACCGCCATGAAGCAAATCATCAGCCATGTAAATTTTTTCACTCCCTTGTCAAACGCCGTCTCGACCTGCTGGCCGGCGAGGCTGCTGGCCATTTTGCCGAAGTAAGTCTGCGCGCCGGTCGCGACGATGACGCCCGTGGCCGCGCCGCTCTCCACGCTCGTGCCGAGAAAGCAAAGATTCGAGTGTTCGATGACGGAAAGGTTTGACCGCAAATCGCACGCGTCGCTTTTTTCCACCGGCAGGGATTCGCCGGTCAGCGTGGCTCGAATCACGAACAGATCCTTGGCCGACAGCAGCCGCACGTCGCCGGGAATCATGTCGCCGGCGGAAAGTTTCACCACGTCGCCGGGCACCAGTTCCTTGAGTGGAATTTCCTTCGGCTCGCCATTCCGCAGCGCCGTTGCCGTGACCTTGATCATGGCCTTGAGTTTGGCTGCGGCGTTGTCGGCCTTGGTTTCCTGAATGAAACGCAGCGAGACGCCCAGCACCACCATTGCCACCATCACCCAGCCGCCAATCGTGTCGCTCGGGCCTTGCGCCGTGGCAAAAGTCACAATGGCGAGAACGGTCAGCAAAATCACCAGCGGATTGCGCACGGCCACCCAGAGCCGCCACAACCAGTCGTGTTTTTTTTCCTGGCCGACTTCATTTGGGCCAAAAACATCCAGCCGCTCCGCAGCCTCGTCTTCGCTTAAGCCGGCAGGCGAAGTGTTTAGCCGCTGGAAAACCTCGGAGACATCTTTAGTTGCCGCGTCGCGCACCAAATCGGCGGCGCGCTGGCCATTGGAATTTTTTATGGCAGACATATTTTGAAGGTATTAGACAGCGTATCGTTTCAAAACGGTGAGCATGGAGCGCAGTTCGCGGCGGCCTTCGGATGGACTAGCCGCGCTCTCGATGCACTCGTTCAAATGAGATCCAATCATTTCTTCGCTAAATGATTTCAGAGCCCGTCGCGCCGAGACGACCTGCATCAGCACGTCCGAGCAATCGGTGTCGGCTTCCACCATTTTTTCAATGGCCTCAACCTGGCCTTTGATTCTGCGCAGGCGGACGACCAGCGCCCGTTTTTCCAGACCGGGGCGGGTATGTTTGGCTTTCATGGCAAAACAATTAACTATTTATGCCGCGCGCGCCACTCCAAAAAGGGCGCTTGACGCAATATGGGGGGTAGGGGTATATGGCAGCGCGCATGCTGTCAACATTATTTGCGGCGCGGACGAGCCGGATGGCGGGGCGCGAGGCGGCGGCATATTGTAGCGCCAGCCACATCGTTGGTTGACTGCCGGCAGGCTGATATGCAGCCTTGGCTACAAGAATGTGTTTATCGTGAAAATGAGGTGTTTGCCAATGTCGGCAGCCGTGGCGTGCGCCGCCGCATCCACGGCGATGGCGCAGGAGTCCGGCGGTTCACCATCCGCAACGGGCATCGCTCCGCCACAGGGCCGGGGGCAGAATTGGAACTGGCACATTCAGAACACCGACGTCATTCAGGGCTATCCCGGTTTTCCGGCGAAGTATTCCGGTCCCAATAGCCTGCCGACCGGCGGCGAGACGCGCGAAACCGTTTCGCTGGATTTGATGGCCGGCGTCCGCTTGTGGCGCGGCGCCGAGGCGCACATTGACGGAATGATGTATCAGGGATTTGGCGTCAACAACGCGCTGGGCGTGGACGGTTTTCCCAACGGTGAAGCCTTCCGCCTTGGCACCGGCGTCCCCAACGGAACCCTTTCGCGGCTTTTCATCCGCCAGACCATCGGTTTCGGCGGCGGGCAGGAGGACGTTGCGGACGATCAACTCACGCTCGCCGGGAAACAGGACATTTCCCGGATCACGCTCACTCTCGGCAAAATGAGCGTCAAAGATATTTTCGACAACAACGCCTACGCCAACGACCCGCGCACTCAATTTATGAATTGGGCATTGATGGCGAATGAAGCCTGGGATTATCCGGCGGATGCGCTCGGTTACACCACTGGTTTTGCCGCCGAACTGAACCAGCCGAAATGGACCTTGCGCTACGGATTGTTTCAAGTGCCACGTGTTTCGAATTCCCTGACCGCAGACGACCGGATTTTCAAATGGCCGTATGACAATTCGGCAAAAGACGGCCCGTTGTTTTCCACTTGGGGAATGGTGACGGAATTTGAGCGCCGATACAACTTGGATGATCATCCGGGGACAATTCGGTTTCTGGCCTATCTGAATCGCGCCAACATGGGCAGTTATCAGGACGCGGTGAACAGTCCGACCCGGCCCGCCGACATCACGGCCTCGGCTGCATTGCGTTACAAATACGGTTTCGGTCTAAACCTCGAACAGGAGATTGTCAAAAACATCGGATTCTTTTCCCGCCTGGGCTGGAGCGATGGGCGGAATGAAGCGTGGGTGTTCAGCGATGTGGATTACACGGCGACGGCGGGCATCAGCATCAAAGGTGAATCTTGGAATCGGCCCGACGACACGTTTGGCCTTGCTGGGATATTCAACGGCATTTCCAAAGTGCATCAGGATTATTTCGAGGCGGGCGGAACCGGCATTTTGGCGGGAGATGGCAATTTGAATTACGGCTGGGAGAAAATCCTGGAAACCTACTACGACTTCGGAATCTGGAAAACGGTTCACGCTTCGCTGGACTACCAGTTCATCACCGACCCGGCTTTCAACCAGGATCGCGGGCCGGTTTCCATCTTCGGTGCGAGGTTGCATTGGGAATTTTGATTTTCCCATTCGCCCGCTTGACCTTCCGGCCAAACCGTCCTAATTTGGGCAATGTTCGGGGAGCCAACCGGCGTCGCATGGAGGCGCAAAGGCTGAGAGGGTGGTGCGGGAGCGCCGCTGACCCGTTGAACCTGATCCAGGTAATGCTGGCGAAGGGATGTTCCGATTCCTTTCCCGCATGGCTCGATCACGTCACATGACACCCGACACCTGTCACATATTATGATCGCGACCAAAGAATCGTTCGAGCCGCACAGCAGCGAGCAACTGCCGAACAGCCGCAAGGTCTTCGTGCCGGGCAAAATCCACACCGATGTCCGCGTGCCAATGCGCGAAATTGAACTCACGCCGACAAAATCTTACAACGGCGCCATCGGGCAAAATGAGCCGGTGCGTGTCTATGATTGCAGCGGGCCGTGGGGCGACCCGGATTTCACCGGCACGGTCGAGAAAGGCCTGCCCGCGCTCCGGCGTAAATGGATTTTGAAACGCGGCGACGTGGAGGAATACGACGGCCGCGAAGTGAAGCCGATGGACAACGGCTATCTCTCCGGCAAGCACGCCGAGTTCGCGAGCGCGGCGGAGAAGAACCGCCTCGTGGAATTTCCCGGACTCACTGCGAACCGCCGCCGCACGCTGCGCGCCAAGGCGGGCAAAGTCGTCACGCAGTTGCAATACGCCCGCGCCGGCATCATCACGCCGGAAATGGAGTTCATCGCCATCCGCGAGAATATGGGACGACAGCAGATGGCAGATGGCAGATCGAAGATGGGGGATTTGTCCCGAGACAATGTTCGTAATGATCTGGACAAACAGCACATCGGTTCCTCCCAACTCCCATCTTCCGACTCCTATCTCCCATCGGTGTTCCGCCGTTTCCCGCAGCGCATCCAGAAGGAAATCACGCCAGAATTCGTCCGCTCCTAAGTTGCCGCCGGCCGCGCCATCATTCCGGCCAACATCAATCACCCGGAGCTTGAGCCGATGATTATCGGCCGCAACTTCCTCGTGAAGATCAACGCCAACATCGGCAATTCCGCCGTGGCATCGTCCATCGAGGAGGAAGTCGAGAAAATGCGCTGGGCCACCAAATGGGGCGCCGACACCGTCATGGACCTTTCGACCGGCAAAAACATCCACGCCACGCGCGAATGGATTCTCCGCAACTCGCCCGTGCCCATCGGCACCGTGCCGATTTATCAGGCGCTGGAAAAAGTCGGCGGCAAGGCCGAGGAACTGACATGGGAAATTTACCGCGACACCCTCATCGAACAGGCCGAGCAGGGCGTGGACTATTTCACCGTCCACGCCGGCGTCCTGCTGCGTTTCATTCCGCTCACCGCTCATCGCATGACCGGCATCGTCAGCCGCGGCGGCAGCATCATGGCCAAGTGGTGTCTTGCGCATCACCAGGAAAGTTTCCTCTACACGCACTGGGACGACATCTGCGACATCATGGCCGCCTACGACGTTTCATTTTCCATCGGCGACGGCCTGCGGCCCGGCTCGATTGCCGACGCCAACGACCAGGCGCAATTCGGCGAACTCAAGGTGCAGGGCGAACTCACCGAGCGCGCCTGGGCCAAAGGCGTGCAGGTGATGAACGAAGGCCCAGGCCACGTGCCCATCCACATGATCGAGGAGAACATGGTCAAGCAGCTCGAGTGGTGCCACGAAGCGCCGTTCTACACGCTCGGACCGCTCACCACCGACATCGCGCCCGGCTACGACCACATCACCAGCGGCATCGGCGCGGCGATGATTGGCTGGTATGGCTGCGCGATGCTTTGCTACGTCACGCCCAAGGAACATCTCGGCCTGCCGGACAAGAAGGACGTGAAAGACGGCGTCATCGCCTACAAGATTGCCGCGCACGCGGCGGACCTGGCCAAGGGCCATCCCGGCGCGCAATACCGCGACAACGCCATCTCCAAAGCGCGCTTTGAATTCCGCTGGGAAGA
>Ga0181520_10009899_pt1 | contig 12993 bp, 9 predicted proteins | sample PEATcosm2014_Bin_29_FD_132451 | JGI IMG/M metagenome (GOLD analysis project Ga0181520, IMG submission 132451) | Peatland microbial communities from MTU Mesocosm Facility, Houghton, MI, USA - PEATcosm2014_Bin02_30_metaG | ecosystem: Environmental > Terrestrial > Soil > Wetlands > Peat | place...
CGTGCGACGAGGGTCGTCAAGCCTTCTCCCGAGAGGTCTTCGTACGCCTGGCGCCGGCCGGTCATGGCCATGACGAGACAAGCAAGCGGCCCGGTGACCTCCGGGCCGTCTCCGCTGGTCCACGAGGCGTCGGTGGCCCTGAGGCGCAACCCGGAGATGCGTCGTTTGGCGCCTATGAGGAGATTGGAGCCCTTGTAGAAGTCGGCGACGGTGACGAGCGTCTCCTCGGGGATGTCGCGATGCAGGCCCAGGGGGCGGCGGATGTCCTCGCCGTGCACGACGGCTTCGCCGAGCATCGCCGTCACAGGTCCCGGCGGGTGGTTCCGCCTCAGAGCTCCAGAGCGCATCTCGGTGGTGAGGCTGGCAGGGTCGCTCGCGCCGATGCGCCTGCCCGCGGCACCGACCATCTTGTCGAAGCTGAAGCCGGCTTTGGCGAGCCCGCTGAAAAACATGACCGGCGACTGACGGGTCGCCGCGATGAGGTGACCGGCGACCTCGCGCACCGTCCAGCTCCCGCACCATGTGGCACTCGCCCACTGCTCGGGAGTAAGCGTCTCGAACAGGTCTGCGCACGCCTCCCGTTCAGCCTGGATCTTCGGCCAGTCATCGCTCATGTCCAGTCCGATCATCGTGGCTTGAGGCTCGCGGGGGTTTGCCGGGTACCGGGTCGCTACGAGGTCTGTCCGGACGGCTCGAAGAGGCTGAACATCGCGCCTTGCGGGTCGCTCACCGTCGCCATCGGTCCTATCGGAGTCGTCATCGGTCCGTTCATGACCTTGCCGCCGAGCTGCTGCGCTTTGTCGAGGGCGGGACCCATGGACTCGACGGCGAAATAGACGTGCCAATGGTTCGGGATGCCCTCCATCGGCGGCGGCATCGATCCCGCGACCATGTCGTCGCCGACCTTGAGCAGCGTGTACGGGTTCCCGCCCATGTCGCTTATCTCCGAGGTGAGCCCGACGACCTGGCCGTAAAAGGCGTAGGCGGTCTCGCCGTCGTCGGTCAGAAGCTCGTTCCAGATGAGGGTGCCTGGCTCGTTGACCAGCGTCGCCCCGATGTGCTGGCGCGCCTGCCACAGGCCGACAGAGGCACCGCTCGGGTCGGTCACGACAGACATCCGTCCCGCTTGAGCGATCTCGGTCGGCGGCATCAGGACCTGCCCGCCGGCATCCTCGACTCGCCCGGTTGCGGCGTCGACGTCGTCGACTGCGATGTAGGTGCTCCAAAAGGGCGGGACACCCTGGGCGGCCAACTCGGCGGGTTGTGGAGACAAGCCCGCGACTACCTCACCGTCCTTCAGGGCCATCGAGTAGGTCGGGCCCCCAGGCATCGGAACGTCGTTGAACTGCCAGCCGAACAGTCCGCTGTAGAAGGACTTGGCGGCATCGGTGTCGGTCGTCTGGAGGTCCACCCAGCTGGGCGTTCCTTGTGCGTAAGAGGTGCGGCGGGGCATTCGCGGATCCTTTCTTGTCTGACGGGAATCTCCGGAGCCCGGAGCCCGTGTGTTGGCGATGAGCTGGCCGTGGGCGCGTGGCTCAGGCTTTGCGCCCGGTGAAGGCCAAGAGACGGGTGAGGCTATCGGCGTCAGGGGCGGCCTCAAGCTCCGCTGCGAAGTTGTCGCCATCGCGCATCTGCGGAGTTATGAGTGACCGGCCCCTTTCGAGGACGTAGGCGCTCAGAGCGTCGTCGACCGTGATCGTGCGGTCGGTGGCCTTGGCTAAGTCCCAGGCATGCACGAGGAGCTCCATCAAGACGATGTCGATCACCACACCGGCCGGGACCTCGGACGGGCCGAGGTTGACTGTGCCGTCCAGGCCCCGCTTGCGCCACGCCTCGAGCGTCGCCTGGGCGGCATCAGCAACCCGGACCTCCGGGGACCCGGTTCGGACCTCAGGCGCCGGGGCGCCGCCGGCTGCACCGAGGAATTGAAGCGAGGAGACCAGGTGATCCACGAGCTCGTCGAGATTGAACTTGGCGCACGGCGTCTGGATGTTCCCGTCGTCCGGTCCGAGCTTGCGGAGAACGGCCTGGCACACTGCGAGCGCCGCCTCGGCTGCTGAGAGAGGGTCGCCGCTGTCGAAGGCAACCCACTCGTCGGAACCGGCGTCTCCGTGCCGTGCTGCCGCAACGAGCCGCTCGGCGTAGTGGTTCCAACCTTCGAGGTGGCCGGCCGCCTGCTCAGGCGTCAGTCCGGTGTGGACCAGGTTCACCAGGGTCCCACCTTGCGCGGGCTCCAGCGTGATCGTCACGGTCGAGGCCCCCGGCGCCAGGTCCTCGGACCCCTCCCAGCCCCAGGTGAACACGACGCGCTTGCCCGGCTCGAGCTCGGTGATCGTGCCGGACGCCGTGTGGCCCGGGGCGATCGTCCAGCGGTACTCGCCTCCCGCCCGCAACTCGACGCGGGCGGTGACCGCCTGCCAGCGTCGCAGGCGCTCCGGCTCGGTCAACAGGGCAAAGGTCTCGTCCGGGTCGAGTGGCACGAGAACCGACGTCTTCGCGGTCATTGCATGGTCTCCTCTTTCAGATGGGAGGGCAGCGGCGAGCTGCTCCAACTCGTGGGTCCAGAACTGCTCGAGCGCTTCGCGCAGGGCTGCCATCCCCTCCGGGTCGAGTCGGTAGTAGCGGAACCGCCCCTCTTGACGAGCCTGCACGAGTCCTGCATTGGACAACACCCCCAAGTGCTGTGAGACGGCCGACCGCGTCACCCCGAACTGACCGGCGAGCTGACTTACGGACTGCTCACCTGCCGAGAGAAGTTCGAGGAGTCTGCGCCGGTTCGCCTCGGAGAGGATCGCCACCAGATCGGGCACCCAATTACGTTAGCGGACACTAACGCGTGTTGCGCGGCACCTGCAAGAGGCGGTTCTGCGATCCACGGCGGTGGAGCTCGGCATCCGTGTAGCTTCTCCCAACAAGCTCACGAGGAGGCGGCGCGGTGCGGATGTCGAGGCTGTTCGGTGAGACCTTGCGGGAGGCACCGGCCGGGATCGAGTCGCCCGGCCACCAGTTCCTCCTGCGGGCGGGTTACGTGCGCCAGCTTTCCCAGGGCATCTTCTCCTACCTCCCCCTCGCCTGGCAGGCAATGATGCACATCGAGCAGGTGCTTCGCGAGGAGCTGACGGCGATCGGGGGCGTGGAGGTGTCGCTCCCGGTCGTGCACCCGGCAGAGCTCTGGCAACAAAGCGGCCGCTACCAGAAGATCGGCGCGGAACTGACGCGCTTTCGGGACCGCCGCGACCGGGAGATGGTGCTCGCCATGACCCATGAGGAAGTGGTGGCGACCCTTGCCGCCAGCGAGATCAACTCGTACCGCCAGCTGCCACGCCTCGTCTACCAGATCCAGATCAAGTGGCGCGACGACCCCCGACCGAGAGCCGGGATGATCCGTGCGCGCGAGTTCACCATGAACGACGGCTACAGCCTCGACCTCGATGAGGCGGGCCTCGACGTCCAGTACCGGGCCAACTACGAGGCGTACTTCAAGATCTTCGCCCGGTGCGGCCTTCCGGTGGTCGCCGTCGGTGCCGACGTGGGGATCATGGGCGGTTCCGGGGCGCACGAGTTCATGTACCTGACGCCGCTCGGCGAGGACACCATCGTGCTCTGCGACAACTGCGGGTACGCCCAGAACCGTCAAGTGGCGACTTCCCGTAAGCCGCCCGCGGAGCCTGAGCAGCTCCGCGAGCAAAGTCGCGTCGCGACTCCTCACACCACGACGATCGACGACCTCGCTCAGCTGTTGGAGGTGGCCAAGGCCCGGACGGCGAAGGTCGTGTTCCTCGTAGCCGAGCACCGCGACAAGGACGACAAGCCCGTGCTACGGCAAATCGTGGCGGTGGTCCGCGGCGACACGTCCTTGAACGAGGCCAAGCTCGCCAACCTGCTCGGGGGTGCAGAGCTTCGTCCCATGACTCTCGAGGAGATCGCAGCCATCGGCGCCGTTGCCGGGTTCGCCTCGCCGATCGGGCTGAAAGGCGGCGAGGTCATTGCCGACGAGCTCGTGATGTCCTCGCCGAACCTCGTGGCAGGTGCGAACGAGGAGGGCTGGCACTTGCTCGACACCAACGCGGGCCGGGACTGGCAGCCCGGCGTCGTCGCGGACATCGTGGCCGCCGAAGACGGCGACGGGTGCTCGGTGTGCAACAGCCCGTTGCGCACCGAGCGCGGTGTCGAGGTCGGCAACATCTTCAAGCTCGGAACCCGTTTCTCGGAGGCCTTCGGGGCGACCTATCTCGATCCGGAAGGCAATGCCAGCCCGATCGTGATGGGCTGCTACGGGATCGGGGTCGGACGCCTTCTTGCCTGCATCGCCGAAGAGCACCACGACGAGCGTGGCCTGCGGCTTCCGGTCGCCATCGCCCCGTACCCGGTGCACCTGACGGCGTTACGGGCGGCGGACTCAAAGGCGGGTGAAGTGGCCGAACGCGTCTACAGCTCGCTCGAGGCAGTCGGCATCGGCGTGCTCTACGACGATCGTGACGAGCGGCCAGGCGTCCAGTTCGCTGACGCCGACCTGATAGGGCTTCCTGTGCGCCTGACCGTGAGCGAGCGGTCGCTCAAGGCCGGTGGCGTCGAGCTGAAGCGCCGGGACTCCGACCAGGCGAGGATCGTCGCCGAGGAGGATCTCTTGCGCGAAGTCCGGGCCGAGCTCGGCGCTTGAATCCGAGGCCCGGCAAACCGGCCATGTCCCCGGTTCGGCGGTGGGGAGGAGGATGAGATGGACGGGTTGAGTGAGGACGATGCGCGCTGGCTGAGGGCTGCCTTCGAGGTTGCCCGCCAGGCCCGGGACGAGGGCAACCTTCCTTTCGGGTGCGTCCTTGTCGACGATGCCGGCCACGTCGCGATCGAACAGGGGAATCTCGGCCTGGTCCCGGTGCGGGACGCGACCGCCCATGCCGAGACCCTGGCCGCGGGCCGGGCGGCCCGGCGCTATGAGCCCGGCGAGCTGGCGCATTTCACGCTCTACACGAGCGCAGAGCCTTGCGCCATGTGCGCGGGTGCCATCTACTGGGCGGGAATCGGGCGCGTGGTCTTCGGGCTCAGCGAAAAGGACCTGAAGCTTCTGACAGGCAATCACCCGGACAACCCGACGATGGACCTTCCCTGCCGAGAGGTCTTCGCGCGTGGTCAGCGCAGAGTCGATGTGCTGGGACCGGAGCTGGCCGACGAGGCGCTCGCGGTCTTCGAGCGATTCTGGAGCTGACTGGAGCAGGCCCAGCCCCGACGGGCGCGTCACAGTGCCGGGACTCGCGACTGTGGCAGGAGGATGGCCGAAAGCACAGGGCCGCTTGGTGTTGGACCGCGACGACAGGACGAGGGGCCTCGATCTTCTTCCGGAACGCGAGCTCGAAGAAACTGCCTCGCCTGGAACCGCGCCCCGCGTCGGGCCCGTTCAGGTCCGTGAGCCGGCGATACGAGCCTGCTGAGCCGCGGCGAGGCGCGTGAGCCCCGACAGGTTCTTGCTTATCTTCTCCCGTGCCTGGTCGGCCTCGGCACTGAGGCCCTCGAGGTCGAAGATCCCCCAGTAGCCGAGGGTCGGCTTCACGACCGCGTCGACGAACTGCCGGGCGCCGAAGATGCCCGCGAGGGCGATGGCCTGTTCGTGGTCGATGAAACCGGGGATACCCGTGCCCGGCATCTTGAAATTCCTGAGCTCGCTCTGGATCGCCAAGACCATCGTCGAAGGGTCTATCTCCAGTGCCGCGAGCACGAGGTCCCGGTAGAACGCGTGATGGAGGCCTTCGTCGCCGGCGACCTTCGACATGATCTTCTTGCCCCGCATCGTCTTGTCGAGAGCCTGGCCTGTGTTGCGATGGGCAACCTGAGTGGCGAGCTCCTGGAAGCTGACGTAGGCGATCATCTCCGCAACGCTGTTGCTCTGGGGAACCTGGCCTCGTGACATCTGGACCATCCGATCGTCCTCCAGCCGGTACGGGTCAATCGCCCGGGTGGCGAGGATCCAGTCACGAATGGCGGCCGAATGGCGCCATTCCTCAGCTGTCCAGCGACGACTCCATTCGCGCAGCGGATGGTCCGGCTTTATGGGCGACATGAGAGTGTGGGTGTAGTAGGGGAGATTGTCCTCTGTTAGGACGTTCACGATGATCGCGCTCTGCACGCCTTGAGAGAGGGGGTATTGCTGGGCGTTCCACTTCTCCTCTTCGAAGTCGGCGGCTTTGTCCCAGGGGACGTCCTCGAAGGGATACCAGTCCTTCGACACCGAGAGATGGCGACTGAACAAGCTGGCTGCAGGGCCTGCGAGCTCCTCAACGAGGGCGAGGTCCCTGTCCGGGTCCACTACGTGATCTCCCATGTCCTGTCCTTTGCTGTGATGCACAAGTTCCCCCACAGGAACGAAGTGGACCGGAGTGTGCCTGCCTGGCGATGGTCCCCCGAACCGGCTCCTACAAGAGCGCCAAGCTGCAATCTCGGGCGCTTCCGATTGTAGGTGCTGGCGCCCCTTTGCGGAAGTGCGCTCTTCGTCGAGCGGTTCTTCCCCAGGAGCTGTCCACGCTCGGGTGACCACAGCGATCGGCGTGGCCGGAAGAAGCCTGCTGCGCCCGTAGTCGAGACCTGGTAACAATGCGTGGAGCTAGTCGCCTCGAGCGAAAGGAGGTCAGCCGGGATGAAAGTCGAACGTCACCCTCAATTCCGAACTGATCGCGCGCTCGAGCGGCGGGCCTTTTGACCGTCAGGTTCTCAACGACACCAACCGCGGCCGAGCGCTCCTTTATGAAGGAGTCCTGCTTGTGCCCAACGTTTCTCCTTTTTCCACCTCCGATCGTGGCTCGTCGCCGGCGGTGCCCGGCCTGACCGGCTCACCCGAGACACCTGCCACCGTCCAACGCGCGGCCGATCGGCTTTCGATGCCTCTGAGCGAGCTCGGCTGGGGGCCGCCCTTTGAGGCCGCGTTCGGGGACCTGCTCGGCGGGGGCGCCGTACCGGGCCGAGTCGCCCGTGTTGACAGGGGGGCGCTCACCGTTCTCACCGAGTCCGGGGAGCTGCGGGCACTGGTCGCAAACCAGCTCGCGCACGACCCGGATCCTTTGAAGGCACCGACGGTCGGTGACTGGGTTGTGCTTCGCGCGGGACTGGTCACAGCCGTGCTGCCCAGGTGCAGCGCCATCGTTCGCGGTGATTCCGCCAGCCCCGAGACTCCTCAGGTGCTGGCCGCCAACGTCGACAGAGTATTTGTCGTCTGCTCGCTCGAGGGTCGATTCAAGCCGAGGCGACTGGAGCGTCTCTTGGTCCTGGCATGGCAGAGCGGTGCTGCCCCCGTGGTGGTGCTGACCAAGGCGGACATCGCCGAGAATGCAGCGGGCGCAGTCGAGGTGGCGGAGCGGCTGATCGGCACCGGCGACGTGGCCGCCGTCAGCTCGCTCACAGGAGAGGGGATGGACGCGGTCTGCGGCTTCCTCGAGCCCTGCCAAACAGTCGTGCTGCTCGGGCCTTCCGGCGCCGGCAAGTCCACTCTCGCCAACCGCCTCGGGCGTGGGGCGATAGAGCTCGCCACCGGGGAGGTGCGCGGCGACGGGGAAGGTCGCCACACCACCACTTCCCGAGAGCTGGTGCGTCTTCCTGGGGGAGCCTTGCTGATCGACACCCCCGGGCTACGGGCGCTGGCGCTTTACGACGCGGATCAGGCAATCAGTGACGCCTTCGAGGACGTCGAGCACTTGGCGGCAGCGTGCCGTTTCTCCGACTGCGGTCACCGGTCCGAGCCCGGGTGCGCGATCAAGCACGCCATCGCCTCAGGCACTCTCGACCCCGATCGCTACTCGAGCTTCGACAAGCTGCGCCGGGAGCAGCGCCACCTCGCGGCGCGCGTGGACCCCCGCGAACGTGCCGAGGAGCGCAAGCGAAACAAGGCGCTCGGAAAGCTCGCCCGCGGGGCGAAGAAACGATGACGACTACCGGTGCGGCGCTGGTCGGGTCCTCCGCCTCAGGAAGGCCGAGGCGGGGTGCTCCGACAGGGTGGCTTCGCTAGCGGCCTACATAGCTCAGCCGCCCCCATCCTCGGTGGCTTCGGCCGTAGCCGGGGGGGCGCTCTGGTCGAAACGGTTGATGATGTGGACGTCTATGCCGGACTCACGGGCAAATCGCAAGACACGCCGGACGACCGAGCTTCGGTTCATCAGATGTTCCCACCGCGATCCCGAAGGGGCGCCCAGCACTATCTGGGTGATCTGGTTCTCTTTGGCGAAGTGAACAAGCGCCGGGGCCGGGTCGTCCGAGACGACGTCGTGCCAGGTCGCGCCGAGGTCCTCCGAAAGGTGCTTCATGGTTTCGAGGGCGTTCTTGGACAACGGGCGCGCGCCGTCGTCTCCGACCACGTGGACGGCGTGCAGGCCCGCGTGCGCCCGTACCGCGATCCTGGCGGCGCGGCGCAGCACGGCGTCGGTTCCAGGTGAGGCGGTGACGACCACCATGATTCGCTCGGCGGTGTCCCAGACAATGTCGGGGTGACGGGAGGCGAGGAAGCCCATGAGCTCCTCCTCGGTCTCGTCCGCGACAAAGCGAAGGGCGAGCTCGCGTAGGGCCACGAGGTTCTGATAGCGGAAGAAGCTGTTGAGGGCACTCGGGATCTTCTCGGGAGGGTAGACGTTGCCGTGCAGCATGCGCCGGCGCAGCTGCTCGGGAGACGAGTCGATCAGCTCGAGCTGGTCGGCCCTGCGCACGACCCAGTCGGGGACCCGCTCGCGGACGGCCACTCCCGTGATCTGCTGCACGGCGTCAGCCACGCTTTCCAGGTGCTGGATGTTGACCGTACTCACGACCCCGATGCCGGCGTCGAGGATCTCGAGCACGTCCTCCCAGCGTTTGGCGTGCGGTCCCGAACCGGGCACGTTGGTGTGGGCGAGCTCGTCGATGAGGGCGACCTCGGGCTTGCGGGCGAGCACGGCCGCCAGGTCCATCTCCTCGAAGGTGGTGCCCCTGTAGTCGACGACTTTGCGGGCAACGACGGGAAGGTCACGGATCTGGCGTTCGGTCATCGCCCGGCCGTGGGTCTCGACAAAGCCGATCACCACATCCGAGCCTCGCTTGTAGCGGCGCCAGCCCTCGTCCAGCATCGCCCAGGTCTTGCCGACGCCGGCAACGGCCCCGAAGTAGACACGGAACCTGCCCGTCGGCTCGACGCCTTGATCGACCTTCCGGGTCCTGTCCTCGTCTTCGCCGTCTTTACTCACCGTTCGAATCCCATTGCCAAACCCTCATCTCCATCTGCCCTCTGTCTATCGAAGCTAATGGCAAGCATCGGGCGAGCGCGGAAACCCACTACTGGCGAGGGTGGGTTTGCGACGCGGCGGTCACTCCATCTTGGCGAGGGCCTCGTTCAGCTGGAGGACGTCGATGTAGTCCGAGCCCAGGAATCCGAACTGAGCCGGCTGGGTCTCCCTGGCGATGAGCCTGTCCAACACCTTTGGCGACAGCCCCGTGGCCTTTGACACCATGGGCACTTCGGCGTAGGCGTCGACCGGGGTGATGTCGGGGTCGAGGCCGCTCCCAGAGGTTGTGACCAGGTCCGGAGTCGGATTCACGCCCATCTTGTGCCAATAGGCGATCAGGGCTTTGGTGTCGGTGAGCAGCGCCTCCGAACGGGGCCCGAGGTTGGTGGCACCCGTGTCGCCGGGCACGCCGTTGGCCTCGAGGGGGTTGTCGCCCCCGGCTATGTCCTTCTTCGGGTCGGAGGCATAGGGCCCGAAGTCATCAGGACGGCCGTGAAAGAACTTGGGGCTGGTCCAGTTCTGGCCTATCAGCGTCGAGCCGTTCGCAGTGATCGAGCCGTCTGCCTGGTGCTTGAAGAGGACCTGGGAAAGGCCCGTGCCGGCCAGCGGGTAGACCAAGCCGAAGAACACGAGACAGAGGATTGCAAGGACGACAGAACGTCGTATCTGGGTGATCATCAGTAGGCCTTCAGTGCGGTCAGGATCAGGTCGATCAGCTTGATGAAGATGAAGGGGGCGATGATGCCGCCCACTGCGTAGATGTAGACGTTGCGCCGCAGGATCGCGGCCGCGCTCGCAGCCCGGAACTTCACCCCACGAAGCGCCAGCGGGATGAGGGCGATGATGACGAGCGCGTTGAAGATGACTGCGGACAGCACCGCAGACTGCGGGCTGTGCAGCCTCATTATGTTGAGCGTCTTGAGCTGGGGGTAGGTGGCTACGAACAGGGCCGGGATGATGGCGAAGTACTTCGCCACGTCGTTCGCGATCGAGAAGGTCGTGAGCGCACCGCGAGTGATGAGCAACTGCTTGCCGATCTCGACGATCTCGAGGAGCTTGGTCGGGTTCGAGTCGAGGTCGACCATGTTGCCCGCTTCTTTGGCAGCGGTCGTGCCCGAGTTCATGGCCACTCCGACGTCCGCTTGTGCGAGCGCCGGGGCGTCGTTCGTGCCGTCCCCGGTCATGGCGATGAGCTTGCCGCCTTCCTGCTCTGACTTGATGAGGGCCAGCTTGGTCTCGGGTGTCGCCTCGGCGAGGTAGTCGTCGACTCCGGCCTCCTGCGCTATGGCCGCGGCAGTAAGCGGGTTGTCTCCAGTGACCATCACGGTGCGGATGCCCATCGCACGCATCTGGTCGAACCGCTCGCGGATTCCCTGCTTGACAACATCCTTCAGCTCGATGACACCGATGATCTGCGGTCCGTCGGCAACCGCGAGCGGAGTGGACCCGGCCCGCGATATGCGCTCGACGGCGGCATCGAGGTCACTCGGGATCGATCCACCCTGTGCCGCGACCCACGCCTTCACGGACTCGGCGGCACCCTTGCGGATCTGCCGGTTGCCGAGGTCGAGCCCCGACATCCGCGTTGTGGCCGTGAACGGGACGAAGTTGTGGTCCGTACCGAGCTCCCGGGCGCGGATGTCGAAGCGTTCCTTGGCAAGCACGACGATGGAGCGCCCTTCGGGAGTCTCGTCCGCAAGGGAGGCGAGCTGGGCGGCGTCGGCCACATCCTGCTCGGAGCAGCCTCCGACGGGGTAAAAGCCCGAAGCCATTCGGTTGCCGAGGGTGATCGTGCCGGTCTTGTCCAAAAGAAGCGTCTGGGTGTCGCCCGCGGCCTCCACCGCCCGGCCGCTCATGGCGAGCACGTTGCGCTGCACGAGCCGGTCCATGCCGGCGATGCCAATGGCGGACAAGAGCGCACCGATCGTCGTCGGTATCAGGCAGACGAGCAGCGATACGAGGATCACGACAGACACGCTCGCCCCCGCGTAGTGGCCGAAGGGCTGCAGGACGACCACCACGGGAATGAAGATGATCGTGAGAACCGCGAGCAGGATCGTGAGGGCGAGCTCGTTGGGTGTCTTCTGGCGGTTGGCCCCTTCCACGAGGGTGATCATGCGATCGAGGAAGGTTTGTCCAGGTTCCGCGGTCACCCTGACAACGATCTTGTCGGAGAGCACTTTCGTGCCACCCGTGACCGCCGAGCGGTCGCCGCCGGACTCCCGGATGACAGGGGCAGACTCGCCGGTGATCGCCGACTCGTCGACAGAGGCGATGCCTTCGGTGATCTCGCCGTCGGAGGGGATCAGGTCACCGGCCTCGCAGACCACGAGGTCACCCTTGGCGAGCGCGGCGGCGGCGACCAGCTGTTCGGTGCCGTTGGGGAGCAGCTTGCGTGCCTCGGTCTCCGAGCGCATCTTGCGCAGCGTGTCGGCCTGGGCCTTGCCGCGGCCCTCTGCCATCGCCTCGGCGAAATTGGCGAAGATGAGGGTCAAGAACAGCCAGATCGTGATTGACCAGTCGAAAAGACCGGGATGTGCTACCGACTCGACGAAGGTGACCACCGTGCCGATGAGAACAACGAACATCACCGGATTGCGGACCTGTACGCGGGGATCGAGTTTCTTGAACGAGTCGATGAGCGCCTGGCCGAGTATCTGCTTGTCGAAGAGGCTGCGTGCCTGGGCCACGCCGTGCGGCGCGTTCGGGGGCGCGTTCCCGGTGGCGACTGCCGCGGAGGAGTTCGCGCCGCTCTGAGGGTCGGTTGATTGGTTCATGCGGGAGGGCTCCATCAAAAGAACTTGCTGTGGATGAGCTGCTCGACGACTGGGCCGAGCGAGACGGCGGGGAAGAAGGTGAGGCCGCCGATGATGAGGATGACGCCGATCACGAGCCCGACGAACATGCCGTTGTCGGTCCTGAACGTGCCGACCGACTCGGCGACGGTGCTCTTTGCCGCTAGTGACCCTGCCAGTGCCAGGGACGGGATCATGATGCCGAACCGCCCGATGAGCATGTCGATGCTCCCGATGACGTTGTAGAACTGGGTGTTGCCCGAGAGCCCTGCGAAGGCCGAGCCGTTGTTGTTTGCCTGAGAGGTGAGGGCGTAGAGGATCTCGGTGAAGCCGTGCGGTCCGTGGTTCAGCGGGCCTGCCCGTCCCTCGGCGACCGAGACCGCAATGGCCGTCAGGATGAGCACGATCATGGGCATTACGAGCGAGCCCAGCCCGGCCAGTTTCACCTCCTTGGCTTGGATCTTCTTACGTATGTACTCCGGCGTCCGACCGATCATCAACCCGCCGATGAACACCGCGAGGATGGCGTAGATGAGGATCGTGTACAGACCGCTGCCGGTTCCTCCCGGGGTGACCTCGCCGAGCATCATGCCCGTCAGCAGTGCGAATCCCCCCATTGCGGTGTAGGAGTCGTTGGACCCGTCGACGCTGCCGGTCGAGGTTTGCGTCGATGCGATGTCGTAGAGAGCAGATTGGGTGTCGCCGAAGCGGACCTCCTTGCCCTCCATGTTCCCCGTCGGCTGGCTCTTGATGCCCGCCGCGGCGACGGCGGGATTCCCGACGTGCTCCGCATAGGAGCCGAAGCCGACCCAGGCGCCGAAGAGAATGAGCATGGCGGCGAGCAAGGCCACACCCTGGCGGATGCTCCCCACCATCTTCCCGAAGGTGTAGGTGAGCGAGAAGCCGACGCTCAACAGCAAACAGAACGACAGGAAGTTGGTGAGCCCGGTCGGGTTCTCGAAGGGGTCAGC
>Ga0181520_10009901_pt1 | contig 12992 bp, 13 predicted proteins | sample PEATcosm2014_Bin_29_FD_132451 | JGI IMG/M metagenome (GOLD analysis project Ga0181520, IMG submission 132451) | Peatland microbial communities from MTU Mesocosm Facility, Houghton, MI, USA - PEATcosm2014_Bin02_30_metaG | ecosystem: Environmental > Terrestrial > Soil > Wetlands > Peat | place...
CGAGCTCTTCGCCGGTGAGGACGGCGTGCACACCTGGGAGGCTCTCGGCTTTGCTCGTGTCGATGGCGATGATCTTCGCCCTGGCATGTGGGCTCTTTTTCACCTGGGCATGAAGCATCCCGGGCAGCACCATGTCGCTTGTGTAGATCGCCCCGCCCGTCAGCTTCACGGTGTCGTCGGCACGTTGCACCTCCTCGCCCACATGGGTGGCGCCGGAGACGGCGGTGGCTTCAGACATATCTGAGCTCCCCCTTCGTTTCTCGGCAGAGCTGGCCCGAGACGTCCAGCACAGCCTCGATGATCTGCTGGTAGCCGGTGCAGCGGCAAAGGTTGCCCTCGATGCCCTCTTTGATCTCCGCCACGGTCGGCTTGGGGTTGCGCCGCAGCAGCTCGCGCACCGACATGACCATGCCTCCGGTGCAGTAGCCGCACTGAACGGCGTAATTGCGGCCGAAGGCGGCCTGAATGGCGGACAGCTCACCAGCGACAGCTTCGGCCTCGATCGTCTCGACCGAGGCACCGTCGACCTCCACGGCAAGCACCATGCAGGCGTTCACGGCCTGCCCGTTGAGCATCACGGTGCAGGCGCCGCACTCGCCCGCCGAGCAGCCGTCCTTGCTCCCGGTCAGCTCCAGGTCCTCCCGGAGAAAGCGGAGCAGGGTCCAGTGCTCGGCCACCTCGCGCTCGTAGACGTGCCCGTTCACTTCAACCGACACCCACATCACCGCACCTCCTCGAGCAGACGGCGCACGTAGACCTCGACCATGTGCTCCCGGTACTCCTTGGAGCACCGCAGATCGCTGATGGGGCAGATCGCCGCCCGGGCAGCGGCCATCACCGCCTCCGGCGGGTCCTCGGTGCTAAGGCCCTTCACCAAAAGCGGCGTCGGCGCGGCCGAGGCGATTCCCACCCGCACGGCGCCGTCGTGTTTGGTGAGGGCGACTCCGATGAGGGCGAGGTCGTGGCCCTCGATCCGCTTCAGCTTGCGGTACGAGCCGCGGCACCCTGCGCTACCGGGCGGCACGGTGACGGCCTCGACGATCTCGTCGTCGCGAAGCGCTGTCCGTTTCACGCCGGTGAAGAAGTCCTCGAGGGCCATCTCCCGCTGGCCCCGTGCCGAGCCGATCAGGACACGAGCGCCCAGGCACAACAGGCCAGGTGCCATGTCCGCGCCGGGAGAAGCGTGTGCGATGTTGCCCACGACGGTCGCCCGGTTGCGCAGCTGGTGGGAGGCCAGTGTCAAGGCGCACTCGACGAGCAAGGGGTACGAGCCGCGGACCCTCTCGTTGTCGAGCAATTCGTTGACCGTGACCGCAGGCCCGATGACAAGACCGTCTGCCTGGCTCCACGACAGGCCCGAGAAGTCCTCCACCTTCTTCAGGTTGATCACCATCTCAGGCCGGCACAGCCCGCTGCGCATCTCGACGAGGAGGTCGGTGCCTCCGGCGAGCACCTTCGCCCCGTCGCCGTGGTCCGACAAAAGCCCGAACAGCTCCGCTCTCGAGCTCGGCGCCCGATACTTGAAGATCTCGTTCATGCTGGCTCCTTTGCTACTTGCGCCGGGGTCGCCGTTTGCGGTGCGGCTCGCCGCGCGAGGGCGCGCGTAGCGTCGACGAACACTGACATCGGAGGCACGACGAGGCCGGCGCCCACCTGGCCGACACCGGGCTCGCGGCCGGCGATGCCGGTGTTGACCGAGGGCAGCACGCCGCTTCGCACGACGAGAGTCGCGTCGATGCCCGTAGGCGTGCCCCGGAAGTCAAGTATCGGCACCTTGTAGAAGGGATGTTCGGCGAGGGTGATCTCGTACATGCGCAAGGTGTTGTCCAAAGCGTCGGAGACCTGGCCACCGACGAAGAGCACTATCGCCGGAGCCGCCGCCATGGCGAAGCCGCCGATCCCGGTCGTCTCGGTGATCGTCGAGTCACCAATGTCGAGCCCGGCGTCCTCAGGGCCGAAGCCGGGCAGGTACAAGCCTTTGACCGCCGGTGCGGGGGCACAGAACCACTCGTTGCCGGTCCCGGACACCTGAATGCCGAACTCGGTCCCGTTCCTTGCCATTGCCACGACCAAGGCGGAGCCCGGGATGTCCCGTCCCGCGTCGGCTGCCACCTTGCCGGCGGGCATGGACAGGTTCAAGAAGAAGTGGTCATTCCCGTTGATGAAACGGAAGGCGTCTACGACGTCCTCGCGCCGCGCGCCGCTCTCGAGCAGGTCGGGCGTGATCTCCCTCAAGAGCAGGGAGGTGGCGGCGCGATTGCGGTTGTGACACTCGTCGCCCATCTGCAGGGCCTGGGCGATGATGCTGCGCACGTCGACGGGCCCGCGGCGGTGAAGCGTGGTGGAAAGCAGAGGGCCGAGGACCCGTTCCAGCCACTGCAGGCGGGCGATGACGGCGGGCGAGTACGCCCCGTAGCGCAGCACCTTTCCGAGTCCCTCGTTTAAGGTGCAGTAGGCATGCCCGCCGCGCTCGGCGTCCTCCAGGACAGATACCGGCATCGAAGCACTGACCACCCCCGCCATCGGCCCCACGGCGGCTCGGGCGTGGCACGGTTCCAGCGAGATACCGCCGCTGGCGGCGACACGGGCGGCCTCCTCGAAGCTGTCGGCGAGGCCCTCGTAGATCATCGCCCCGGCGAGAGCTCCCCGGACAGGGCCGGAGGCGCTCGCCCAATCGATCGGGGGGCCGGCGTGGAGGAACTCGCGTCGCCCTAGGCCGAGAGCCTCGCGCGCCGGCACGACGTCCACCCACTGGGGACTGGCGGTCACGAGCCGACGGACCGACTCGGCCGTGGCCAAGTGCGTCCTCGGGTCCGCGGCGATGGCCGCCAGGTCGGTCTCGCTGCCCGGCACCGGCGGAGCCCAGTTCACCTGGCGCGGCGTCGCCATCTGAGCGGCGAGCGCGTCGGCGAACATCGCAGCGCCGGCTGTGACGACCTGCGGCGACTCGTCAAGCTGGATCATCGGTCTGCTCCCTCGACGAGGCGCACCGCTTCTCGGGCAGCGGCGGCATTGGACAGATGGACGCTTGCACCCGCCGCCGCGAGGGACTTGGCCGTCGAGTCGCGACCTTGCGGGTCAGAACGCGAGCCGACGAGCGAGACAACGACGGCGAGGTCGCGCCCCGCCCGTCGGGCCGTCTCGCGGGCGGACTCGATGGCCGGCGCGAGCTCGTGGGCCGGGTCGAGATGGGCTCCATGGCCGAGGACGACGTCTAAGAGCAGCACCGCGCAGGCCGGATCGGCTGCCTCCTGGACAATTCTTTCCAGGCGCAGAGACTGGTCGATCATCGGGTGCGGTCTTCCGGTCGTCAACCGGTCGTCGCCGAAGTCGATCATGAGATGGCCCGGCGAGCAAAGGTCGCTCCCGAGCGCCCAGGTCGGCTCGAGGGGGGTGTTGGAGGCGATCGGTCCGAGCGAATCGGCCGCGATCGCCATTGCCTCGTCGCAAAGGGTTCCCCCGGAGAAAAGGCCCCGGACGAACCCGGATCGGGGCGATCGGTCATAGGGGGCTGGCCACTCCGGCGGGGGTGTCGGCACGCGGCCGAGGGCGCGAAGGATTCGTGTCGTCGCGGCGGCGAGATCCTCCTGCCCGCGACCGACGAATGCGACCAAATAGGGCGTCTTCAGCTGAGCGGCTGCGGCGCGAACCTTGTCTGCGACCCTGGGGTCGGGTGGCTTCGACAACACGACCACGAACTCGGTACCGGGGTGCTTGTCGAGCACCTTCATGGCGGCAAGGGTCGAGCGGCCGCCCACGGCGGCGGACAGGTCTCGCCCACCGACTCCCAGTACGGCGGTGACGCCGACATCGTCCGCGTCGAGCAGGCAACTGACTTCCTGTGCGCCTGTGCCCGAGGCGGCCACGATGCCGACCGGCCCTGGGCAAAGGGCGTTGGCGAAGCCCAGGCCGAGTCCGCCCACGACGGCGGTCCCGCAGTCAGGCCCCATGACGAGTGCACCGTGGCGCGCTGCCTCGTCTTTGAGCACGATCTCTTGTTCCAAAGGGACGTTGTCGGAGAACAGCATCACCGAGACGCCCGCCTGGACAGCGTCCATGGCTTCGACGAAGGCGTGCTTACCGGGCACCGAGATCAGGGCCAGCGAGCCGCCGTGCCTGAGTGCCGAAGCGAGTGTCCGGGGAGCCGGGGCAGATCCGAATCCGTGGGTCTCCTGCGCCGCCGGCGGTGCGAGCTGCCGCTCCAGCTCGGCGCTCGCTGCCTCAAGAGCGGCCTGGTCGCCCTCTACGGCAACGAGCAAGTCGTTGGGAGTGGCGCCGGCCACGGCCGCGAGGTCGAAGCCGAGCCTCTCGTAGATCTCGAGGTTGAGCGGTGTGGCCATGGCCACGATGGCGGCCCTGACGCCGCGGCAGGTGGCGACGGCCTGGCTCACCTGCATCAAGACGACCGAATCGCGGTAGATCCCGTGTCGCAACTCCACCCTGGCACTCATAGGGACCTCCTCGTGATCATGGCGAGCTCAGCGCCTGCGCAGGGCGTGCCGGGGCGCTGGCGGACGCGATGAGGGCGCCCGCCATCCCGGCGCACAGGTCGTGCCCGGAGGTGGCGCCGACACAGAACAGTTGTGTTGCGGCCGATGCGAGCCGGTGCGCCGTCGCCCCTGCGGCCAGGGCACCGAGAAGCGTTGCCGCCTGCGGTATGACTTGTCCCCGGCTGGCCGCCGCTATCAAGGCGGCCGATAGGGCTGTGGTGCGTGTTGAGGCGCAGGCAGCTATGAGAGTTCTTGTGCGACTTTCGAGCCGGCCGCCGAGTGCGAGCACCGCGAGCGCCCCAGCAATGACGTCGTCGCCCGAGGGGGTGAGTCCGGGTCCGAGGCCGATCACGCCTAGGGCCGGCCCGGCGTCTCCGTCAGCCAGAGCCCGCGCCAAGGCCAAGGCCTCCGCGAGGGGCAAGCCGAACGAGCCGTACGGCTCTTTTTCGAGGGCAAAGAGGAGCTCGGGTCCGTGGCGGAAAAGGTCCTCCGCCGAGAGGCGCGGGCGGGGATCCCACCAACGTGCGGGTCGCCATGTGTGCTCCCCGCTGGCGATCGAGCCGTTGCCGATAACAACGGTGCTCCCGGCCTCGGGGAGCTCAGCGTTTGCCAGGACGACACCTATCGGCAAGCGGACTGCCTCCTCGGACAACAGCGCCATGGTGTCTGTACCCGTGCCGGGTCTCGGCACGCTCAGGTAGGAGGCGAGCTTGGTGGAGGCGCGTACCGTCGTGTCCTGGCACGGCCCGCGGAGCAGGTCACCGACAGCGGTGCTCGCCCAAGCGGGCGACGCTTGTGCCTGTGACATCTGCCTCCTGTCCCGAAACGGAACGGTCGGGCCTCGCGGCCCGACCGTCATGGCAACTCGCTCTAGCCGAGGTCGACGACGGCCGCTACCGGCCCTCCCCCGGGAGGGCCCTGGTGGGCGGCGGACACCGACACGAAGATGGCGGGATCGCCGGCTATGGCAGCCGCGACGCCGCCGACGCACGCCTTGATCTGGCGGTGCCAGTGGACGTCGGAGTCGTCAAGCATGATGTTGCGCTTGCCGCGTACGTGCCCGGAGGGGTCGGCCTCGCACTTGAGGAATAGGTTGACGAGGCGCCCGCGCAGGTGGCGCGGATGCGGGCAGTCGGCGGGAAGATCGTCGAGGCCGGCGTTGCGGATCGCCTTCCAGACCCCGTCGATGTCGAGGGCGTCCTCCATGATGGCGTGGCCGATGCGGTAGCGGCCCCCGATCCCGCGCACGTTTCCGGCAAGGACGATCTGGGCCCTGTCCAGTTCCACTCCCGAAGAGCACGAGGCGACCGAAGAGTAGAGCGACCGGTCGCTCATCACCTGGTCGTCGGTCGGCATCTCGATCTCACCCAGCGCCACGGCGATCCCGAGTCCGGAGGTCCCATTGGACAGGTCCATCGACTCCAAAGTGTCCTCTGTCCAGACCTCGTGTCCGCGACGCTTGGCGTCGTTGATGGTGTCGAGGGTGAGAAGAGGGGTCTTGGTCTGCACGTAGTGGACGTCCGCCGGATCGCTGATGCCGGCGGCCTCCATGGCCCTGCGCACCCCGGCGGCGACCTTCTCGATCATCGCCACGTGGCCGATCTCCTCGGGCAGGATCTGGTCGCTCATGGCGACGCCCACCGACAGGCGGGGCTCGTCGGTGACGGGTGCCTGGCTGACCGGGATCTTGGCGAAGATGGTCGCGTGCGGGCTGAGCACTCCGTCGGTGCCTCCCGACCAGGCGAGCGGGATCTGCCTGACCTCGTCCCAGCTCCGCGTTCCCTTGGCCACGAGAACCTCGCGAAAGGCGCGGTCGGCCAATAGGCGGGTGTAGTCGTTGACGCCGCCGTTGCCCTCGGTCTTGCCCACGACCCCGACGACGTCGTCGGCCTTGAAGACGCCCTTTTCGATCAGCTCTTCCAAGCCCGAGGCGTCGGTCACCTTTTGCAGGAGCACCTTCCTGACTTCAATGGGCTGCAGCATGTCCTCGAAACTCCTTTTCTCTATGGCTCTGGATGTAGGCCTAGGTTGCGGTAACGCTGGTACCTGGCGTCTAGTCGCTCTGAGCTGTCCCGGTGGATGAGGGAGGTGAGCTCGTACTCGAGGGCGCGGCTTAAACGGGCGAGAAATTCCCGTGGCTCTTCGGCTGCATCGGGTCGCTCGGGCACGATGCGGTCGACTATGCCGACGGCGGCGAGATCGGCCGAGCGCACGCCTTGGGCGGCGGCGAGCTCAGGAGCGCGTTCGATGGTCCTGTACAAGATCTCAGACGCGCCCTCTGGCGGCAGGGGTGCCACCCAGCCGTGCTGAGCGGCCACGACCCGGTCGGCGGGCATGAGGGCGAGTGCTCCTCCGCCCGCGCCCTCGCCGAGCAGCAGGCAGACAGTCGGCACGGGCAAGGTCACCATGTCGGCGAGGCAACGGGCGATCTCGCCCGCCAAACCTCCCTCCTCGGCTTCTTTGGACAGGGCGGCCCCAGGCGTGTCGATGATCGTGAGAAGGGGGAGTCCGATCTCGGCCGCGAGACTCATGCCGCGCCTCGCCTCGCGAAGGCTGCCGGGTCCGAGGGGGCGACCCTCCAGGGGAAAGAGCCGGTCCTGGCCGACAACGACGCACGGGGCCGCGCCGAACTTGGCCATGGCCAAGATCAAGCCGCCGCTGCGCTCACCTTCCTGGGTACCGCTCATGATCGTGACAGAGTGCGAGGCGGCGCGAAGCAGCTCTTCGACCCCGGGGCGATCGGTACGGCGGGTGTGCTCGATCGACTCCCACGCAGGGACCTCGTCGATGGTCTCGTCGGGAGGCTCCACTGCCGCCGGTACCGCCTCTGGTGTGGTGCACATCACGTCGAGGGCGCGGGCCGCGATCTCGCCCAGAGCCTCCGGCGACAGGACCGCGTCGACGAGGCCGAGCCGGTAGAGGTTCTCGGCCACCTGGACGCCCTCGGGGAACTTGTCCCCGTAGAGAGCCTCATAGACGCGCGGTCCGAGAAAGCCGATCAAGGCTCCGGGCTGGGCTGCGGTGAGCTGGCCGAGCGAGCCCCACGAGGCAAAGACTCCGCCGGTGGTCGGATGGCGCAGGTACACGAGGTAGGGAAGCCCGGCGTGGCGGTGCTGCACGAGCGCCTGGACGATCTTGACCATCTGCAGGAAAGCCACCGTGCCCTCTTGCATACGTGTGCCGCCTGAGACCGGTGAAGCTACGAGAGGGAGTCGCTCGGCGGTGGCGCGTTCGACGGCCCTGGTGAGCCGCTCCGCCCCCGCGACACCCAAGGTCCCGCCGAGGAAGGCGAACTCGCAGGCGATCACGCACACGCGACGGCCGCGGATCGCCCCCTCCCCGGTGATGACGGCCTCGTCCAAGCCGGAGGAGGCCCTTGCCTCGGCCAGCTGGTCCAGGTACTCGGGGCTGGCCGGGACAGCAACGAGGCCGGCGTCCCAGCTCGTGAAGCTGTCCGTGTCGAGCACCTCTGAGAGCAGCTCAAGGGCTCCGATGCGTCGTTTCGCGGGCGGCTCGGCCAGCTGCGCGTAGCTCCCGCGGATCACTTCCCCGATCTCACGCTCGATCGTCACGTCCGGAGGCGTCATGTCCTTCAGAGGATTCCCGGGCGGACTCGTCGCCGGCATGGTCACACGGTCACGTCTCGGGGGATGATCAGGTGCTCGTTTGCCTTGACGATCTCGGCTGGGACGTCGAAGTTCAGCTCCGCGCCGACCATTTGCTGGACGTAATCCTTGATGCTCGCGTTCCAGTACTTCTTCGTTACGTAGTAGACGCGGGCCCCGCCCAGCTCGTGCTGGTACTCGGGCCAGGGGTAAGAGGGCTGCGCCATGCCGAGTCCCCAACGGTGCCATCCGTTGTAGCTCTCGTAGGTCGCCCAGAATTCCTTGTTGTTGAGGATCTCGAAGGCGTAATACGTCTTGACGTAGTACATGATGGCGCCGATGCGGCCGCCTCTTGCGAGCGCCATCGTATGCAGGCTGACATTAATGTCCTCATTCATCAGACGCCCATTCGCGAATCCGACCCACTCACCATCGATCAGACCCAAAAGGGTGTAAGGGTCCTTTAGCCGCTTGCGGTACCAGCCAGCGAGCTCCGCATGGACCCGTGCTCCGACCACGTCGTAGAAGTCATGATCCTGCTCCATTACACGCTTCATGTAGCCCATCATGGCGGGGGCCTCCGCGAGGGTCGCCTCGCGGATGTACATTGTGCGGCCGTCCTTGAGGGTGATAGTGGCGCCCGGCCAGGGCATAATGTCCATCGGCGGCGCCTGCAACAGCGGCTCGATCTCGCGCACGTTCAGAGTGATCTCATTTTGGGAAACCACAGTAGGTGGTTCAAGCAACATAGCAGCTCCATCTCTTCATTGAGGTAAATGAGCCTGATTTGGACACTATGTCCACCATTGGCCAGTTCTGATTAGAACGCTAATCCGGAGGCCAACGGCCCAACAGGGTCTTTCGGCACTATGTCCTGGTCCTGGGCCATGAATAGTCAAGCGAGCGCCATCTTCAAGTCCCAGCTCGCGCCTTCATCTCGGCCACGAACAGGCCCGGCGGCAGGAAGCCGGTGGGAATACCCTAGGGGGTACGGCTGTTCGACATTCACGGTCATTCGAGGGAGAGGACAGCTATGGCGCCCGTGAACCTGACAGCGGAGAGCTTCGACGCAATCGTGTCCTCGCACGACACCGTGCTCGTTGATTTCTGGGCTTCCTGGTGCCCCCCGTGTCGGGCGTTCTCTCCTGTGTTCGAGGCTGCCTCCGTTGCGCATCCGGATCTTGTTTTCGCCAAGGTGGACACCGAGGCCGAGCAGGAGCTGGCCGCCTCGTTCGGGATCATGTCCATTCCGACACTCATGATCTTCCGAGAGCAGGTCCTCGTCTATTCGCGTCCCGGTGCAATCCCTGCGGAGAACCTTGAGGACCTCATCGTCCAGGTGAAAGCGCTCGACATGGATGCGGTCCACGCGCAGCTCGCGCTGGCGGCCGATGGGACGGCCTAGAGCCTGCAGCGGTCAGTGCGCCTTGCTGCGGACGAACGCCGACCACGTCTGATAGCCACCGTCGAGGTTTCTCGCCTTGATCCCCAGCTCATGCAAGAGCGCTGTGGCGGTGTGTCCCCGCTGGCCCACCTCGCAATAGACGACGACGGGAGCTTTGGCCAGCTCATCGAGGTGATCTCGAAGCGACTCGAGCGGCAAGTTGATCGAGCCTGGGATGGCGCCGGAGGCGTGCTCTTGTTCGGTGCGGACGTCCGCGAGTGTCCATCCTTGCGCGCTGAGAGCGTCGATCTCGCTCGGATCAACGACGTCACAGTCACCGCTCAGCACGTTCTCGGCCATGTAGCCGAGGAGATTGACAGGGTCCTTGGCGGAGGAGAAGGGAGGCGCGTAGGCGAGCTCGAGATCTGCTAGCTGTGGAGCACTCAGCCCACCCGACATGGCGGTAGCTATCACGTCGATCCGCTTGTCGACTCCCTGCTGTCCGACGATCTGGGCGCCGAGGATGGTGCCGTCGTCTGGATCGAAGAGAAGCTTCGCAGCCATGCGGGTCGCCCCCGGGTAGTAACTGGCATGGTGGAACGGGTGCGAATGAATCGCGCGAAAAGAGCGTCCGGCGGCGCTGAGACGCCTTTCATTCCAGCCGACCGTGGCGGCGACGAGCTCGAAGACCTTCACAACGGCAGTGCCAAGTGAGCCGACAGGATGTGACGGCCGTCCCGCAATGTGATCGGCGACGCGTCGCCCCTGACGATTGGCCACGTTTGCCAGCGCAATGAGCGAGGAGGCGTGCGAGACGGCGTCGGGCTTCTCGACGGCGTCGCCGACTGCATAGATGTCGGGATCGCTCGTCTGGTTCGTCTCGTTGACAGCGATGCCTCCACTCACTCCGAGCTCCAGGCCGGCGAGCTGGGCGAGGCGGACCTCAGGTCGTACGCCGATGGCACCGACGACGAGGTCGGCCGCGACGACCCGACCGTCGCAAAGCTTGACCGTGTGTTCGTCCACCGAGGCGACAGTCGCTCCAGTCTCGACACGGACGTGGTGGGCGACGAGCTCGTCGCGCACAAGGATGGCGAGTTCGGGATCGAGCGGAGCCAGCACCTGTGGGGTCGCTTCGACGATCGTCACGTCGATGCCTCTTCGGACGAGATTCTCGGCCATTTCGAGTCCGATGAACCCGGCTCCGATCACGACGGCACTTCTTGGCGCGACATCGAGGTCCGAGGCGAGCCTGGCTGCATCCTCAACCGTTCGCAACGTGCGGACCCGTTCGTAGCCGGGAATGGGCGGGCGCACTGGTGCTGCGCCCATGCTGAGCACGAGCTTGTCGTACCCGATGACGGCCTCCTCACCTGAGAGGGTCGATCGAGTCGTGACGCTGTGCGCAGCGCGATCGACGGCGACGACTTCGTCGTGGACCCTTACGTCCAATCGGAACCGGTCGAATAGTTGTTCCGGGGTCTGAAGCGTCAGGTTCTCCTCAGCTTCGATGAGCCCACCGATGAAGTAGGGCAAGCCGCAATTGGCGAACGAGACGTGGCCGGAGCGCTCGAGGACGACGATTTCGGCGTCGGCGTCAAGGCGACGAAGGCGAGTGGCCGTCGACATTCCTCCAGCGACGCCTCCGACGATCACGACGCGCATCGGCGCGCCGACCGTCTCTGGAGCTCCGTCGGCACGTTCTGGGGATAGTGACATACCCCATAGGGTATATGAAGGGCGACCTGCGTGCCGGACTCCCTCGCTGGCAGGTTGAATTGGGCCAGGCTTGCAGGCGTGGCGGCCGAATTATTTCGGCCGAGGATGGCTATCGAAAGGGGACGGCGTGGCCGAGATCATCGTGGACGGGGACGAGCTGGTGGTCCGTCTGAGAGCGGTGGAAAGGATCGAAGCCGTTCACGGCGAGGTCAAAGTGCCCCTCCAATCCGTGAGGACGGTCGAGGTGCTCGATGACGCCGTCGGAGCGGTCCACGGGTTCCGAGTCGCGACGGGCATTCCGGGCTCGGTGGCGATAGGGACATTCACTTCCCGAGACGCCAAGATCTTCGCTGTCGTTCATCACGACACCCCGCGTGGCGTTCGGGTGGATCTGGAGGGTGCTCAGTTCGACCAGCTGATCGTGGGCTGTGATGACCCTGAAGCCGTCGCCGCGGCCTTGCACCTGCCAGGTTGACCGAGCTGGCTGAGCCGGTACACGGCGTGAGGCTCGCGTGACAACAGGACCGTTCCAGCACGGACGACCGGATTTCGGGCGCTCCCGGGACAGGCCGAGGCGCATGGTCAGCGCCTTGGCGCGTGGCTGTGGTCAGCACGCTCTTTGGAGTCGGAGGGGAGGATCTTGTGAGTCGTGAGCGTTGGGACGAGCGCTACGGGACCGAGGAGCTGATCTGGGAAGCAGAGCCGAACGGTTTCCTCGTCGCGGAAACCGAGCGACTCGTCCCAGGTCGAGCTCTCGACGTCGCCTGCGGCGAGGGGCGCAACGCCGTATGGCTTGCGGAGAAAGGCTGGGACGTCACCGGCGTCGACTTCTCCCGCGTCGGGCTCGCCAAGGCGCGGCAACTGGCTGCCGATCGGGGCGTGGAGGTGACCTGGGTCGAGGCCGACGTCGTGCGGTGGCTTGCCCAGCCGGGCTCGTTCGACCTTGTAGTCGTGTTGTACCTGCACCTGCCAGGCGAACAGCGTCGCCAGATGCTCGACCACGCCACAGCCTCTCTCGCACCTGGGGGAGTCCTGCTTGTGGTCGGCCACGACCGCAGCAACCTCTTGCGGGGAACCGGCGGGCCGCAGGATCCGGCCGTCCTGTTCGCGCCGGAGGATCTGGTCGCCGAGCTCGGAGACCTGCAAATCGAGCGGGCGGAGCGTGTCGTTCGCAAGGTCGTCACTGACGCCGGCGAGGCGACGGCGTTCGACGCCCTCGTCCGGGCAGTGCGGCGACATTGAGCCTGTCACGAGTGGGAAAGGCCGAGACCGAGGCGCTCGTCACCACGGCGCAGACAAATGTGCCCTGTCTCAGGCGAGCTTCATGAACATTCGCTGCACGGCGTCGACGGAATAGCCGTCGGCCTCGGCCTGTTCCGTGTGCTCCACGCAATAGCTGAGTCCGGCGGCAATAAGCCTAAATCCTGCTTGCTCGAGCGCCTTAGAGGCAGCAGAAAGCTGCGTCACGACGTCACGGCACTCTCGACCCTCCTCGAGCATCCGTTCCACGCCCTGGACCTGGCCCGCAACGCGACGCAGGCGTTTACGGACATCGTCCACGACCTCTTCGGGAAGTTGCATCGCGATCTCTCTCGTCGGCTTCCGGCTGCCCGGTCGCAGCCAGCATCTTCCGCCAATTATACCCGGTAGGGTATCAGCGGGTAAGGTCGCCGGGTACGGAGATTGTTGAAAGCGTTGTCCGGCGTGGCGGAGAACGCCGGTTAGCCGGACGAGCACGAAGACCCGGGTGGCCGCTCTTCCGCCTGCCAAGGGGCGCAATCGGGGTCGGGGAAG
>Ga0181520_10009903_pt1 | contig 12990 bp, 13 predicted proteins | sample PEATcosm2014_Bin_29_FD_132451 | JGI IMG/M metagenome (GOLD analysis project Ga0181520, IMG submission 132451) | Peatland microbial communities from MTU Mesocosm Facility, Houghton, MI, USA - PEATcosm2014_Bin02_30_metaG | ecosystem: Environmental > Terrestrial > Soil > Wetlands > Peat | place...
AGCCGCCTCTCGGCGGCTTTTCGGGACCAGAGGGGCTCGAACCCCCGACCTGCTGCTTAGAAGGCAGCTGCTCTATCCTGTTGAGCTATGATCCCCGGTTAGTTATATTGTATAATGATTTATCCTGTAGCGTCAATGCGCCCGTCCCGTCCGGAGAATCGTCTTCGTTACCCTTATATGAAATCCTGAATTCCCGATGCTGCTGACCACATCTGTGTCTCACTTGGAGCGTCCCCGCGCGTCCCTCCCGAGGAGCCGTGTCCGCGCATGTCAATGAGATATGTGGCGATACCGTATCCGGCCCTGCTGTGAGCGCCGCCATGAGCGCAAAGATCATCGCGCGCAGAATCCGTCCTGGTTGCGGAGCCGATAGACGAGCACCCGGCTGGCCGGCCCCAAGGCGACCAGGACGGCTCCGATCCGTTTCGAGATGAAACCGGCATCGGGGCCGAGTTTCAGGTAATAAAAACGCGGATGAACGTAATCGGAGACGGGTTTGGCAGCCGGTCGCGGCGATGAGCTGCCGAGAGGAAGATGGACCCTTCTTACGAGTCTGATACGAAGCTACTGCCGAAAGAGATGCCGGCAAAGCGGCGCGTTCCGCGGCTGGCGGCGCTATGGTTACGGCTGTCGTGCCGCTCAGTCCCGCGAATTCTGTATGTCTGACGTCTTGTTTCCCCCTTCCTTGAAGAGGTAGGACTCCTTCAGCTGTTTCATGGATAGATGTACCGCCGCCGGCGGCAGGCTTATCCTGTTCGTCAGATAGTCTTCATACTTATCGAGGCATGCCTGCGACGTCAAGTTTTCGCAGGTCTTATGGAAATCGATATATTTCTTGACGACAAAACTGGAAAAGCTTCCTTTCTCCTCGGACATACTCTCCCCCTCAAAAGTAATATAACGACCGCGATGTTCACGGAGAATATTCGCCCTCATGATTTTCCGATCGCGGAGCGGAGGCGGAGCTTCTCTACGGGTCGCAGCCTCCCCGGGCTCGGCCGTCCCCGTCGCGGCAGTGAGCGGAACGATCGGGCCCAACGACGGGAAGCGCGTGGAAGCGGACGGTTAGGCTTCTCGGCGAGTCGGCGGTACCCCTGCCAAAACACTCGGTCCATGCTAGAGTGGCGCAGGAGGATAGGCAATGGCGCATAGGACTCTCAAGTCGAGCTACGAGCGGCTGACCGAGCGACTCAATCGCTTTCCGCAGGGAGCGCCCCCCTCCGATCTGCTCTTCTCCATCCTGCGGCTCCTATTCAGCGACAAGGAGGCCGAGCTGGTCTCTCTCCTCCCGATCAAGCCCTTCGACGCCGACGCCGCCGCCCGCGCGTGGAAGACCTCTTCGAGCGAGGCGAGAAAAGTCTTGGACGAGCTGGCGAGCAGGGCGATCCTTCTGGACGTGGAGAAGGACGGGAGATCCATATATGGTCTGCCCCCGCCGATGGCGGGCTTCTTCGAATTCTCGATGATGCGGATTCGGCCTGACCTGGATCAGAAGGCCCTCGCGGAGCTCTTCTACCGCTACATGAACGTCGAAGAGGATTTCATCAAGGCCCTCTTCACCGGCGGCAGGACTCAGCTGGGCCGCGTTTTCGTCCAGGAGCCCATGCTGTCGGAGGAGAACGCCCTCCTGGTCCTCGATTACGAGAGGGCGAGCGAGGTCGTAAAGACCGCGTCGCACATCGGCGTCGGCCTCTGCTACTGCCGTCACAAGATGGGCCACATGGGACGCGCCTGCGACGCGCCGATGGAAATCTGCATGACCTTCAACGGCTCGGCGGAGTCTCTCACCAAGTACGGCCACGCGCGCGCCGTCACCGTGTCGGAATGCATGGGCCTGCTGGACGCGGCCTACGATCGCGGCCTCGTCCAGTTCGGGGAGAATGTCCAGCGGAACGTCAACTTCATCTGCAACTGCTGCGGCTGCTGCTGCGAGGCTATGGTCGCCCAGCGCCGCTTCGCCTCGCTCCAACCGATACACACGACCGATTTCATGCCCCGGGTCGATGCGACGGGCTGCTCGGGCTGCGGCAGGTGCATGGCGGCCTGCCCGATAGAGGCCATGTCCATCGTCTCGGCCAACGATCCCCGCGCGCCCGCCCGGCGCAAGGCCAAGGTCGACGAGGAAATCTGCCTCGGGTGCGGAGTCTGCGTACGCGCCTGCCCTAACGGCTGCCTATCCCTGCGCTCTAGGCCGGTCCGCGTCGTCACGCCCGTGAGCTCCGCGCATCGAGCCGTCCTCATGGCCATCGAGCGCGGCAAGCTGCAGAACCTCGTCTTCGACAATCACGCGCTTGCGAGCCATAGGGCCATGGCGGCCGTCCTGGGCGCGATCCTGAAACTCCCGCCCGCCAAGCGCCTCATGGCGAGCGAGCAGATGAGGAGCAAGTACCTCGTGGCCCTCTTAGGCCGTCTCGGGGCATAGCCATCCCTCCGGTCGGCATGGGCAAGAGAACCGCTCCTACGATGGCCAAGGCCGTCGCCCTCGGAATCGCCGCGTCGGCATTCTTCGCCTTCACGTTCGTGCTGAATCGGCAGATGAACGTCGCGGGCGGGAGCTGGATCTGGAGCGCGTCGCTGAGGTACGCGTTCATGCTGCCGATCCTGGCCGCGATCACGATCGCGAGAAAGGAGCTGCCGAAAGTCCTCGCCGAGATCGCGCGGAAGCCACTGCAATGGCTCCTGTGGAGCATGGTCGGCTTCGGTCTGTTCTATTCGGCCTTGTGCCTCGCGTCGACCTTTGGCCCTTCCTGGCTTATCGCGGCGACCTGGCAGATAACGATCATCGCCGGCGCCCTGCTCTCTCCGCTCTTTCTCGACAAGGCGCCGGCGAAATCGGGAGTCGCGAAGGTCAGGCACCGCGTCCCCCGGAGGGCCCTGCTCATGTCCTCCGTCATATTGGTCGGGATAGCCATGCTCCAGCTGCAGGAGACGAAAAGAATCCCGCCGCGCGATACCCTGATCGGCATCGGGCTCGTCATCGTGGCGGCCTTCTCCTATCCCCTCGGAAATCGGAAAATGATGGAGCTCTGCGAGAACCGCCTGTCGGCTATCCAAAGAGTCTTCGGGATGACCATGTGCAGCATGCCGTTCTGGATTCTCTTGGGCGCGGTCGGCATTTGCCGTCGCCGTCCGCCGAGCGAGGCCCAGCTGTTCCAATCCTTCCTGGTGGCGGTATTCTCCGGGATCGTCGCGACGGTGCTGTTCTTCAAGGCGACCGACATGGTCAGCAGCCGCATCCATAGCCTGGCCGTCATCGAGTCCACGCAAGCCGGAGAGCTCGTCTTCACGCTTCTGGGGGGAGTGCTAGTCTTCGGCGACCTGGCGCCGTCGCCCGTCGGCTTCGCGGGCCTGGCCCTCGTCGTGCTGGGAATGGTCGCCAATAGCCTATCCGGGTCCTAGAGTTCAGTTGTTGGCGCTCTTCGTATCGGCCGCGGCCTTGCTGAGGATATCCGCCAGCTTTCTGAGAGTCTCCTGGGGAAGGAGATCTATTTTCCCTTGCAGCTCGCTCACCAGAGTCTCGATCTTCTCGACTTGGGCGGTGGTCTTTTGGATCTCGTCCGCTTTCGACGACAGATCGTCGACCGCCGCCTTCAGCTGGTCCAACCGGGCGTTCTGCTGGCTGGCCGAATCGTCCATTTTAGACTGCAGGCCGTCGACGGTCGTCTTGAGGTCGCTCAACCGCGAATCCTGCTCCTTCACCGACGAGACCGTGGCGACGCCCATCGCCTTCCACATGCTCGCGCAGCCCGACAAGCCGACGACGACCCCGATCCCGACGACGATGACTGCCTTTCTCACGCGTGGCCTCCTCCCGCTAGGCTAGCCTCGCGACACGCGAAGATCAAGACCCGGCCGCCCATCCTTCAGCCGGCCATAGTACTCGGCCACCGCGTCGAACGATTCCTTCGGCTCCCAAGGCATGTCGGGATAGGCCGTACCTCGTCCGGCGGCGAGGGTCTTCACCAAGCTGTAGCTGTTCATGTCGTAGTCGCGCCGCGGATCGTCGCTATGAGGAGCCGTGGGCGAGACGAAGGTCATCGCGAACGCGCCTTCGACTCCGGCGCCTTCCAGCAGGCGCAGCTGGTCCGCGAGAGATCGCGCCTGGGAGCCCTCGTCCCGCTCGTAATCGCCCCTCCTCAGCCTCATCCGAGGAGGCGGCAGCTGTACCCCGAAGACCGAAGAGCGGACGGAGTTGGCCAGATAGACGGCGATTACGCGAAGGTTCGGAGCATAGTCGATAAGGTCTCCGGCCATGCCCTCGGCGGATGAGTCGGCTCCCCTGTACGTGCGGAAGCCGAATTCCGTTATCACCACCGGCTTGCCGAAGGCGAAGGCCGGCTCGAGGAGCTCGATGTAGCGATCCTTGATCCGGGCATGCCAGTAGTGGTCGATCCCGACGAAGTCGAAGAGATTCCAGTCGACCGATTCCCATACCAGCGAGGCGTACGAGACCGGGCCGCGAAAGACCCGGCGCACGGCCGAATTCGCTTCCGAGAGGAAGGCGTTGAGCGGCTCGTTGCGCCTACCCTCCTTGAGGATCTGCCGTGCCCCGACCATCCTCTGCGCGACGTTCCTGCCGGGTACTATGCCCCGCATGAAAAGCGTCAGCTCCGAGCCGACGAGGAAAACGATCCGTCCCCGCCGCTCCGCGCGCAGTCTCTCGGCGGCAACCGCGGCCTCGGCGACGTACTCGAGCGTCTTCTTCGGGCTTCTGTCCCACATCTCGGGCGAGAGCCATACCTCGAGTCCGAGCTCCAGGGCGATCTCGGCCGCCGTCGCGAGGCGGCCGAGGTCGAGACCGCAGACCCGGACGGCGTTGCAGTGCAGATCGTCCCTGATGATCCCGAGCTCGCGGCGGACTACCTTCGGATCGAAGTCGGGTCGCCAGTTCCCGCCCATCACGCGGCCCGCGTCGTAGCTGACGCCTCGCAATCTCATCGCATCGGGATTCATGCTCTTCGTCGCAGCGTACCACGCCTAGGGCTCGCCGGACAACGGCTCTGAAGATCCCACGACGCGCATGGCCGAGAGCGAATAATGTTGACGCCGCCGGATCCCGAAGGTAATTTAGGGTCACCTAAATAAAGAATTCAGGAGGTTGAACATGTGGAGCGAAGCGGAGGAAAACTACCTGAAGGAGACCTACGCCCTGCAATTGGATCACGATCAGGTGACCACTTCCATGCTCGCCCAACGCGTCGGCCATTCGGCCCCGACCGTGACGGGAATGCTCAAGAGACTTTCCGGCCGGAAGTGGGTCACCTACGAGCCGTATCGGGGGGTCACGTTGACCAAGACGGGAAAGGCCGCCGCCTTGGACGTCATTCGGCGCCACAGGCTCCTGGAAACCCTGCTGACCCGAGTCCTCGGCGTGCCCTGGGACCGGGTCCACGAAGAGGCCGAGAAACTGGAGCACGCGCTCTCGGGCTACCTGGAAGGCCGCATAGACGAATACCTGGGACACCCCGAGCGCGATCCTCACGGCTCCCCCATCCCGGCCGCCGACGGGTCGATGGAGGAGCCGGAGAGAGTGCGACTGTGCGATCTTCCCGCGGGATCCTCCGGCCTGGTCGTCGAGGTGGGCGACCGGGAACCCGGGATGCTTGCGCGCTTCGACGGTATGCATCTAGCATTGGGGACGGAGTTCCGGGTCCTCGAGGTGGAGCCCATCGATGGGCTCATCACTATACGCGTGGCGGGGCATAGGCGCGTTCTTGGAAAGAGCGTCGCGAGCCAGATTATCGTACAAAAGCTCGAAGGAGGAGAATGAGATGCCTAAGACAAGCGCCGTCGTCGAGAATCCGACGGACCCGCACCCCAAGCTGCAGACGGCGGCCAGGGAATCGATCAGCGGCAGGCGGAGAGGGCTCTTCGCGGTCCTGCCCTTCCTCGGTCCCGCTTTCATCGCCTCCATCGCCTACATAGACCCCGGCAACTTCGCCACGAACATCCAGGGGGGCGCCCAGTTCGGCTATGCCCTCCTGTGGGTGATCCTCCTGGCCAACCTGATGGCCATGCTCCTGCAGAGCCTCTCGGCGAAGCTGGGAATCGCCACCGGGAAGAACCTCGCCGAGATGTGCCGGATACGCTTCCCCCGATGGGTCTGCTACATCCTGTGGATCACGCAGGAATTCACCGCCATGGCGACCGACCTCGCGGAGTTCCTCGGGGCGGCGATAGGACTCAATCTGCTGTTTCACATTCCCCTGTTTTTCGCGGCAGGCATCACGGGAATACTCGTCTTCGCGATTCTCGCGGTGACGCAGAGGGGATTCCGCGGATTGGAGCTCTTCATCGGCGGAGCGGCGGGAGTGATCGCGCTGTGCTACGTGGTCGAGACCCTCCTGGCCAAGCCCGATTGGGGGCAGATCCTCGTGCACACCTTCGTTCCGAGCCTGCCGGGAACCGACGCGATAGTCCTGTCCGTGGGCATCATAGGCGCCACCGTCATGCCGCACGTGATCTACCTCCACTCCAGTCTTACGCAGAATCGCGTCGTACCGCACGACGACCAGGACAAGCACAGGATATTCTATTTCGAGAAGATCGATGTCGTCGTGGCTATGGGCGTCGCGGGCTTGGTGAACATGGCCATGCTCTTCATGGCCGCCAAGGTATTCAACCTCACGGGTCATGCCGACATAGCCGAAATCCAGACCGCCTACCAGACACTCACGCCCTTGCTCGGAGGAGGGGCCGCCGCGGTCTTCCTGATCTCGCTGATCGCCTCGGGAATCTCTAGCTCGCACGTGGGAACCATGGCGGGTCAGGTGGTCATGCAGGGCTTCGTAGGCTTTCGCGTCCCGGTATGGATCCGCCGAATCGCGACGATGGTCCCCGCGCTGGTCGCGATCGGTCTCGGGCTCGATCCGACTAAGACCCTGATCCTGAGCCAGGTGGTCCTCAGCTTCACGCTGCCGATCCCCGTCGTCACCTTGATCATGTTCACGAGGAACCGGGCCCTCATGGGCTCGCTCGTGAATCGACGCCTCACGACGGTCCTTGCGATCGTCTGCGCCGTGGTCATACTCTCGCTGAACTTCGTGCTCTTGTACCAGACCTTCGGCGGACAGTTCAATATCGGAGGGCAAAATGCAGGGTGAAAAGGTTTTCCGCTCGATCCTCGTCCCCCTGGACGGTTCGCGACTCGCGGAGTCGGCCCTCACGACCGCCGTATGGCTCGCCAGGAGGATGGACGCGCAGCTGACCCTGGTCCACATCGTCGAGAAGAACGCGCCGCGGGAGGTCCACAGCGAAAGGCACCTCGTGACGTCCCAGGAGGCTTCCGCCTACCTTGAGGGGGTCTCCCGCCTCCCCGCGCTCTCCGGCCTCCGCGTGAATACGCACGTGCACGAGGCGGAGGTGAGCGACGTGGCGCGAAGCCTCGCCGAGCATTCCGCCGAGCTGGCCCCCGATCTCATCGTGATATGCACGCACGGCAACGGCGGCCTTCGGAGGTTCCTGTTCGGAGTCATCGCCCAGCAGGTCGTCTCGCTCGCGACGGTTCCCGTGCTGATAGTCCATCCATCGAAGGAGGCGCAGGTCGTCGGGGCGACGGGGGAGTTCAAGACCATCCTGGCGCCCATCGACGGCGATCCGAGCCATGAGAAGGGCCTTCCGCTGGCATCCGAGATCGCGCAGGCCTTCGGCAGCAGGCTCCACCTCCTCATGGTGGTGCCCCAGCTGCGCGATCTGACCGGCCCGAAGGCGGCGACGTCGTTCATCCTGCCGGGGGCCATGCGGGCCGATCTGGAGATGGAGAGCGCCGACGCCCGGACCTACCTCGATGGGCGGGTCGCGGAACTGGGCCGGAAGGGACTTAGCGTAGACTCGGATATTTCCAGAGGAGACCCGGCCCACGCGATCATAGCGACTGCCAAACGCCTCTCGGCGGACCTGGTGGTCATGGGGACCCACGGCCGGACGGGAACGGACGCTTTTTGGGAGCGAAGCGTCGCCGCGCGCGTCGTCTCCAGCATCAAGGCGCCCTTGCTGATGGTGCCGCTGGGCAAGAGCGACGCTCACGCCACGTGACGAGAGGCTGTATCCGATGGACAACCGATTGATAAAGCAGAACTGGCAGGGTGAAGGCGACGCGGCCTACCTCTACCGCGCGCTCGCCTCCTCGGAAGCGGACGAGAAGCGAAGAGGCATCTACGAGCGCTTCGCCGAAGTCGAGCTCCGGCACCAGGCCATCTACGAGGGCATGCTGGAGGAGCGCGGGTCGGCCGCGGGGAAATGGCGACCCGGCCTCAAGACCCGCCTGCTCGGCGCCCTCGCCCGCCACGGGAGAGGCGGCCTGGTCCTCTCCCTGCGGATCGCCGACGAGACGCGCGAGGTTCGGACCTTCCTCGACGGCGGCTGGTCGGACCCCTCCGAGTCCGTCAGCGCGTCCATGAAGGGCATCGCCCTCGACGAGGCCGAGCACGAGAGGACGCTGAGCGGCCTGGCGGGAGGCGGCAAGGTCGACGGCCACCGCGAGCCCTGGCACCAGGGCTCCTCGGGCGGCTTCCTGCGCAACGTCATCTACGGCTTCAACGACGGCCTGACCGCCAACTTCGGCCTCGTGATGGGAGTCCTGGGCGGCCACGTCGCGCCCGGAGTCGTGCTCCTCACGGGCGTCTCCGGGCTCGCCGCGGACGCCTTATCGATGGGCGGCAGCGGCTTCCTCGCCGCGAAGAGCGAGCAGGAGGTCTGGCAGCACGAGATCCGCATGGAGATGCGGGAGATGGAGCTGATGCCCGAGGTCGAGACCGAGGAGCTGGCGCTGCTCTACGAGGCGAAGGGAATGCCGGCGGAGGCGGCGCGCAAGGCGGCGTTCCAGGTGATGTCCAACCCGAACATCGCCCTCAAGGAGAAGGCCAGGGAGGAGCTCGGCATCTCCGAGGAGGCGGCCACTCCGCTGCGGGAAGGCGTCACGACCGGAATATCGACGGCCGTGGGCGCCGTCATACCCGTGCTGCCCTTCCTCTTCGGAACGGGCCCGGCGGCGATGTGGGTGGCCTTCTCGATCAGCATGCTGTCGCACTTCGTGGTGGGCGCCGCTCGGAGCGTCTTCACCGGCCGCGGCATCATCCGCTCTGGCTTCGACATGTTCGTCGTCGGGCTGGGCGTCGCGGCGCTGGGCTACTTGGTGGGCCTCCTCATCGCGGGGAGGCTTTGACCCGCGCGGTATCGACGCCACATGCCTTGACGAATCGCCCGGACGCCGTAAAATGGGCCAGTGGCCAAGAAAATGCCTTCCCTCGACGGCGGCCAGATGACCGCGCTCAGGGGCCTTCGCCTGAGCCGCCTGTACGCGACCTTGAGCGCGGTCAATCAGGCCATCGTCCGCACCGCGGATCGCGATTCCCTGTTCAGGGATGTCTGCCGGGCCGCGGTCGACCTGGGGGAATTCCTCCTGGCCTGGGTCGGCTTCATCGACCCCGAGACCGAGCTCGTCGACGTGATGGCGTCCTGCGGCGAGACGGGCTATCTCGACGGCATCCGGATATCGGCCAGGCAGGACCCGGAGGGCCTCGGGCCGACGGGCATAGCCGTGCGCGAGGGGACCTACTACATTTGCAACGACTTCCTCGGCTCGGAAATCACCCGCCCCTGGCACGAGCGGGCCCGCGCCCACGGGATCCGCTCCTCCGCGAGCATCGTGCTCAGGCTCGGCGGCGAGACGGTCGGCGCGCTGACCCTCTATTCCGGGGAGAAGGACTTTTTCGACGCCGAGCACGTGTCCCTGCTCCGCGAAATGGGCGCCGATCTTTCCTTCGGCCTGGATCTCCTCCGCGACCGGGAGCTCCGCCAAAAGGCCGAGCGGGCATTGTGCGACGAGGCGATCGCGCACGAAAAGACGGCGCAGGCCCTGCGGGACAAGGAACAGGCCCTCATCGACCAGAGCCGCCAGGCCGCCATGGGGGCGATGATCGACAATATCGCCCACCAGTGGCGCCAGCCGCTCAATTCTCTGGGAATAACGATCCAGAAACTCCTCCTCTATCACGATCACGGCGACTTCGACCAGAGCCAGCTGAGGCAAAGCGTCGGGAATTCGATGGACCTCATCCGCCACATGTCCCAGACCATCGACGATTTTCGGGACTTCTTCAGGCCCAACAAGGAAAGGACCGAGTTCGACGCCCGAGAGTCGATAGCGAAGACCTTGTCGCTCCTCGCGGCGACCTTCGAGGCGCAGCATATCGAGGTGGCCCTCGAAGCGGGCGAGAGCGCGGAACTCCTCGGTTACCCCAACGAATTCGCCCAGGCCCTGATCAACATCATCATCAACGCCAAGGACGAGCTTCTCGCCCGCAAGGTCATCGAGCCCCGGATCGAGATCTCGCTCCGGAATGAAGGGGCGAAGGCCGTCATACTGGTCGCCGACAACGCGGGCGGGATACCCGAGGAGATAATGGGCAGGATTTTCGATCCCTACTTCACGACCAAGGGCGCCCAGGGGGGTACCGGGCTCGGACTTTCCATGTCCAGGACTATCATCGAGAAGAACATGGGCGGCCGGCTCTCCGTCCGAAACGGACCGCGGGGCGCCGAGTTCAGAATCGAGATATGAGCGTAGAGCGCAAAAAGGGGGAAGGATGAAAGGGAACGAACGGCTTCTGGAGACACTGAATTCTCTGCTCGCGGACGAGCTCACCGCCGTCAGCCAGTACATCGTCCATTCCGAGATGTGCGGCAACTGGGGCTACGGCAAGCTGCACGACCATTTCGAGAAACGCGCCGTAGACGAGATGAAGCACGCCGAGGCTCTCATAGGCCGGATCCTGTTCCTGGAGGGTACCCCGATCGTATCGAACCTCAGGGCGATGCATATCGGCAAGGACGTGTCGTTGCAGCTCGACAACGACCACGGCTCGGAGGTCGACGCCATCAAGGCCTACAACGAAGCGATCAAGCTCTCGGGAGACGTGGGCGATTTCGCGACCAGGGAAACGCTCGAGGCTATCCTCCACGACGAGGATGCCCATATCGACAAGATCGAGGAGATGCAGGATCAGATCCGGCAGATGACCATGCCGATTTTCCTCAGCATCCAGGTAGCCTGATTCTGGAGCGAGCCATGGGAGGACCCGTCGCCGTCTCGAAGGAAACCTGCACGGACTGCGGCCTCTGCGCCGAAGTCTGTCCCAACAAGATATTGGCCAAATCGCCGGCGGGGTTCGTCGAGATCCGGGAAGACAGGGCCCCCCTCTGCTTCGCCTGCGGACAGTGCATGTGCGTCTGCCCCAGCGCGTCGGTTCAGGTCGATGGCCTATCGTACGATAAGGACTTCTTCGCGGCGCCGGAGCCGCGGGACCGAAGCGACAGCTTCTTCGATCTCGTTCGCGGCCGGCGGGCGATCCGCAATTTCAGGGATACGCCCGTGCCGCGGGAAGTCCTGGACAGGGTCGTCGAGGCGATTTCCTTCGCCCCGCCGGGCTTCCCGCCAAGCAAGATAGACCTCGTCGTGGTACGGGACCGAGACAAGATACGCGAGGCCCTCCCCGCGATGATCGATTTCTACGGATCCCTTCTGGGCGCGATGAAGAATCCCTTCGCGCGGATGGCGATCCGGAAAAGCGTGGGCAGGCGGACATTCAGGACCATGGCGGGACATCTTGTACCGCTCATGCGGTCGCGGATGTCCTCCCTCCGGGACGGGACGGAGGATACGCTGACCCGCGGCGCGCCTGCCTTGATCCTCCTCCTGGCCGAGCGGAAGGGCGAAGATGTGACGGCGGACGCCTATATCGCCGCCGCATTCGGGATGCTCGCCGCCCATTCCCTGGGCCTGGGCGGGAGCGTCATGGACATCCTGCCGCCGGCGATCGATCGCAGGGCCGATCTCCGGCGCTTATTCAAGGTACCGGAGGATCGCGAGGTCGTCGCGTCCATGATCCTCGGCTATCCGAAGTATCGCTATCTGAGGAGCGTGCGCAGGGCCTTGAAGAGCGTGACCTGGGTGTAACGGTCGAGGATCGCTCAACTTTGCCCCTGATTCAGGGCCGCCTCCAATACGTCCAACTGCTTCGACATCCAGGATTGGTAATGCTCTCCGGGGGGCATGGTCTCGGATACGGGCACCACGGGGATGTTGAGGATGTGGGCATCGTCCTGGAGCTTCGTCGTGATGGTGGTCACCGTCTGGACGTTGTAGACGAGGATTTTCGCCTGGTGGCTCGTGAGCTCCTTTTCCGCCTCGATCGCGTCCGCGGGGGTGGGGTCGTTGCCCTCGGCAATGGCCTTATCGAAGTCCCAGGGCGTCAGGACCTTGAGGCCCATCAGCTCAGACTGGTAGAGGAAGATCGTCTCGGTAAGGGCGATCGGCGTGTTTTCGAACTTCGCCTTGAGATCGGCGAGGCGCGCGTCGAGCTTCTGGATGGCAGCCTTCAGGACCGCGAAGTTCGCGTCGAATTCCGCGCTGTCCGCCGGATCCTTCTGCTTGAGAACATCCAGAATCTTTTGGGAAAACACGATTACGTTGTCGGGGTTGTACCAGACGTGCTCGTTTTCTTTGAGATGAGTGGGTGCTATGTCGAATGTCTTGATTACGATGCGCTTGCTGTTCCGGGTGGTGGCCATGAGCTTGTCCATCCAGTCGTCGTAGCCGCCACCGTTCTCGATTATGATGTCGGCATCGGCGATCTGGCGCGCGTCGTCGACGTTCGATTCATACTCGTGGGGATCGACATTGGGATCGGAGATGACGCTCAGCACGTGGGCGTGGATGCTGGCGATCTGCTGGACGAGGTCGCCGTAGGTATTCTCGGCCGCCACCACGTTGACTGTTTTACCGCCTGATCCCGCAGCGAGAAGAAAGGCTGAGAAAGCGAAAGCCAAGGACGATGCAATAAAGAGTCTGAGACGAAGGGATTTCGTACCAATCATTGCGCTACCTCCCGATCAGAAATAGATGGTTCCGTTCAGAATGAACTTGTCGTATGCCGTCTTGGAAGCGTCGAGATCGTAGTTGTAGGCGTAACCTAGGGCGAGAATGTGGGA
>Ga0181520_10009904_pt1 | contig 12989 bp, 2 predicted proteins | sample PEATcosm2014_Bin_29_FD_132451 | JGI IMG/M metagenome (GOLD analysis project Ga0181520, IMG submission 132451) | Peatland microbial communities from MTU Mesocosm Facility, Houghton, MI, USA - PEATcosm2014_Bin02_30_metaG | ecosystem: Environmental > Terrestrial > Soil > Wetlands > Peat | place...
GTGCAGGTCGGCGCCGCGCATAATGGTCCCCGGTTCGCTACGCCGGGGGCCGGTCAAATTGTCAAAGAGCAATCAACGCTGAATCTTCTTCAGCGCGCTTTATACCTAATAGTACGCGGCGAACCTCGCCGTCATTCGTCCGATTTTGACCGATCTTCCAATTGGCGTAGGCCGCGAACAAGCGCAGCGCAGTTCCGGCAGGGTTGTCTCCGCCTTCGGGAAGTGCCCGGGCCTTCATGAGCTAATCGCTGTAGCGCGGGCTACATCTATACAATACGCCGGACCCGGTGCATTCATTTGTCAAGTGGCGTGCATTTTTGGCGAAATGATCGTTGAGCAATTCCGTGTGGAGAGTCATTCCAAGAGTGGCAGCAACGATCCTTGGCTTGCTACGCAGACGCGGGTGGCCGAGAAGCGATACAAGGAACTCGGCGGGCAAATCACGGTGATCGTCAAGGAAGGCGAGGGACACTATCCCCTGGCGGCCAAGGACCTGAAGCCGGTCGCGGATTTCATCAGGAAGAGTGCCCACTGATTTTGCCGCGCGATGGATCGTCACCAATCCAAGGCAAGAGCCATAGGAAGCAATCACGGTTCCGTGGGGGGCGCCGGGCAACCTGTGTCCCTACCGCGGGACGGTTTACGCGCAAATCCAGCGATAATGACAGGAAAATGAGGGGACAGGAATATACATCTTCCTGTCAAATACTCTTCCGCAATTTCTTCCGCCGCCAGCCATAGCCCAGCAGCCCGATTGCTCCGACGCCCAGTAGCGTCAGAGTCCCCGGTTCCGGCACGACGGTGAGCACGACGTCGTTGCCTTGGACGGCGATAGTCGCCGGCAGGCCGTCGATCGTGCCGCTGGTACTGGTGCCCAGGCTGCCAGAGATCGATTGGGCGTCGATCAGGTTGTACGTGCCCGGTGCGAAGCCGGCCATCAGCGTGAAGTTGAAATCGGCAAACTGCTGGCCGCCGAGCACCAAAGGGCCCGAGGGCATGTAGACTTCATCGCTATCGGCTGGCGTATCGAGGGCGTAGTCCATCTGTGCGCCAGACAGCAACGCGAGGCTGCCGCTGACGTTCAGCGCGACCGGAGCGGCGCCCGGCGACAACGACCCGCCCGAGGCCACGGTCACGTTGCTGAGACTGCCCGAGCCGCCGAGCATGCCGCCGCTGTTGACCGTTACCGGGCTGGCCAACGAGCCGTTGACGACTAGTTCGCCCTGGTTGACGGTCGTCGGGCCGGTGTAGGTGTTGCTGCCGGCAAGTATCAGCGAATTGCCGCCCGCCTTTGTCAGCGCCATGCTACCGGCGATATTCGCGCCGTAGGAGAGGCTACCGCCGGTGGTGTCGATGCCCAACGTGGAACCGCCGGCGAACCCGCCGCTGTTGCTGGCCAATAGTGAAGCGATGTTTGCCGGCGTCCAGCCGCTGCCGCCCGCGCCGACGGCGAGCATGCCGCCGTTGGCGACGGTGAGTTTCCCTGCCGTGGAGTAGCCCGGCAGCGACGCGATAGCGGCGGCCTCAAGCGTGCCGGCGCTGATTTGTGTGCCGCCGGCGTAGGTGTTGCTGCCGGTGAGCACGAGCGAATTGCCGCCCAGTTTTGTCAGTCCCATGCTGCCGGCGATATTCGAGCCATAGGTGAGGCTTCCGCCGGTGGTGTCGATGCCCAACGTGGAACCGCTGGCGAAGCGGCTGCCGTTGCCGGTCAGCAGCGAGGCGATGTTCGCCGAGGTCCAGCCGCTGCCGCCTGCCCCGACGGCCAACATGCCGCCGCTGGCTACGGTGAGTTTGCCTGCCGTCGCGAAGCCGGGCAGCGAGCCGGTCCCGGCAGCCTCAAGCGTGCCGGCGTTGATCGTGGTACCACCCGTGAAGCTGTTGCTGCCGGAAAGCAGCAGCGTGCCGCTGCCAACTTTCGTCAGGCTCCCCGTGCCTTGGAGTGCGCCCGAGTAGGTCGCGCCGGCGTTATTATTGCCCACGCTGAGGGCGACGGCGCTCGACACGTTGTTGGCCAAACTGAGCGTTCGTGAACCGGTCAGCCCGCCGAAAGTGGCCGAGGTCAGCGACCCGAAGCTCAGCGTTCCGCTGCCGCCGGTGCCCAGCGTGCTATTCTGCAAAGCCAGCGGGTTGGCTAACGTGAGCGAGCCGCTGGAGATCGTCGTGACACCGCTGAAAGTATTGCCGCCCGCAAGCGTCAGGTTGCCCGTGCCGGCCTGTGTCAAGCTGCCGCTGCCGCTGACGACGGGAGCGAAAGTTAACGCGTTGCTACGGCTGAACGCGAGGCTGCCGTTATCCAGCACGCCGCTGGTACCGGCGATCGAACCACTACCGCCCAACTGCAGCGTACCGCTGGAGATCGTCGTGGCGCCGCTAAAGGTATTGGCACCTGTCAAGACCCAAGTTCCCGGACCGAGCTCCGCCAAGCCGCCCGAGCCGCTGATGACGCCGGCAAAGGTCGCGGTATCGGAGCGACTTAGAGCCAACGTTCCATTGTCGAGGACCGCGCCCGTCATGCTGCCGGCCCCGCCCCCGTTGCCCACTTGGAGCGTGCCTTCGGAGATCGTCGTGCCACCGCTGTAGGTGTTGCTACCCAACAGGGTCAGACTGCCCGTGCCGGCCTGCGTCAGGCCGCCGCTGCCGCTGACGGCTACCGCCAACGTCTGCGGATCACTGTGGCTGAAAGCGAGCCTGCCGTTGTCGAGCACGGAACTTGTGCCGCCGATCGAGGCCCCACTGCCGCCGTTGCCGACCTGGAGTGTGCCGCCGGTGATCGTGGTCGAGCCGACATAGGTGTTCGACCCGGTAAGCGTAAGGTCGCCGCTGCCGAGCTTGATCAAAGCGGCGCCGCTGCCGTTGTCGCCGATCACGCCGGAGTACGTCGTATTGGAATTGTTGGCGCCGGCCGACAAGGCGACAGGCGTGCTGGCGGTATTGGTGAGGACGAGGTTGCCACCGCCGCTCAGGCCGCCGACGGCGGCCGAGTTCAGGCCACCGAAGCTAAGCGTGCCCGTGCCGCTGGTGATCAACGTGCTGTCCTGGATCGCCAGGCTATTGCCCAGGGAAAGCGTTCCGTTGCTGACATAGGTACTACCCGTGAAGCTATTGGTGCCTGCGAGGGTCACGATGCCCGCGCCGATCTGCGTCAAGCTGCCGCTGCCGCTGATGGCGTTGCCAACGATCAAACCGTTGTCGCTGCGGTCGAAGGTCAAGGCCGCATTGTCCGTGACTGGGCCGCTGCCAAGGGCACCGTTGACGCCACCGTTGTCAATCTGCAACGTGCCGCCGCTGATGATGGTCGGGCCCGTAGACGAATTCGCGCTGGTGAGCACGAGTATGCCGGAACCGGTTTGCGTCAAACTGCCGCTGCCGCTAACGATTGGGTTGAAAACGACCGCATCGGCGTGATTGAACACCAGGCTGGCGTTATTGATCACTGCCGACGTGCCGCCGATCGAGGCCCCGCTGCCGCCGTTGCCCACTTGGAGCGTCCCGCCGGTGATCGTCGTCGTCCCCGTGTAACCGTTGCTCGCGGCCAGAGTCAACACGCCGCTGCCGATCTTATTCAGACCGCCTCTGTTGCTGCCGGCCAGGCCGGAGGCAAACGTGATGTTGACGCCGTTGGTGTCGATCGCAATCAGACCCGTGCTGCCGGCGATATTGGCCGAGTAGTCCTGGTTGTTGTTGCTGCTATACTGCAGAGTTCCACCGGCGAACGTGATGTTGCCGCCGCCGGCCAGGGCGCCAAGATTTGCCAGACTGAGTGTGCCACCGCCGATCGTCGTCGTTCCCGTGTAGCCGTTGCTGCCGGCCAAGATCAACGTGCCGCTATCGACCTTTGTGAGGCTGCCGGCGCCGTAGAGCGAATTGGAAAGCGTCACGGCAAAGCCGGCCGTATCGAAGGTCGCTCCTGCACCGGCGCCGAGTGTCATGGACGCGAAGGTGGAGAACCCACCACCTGCCTGGAGCGTTCCGCCGTTGAAGTTGAATGCCTCTATGCCTCTGTACAGTCCCTGGATTATGAGCAGCCCGCCGTCAAGGTTGTAGGTGCCGCTGCTGCCCGAGTAGTAACCGAGCCAGAGCGTGCCGTTGACGCTGTTGGTCCCGGCCGTCTGGGTGAAGCTCCCCGTGCCCGAGGAGCCAATGTACTGATTGGATGCCGATAATTGGCCGCCGTTGAGATTGTAGACGCCGCTGCTGCCGGAGTTGTAGCCAAGGTAGAGGTTGCCATTCATGCTGTTCGGGCCACCCGTCTGGGTGAAGCTCCCCGTTCCGGAGTAGCCAACGTACTCGTACGATGCCGACAACTGGGTGTTGCCACTGAGGCTGTAAGCCCCGCTCCCGCCGGAGTTATAGCCGAGATAGAGATTGTTGGCGATGCTGTTGGTCCCGCCCGACTGCGTCAAGGTTCCTGGGCCGAGGCAGCCTACATACTCGAAGGGTGCCAGCAACTGTCCGCCATTAAGGTTGTAGGTCCCGCTGCTTCCGGAGTAGTAACCCAGATAGAGGTCATTGGTGACGCTGTTGGTTCCGCCCGACTGGTTGAAGTTCCCGGTACCCGAGCTACCAACGTACTGGTAGCGCGCCGATAACTGGCCGCCGCCGAGGCTGTACGCCCCGCTGCCGCCAAGGTACATGCCGAGATAGAGGGCTCCGCCGCCCATGCTGTTGGTTCCGCCCGACTGCGTCAAGATCCCCGTGCCTGAAGCGCCGACGTACTCACAGTATGCGGACAACAGGCCGTTGCCGCTGAGATTGTAACTGCCGCTGCCGCCACAGACCGAGCTGAGAGAGAGATAGCCGCTGACGCTATTGGTTCCGCCTGACTGCGTGAAGCTCCCCGTGCCCGAATAGCCTATCTGCTCGTAGCATGCCGACAATTGGCCGCTGCCGCTGAGGCCATACGCGCCGCTGCCGCCGGTGCTACACCCGAGATAAAGAGAGTTGCTGACGCTGTTGGTCCCGCCCGATTGTGTAAAGCTCCCCGTGCCCGAGGAGCCGACGTAGTCGTAGGGGGCCGACAACTGGCCGCCGCTGAGGCTGTAGGCGCCGTTGCTGCCGGAGTTCGCGCCCAGATAGAGATAGTTGGTAATGTTGTTGGTCCCACCCGACTGTGCGAAACTTCCCGTGCCTGAAACGCCGATGTACTGGTAGTATGCCGACAACCGGCCGCCGCCGAGGTTGTACGTGCCGCTGTCGCCGGCGCCATAACCGAGATAGAGATAATTGCTGATGATGTTGGTCCCGCCCAACTGCGTGAAGGTCCCCACGCCACCGTAGCCCACGTACTGGTACGCTGTAAAAAGCGATCCGCCGTTGATGCCGGACACGAAATCGTTACTTGTCAAGGTCCCGCTCCCCAACTGGACTACGCCGGTCCCGGTGAGCGCAAGCCCCGCGTTGAGATTAATCGTCCCTCCGGAGGGCGCGGTGATCGTTCCCTGGCAAACGACCGGATCGCTAATCGATACGGAACCGGTAAACCCTTGTCCCGCCGGCACCATAAGCGTTGTGCCGAGGGTGTGGGTTAAGCCCAAGTTGCCGTAGCTGGCGAAGTTGGTTGCCGGGTTGAATCCCGCGGGCACGATCAGGAGCGAGTTGGCGCCCATGCTCAGCGAGATCGCGCCCAAGTTCTGCCAGGTGCCGCTGGTGAGATCCAAGATGTTGCTGGCGGAAAGTGTGGCCGGCGTGCTGCCGCCGCTGAAAGTCCCCTGGTTCACCAGGTTGCCGTTGACCTGCAAGAGCCCGCCGGCCAGTAGATAGCTGCCGCCGCTGCCGATCGACAACAGCGAAGTTGTGTTCGTACCGCCGGTCTGCTGGAATGCCGCCGTGGCACCCGTGGTCGAGCCAAGGTATTCGCTCGCGGCCGTCAATTGGCCGCTGCCGCTAAGCGCGTAGGTCCCGTTGCCGCCGGAGCCCACGTAGAGATTGCTGCTGATGCTGTTTGTCCCGCCCGTCTGCGTGAAGCTTCCCGTGCCTGAGTTGCCGACAAACTCGGAGGGTGCCGACAACTGGCCACTGCCGCTGAGGCTGTAGCTGGCCTTTCCGATGTTCGTGCCCAGCTCGAGACCGTAGCCGATGCTGTTGGTCCCGCCCGTCTGCGTGAACGACCCCACGCCCGAGTAGCCAATGTATTCATAGGACGCGGCCAACTGGCCCCCGCTGAGACCGTACGTGCCGTTGCTGCCCAGATAAAGGTAGCCTCCGACGCTGTTGGTCCCGCCGGTCTGTGTGAAGGACCCCGTGCAGCCCCAAGCGCCGACGTACTCGCCGTAGTACGCCGACAACAGGCCGCCGCTGAGGCTGTAGGCGCCGCTGCTGCCGGCGTTGCTACCCAGGTAGAGATAATAGGTAATGCTGTTGCTCCCGCCCGACTGCGTGAAACTCCCCGTGCCCGAAGAGCCCACGCACTCGGCAGACGCCGACAAGCGACCGCTGCCGCTCAAGCCGTATGCGCCAATGCTGCCGGGGTTCGCGCCCAGATATAGACCGTTGCTGATGCTGTTGGTCCCACTTGACTGCGTGATGCTCCCTGTGCCGGAACAGCCCGCGTACTCGTAGGATGCCGACAACTGAGCGGCGCCGCCGAGGCTGTACGTGCCGCAGTCGCCGCCACCATGGCCAAGATAGAGGGAATTGCCGATGGTGTTGGTCCCGCCCGACTGCGTGAAGGTCCCCGTGCCGCCGCTGCCCACGTACTGGTACGGCGCGGAAAGCGATCCGCCGCTGATCCCCGACACGAGATCGTTGTTGGTCAGGGTCCCGCTTCCCAACTGGACCAAGCCGGTCCCGGAGAGCACAAGCCCGCCGTTGAGATTGATCGTCCCGCCGGACGTGGCGGCAATCGTTCCTTGACAATTCACCGGATCGCCGATCGACGCCGAGCCGGTGAAGCCCTGCCCGGCCGGCACCGTAAGCGTGCTGCCGGAGGTGTGAGTTAGACCCAAGGTGCTGTAGGCCGCCAGCCCCGTCGCGGTGTTGAATCCTGCGGGCACGATCAACAACGAGTTAGCGCCCATGCTCAGCGAGATCGCGCCTAGGTTCTGCCAGGTCCCGCTGGACATGTCCAGGATGTTGTCGGCGATAAGCGTGGCTGGGGTGCCGCTGCCGCTGAAGGTCCCTTGGTTCAGCAGGCTCCCGTTGACCTGCAAGAGGCCTCCGCCGAAAAGATAGCTGCTGCCGTTGCCGATCGATAACAGCGACGTTGTGTTCCTGCCACCCGTCTGCTGGAACGCCGCCGTCGCGCCGGCGGCGTAGCCGACGTATTCGCCGGCGGCCGACAACTGGCCGTTGCCGCTGAGGCCGTACGTGCCGCTCCCGCCGGCACTGTAGCCGAGATAGAGATAGTTGCTGATGCTGTGGGTCCCGCCCGACTGCGTGAAGGTCCCCGTGCCCGAAGACCCCACATACTCGGTGGGCACGGACAGGCAGCCGCTGCCGCTGAGGCAGTACGTGCCGCTGCTGCCGGCGCTATAACCGAGATACAAATAGTTGCTGATGCTGTGGGTCCCGCCCGACTGCGTGAAAGTTCCCGTGCCTGAGGAGCCCACGTACTCGTAGGATGCCGACAAGCTGCCGCCGCTGAGGCTGTATGTTCCGCTACTGCCTGCGTTCGTGCCAAGATAGAGATAGCTACCGATGCTGTTGGTCCCGTCCGACTGCATGAAGATCCCCGTGCCCGAAAAGCCCACGTTCTCGGAGTATCCCGGCAACTGGCCGCCGCTAAGATTGTACGTGCCGCTGCCGCCGGCGTTCATGCCAAGAAAGACGAAACCAGTGTTGTCGCCGTTGATCCCGCCCGACTGTGTAAAGCTCCCCGTGCCCGAAGAGCCGATACATAGGATGGTTCCCCACAACTGGCCGCCGCTGAGAGTGTAGGCGCCACTGCTCCCTGAATTCGCGCCCAGATAAAGATAGCCGTTGAGACGGATACCGTTAGTCCCGCCAGACTGCGTGAGACTTCCCGTGCCGGAAAAGCCCACGTACTCGTTGGATGCCGACAACTGAGCGACGCCGCTGAGGTTGTACGTGCCGCTGTCGCCGGCGCTATAACCGAGATAGAGATTACTACCGATCGTGCTGGTCCCGCCCGACTGCGTGAAGGTCCCCGTGCCGCCGCTGCCCACGCACTGATACGGCGCGGAAAGCGATCCGCCGCTGATCCCGGACACGAGATCGTTGCTGGTCAGGGTCCCGCTTCCCAACTGGACCAGGCCGGTCCCGGAGAGCGTGAGTCCTCCACTGAGGTTGATCGTTCCGCCGGAGGAGGCCGCGATGATGCCCTGACAGTTCACCGGATCGACGATCGAACCCGAACCGGCAAACCCCTGCCCGGGCGGGACCACGAGCGTCGTGCCGGAGGTGTGAGTTAAGCCCAAGTTGCTGAAGGCGGCGAATCCGGTCGACGTGCTGAAGCCGGGGGGCACGATCAGAAGCGAGTTCGCGCTGACGCTCACGGAAATGGCCCCCAGGTTGGTGCCTTGGGACAGATCCAGGATGCCGCTGCCGCTGAGCATCGCCGGTGTGCCGCCGCCGCTGAAGGCCCCCTGGTTCAGTAGGCTGCCGTTGACCTGCAAGAGACCGCCGGCGAGGAGATAGCTGCCGCTGCTGCCGATCGACAACAGCGACGTTGTGTTCGTGCCGCCGGTCTGATGGAATGCCGCCGTCGCGCCGGCGACATAGCCGACGTATTCGTCAGCGGCCGACAACTGGCCGCTGCCACTGAGGCCGTACGTGCCGCTGCTGCCGGCGCTATATCCGAGATAGAGATAGTTGCCGGCGCTGTTGGTCCCGCCCGACTGCGTGAAGCTCCCCGTGCCCGAGGAGCCCACGTACTCGGAGGACGCCGACAACTGGGCGCTTTCGCTGAGGCCATACGTGCCGCCGGCACCGGCGCTATATCCGAGATAGAGATAGTTGCTGATGCTGTTGGTCCCCCCCGACTGCGTGAAACTCCCCGTGCCCGAGGAACCCGCATACTCGCAGGATGCTGACAACTGGCCGCCGCTGAGGCCGTACGTGCCGCTGCTGCCGGGATTTGCGCCCAGATAGAAATTGCTCAAAATGCTGTTCGTCCCGCCCGACTGCGTGAAGCTCCCTGTGCCCGACGAGCCAATGTACTGGCAGTAGGATGACAAGCGGCCGCTGCCCCCAAGGCTGTAAGCGCCGCTGGCGCCGGAGTTGTTGCCGAGATAGAGGGTGTTGCCCGCGTCGTTGGTCCCACCCAACTGTGTGAAACTGCCCGTGCCCGAGGAGCCAATGTACTGGTAATATGCCGACAACAGGCCGCCGCTGAGGCTGTATCCGCCGCTGCTGCCGGGATTTGCGCCCAGATAGAAATAATAGCTGCTGGTGTTGGTCCCACCCGTCTGCACAAAGGAGCCCGTCCCTGAAAGGCCGATGTTCTGGTAGTATGTCGACAACTGGCCGCCGCTGAGGTTGTAGGTACCGCTGTCACCGGCGCCATAACCGAGATAGAGATTGTCGCCGATCGTGGTGGTCCCACCCGATTGCGTAAACGTCCCCGTGCCGCTCTTGCCCACGTATTGGTACGCCGCGGAAAGCGATCCGCCACTGATTCCCGACACGAGATCGTTGTTGGTCAGGGTCCCGCTTCCCAACTGGACCACCCCAGTTCCGGACAGCGCAAGCCCTGCATTCAGATTGATCGTCCCGCCGGACGGGGCGGTGATCGTTCCCAGGCAAACGACCGGATCGCCGATCGACGTGGAACCGGCGAAGCCCTGCCCTGCCGGCACTGTCAGCGGGCTACCAACGGTGTAGGTCAAACCCAAAGTGCTGTAAGCAGCCAACCCCGTCGCCGTGTTGAACCCGGAAGGCACGATCAACAACGAGTTTGCGCCCATGCTGAGCGAGATCGCGCCCAGGTTCTGCCAGGTACCGCTCGTGAGGTCCAAGACACTGCTGGCGACCAACGTAGCCGGCGTGCCGCCGCCGCTGAAAGTCCCCTGGTTCGACAGGCTGCCGCTGACCTGCAAGAGACCGCCTGCGAGGAGATAGCTGCCGCCGCTGCCGATCGACAACAGCGAAGTGGTGTTCGTGCCGCCGGTTTGCTGGAATGCCGCGGTCGCGGTGGCCGTGCGACCTATGCCTTCGCTGCCGGCCGACAACAGGCCACCGCTGAGGCTATACGCCCCGCTGGCACCTGCGCTGTAAGCGAGATATAGATAGTTGCTTACGCTGTTGGTCCCGCCCGATTGTGCGAAGCTCCCCGTGCCCGAGGTGCCCACGTACTCGTAAGATGCCGACAAACGGCCGTTGCCGCTGAGGCCGTATGTGCCACTTGCGTCGATGCTATACCCGAGATAAAGATAGTCGCTTACACCGTTGGTCCCACCCGACTGTGTATAGCTCCCAGTGCCCGACGAGCCCGCGTACTCGTAGGATGCCGACAAGCGGCCGCCGCTGAGGCTGTAGGTCCCGCTGGCACCGGTGCTGTAACCGAGATAGAGATAGTTGTTTACGCTATTGGTCCCGCCGGACTGCGTGAAGCTCCCTGTGCCCGAGTAGCCAACATACTGGGAGTATGCCGACAACTGGCCGCTGCCGCCGAGACCATACGCGCCGCTGGAGCCGGTGTTCGCGCCCAGATAGAGATTGCTGCCGATGTTGTTAGTCCCGCCCGACTGCGTGAAACTGCCCGTACCCGACGAGCCAATGTACTGGGAATATGCCGAGAACTGACCGCCGCTGAGGCTGTACGTCCCGCTGCCGTCGGAGTTCGCGCCCAAGTACACCCAGCCGCTGACGCTGTTGGTCCCGCCCGACTGCGTGAAACTGCCCGTGCCCGACGAGCCAACGTACTGGGAGTATGCCGACAACTGACCGCCACTGAGGCTGAATGCACCACTGCTGCCGGAGTTTGCGCCCAGATAAAGATAGGTAACGCTGTTGGTCCCGCCCGACTGCGTGAAGCTCCCGATGCCGGCGAAGCCCGCGTACTCGGAGGATGCCGACAGTTGCCCGCCGCCGAGGTTGTACGTGCCGTTGTCGCCGGCGCCATAGCCGAGATAGAGATTGTTGCCGATCGCACTGCTCCCGGCCGACTGCGTAAAGGTTCCCGTACCGCCGCTGCCGACGTACTGATTCGCTGCAGAAAGCCATCCGCCGCTGATCCCCGAGGCGAGATCGTTGTTCGTGAGGTTCCCAATTCCCAACTGGATCTGGCCGGTCCCCGAGAGCACAAGCCCGCCGTAGAGATTGATTGTCCCCCCGGACAAGGCAGTAATCGTTCCCTGGCAAACGACCGGATCGCCGATCGATGCGAAGCCGGTGAAGCCTTGCCCGGCCGGTACCGTGAGCGTGGTGCCGAGGGTGTAGGTCAAGCCAAAGGTGTTGTAACCGGCGAAGGTGGCTGCCGGGTTGAATCCGGAGGGCACGATCAAGAGCGAGTTCGCACCCATGCTTAGCGAGATCTCGCCTAGGTTCTGCCAGGTGCCGTTGCTGAGGTCCAGGACGTTGTTGGCGATGAGCGTGGCCGGCGAGCCACCGCCGCTGAAGGTCCCCTGGTTCATCAGGCTGCCGTTGACCTGCAAGAGGCCGCCGGCGAGGAGATAACTGCCGCCGCTGCCGATCGACAACAGCGAGGTTGTGTTTGTGCCGCCCGACTGCGTGAAAGCCCCGATGCCGGTGGAGCCCACATACTCGTTTTGCGCCGCAAGGCTGCCGTTGCCGGTCAGCGACATGGCGCCGCCCGTGCCGATCGTAAGCGTGGTGCCGCCCGACAGGCTGCCGCTGAGCGCCAATAAGCCCGCGCTGACGGACGTCGGACCGGTGTAGGTGTTGGCGGCCGTGAGGGCGAGCGTGCCGGAGCCGGCCTTGGCCAGCCCCTGGGCGCCGCTGAGGACGGCGCTGATCGTAGCCGTCTGGTTGACAACCGTGATCGTGGGCATCCCGCTGGAAACCACACAGTTGAGGGTCCCGCCGCTGCCCGGGGCCAGGGTCCAATTGTGGGCGTTTCCCAAGTCGCCGAAGACTAGGTTGCCGATCAAGTAGCTGCCGTCCAGTGTCACCGTGGCGTCAGATGGAAGCGTTTGCTGGCTGAAGTCGGCCGTGCTGTCCAGGCCGTTGGCCGGCCCCGCCGGAGTCCAGTTCCCGCCCGTCGCCCAACTGCCGCCGCCGGCAAGGTCCCAGGTCGAAGCGACGGGAGGAGGCGAAAAGCTGAACGTAAAGTTGTCCATGGCAAAAAACGTGCCGCCGGCGGCCACTCCCGGGGCCTGAGTGCCGCCCGAGGAGGTAAACGTGAGGGTGTCGACATTCTGCCAATTGAATGTCTCCAGCGTCGGCCCGGTGGTGTTCACGATGAAGCTCGCCGTATCGACCTGGACTCCGCCAAGATAGCCCGTAACTTGTATGTCCAGACCATTGTTCCAGGCCCCCGTGAAATAGGCGGAATTGAACGTGAATGGGGAACCGCTGATGGTGGCTTGCTGGCCGGCAACGTTGTAAGCAACATTGGGCGGAGATACGATGCCGTTCAGGTACCCAGATGGGCTGGGCGCGAAAGTCAACGCATTCAAGTAGCAGAAGTTAGTCCAATTGAGCCCGCCGTAGCCGTTGGGAATTGCGGTCCCGTTTGAGGCGGGAAGATCGTCAAACGTCAGCGTCGCGGCGGGTGCGTTGGCGGCAACCCCCGCAACGACAAGAGCCGTGGCCAAAGTGGTCATCGCCTTGAAGAATCTCGCCGGTGCGGTGGCCGCTGGGCCCGCCGCCGGGCAACGGTTTTTCATAGAGAAGTTGTCAAACACAGATTCTCTCCTCTCGAATCTTGGGCTTCCATGTCCACGTCTACACGGTGCGCAGCGACTGCACAAGGCGGCCGCCACGGAAGACACTCAAGGGAGAACGTACAGCGAAAGATAGGCGCGCAGTGCGAGACTCGCTTGAGAGTCACCGTCAAATTGAGCCACCGACAGCAGTCCTGCTAAGACAATCTCCCGCCGGAGTTGCGCGGCCGCAAACCGATTAGCTCA
>Ga0181520_10009905_pt1 | contig 12989 bp, 13 predicted proteins | sample PEATcosm2014_Bin_29_FD_132451 | JGI IMG/M metagenome (GOLD analysis project Ga0181520, IMG submission 132451) | Peatland microbial communities from MTU Mesocosm Facility, Houghton, MI, USA - PEATcosm2014_Bin02_30_metaG | ecosystem: Environmental > Terrestrial > Soil > Wetlands > Peat | place...
CAGTTCATGGTCGAGCGCACCAATCCCAAGCTCGGCGAACTCATCTTCGACCCCGCCTGCGGCACTGGTGGCTTTCTGACTTGCACGCTGGAACATATCCGCAAGCACGAGGTCAAATCGCCCGACGACGAGCAGCGGCTGCAGGCGTCCATTCGGGGCGTGGAAAAGAAGCCGCTGCCGCATCTGCTCTGCACCACCAACATGTTGCTGCATGGCATCGAGGTGCCGGTGAACATCCGGCACGACAACACACTGGCCAAGCCTTACGCCAGCTACACGTCCAGCGACCGCGTGGATGTCATCATCACCAATCCGCCGTTCGGCGGCATGGAAGAGGATGGCACAGAGAAGAATTTTCCCGCCACCTATCGCACCAAAGAAACCGCCGACCTGTTCCTCGTGCTCATCGTCCACCTGCTACGCGACGGTGGCCACGGCGCGATTGTGCTGCCGGACGGCACTCTGTTTGGCGAAGGCATCAAAACCCGCATCAAGCAGGAGCTGCTGGAAAAGTGCAACCTGCACACCATCGTCCGCCTGCCCAACGGCGTGTTCGCGCCCTACACCGGCATCAAAACCAATCTGCTGTTCTTCACCAAAGGCGAGCCCACGAAGGAAATCTGGTATTACGAGCATCCGTATCCGCCGGGCGTGAAGAGCTACAACAAGACCAAGCCCATCCGCATCGAGGAATTTGAGGCCGAGCGCAAATGGTGGGGCAAGCCGGGCCAGGAAAAGAAGCGCAAGGAAAACGAATTCGCCTGGCGCGTGTCCATCGCCGACATCGCCGCGCGCGGCTACAACCTCGACGTGAAAAATCCGCACACCGTGGACGCCGCCCACCGCGACCCCGCCGAACTGCTGGCCGAATATCAGACCGCCCAGGCCGCCGTCGCCGAGGTCCGCGAAAAACTCCGTCGCGAGCTTGAAACCGCATTGACCCGCTGACTATGCCCGACGAAACCAAATCACGATTCCTCTACATTTTTCTCGACGAGGCCGGAAATCTGGATTTCTCCCGCAACGGCACCAAGTATTTCGTGCTGGGCGGCATCACCAAGGAACGCCCGTTTCATGCCTACAAAGAGTTGACGGAATTCAAATACGATCAGGTGGAGCGCGGCACGGCTTTGGAATATTTTCATGCCTCGGAGAACGCGCAGGCGGTGCGCAACGGCGTGTTCGACATCATCGAAAAGAATCTGGCCGGGGTGGCGGTGGACGCCATCATCGTGGAAAAACAGAAAGTGGATGCGACGCTCCGCGCGGAGGAACAACTTTTTCCCAAGGTGCTCGGCACGTTGTTGCGGGAAATTCTCAAAAATTATCCGCTGGCTGAATTTGCCGAGGTCATCGTGTTCACTGACAGCCTCCCGGTTCAGCGCAAGCGGGCGGCGGTGGAAAAAGGGGTGAAGATGACGCTCGCGGCCATGCTTCCGGTCGCCGTGCGTTATCGCGTGCTGCATCATGCGTCGAAGTCCAACATGGATTTGCAGATTGCCGATTATTGCACCTGGGCAATTTACCGGAAATGGAACGGAAACGATGACCGCTCATTCCGGCGGGTGCGGGCGGCGGTGCGACGGGAGTGGGATGTGTTCCAGGCTGGAACGGGATTTCCCGACTGAAAAATGAAGACCGGAAAAAATGACCGCCCCGGCTACTCTTGCGAGAGAACCCAATGGGTTCTTGTCACCGGGGCGGAACCTTTAAATTGTCCAGCCCCACCCAACCTACATGAATCTCTGACGCATAACATCAGGCTTCGGTTGAAGCAGAGCCAGGAAGACTATCGGTTGTAATACAAATGGCGACAAGCAAAAAATGAAGGAAAATCGTGAACAATCTCGGAGCCGGGCCGCCCGTCACGACGCCCGGTTCGCGTGTTTTCTCCCTCTCCGCGTTGCGGAGCAATGGGGAGAGGGCCGGGATGAGGTGTTCCCACTTTTCCGCTTTTCCTGACATATGCCGTTCATCAAAGGCCAATCCTACCCCGGCGCAGCCATCGTCGAAGAACTCGGTGCCGAGCGAGGCATACCGTTCTATGCGCTCCATCGCAACGGTCACGTTTTGGCGTTTGCATTGAACCGCTGGCAAAATCCCGGCGCACCGTCAGAAATCATCGTCGGTATCGGGGACAGCCGCGAAGAATACGCCGAAAGTTTCATTGCCGACCGCCCCGTTGTTCCGGTTTTCATCAAGGAGCAACCAGACGACGCACTTTGGACGTGCATGGGCCGGTTCAAATTCAGCCGGTTCTCTGACAAGCCGGCGGACAAAAATGCGAGACTCAATCCTCCGACCATTCCGGCCATTTACAAAATTCTGTTTCTTGAAGAAGTGCGCTGACAAATATGTCCTCCCAACTCCCAACTCCAATCTCCTATCTCCTATCAGACCACTTCGACACGCTGGTGGAAACGCCAGAGGCAGTTGTGAAACTCCGTCATCTCGTTGTTGAACTGGCGGCGCGTGGTGTGTTTGGCGGTGCCGACGCCAAAAGTGTTCTTCTCGGAACTGAAGCGCAGTTTGTAATGGGGCAAGCACCGCCGGGAACAGAGTGCAATACAAGTGGCGACGGAACAATTTTTGTCAAAGCTGGTGAGTTTGGTGTTCTCTATCCTGAAATTTGTTGCTGGACGACCAAGCCGCTCAAGTTTGCCAAAAAAGGCGATGTGCTCATCTGCGTCGTTGGCGCAACTGTGGGCAAATTAAATTTGGCCATTGATTCAGCCATTGGCCGCAGCGTTGCCGCCATTCGTCCATCCGAGCGATTGGACACTCGCTATCTTTACTACACGCTGATGCCGTTCACGCTCCGGTTGCGCGGAGCTTCAAGAGGTTCAGCGCAGGGCGTGATTGGCAAGGAAGAGCTTAATGCGGTTAAAATTTTGCTGCCGACACTTGCCGAACAACGGCGGATTGTGGCGAAGGTGGAGGAGTTGCTGGCGTTGTGCGACGAACTGGAGGCGCGGCAAACCACCGCGCGCGAACACCGCACCAACCTCGTCCGCTCCACCCTCGACCACCTCACCACCGCCCAGACGGAGCCGGAGTTTCGCCACCACGCCGCTTTCGTCCTGCAACATTCCGACCTTGTCCTGGATTCCGTTTCCGATTTGCGCCAAGCAATACTGTCGCTCGCTGTCCAAGGCCATCTTGTGCCGCAGAATTTAAGCGACGCACCTATTTCAGAAATACTCGAAAGCATTCGGGCCGAGCGGATGAGGCTGGAAAAACTAGATATTATTAGACGCGAGGATTTGGCTGAAGTGGACGCACCTCCATTCGCAATTCCGAAAAATTGGAAATGGATTCGCCTCGGCGAGCTCACGGAGCTAATCACCAAAGGCTCATCTCCCAAGTGGCAAGGCGTCTCGTATGTATCGAAAGATGAGGGCGTCTTGTTTATTACGAGTGAGAATGTTGGCAACTACCGGCTGCGAAAACTGGATGAGCTTAAATATGTTGACAAACATTTCAATGAAATCGAACCACGTTCAATCCTTCGGCACGGCGACATATTGATGAATCTTGTTGGCGCGTCAATTGGGCGCACCGCAATTTACGATCTCCACGATGTTGCTAACATCAACCAAGCCGTTGCCATAATTCGCCTCACCAAGTCCACGCCAAATATTTGCCCGGTTTTCTTGCTTCATTATTTGAATAGCCCGTCAGCCATCCAGATTATGATGTTATCGCAGGTCATAACCGCGCAGCCGAACATCAGTCTGACCAACGCAAGAGAGTTTCCCATTCCACTTCCCCCGCTGGCCGAACAACAGCGGATCGTGGCGAAGGTGGACGAGTTGCTGCGCTGGTGCGACGAACTGGCAGCCCGCCTCACCGCCGCCCAAACCACCGCCGAACATCTGCTGGACGCCACCCTCCACCAAATCCTCGACCGTGCCTTCGCCGGCCAACTCGTTCCCCAAGACCCCGCCGACGAACCGGCGGAAAAATTACTTGAGCGGATTGGTTCCGGGCGGAACAATCCATCCAAACCCGGCAAGCGCAAATGAACAACATCGGCGGCGAATCCAAATTCACCGGTTTTCCCGATGAATGTGGCGATCACTCGATGGAGAAGATTGACGGGGATTTTCTCCTGTTCGTGCTGGCACTTGTCGTCTTTGAGCGGGCCGTCTATGCGAAAAAACTCCTGCCGTCATTGGCGGCACTAAACTGGTGGAATGGTGCGCGCGGCGGGGGTCGAACCCACAACCTTCGGCTCCGGAGGCCGACGCTCTATCCAATTGAGCTACGCGCGCAAACTGTTTGAAATCGTTGTTCCGATAGACAACACGTCAGGCAATTTCATTCTGGCTCGAACCATCTGAACCATTCTATGCTCTGTTCACATGCGCAGGCAAGCAAATCTGACGGTCGCCGAATTGGACGCCTTGTTCCCCGCCATCCCCGACCGCGCCTTCAAAGGAGAATTGTGAATTTTCCCGGACCTGAAATCCCGTTGCGACACAAACCCGGCACAATGATGGTGGAGCGAAATGCCCCGCAAAGCGCATTGGCGCGCGTGAACCGGCGCGGGAATTGGTTCAGGCCCCGATTCGTTTTGGGTTTTTCGCTGATCCTGATGCTTTGGCCGGGGGCGCGGGCGGCGGAGTTGGCGGGAACCGCAACCAATTTGCCGGCGTCGGCCGATCTGCGGTCAGTGTTCGAGAAATGGGGCCTGCCCATCCGTTCGCAGGGCAGCCGGGGAACCTGCTCGGTGTTCACGATGACCGGCGCAATTGAGTTCGCGATGGCCAGCCGGCATCAGGCTGGAACCGCGTTGAGTGTCGAGTTTTTGAACTGGGCGGCCAACGAAGCGAGAGCGACGAAGAGGGACGGCGGATTTTTTTCGGAACTGTGGGCGGGTTTTGAACGCCACGGTATTTGCGCGGAAACCAACCTGCCTTACCAGCCCATTTTTGATGTTCATTTCCGTCCGGACGAGCGCGTGCTGGCACTGGCACAGGAAGCCGCGAAGGCCCAACTGCGCCTGGAATGGATCAAACCATGGAATGTGAAGACTGGTTTGACCGATGAGCAGTTTCAGGCGATCAAACGGACGCTGATACGCGGATGGCCGGTTTGCGCCGGGCTGCGCTGGCCAAAACATGCGGAGTGGAAGCAAAATGTCCTCCAGATGGCGCCGGCGGCTGAAGTTTTCGACGGACATAGTGTGCTGCTGGTGGGTTTCAAAGACGATCCGGCGCAACCCGGCGGCGGCGTTCTGCTGATTCGCAATTCCGGAGCCGGACCGGCGGATGGCGCCATGACTTACGATTATGCGCGCGCCTATCTCAATGACGCGGCCTGGATCCATCCGGCGGCGGAAAAGGAGCCGTGAAAGAATGTTGATCGAGCCGCCTTCCCCAAAAACATCAATCGCCTGAAAAAACATGCCAGCCAAACCCAAGGGACTTCCCATCGCGCAGGCCGCCAACATTGCTGTATTCGTGAATTATCAGGACGGCGCGGTCGTCAGCCGGGAGATTTTCAGGAAACCCGCCGGCAACGTGACGCTTTTTGCCTTTGACGAGGGCCAGGGGTTAAGCGAACACACCGCGCCATTCGACGCGTTGGTGCAGGTGTTGGAAGGCGGGGCCGAAATCATGGTTTCAGGCAAGTCCCATTGCCTGCAAGGCGGCGACATGATTCTCCTGCCGGCCGGTCAACCGCACGCGCTCAAGGCCATCAAGCGGTTCAAGATGCTGCTGACGATGATCCGGGCGTAAAGTAATTATGGCCTTGCTCCGCGCCATCCTCGACCGCGCCTTCAAAGGAGAATTGAGAGTTTCAAATGTCACATCAAATGACAATTTGATTTGTGATGAAACTTTTCCGCGGCAATCGTGTTTAATGATTGTGTTGATTGGTTGTGCTATATTGTCAGTCATCGGATGAAGTCATTGTTTAACATCGCTTTTTTGCTTTGCGTGTTGACCGGCGCGGCCGGATTCGCGCAAGCACAAATGCCAGTGCCTCCACCGATGCCCGCATATCAACCGCTTTCCGGCGCGCAGCTTGACCAGTTGCTGGGGCCGATCGCGCTTTATCCCGACCCGCTGATCGCCGAAATCCTGCCGGCTTCCACCCTGCCAACGCAAATCGTGCTGGCCGACCGTTATGTCAGTGCCGGCGGCGACCCCAACCAGATAGACCAGCAGGCGTGGGATCCCAGCGTTCAGGCGCTGGCCCGATACCCGAATGTGTTGCAATGGATGGATCAGAATCTGGATTGGACGACGGAGCTGGGACAGGCTTTCCTGAACCAGCAGCAGGACGTGATGGATTCCATCCAGCGGTTGCGCCAGTCGGCTTACAATCTCGGCAACCTGCAATCCACGCCGCAGCAACAGGTCATCAACGACGGCGGCTACATTGAAATTGTTCCCGTTGACCCGCAGTTGATTTATGTGCCGGTTTATCAGCCGGATCAGGTTTATTATCAAACTGCGGGCGGCGGGCCATTTATCACCTTTGGCATCGGCTTTCCAATAGGCTTGTGGCTGGATTGCGATTTCGACTGGGGACACCACAATATCATTGTCTGGAACCGGGACCATCCGCGTCCGGCCAATTGGTGGCATGAGCCTCCGCGCCAGCGGGACACGGACCACACAATCGTCTGGCATCCTGAAACGAATCCGCGCGCAGTCGTGGCAAATCGCGGCGACCGTGGCTGGGGCACCGGGCCGGTTCCGGCCGTGACAAGGCCGCAACCAACGCGCCAGGTTGTTCCCAATAATCCAGTCGTGGTTGCCACGGTAGGCCGGTCCATCGGAGATTCAGTGGCGCCGCGACAGACTCCGGCACCGGCGGCTCTACCGGAAACACCCGCAAGCCGATCTTCGATGCCCGCCGCCCGGCCAACACCGGCTCCCGTGGAACATGCCCAGCCCGCAAGCCGGCCGGAATCGAACGGCGCATTCATTGGCATCCAGAGTTCGCAAACCACAAGAGACTACAGCAACCGCGGCCAGCAGAGCATACAAACGACAACCCATCCGGCGCCCGTTTCTCAACCAACACCCGTTTCTCATCCGGCGGCGACCTCCGGCGGCGGTGGCGGCAGCCACGGTTCGGGTTCCCAGCCCAGGCATTGAATCTTTCAACCAAATGAGTGCCACACCCACATTGCCGCTGTTGAAACCGGATCGTCGTTCGTGGCTGCACGGGATTGGGCTGCTCGCGTCCGGCCCCGGTCTGGCCCTCCTGACGCTGATGCCGCCACTTCGCGCACCGGCTGCGGATGAGCAGACCTTCAGGTCGCCGGAGGAAGCCGTCAATGCGCTGGTGATCGCGGCCAAAAGCGATGACACCAATGTCCTGCACGCGATTTTTGGACCTGCAGGACAGGAATTGGTTTCGCCCGACGTTGTCCAGTCCACCGAGGCCTTCAAGATGTTCGTCCAACACCTGACGGAAAAGGCGCAGTTGGTCACCAATTCAGATTCCAACGTCACGCTGGAGATTGGCGCGGACGGTTGGCCGTTTCCCATTCCGCTCGTGAAACAGGAGGGGCGATGGTTTTTTGACACCGCCGCGGGCAGACAGGAGGTTCTCGCCCGCCGTGTCGGTCGGGACGAATTGGGCGCGATTGATGTCTGCAACGCCTATGTGGAGGCGCAGCGCGAATATGCCAGCAAGGATCGCATGGGGGACGGGGTGCTCGCCTACGCGCAGTTCCTGCGCAGCACGCCTAAAACGCATGACGGCCTTTTCTGGCCGACGAACTCGGGCGGGGAGTTAAGCCCGTTGGGACCGCTCGTCGCACAGGCCCGCGTGGAAGGTTACCACCGCACCGCACAGATGCTGAACGATGAGCAGGCGCCTTATCACGGCTATTATTTCAAAATCCTGACCCGCCAGGGGAAACACGCGCCGGGCGGCAAATATAATTACGTCATCAACGGCCGCATGATTGCCGGATTTGCCCTGGTCGCCTGGCCGGCCGAATGGGGCAACACAGGCGTGATGACCTTTATCGTGAACCAGCAAGGCAAGGTCTATCAAAAGAACCTCGGATCCAAGACCGCGAAAATCGCCAAGGCCATGACCACTTATGACCCGGACGATACTTGGACTCCGGCACAGTAAAACTTGAACGGACGACAGGCTGGATGCGGGAGGGAATGTTGGCAAGGCGATAATAATCAGACACGGCGATCTCTCCGCCGCCAAACCGGTCTGACTGAAAATTCTGCCAATAGCGAATCTGTAAAGTGATGTCCGAGTCGCGGGTCTTTGGGAATTGATTCAGCAACCACGCAACTCTTTCTTTAATTGTGTTTAATTGAGAAGAGTTGGCCGCGCGCAGCAGACTTTCTCGTCTGGCTTCGAGTTTTGCTTCGTCGTTGTCAGCGGCGCTCGCCAATTCTAATCGTTCAGGCGCGTCATCTTCGTTCAGTGCCATAACATTGTTCAGCATATTCAATTCTCCGTTTAGGTTCACGCCAATTGAGAGCGGAAGAATTATCATCCTTCCGCTCCCGTTGTTTCATTCATTCAGGAACAGCTTCCATTCCGCGACGCCGTGGGCGTTGCGGATGAGCGCCGATACCGGCAGTTCCTTCGGGGCGCGCGGCTCGGCCAGCAGCTTCAGGCCGGCTTCGTGCGGCAGGCGGTTGCCCTTGCGGGTGTTGACCTGCTTGCCCGACCACACGAGGTTCTCCCACGTGTCCGGGCCGCCGCGCGAGCGGGGCACGACGTGGTCCAGGCTGCCTTCGTCCGTTCATAAAGCTGTTTGCACACAGTCACCGCGCTTCGCGCATGAGGTGTTTGTTTTTTGTTGATTTTTCCCAAAAGTGGGTTTATGTATGGATGCTGAAGGACATTAGAAAATAAATTTATGAAAAGCTTTTTGACCATCCTTGCCCTCGCCTTGGCCATTTCGGCCCGTGCCGCCGATGTGACAGTCACCATCAGCAACGTTCACATTTGCTGCCAGTCATGCGTCAAGGGCGTTGCCAAGGCGGTTGCCGATGTCAAAGGCTTGACCGCCAAGGCAGATCAGGATGCAGGAACCGTGACACTGACCGGGCCGGACACGGCCACTGTTCAAAAAGGAGCGGACGCGCTCGTGGCCGCGGGTTTTTTTGGCAAGAGCAGCGATCCCGCCATCAAGCTTAACGCCGAAACCGGCGCGAAGAACCAAAAGGCGCAGTCCATCAAAATTGAGGGACTGCACCTTTGCTGCGGCAAATGTGTCGACTCGGTAAATGAAGCTCTTGGAACCGTGCCTGGTGTGACAGGCAACACGGCTGCCAAGGGCGCCAATTCATTTGAAGTGACCGGCAATTTCAATGACAAGGACGTATTCAACGCCTTGCAAAAAGCGGGCCTGACCGGGCGGGAAAAATAATTTCCCCTTCCCGTTTCAAACGCTCCGATGCCAAAATCACCGGGGCGTTTTGCTTTCATCAACAATTACCCGGCTGCCTCGCTTTGATTCGCACCAAGACGTCCGGTGTCAAAGACCGGCGCACCGCCTGGTTTTGCAACGAGGCCCGTCTTCGCGCCTTGCGCCACGACGCGGCAGGCATTGGTCCGCCGAACCGAAAACGAAGGCTGGCCGCCCGGGAAGGTTCTGCCCCCTCGATTTCCGGGCGCAGGCCAGACGCGATGCTGCGGTTGGTTAGGACACCCGCTCCAGCGCCTGGCAAAGATCGGCGATGAGGTCTTCCGGATCTTCCAAACCCAGCGCCAGGCGGACAAGGTTGTCCACCATGCCGATGGACTTGCGATATTCCGCCGGGTAGTCGAAGAACGACATCGTCGCCATCTGCGTCACGAGACTTTCGGAACCGCCGAGGCTGGGCGTGATGAGGAACAATTCGAGCGCGTCAATGAACTTGCGCGTCGCCTTGTCGTCGCCCTTCACCAGAAAAGTGATGACGCTGCCGAAGCCGCGCATCTGTTTTCTGGCGATGGCGTAATCGGGATGCGATTTGAGACCGGGATACCAGACTTTCCCGACCTTCGGATGTTTTTCCAACGCCCGCGCCACGGCCAACCCGGCGCGGTTGTGATGTTCCATGCGCAGCGGAAATGTCTTCAAGCCGCGTTCGAGCAGGAAGCAGCTCAACGGCCCCGGCGTCGCGCCTATCATGCGCTGAAGTTTGTTGAGGTCTTCGAGCAGCTTGTGATTGCCCAAAGTGACGCCCGCGAGCAGGTCGTTGTGGCCGCCGAGATATTTCGTGGCCGAATGGATGACAATATCCACGCCCAGTTCCAGCGGTCGGATGTTAAACGGCGTGGCGAGCGTGGCGTCAATCATCGTCAAAATGCCGTGGCGTTTGGCGACTTTGACGATGGCCGGGAGATCCAGCACGCGCAGGTAGGGATTGGTGGGCGACTCGGTGAAAATGATGTTGGTGTTGGGCCGGATGGCTTTTTCGATGGCGTCGGTGGTCGGCGCGACAATGGAATTTTGAATTCCGAACTTGCCGAGGAAGTTGGTCGCGAAATCGCGCGTCTGCCGGTAGCAATCGCTGGTGAAAATGATGTGGCCGTCCTTTTTCATGTAGGCCATGAGCGTCAGGATGACCGCGCTCATGCCGGTGGAAAACAGGATGGCGCGTTCGGCGCCTTCGATGGCGGCCAGCTTCCGTTCGGCTTCCGCCTGCGTGGGATTGCCGTAGCGGCCGTATTCCTGTTCGCGGATGATTCGGCCCTGGCTCTTGGCAGCCATGAACTCGACCACCTCGGTCATCGAGCCGAAACTGAAATTCGAGGTCTGGACGATGGGCGTGGAGACGGCGTGGTAGGCCTTGCGGCGGCGTTCGCGTCCGTGAATGGCCAGCGTGGCCGGCCCGCGAGATTGGTAGGGTCGGCGCGCTGCGCCGACCGGACGCCGCAGCGCGGCGTCCCCACCTTTGTTAGGAGACGGTTTAGACATCGGATCGTCCCCCTTTCTTGAGGGCTTGCTTGAGCGCGTCCTTCACCGCATCGAGGCGGGCGGGCAGTTCAATTGGCTGGTTCGCGTGGCGGCACGGGAAATCCAGCTTCTTCTGGTGATATTTCACTTTCATTTCCACAAATTTCAAACCGTGCGCCGTGGAGATGACGACCACGCGCTCCTTTTTGTCAATCTTGCCGGCCTTGAGCAGCTTGATCAAAACCGCCAGTGCCACGCCAGTATGGGGGCAGTTGAACATGCCGGTGCGGTCGCCCAGCGCCACGGCGTCCGCCAGTTCCTCCTCGCTGGCCTGTTCAACGATGCCGTTGAATTGTTTCAATGTGCGAATCGCCTTCTGGATGCTCACCGGATTGCCGATTTGAATGGCGCTGGCCAAGGTCTTTTGCGCATGCATCGGCGCGAACGATTTGAATCCCCTTTTGAACGAGCGGTAAAGCGGATTGGCCCGCTCGGCCTGCGCGACGACGATGCGCGGCAGCTTGGAAATCAGGCCGAGGTCGCGCATCAGCATCAGACCCTTGCCGAGCGCGGACACGTTGCCGAGGTTGCCGCCGGGAATGATCATCACGTCGGGCACCAGCCAGTCGAATTGCTGGACAATTTCGATGCCGACGGTTTTCTGTCCTTCGACGCGCAGCGAATTCATCGAGTTCGCCAGATAAAGCGTCTCGTCCTTGGTGATTTCCTGGACCAGCTTCATGCAACCGTCGAAGTCGGTGTCGAGATAGAGCACCAACGCGCCGTTAGAAATCGGCTGGATGAGCTGTGCGCCGGAAATTTTCCCGCGCGGCAACAGCACGATGGACGGGATGCCCGCCGCGGCGCAATAGGTCGCCAGCGCCGCCGAGGTGTCGCCGGTGGAGGCGCAGACGACGGCCTTGATGGGCGCACCCTCGGAAATCATTTGCTTCACCTGCGACACCAACACCGTCATGCCAAGGTCCTTGAACGAGCCGCTGTGAGTGTTGCCGCAGAGCTTGATCCAAAGCTCGTCCACGCCGATGATTTTTCCGAACCGCTCGGCCCAGAAAAGATTGGTGCCGCCCTCGTAAAGTGAAACCACGTCGTCGTTGGCGATTCCCGGCAGGATCCATTCCTTCTTGCCCCACACGCCGGAGCCGTAGGGCCATTCGTTGCTTTTGTAACGCTTCTCGAAAAGCTTTTTCCAGCTCGCGTCGCTGCGGCGCTTCAATGCCTTGAGGTCGTGTTGCACCTCAAGCAGCGACCCGCAGCGCTTGCATTGATAGACGATGGAATTCAGCGGATAGACCGCTCCGCATTCCGGATTAATGCACTGAAACCAAGCTCGGTATGACATCGTTCAAGTCTTTCAGGCCGCCGGCGCCAGCCTTTGAAGGCTCCACGTTGAAAGCAGCACACGTTGTTCGGGGATAAGAATGGCATCCAAACCATTTTTTTCAAGAAAAGAGAAAAGAATTCGCGCGGAGATGTATTCCACCCCGCGCTCCCGCAGTCTTCGCTGAAAACAAAAAGGGACGGCCGAAGCCGTCCCCGTGTGATTAAAAATGTCTGAGGAGTTAGTTCCCCGGAGCAGGAGCCGGAGCGCCGCCGCCACCACCACCGCCGCCGCCGCCACGACGGCCGCCACCGCGACCGCCGCGTTGGAGCAAGGGTTGAATGATTGCGAATTGAGCAGGCGTGACGATGGCCTTGATCGCGTCACTCGCCGCCGTTGTGATGGCCGTCATCTTTGTTTGAATGTCGGCCGGGTCAGTCGCGCCGCCAGCCATCAGATCGGTCCGCTTTTTGATCATGTCGTCGAGAATGGGTTTGATCTTGGCGACTACGACATCGGACAATTTGTTGGTATCGCCGAGAGCGGTCTGGAAACGGGTAATCATCGCATCCGACGTCTGCGCGCCGCCGCGACCGCCGCGACCGCCGCCGGGTGCGCCGGCTCCGGGAGCGCCACCAGGCGCGCCACCAGCTTGTGCAAACGTGGCTGTGCTGCACGCTAACAGGCTGCCAACGACAAGCGCGGCAACCAACATGGGTTTCATTGATTTCATAGACTTAATTGTATTGTTGTTGTTGTTTC
>Ga0181520_10009906_pt1 | contig 12986 bp, 15 predicted proteins | sample PEATcosm2014_Bin_29_FD_132451 | JGI IMG/M metagenome (GOLD analysis project Ga0181520, IMG submission 132451) | Peatland microbial communities from MTU Mesocosm Facility, Houghton, MI, USA - PEATcosm2014_Bin02_30_metaG | ecosystem: Environmental > Terrestrial > Soil > Wetlands > Peat | place...
CGGATTTTCGTGTACGGCAGTAGGTCAGAACGGATTCTTGCAAATTACGTTCCAACTCGCGGCTACGCAATTCGCGGTTTGATTCGCCAACGTCTTATACGCTTGATTGGAATAGGTGGACCGAGTATGACAAGCCCAACGATGGTGTTCGATTCTCCGTCCTTTCCCTTTGCCAATATAGCAAGGCTCTCCATTCGGGCGGAAAATAGCATAAACATAATAATTTGACTCTAGGGCCATATTGAACGTCTCCTTGTAAAATCAATGATTTGAGATGTTCAATCTTGATGCCGTTCAGTTTGTTTTACAAGGAGAAAGCAAATGCCGCCCAACAATCCAAAGATTGCCCAAGGATCTTTAAACAGGGTCCGGTGCTCCATCGTCATCCCCGGCTATCCGGCACTGAATATCTCAAGTAGCTACATGGGGAAAAATTTTGCCTCGATCAATTTCGAGGGAAATTTCGATGAGCAAATCGAGACCGGCACGGGAGTGGTAACCAGCCCAGAACCTTATGTCATGGCTACGGTAACGGTGGACCTGCTCAGGACTCAGGCACTGGCGTATAACTGGCTCAATCAGGCGACTACTCTGAGCGATTTGGGGCCAATTTCAATTTTCAGCGACACCAGTGCTTTCCCGGAAATCGATCTCGACACAACGGTAATCCGCAACTGTGAACCTGGCGTATTCGATGGGAAAAATCCGGTTGTGCGCCTGACTCTCCGGGGTGTGCTGTATGCAAATAACAACCTGTGGTCAATGATCTGATGCTTTACGCACTTAAAATAGCCGGTATCGTCGCCCTTGTCATTATCGGAGGGATCGTAATCTATGCGATCTCTCCCCCGGCAATCAAGAAGGCTGAAATTGAGGTTGCCGAAGTGGTAGCGGAAGACTTACTCGAAGCGGCTATTCTCTAGCCTGGAAGGGATTATTTTGTGAAAATTGACGATAATTTGAATCTGGTTCTTCCGGTGAGCTTTGACGATCAGGGAGATCCGGCATTATACGCATACCATACCCCGATCAGTCAGGCGGTATTTGAGGCAAACTACCGGGTCCTGTCAGCCACAAAGTTCTCCATTTTCAGAAATGGTATCCACTACGCCGCTGATTTGGGTCCGCGCATCGCCATACTCAGATTGAAAGATGAGGGCAGGCGGGATGCCTTAGAACGAGGCGACGTAGACGGTGAAGGGAATCCCTTGGATGCTGGCGTGGAAGCCCTGCTTACCGACATAAAACGCCTGACAAGTATTCTGGCTCCGGGTCCCTCGGGATGGCAAATGCTCCCGGTCGGCATCGCAATCAAACAGGGAAAAATCGACGCTGCGGATTGGGGGGATGCCGAAAACGCCCTCGTTTTTTTTACCTGCGGCTATGCCCTGGCGAAAAGAAATCAACGAAAGAGGGTGGCCGAGGCTTTAGCTGGGATTCTGACGGGCTCGATCACCTCATTGCCACCCTTGGAATATTGCGCTTCTTTGCCGAAATCGACGAAGGAAGAGACTTCGGCCTCCAAGGTGGCGTCATCGGTTCCTGTTTGAGATTTGCAAGCCGGGAAGGATTTAAGGATCTTTGTGAACGCTACGAGCTTTCGTATGAATCGACGCGGGCATACAGAGAACGGTATTTGATAGAAAGTATCAAGGGGCTTTTACGGCATGGCGAATAAGCCAATTATCGATATTGCGATAAACGATGAGGCTTTCAAGCATTTTCTTGAAACCTTCGCGAACTATCGCCAAAAACTTGACGAGCAACCCGAAGCCTGGAAAAAGTTAGAGGCCGCAATGGATAGCTCCGGTGCTAAGCTGGAAGGCTTTTCCGCAGCCACCAAAGAAGCTCTTGCCATTTCTGCAACCAACGCTGCGATGATTTCTGCTGAGATGGTCAAGGCGACCAAGGCACAAGACGGCTTCCATGCAGCCACCCGGCGCAGCGGCGGAGCTATGAAAAAGCTCCATGATGCTTCCGAAAAAGTCGGCGCTTCAATATTTGGAATAACAAAGCACCTGGTTAAAGTCGGCTCGGTAATCGGGGGTCTCGCAGGAATCGGTAGCCTTTTCGGTTTGGATGTCCTGGCACACTCCGCGATGAATACGGAGCGTAATTCCCTCGGCCTTGGCGTATCTCCTGGAATGCTCAGATCATTTCGAATCAACATGGCTCCCTTTGTAGGCTCACCCGATACCCTCTTGCAATCGACTTTTGCGGCAAAGCATAGCTTCCAGGGTCAAGCTATGATGCAATTGGCCCTGGGCAGAAATGACATAGGCCAAATGGACGCCGGGCAACTCGCCACACAGGGAATGCTCGCCCTGCACGACTACTGGAAAAGCCTCCCCGAGAATATGCGCACGCAGGAAATGCTGAAGTCTCGCGGGTTCGATACGATGGGGTTCAGTCTCCGGGATGCGGAACTTGCAGCAAGAACTCCGAGAAAGGATCTCCGAGCAGCCGCAGTCCAGACAATGAACGATTCATCTCAACTGGAGATGAACGCCGAAAACGCCAGGTCGTGGACAAAACTTTCGGTGGCACTCCACAAAGCCGGGGTCCTCATTGAATCCACGCTCATAAATCAACTCGCGCCACTTGCCGAGAAGCTATCGCCGCTAACGAAGGAGATAGGCGAAGATATTTCAAGGCTGGTAAAAGTAATTTTTAATGAACAAACATTGAGCGCAATCGACAGCGGAATCAAGAAATTCACAGACTGGATCGGGTCCGGCCAGTTCATAAAAGACATTGAAGAACTTGGCGAATCCTCGAAAAAACTCGGCAGAAATGTTGAGCGCATAATTGACGACCTAGGCCTTTTTGCTGATAAGCTTGATTGGGTTGCCGAAAAATTCGGCATGAAATCCGATCAGAAAAAAGAAGCGATCAAAAACATGGTTGCCGAAGGCAATGGCACTCAGGGTATGTCTCCCGATGAAATGCCAACTCCATGGCAGGCGTTGAAGGGGGCTTCCGATTTGGCGAAAGGAAAAGCAAGGGAATTCGGAGACGAATTTAATGCCAACCGGAGAGCGCGCGACGGCTCGGCTTTCCTCCAAAAAATAGCCGCCATAGAATCAGGCGGGACCGCAAACCCATACACGGCCAAAAATCCAGCATCTTCAGCTTTCGGAAAGTATCAAATAATTGCTTCCACCTGGGCGCGGTTTGCCCCAATGGCCGGACTTGCTCCTCATGCTCCAAAGACGGCGCAGAATCAAGAAAAAGTCGCTGCAGCCATGGAGCAATATTATCGAACGCTCTTTCACGGCAATGAAGACCTGGAGGCGATAGCCTGGTTTAAGGGTGAAGGCGTTGCAAAGAAAGCACAGCGCGGCGAGAACATCCTGAATTTAAAAGATGCTCAAGGCACCCCTGTTTCGACCTATCTTAAAAAATTCCATGAGGCCAGTCCGGTTCACAAGATATCACCGGAAACACATAAAATCCTCACGCCTCCGCATCTACACAAGGAAATGGAAACCATCAGGCTTCCGGAAGTAAATCTCCCGAAGTTCCCAGCTGATACGGTTATTCCCAAGGACCGGGTAATTTTCGAAGACGGTAAAAAAGTCATCCTACACAAATTACCGACGCCTCCAGAACTCAAAAAACAGCGTCCGGACAAGGACGAAATCATAAAAGCGTTGAAGCAAAATCAGGGCCAGCAGGCGACTTCCGCAGATTCCGATACCGGCGCTGGTGATTCCGAGACTCAGGCCGAAATGTTGAAAACTCTTAAAATCATCGCCAAACAGAGCGCGGCAAAACAGCAGGGGATTACCATTTACAATAACAGTTCCGCCAATGTGGCCAGATCGGCCAATGCGCTGGTAGCCTGATGTCAGTTTTAGCCAACGCGGCCCGAACGCTCTACGATCTTGCGTTTCAGATATCGCCTATAATTTTAACGGGCGGATCGGTTGCCAGCGTTCCAGGCGGCGCGCTCCCCATTATTATGCTGACGGGACAACTCGCCAGCTTCGTTCAGGGAGCACTCACCGGAGGAGGGCTTTCAACTGATGATTTTTTCGCTCGGTTCCTGGTGGTTCCGGGCGGGAATCTCGTCAATAACGCAATCGGGATGTATCCGTTCGCAAATCAGCAGGTAGCGGCCAATGCCATAATCCAGCAGCCACTTTCGATATCCCTTGTGATGGAATGTCCTGTTCGTGATGATATGGGATACCTGACGAAGACCGCGATTCTTACCAGCTTGGCAACCAGTCTGAAAAATCACAATACGTCCGGAGGTCTCTACACCATAGCGACCCCGGCATATCTTTACACGAATTGCATTATGACCTCAATGACCGATGTCACTGGCGGCGCGACCAAACAGCAGCAAGTACGGTGGCAATTCGATTTTGTTCAGCCAATCGTGACGGTCCAGGGCGCTCAGGCAACCATGAATGGCCTCATGTCCAAAGTCTCAAACGGAAGTCAAGTAACTGATTCCTCGTGGTCCGGCGATAATGCCACCGTGAATAATTCTTCGGGCGCTGGTGGAAATGCCGGTCCCGTTGACCTTGGCACTATTAGCCCAGCGGGTCGATAAATCGTGACCACAATTCCCTTCACTCCGTCCGCGACCGCATCGCCACCGTTTCAGACTCAGGTGACACTTGACGGTAATTCATATTCGCTGTCAGCCTATTGGAATTTGGCTGGACAGCGGTGGTACTACACTCTGACCGATCAATACGGAGATCTCGTTTATAGTGCGGCCATGGTCGGCTCTCCGGCTGGATTCGATATTTATTTAGCTCCCGGACTATTCCAGACCTCAACGTTACTTTTTAGGAGCGGGACCGGGTGCTTTGAAATTACGCCATGAGATACTATGATTTAAAGCTAACCCCTCCCTCAGGCACCAAAGCCAAGGCTCGGCACTGGACCTCGTATCCGAAAGGTTTATCCGGTCCCTTCGATCCGGGCGCTCTGAATATTGATTTTGATATCTTGGTTTACGCAGAACATGCTCCGGCCGAGAATAGTTCAATTACGATTGAGGGCGTGGCGCTTCAAGATTTACTACAGGCGAATCAATTCGGATCTCAAAAAGGGCCGTTCTGGACAATCGAGTTTTCCGGAGGTATGGGGCCGGGATTGCCCTTGAATAATCCCAAACAGGCCGGTCTTATCTTGACGGGGAATATCTTTCAGTCCTTTGGCAACTGGCAGGGAACGGAAATGACCCTGGACCTCGTTTTTAACCCTGGCGATCCTCATAGCATTAAAAATCCGGGCAACGTGGTTCTCAACTGGAAAAAGGGAACTCAGCTTTCGCAGGCTCTTGCCAATACATTTTCAACCGCATATCCGGGTATCAAACAGCAGATCGATATAAATTCGAACCTGACGCTCAATCATGACGAAGTGGGCTACTATTACGATCTGACAGGCCTTGCTAAGCACATAATGGGCATGACGCATTCATGGGGCGGGAATACGAGCTACCCCGGCGTGTCCATTGCAATGCAGAAAGGCGCAATTCAAGCCAATGATGGATCAAAAACACCGGCCACGGTTCAGCTTTCTTTTCTTGATTTTGTCGGACAACCGACCTGGATAAAACCGAATCAGATTCTTGTTAAACTGGTAATGAGGGCGGACCTGCAGCTTGGGTCGGTTATCAAGTTTCCGGCCGGTATGCAAAACATGCCTGGATTTGTGCAGACAACGCAGGCAAGTATGCCCAGCAGCATAAAATATAAAAGCGCCTTCCAGGGTCAGTTCAACGTGATCGAGATCCGGCATGTGGGTAATTTCCGGACAACTGATGCCGCACAGTGGGTCACGATGGCAATTTGCGTTCCGGAGGCGGCGAAAAGCTCATGAAAGAGAATTTCGACAAACTCTTTTATCAGCGCGTCCACAATGAAAACGCGATCCAGCGGGCCAGGGAAACGATTCACCAGACAGGACGGGCACTTCCGTGTAAAGTGGTTGCGGTAAAGGGTTCGATAGTCACCGTTTCGTTCGAGGTAAAATCATCGGTTTGGACACTTCCGCAGATCACTATCCCGAAGGCTGAAGATCCATGGGTCAGATCTCCCACGCAGGTCAACGATTTCGGCTGGACGGTTCCGGCCGATTGTTACCTTGGGGGTGTCTCAGGGCTCGGCGGCGGAACAGCGGATCTCAGTGAACGGGCAAATCTGACCGGCCTTGTTTTCGTGCCGATCAGCAATGCAAACTCCCCTCCGATTGATCAGGGGAAAGCTCAAATCCAGGGTCCGAACGGATCTATTATTGGTAGTCAAGATCGGACTTGCGAAATTAATATAGACAAAACGAGCGGGATAACTATGGCGTTCGGGGGACACTCCATCGTGATTAACGGAAGTGGCGTAACGATTGACGGCATTCTGTGGGATACGCACGAGCATAAAGACGCTCAGCCAGGCCTAGGCAACACCGGAGGTCCGATTTCAGCATGAGGACGTGGGGGCGCACATATAACGATGATGGCACATATCAATGGGTCGAAGTCAAGACTGATGCCAACGGCTATGACGATAATGTAAATTTAACTGCGCTCTGCCAAGTCCTTGCCCTGAATCTGAATGAATCACCATTTTTTGCCGACTATGGAATTCCGCAGCATCAGACCGTAATAACTCAGGTCTACCCGGATTTTTACGTCATGAAGATTCAACAGCAATTCGCATCCCTTTTCGCATCTCTGACCATTTCCAAAATTCAGGGTGTCAATTCGCCTCAGTACAATATCCAGGCGGTAGCCCACAATGGAGCGGTTCTGTCCGCAACGGTGGCAAAATGAGCATAAACCCTGTTCCTGTACCTCTACAGATTTCACTTACAGCCGGCCCCATCCCTACCGATCCGGCCACTCTGGATAATGCGCTTATCGCCGCAGTGGCCGCTGAAGTCCCGGACTATACGGCGAATCTGCCCGGATCTCTCATTGAAGATATTTCATCAACCGACATCGGAGCCCTTGTCACAATCGACCAAGCGCGTGTTGACGCCGTAAATTCGGTTAGCCCTTACACAGCCAACCCTTTCGTTTTATCGCAGCAGGGGACCATGTATGGCATTCCACAGGGGCAACCAACAAATACTAGCGCCTATGTGGTTTTAACTGGGCCGGTCGGCTACATAATCCCCTCTGGGTTCCTGGTGGGAGATGGCAGCAATCAGTACAGCGTGCAAGAAGCCGGGGTGATTAATTCGGGCGGACAGTCTCAGCCGATTTACGTGCTGGCTACTCAGCCGGGAAGCTGGACGCCATTGGCAGGGACCATAAATCAGATCGTATCAAGCGTTCCATCGGGCTATTCACTGACCGTCACGAATCCCACGGACGGCCTTGCTGGATCATCCGGTGAGACCGTTGAAAGTTACCGCTCTCGCGTCATGCAAGCAGGGCAAGCCTCGTGTCAGGGCGTGACAACGCTTATTACTTCCATGCTCCAGGCGATTCCTGGCGTCGTAACCCGATTGGTTAGAGTTGCGCCGATGGGTCCGCAGGTAAAAGTTATCTGTGGTGGTGGAGATCCCTACCAGATAGCAAATGCGATTTTTCAATCAACCATCGCCTGCCCGCAGCTTGTAATCTCAAATACTGCCAGCCGGAACATTGTAGCCACGATCACCGATTATCCGAACACATACACGATCAGGTGGGTAAATCCGGTTCCGCAGACTTTGACACTGGCCGTCACGTGGGATACTTCTTTTCCCGGCTTTGTGGCTGGCGATGAAGTGAATAGTCAAACTCAGATAGCTTTTGCTCAATACATAAATTCCATTCCGGTCGGCCAACCGATCAACCTCTTGCAGATGACTTCGATTTTTCAGAGCGCGAATGCGAACCTGCTCACGATAGACCAAATCGACTACATCAATTTCTCGGCTCAGATCAACGGGAATCCGGTAGCTTCGCCCACGGGCACGAATTTGATTTTGAGTCTGGACGATGAGAGCTATTTCACAGCAACGACTTCGGCTATCACGGTGACGCAGGGTTGATATGCAGATTGAATCGTTTGCAAATGCTCCACTGCCGGAAATCATTAAGAGTTATCTGTACTGGCAATATTCGGACGATATAACCTTGCAGGCATTTGTTGACGCCTACAATTCATTGTCCCAAGGATATCGGCAGTGGTTTCTAGATAATCCTTTATCGGTTTACACACTTCCAGGGATAAATGGGCCACTATTAGATTGGATCGGGCAAGGCGTTTACGGCATCGTGCGCCCGGTCATCTCCTGGAATGTCGATTCGACTTTTCCATATTTGCAGCCTACACCTTTAAATACACAGCAATTCAACAGTTCAGTCTTTAACCCATTACCCTACCCGAAAACCAAAATAGTCAGCCGTGTGGTATCTCGGCAGGCAAGCGATGATATATACAAGCGGGTCATGACCTGGGCGCTATATCTCGGAGATGGGAAGCAATGCACAATCACTTGGGTAAAACGCCGCATTGCAAGATTTCTCTACGGAGTGAACGGTGGCGATATAACCGTTGATGAGGTTCAAAATGTAAGTATTTCCACGCAGCAACCGCACAGACAGTGGGGACCGTGGAATATGGGCACGTTTGGATCAGTTTTATTTAATAATCCATATCAATGGGTGGTGAGCACATATCCGCCGTATATTGTGGCACTTCCGAATTTGCCGATATCACAAACATTTCTCGGATTCATCGGGCAGGGTGTTTTGCAACTGCCGAGCCAGATTAATTTCAGGTTTGAAATCACAACTGGGCTAGGACTGGGGTTCGAGCCCTTGGGTGTTGGAGGATTAGGTGATTAAGAGGATATTTATTTTATTGGCGATTGTGTTTTCCGGTGCGCTGGCTATGGCCACTACGCCTCCAAAAACTCCGAATTTCAACCTTAATCTGCCATGGCATCTATGGGGGCAGAGCGGGGAGACTCCCGGATGGGATGAGTTGTATAATGACAACTTCGACTTAATCGATACCGCCGTAGCCGGAAAAGCCTCCCATGGCGCGAACTCGGATATTACTTCGCTGACCGGCTTGACTACTCCACTGCCAAAATCTGAAGGCGGCACCGGCAATACTTCCGGCACGGCGGCAGGCCTTTCGGGTAATCCTGCCATCTCAATCAGCGGGCAAACATTTACTCCGCTCTCCTCGGCTCCAGGATCGCCTGTCGATCAAATGGTCTACGCCGCCGACAGCGTGAACTGGAATCCGGCCTCGCTCGCCACCGTTACCCAGACAGCCACGACCATCGCTTTTGTCTCTGGCTCTCCCGCCACGATCACCGATTCGGGGTCGGGCTTTATCACTGCCGGTTTTTTGTCCGGCCAGTTCATAAAAGTGACTGGCTCGGCCCAGAATAACGGCACCTATCAGCTTGCGGCTGTGGCGGCTGGAACTCTCACACTGGTCTCAGGCCAAACACTCACTTCCGAGAGTGCCGGGGCATCAGATACGATCACTGGCGGCGCTCCTTACATCTGCAAATATTCAGCGAATGGTAAGGCTGGGTCTGCGGTTTATTTCGCCCTGGAGGATTCCCTTGGCAACAGGTACGCTCAGAACATGTCGGCAGGGGCCCTAGTTATAGGGACTACGGGGTCAATCACTCACAATTCCTCCGGTGTTCCTCTTATCGTCAATAACCGCGCCGGGTCGGGTGCTGATTTTACAGTGGATGATCCGGGAGTGACATCGGCTGTGCCCTATCTATCCCCAGCAATAACTGATTCTCCCGGTGTTCAAGCAACGATCAATACCCTTTCTATCCCCCGCGTGCTATGCCAGTCGGCGGTTCCATTGCTAAATTATAATAGTTCCGGGTGGTTGGCTAGTCCTACGGGGTATATCCCCATAGCGACCTGCGCTGTCCCCGCTGGAGCAATGGGCCTTAATGGTTCGGTGCGGATTACTTCACTTTGGAGTTATACGGGGAGTGCCAATTACAAAAATATGTACGAGATATTCGGCGGTACAACCGTGATGAACTTTCAGACCAATACCGCTGCGAATAGGGGCGGATTTGCCTCTCCAATTTTAGTCTCCAATAGGAATAGTCGGTCCTCTCAGGTGTTCCCCACTACCGGGGTCGCTGGGACCTTGATTGGAATAAGCAATTATGCGCCGACTACGGCCCAGGAAAATACGGCAAATCAAGTAACAATCACATTTGAAACGAATACCAGCCTGGAGTCCGGTATAGCCCAAACTGCCCTAACCGGCAATGGATCGACCTGCACCGCCACAGTGGCAAGCGGTGCGTATGCAACGGGAGACTATATCATCGTATCCTCCGGAACGGGATGCGGCTCGGGCACGCAGAATACCGGCTCCACCCCGGTTTCAACGACCTACATCAGCGGGACCCAATATTCGTACCCCTGCACTTGCAACGGTGGCACTCCCGTAAGTGGATCGGGCCAAAGATATTCCAGAGTCCAATTAGAATCTTACTGTGTTGAACTTATCCCCGGAGCAAACTAATGAAAAAAACAATACTCCTTACAATTCTATTGTTGGTGATGGCAGTCGTAACCGCTTTTGCTGATGGAGTTAGCGTCAATGGCGTTATAGTAGGTAGCGGAATGCCTACGGCATCAGTGTCAGGTCAGATGGCCTACTGGAATGGTTCGGCTTGGGTTGTGGGCAGCAATCTTCTTTACAACGGTACGGATCTGACAATCAACCTCGGAGCCGGTACGGCAGATGCACCGTTTAAAATCGGGTCCAATGCGACTCAATCCAGCGATTGCCAGATAGAGATTGCGCGGAATGTCGATAATACCGGGGCTGGATCGGGGGCCAACGGCCACGCCTTCTCCGATTCCTCCGTAGTCTCTCGCGGCGGCTCCATCGGCTATAACTCCTACGACGCTCGAATCATTATCAATGGTACAAATAATTTCAATCATTACGCTTCTTTCCAATCGGGTGAAACCTACAGTTCTAGTGGGACTATTACAAACCTGTTTGACTTCTACGCTTCTCCCACGATAACAGCCGGAACCGTCACGAATAGATACGGTGTGTCCATCCAAGATGCTACGGTTTCGGGGGGTATGCTTACAAACGACTACGGCATCTACATTCAACCGATAACCTCTGGCAGTTCGCTTAATTATGCCCTCTATAATTCCGGCAGCGGCCTCGTTTACTCGGATGGCAGAATAATCAGTACGGCGCTCGTAATAAATCCAAGCAACGCCGTTGCAAACACATCTGGTTCTGGTGCGTTTGAAATCCAGACGAACAGCGGGACAGCGGCGGGGATGCGTATCTACCAGTTGGGCGTAAACTCCTGGGATATCCTCTCACCTGCCAGTTCCACGAGTCTAACAATCGGTGATACTGGCGGGGCGATAATTACCCTGGGCCATACCGGGAAGACAACCACATTGGCCGGCACGCTAACCACGGCAGCAGGCGTAACCTATGATTTTGGCGCACTTACAACGGGAAGTTCCGGGCAAGCCGTTGACGCCACCAAATATGTGACGGTAACGATTGCTGGTGCGCCTGTAAAACTGGCGGTGCTGCAATGAAAAAGACGATCATCTTATCTCTGGTTCTTTTGGGTTGGATTGCTGCTTCTCCCGTTTTCGCCGGTGACAAAACCCACGACTACAAGACCCTGTATAATGCTTCTCCCGTTTTCGCCGGTGACAAAACCCACGACTACAAGACCCTGTATAATCAACAAAGAATTGAGAATAAGCAGCTTGAAGCGGCTATCTACCAGCAAAAGTTGCAAGAACTCGGCAAAGGCATAAATGATATTTGCATAGAGTGTGCGGCCTGTCCGACATGCCAGAAGATCGAGGCGGAGAAGACGGCGCGGGATGCACAGCAAAAAGCAGAGAAACAGGGTCAGTAGCGGCAATCTGCCCCGCACTCAATTTTCATAAGAGGTCCACAATATGTCCATTTTCAAGTTTGCAAATAATGTATCAACGACCCTAGCAAACACAGTCGGAACGAGTGATACAACGATCACCATCGCCTCGACTGCGAATTTGCCCACGCTGGCTTCCGGTCAGGTAATGCCGCTCACGCTAAACGATGCATCCACGGGGTTGCTATACGAAATCCTTTATGTGACAGCCATAAGTGGAACATCGCTCACCGTGCTCCGTGCTCAGGAGGGCACTTCCGCCCAATCCTGGAAAGTGGGCGACTATGCGATGTGCAACCCTACGGCGGGGGCGGTGGGGGGTATTACGGGGAATCTTCAGCCGACTATTACCGGGACCCTTCCGCTAGGAAACAATGTTCAGGTAATGCCGGGAACTCTCACGTCAGGCATCACGATGACGCTTCCATCTGCGCCCTTAGTTGGGTCGATATATTCGATTTATGGGTCGGCTTCTGCTTTTAGCGTTACGGTGCAAACAGGGGTATCGAGTGGGGCACCGGCGCTACTTAATCCGAACGGATCAAGTATTTATTCCTATGTTATCCCGGCTTCGTCTCCGGGCCAGCTGATTACATGCATTTGGGACGGAACGAATTGGCGAGTAAATTTCATCAATTTTCTCAATCCGTATCAGACCACACTTTTGCAGGCCGCCGCCGCCGGTGCATGGCCGATCAATGTCGTGAGTGCTAATGCGTCGGTTTCGGCTTGGAATTACTATGCGGTAAACGTTTCGGTGGGCGCCGTGACATTGACCCTTCCAGTGAGCCCGAATGTGGGCGACCAAATCGCTTTCAGTGATGCTCTCGGATATGCAGCGATCAATAATATTACCATCTCGCAGAATGGGCAGCTCATCCGAGGCGTAAACGACGATCTCGTAATCAATCTTCCAAACCTTTCATGCCTTCTGGTCTATACCGGAGCAACGCAAGGCTGGATAATCTTCTAGAGGAGCTATAACCATGTTCGCATCTGAGCTTTTTGGGACTGCGGGAGATCCATTGGTTTTGCTTCCGCCCTTCACGCAAAATATGTTCGGGACTACGATGGCGGATATAAGTCCTCCACCGGCC
>Ga0181520_10009908_pt1 | contig 12986 bp, 22 predicted proteins | sample PEATcosm2014_Bin_29_FD_132451 | JGI IMG/M metagenome (GOLD analysis project Ga0181520, IMG submission 132451) | Peatland microbial communities from MTU Mesocosm Facility, Houghton, MI, USA - PEATcosm2014_Bin02_30_metaG | ecosystem: Environmental > Terrestrial > Soil > Wetlands > Peat | place...
CGGCCCTGGCACGAAGTCAATTCCTGCCAAGGCCGACGGATGCGATTCAGATGTTTGATTCAATGGGCCCGTCCTACCAACTGCGTCGTCCACGAATGCGGCCGCTCTTGGGAGAGAATCCGTCGTAGTGACGCATGATGAGTTGCGATTCCACCTGCTGCACGGTGTCCATAGCTACACCGACAACGATCAGCAAACTGGTTCCGCCAAAGTAAAAGGTGAAGCCGAAGCCGTTAGTAAACACGGCCGGCAATCGATCGAAGAACGAACCAATCAGCCACAAGTGGTTGAAGTGGATTCCGCTGATGAGAAGGGTCGGAATGATGGAGATGATGATGAGGTACAGCGCTCCGACCAGAGTGATGCGGGTAAGTACGTCGTTGATAAAGTCCGAGGTGCGGCGGCCGGGTCGGATTCCGGGAATAAAGCCGCCATACTTGCGCATGTTATCGGCAATATCGTCGGGTCGGAAGACAATGGAAATATAAAAGTACGCGAAGAAGACGATTGCGGCCATGTACAGCAGTTCATACCACGGCTCACCAGGGGCAAGGTTGCGTAAAATCGGTCCAAAAAATGTAGTCTCGTCCAGCTTGGTGCTGCCAAAAAAACTCATTTTGGAGAAGAGCAACGGCGCGGACAGAATGGAACTGGCAAAGATGACTGGCATCACTCCGCCAGAGTTTACTCGCAGCGGAAGATGGGTGGACTGACCGCCCATCATCTTGCGGCCCACGATACGCTTTGCATACTGCACCGGGATGCGTCGCTCAGAGCGCTCCACAAAGACGATGAAGGCAACCACGGCGACCATGCCTGCAACCAGAGCTATCAGCACCAGTGGGGTCAACGGCCCCCAGGTTTCATCTCGCGCCTTGGTGTAGATGTCCCCAATGCCGCGCGGCAGCCCCACAACGATGCCGGTAAAGATCAGCAGCGACATGCCGTTTCCGATTCCTCGCTCGGTGATCTGCTCGCCCAGCCACATGATGAAGGCGGTGCCTGCCGTGAGTGTAATAACGCACATTGGAATGAACGCGCCGCGCGATATGGTCACCAGCGACATGCCGGAGCTGGTCAGCGTCAGGGCAATCGCGAAGGACTGAATCACACCCAGCAGCACCGTTACGTAACGTGTCCACTGAGTGATCTTGCGCCGGCCCAGTTCGCCTTCCTTCTGGAGCTTGGCCAGTGGCTCATACACGACTGTCAGTAGTTGGAAGATAATCGACGCTGTGATGTATGGCATGATGCCCAGTGCAAAGATCGTCAGCCGGCGAAGATTGCCCCCTGTAAACAGATCTCCCAAGCCGAGCAGCGAACCGGAGTTTAGGTTGAAGTACTGTGCCAACGCGTCCGCGTTGATGCCCGGCGTGGGAATGAACGCTCCCAGGCGATACACCGCCAGCAGGCCAAGTGTGAAGAGAACTCGCTTGCGCAGATCGGGGATACGAAAGATGTTGGCGAATTTCTCTAACATCGGAACCTCTTCGCTGTTGAAGGAAGCCGCCCTTCGCGGGCCGCGCATCCTGGGCTAAACCCTATCCTAGTCGAAAGCGCCGGGCAGTTGTACTCGGCGGAGTTGCTAGCCAATCACAACCGCCTTGCCGCCGGCCTTCTCAATGGCCTCCTGCGCGGCCTTGGAGAATTTGTGCGCGTGGATCGTCACCGGTCCCGTCAGGCCTCCGTTGTTGAGCACCTTGACCAAACCGCCCTTCTTGCGCAGTAGGCCGAGTGAGATGATATTGTCCAACGTAAACTCGGTGCCCGGCGCAGTCGCCAGTATCTCAGCTACGCGATCCAGGCCAAGTACGGTGTACTCCACGCGGAAGATGTTGTTGAAGCCGCGTTTGGGCAGACGGCGATGCAGCGGCATCTGACCGCCCTCGAAGCCGCGCATCAACGACGACCCGGAGCGCGATCCCTGTCCTTTGTGGCCACGAGTAGATGTCTTGCCCATGCCGGAACCCATGCCGCGGCCGACACGTTTCTTATTTTCATTCGCCTTCTTGGGAGCGCGTAGATTGGAGAGATTGCGGATTGCCATTTCTGTTTCCTCGCTATAACGCCGGTAGCTCTATAGCATCCCGACTCGCATATGGGTGATAGCTGTTAGTTGCTATTTGTGTCCTTTGATCAACAACAATTACCTAATTCACGACTCGGACCAGATGGGGCACCTTTGCCACCATTCCGCGAACCGACGGGGTGTCTTCGCGCTCAACGATCTGGTTGAGCCGGGTAAAGCCAAGCCCCTTGATCACCAGCTTGTGCTTGGTCGGAGTGCATATTTTCGAACGGAAATACTGCAGCTTGATAGTAGCGATGCTTGCGGCTTTAGTCATGACTAGAACTCCTCGACAGTTTTGCCGCGCAGGGCGTCGACTTCGGCCTTGTTGCGAAGTTGAATGAGTGCGTCGAACGTGGCCTTGATCACATTGTGTGGGTTGGCCGATCCTAGCGATTTGGTCAGCACATTCTGTACTCCGGCCGAGGTCATTACCGCCCGCACGGTCTTCCCTGCAATTACTCCTGTTCCTTCCGGCGCGGGCTTCAGCATAACCGAACCTGCGCCATAATGACCCAGTACCTGGTGCGGTATGGTGGTCTGCGTCAGATTGATCTTGAACAGGTTTTTCTTAGCCGCCTCGATCCCCTTACGGATCGCCTGGGGGACCTCTTTGGCCTTGCCCGAACCATATCCCACAACACCTTCACCTGGATCGCCAACCACAACCAGTGCGGCAAACGACATATTCTTGCCGCCCTTCACCACCTTGGTGACGCGATTGATCGAGACCACCTCGTCCTTCAGGTTGAGCCGGTTCGCGTCTAACTTTTTCTTCATCATTGCCATCTTCCGTTCCTCTCTTGCATCCCATAGGGGCGCAACCAAACCTGAAGCTTAGAATTCGAGTCCTGCCTCGCGCGCCGCTTCGGCCAGAGCCTTCACCCGGCCGTGATATAAATAGCCTCCGCGATCGAAAACCACCTTCTTGATTCCCTTCTCCTGTGCACGCTCCGCTATCAATTTGCCAACTGTCTTGGCCGCAGCGACGTTGCCGCCGTAGTGTTTCTCCTCAGCCTTCTTGCCCAGCGAGGACGCAGAGACCAGAGTGACTCCGTTCAGATCGTCGATCAGTTGCGTGTAGATGTGGTTCAGCGAGCGATAGATGTTCAAGCGAGGACGTTCGGCTGTGCCGGACATCTTTTCACGGATACGAGCATGTACGCGCTGGCGGATGACATTGCGTTCGCGAGGTTTCAGCATAATCTTTCTTTCCTTCCTAGTGGCGTCGCCAGAGTGCTGGGGACGTTCGGGTTAGTTATGCAGCCTTTAACGATTAGTCCTTAGCTAGAAGCTAATAGCCAATGGCTAGTAGCTATTTTGCTCCGGTCTTACCAACCTTCTTCTTCAATTTCTCGCCGCTGTAGCGGACGCCTTTATTCTTGTATGGATCTGGCTTGCGCAGCGAACGCATGTCCGCGGCCACTTGGCCCACCTTCTGGCGATCGATGCCGGTGATCGTAAGGTGTGTTTGCTTGGGGTCGATGACCACCTCAATGCCGCTGGGCAAAGGAATCTCAATCTGGTGCGAAAACCCTAGGGTGAAGACAACCGTGTTCTTGCCCTTCATCTCGGCGCGGTATCCGATGCCTACGATGTCGAGTTCCTTGCTCCATCCGGTAGTCACTCCAGCAACCGCATTGGCGACCAGTGCGCGGGCAAGCCCATGGAACGCGGCCTGCTTGTCGTTCTGACGTTCGGTGACCAGATTGCCATCCTTCTTCACCAGCGTGATTCCACCCGGAAGTAGGGCGCTGACCTTGCCCTTGGGTCCTTCCACTAGCACAGTGTTGCCATCGCTGCTGACTGCGTACTTGACCCCAGCAGGTAGCGGAATTGGTTTGTTGCCGATTCGGGACATTCGAAATTCCTTTTGTGGCTTGCGAGTCGCTCAATGCAAAAGCCTGTTGAGTTCCACTGCAGCCTGGGCTTGCGCCCATCTTTCTAACTTTCGTGCCCGGCAGGACTAACCGCGCCGGAATAAGTTGTTCCTACCCGCGATCATCGGCGTATAGCACAAACACCCGTCGCGGCTTCCATTACCAGACTTCGCATAGAATCTCGCCGCCAACGCCTTCACGGCGTGCCTGCCTCCCGGTCATCACACCCTTCGGGGTGGTCATGATTGAGATGCCCAGCCCGCCCTGCACCCGGCGAATCTCGTCGCGGCCAAGATACACACGGCATCCCGGACGCGAGACGCGCTGCAAGTCGCGGATTACCGCTTCGTTGTTGGGGCCGTATTTAAGATACACACGCAATACCTTCACCCCACCCTCTTCGGTTGGCTTGTAGTTAGCGATATACCCTTCCTCCTTGAGGATGCGGGCAATCTCGCTCTTTAGCTTGGAGGCAGGTACGTCGAGCTTCTGGTGTCGCGCGCGGATGGAGTTACGGATGCGTGTCAGAAAGTCTGCTACTGGATCGGTAAGATTCATTCATTCTCCTTCATTTCCCGTTCGCTCGACCTGTTCCTACCCGTCGAGAACCTGCGGAAATGTTGCTGCGATCATTTGAGGTTGCGATTTACTTCCTTTTCTAACCAACAACTCCCAGACTTCTGCACCACAGGCTGGTGGGGTCTCTGGAAGGGTGAGACGGTCACGACAACTTATTTAGTATACAGGTTGCCGTATCCCGACGTTTACCAGCTTGACTTGACGACACCTGGAATCTCGCCCTTCAACGCGAGACCGCGGAAGCAGAGACGGCATATCCCGAACTTGCGCAAGTAAGCACGGGGACGGCCGCATAGCTGGCAGCGGTTATGCTGGCGAGATTTGAACTTGGGCTTTCTTCCGTCCTTGACGCGTTTTGCTGTAGTTGCCATAGTGTTTACTCTCTATCCTTGTTGCAATTTCTGTTGTCGCCGTACAGGCAAAGCGATCAAGCTCCAACCCGAAACGGCATACCGAAGCCCTTCAGCAACGCCCGTGCGCCGTTGTCATCGGCCGCGGTGGTCACAATGGTGACGTTCATGCCCTTCAGCTTGTCAACCTTGGCATAGTCGATCTCGGCAAAAATAAGCTGGTCGCGCAGGCCCAGCGTATAGTTGCCACGCCCATCGAAGCTCTTTGACGATACGCCTCGGAAATCGCGTACGCGCGGCAAAGCAATCGTGATTAGTCGATCCAAAAACTCATACATCTTGTCGCCGCGCAGCGTTACCATCGCACCGATCGGCATCCCCTCGCGCACCTTGAAGGCCGCAATCGACTTCTTTGCCTTGGTAACGACTGGCTTCTGTCCGGCAATCGACCCCAGGTCGGCCACCAGCGGATCCATGATCTTCACGTTCTGCGTAGCCTCGCCCAATCCCATGTTGATGACGATCTTCTCTAGCCGTGGAATCGCCATCGGATTCGTGATGCCAAGTTCCTTGGCAATAGCCGGACGGATATCGCTCAGATACTTCTCTCTAAATCGTGCCGCCATGATCGACTTCGCTTTCTCCACGATTTCCGGAGTGGGATCCTGCCCGTGTACCGATTCGTGGGATGAATCTGTTGTTCAATAATTTTAACAACTATCTGATAATTCACTACTTCTTCTTCTCTGGAATTGTGTTCCCACTTGCCTTGGAGAAGCGAACTCTGCGCTCATCTTCCACTCTCGTCCCGACACGCGTCTTGTTGCCTTCGCCGTCCACCAGCATCACATTCGAGACGTGAATAGGAGACTCCTGCTCGGCGATACCACCTTTAATGTTCCTCTGCGGGTTCGGCTTCACATGCTTCTTGATCATCATCACATGCTCCACCAGAAGACGGTCCTTGTCAGCCAGCACACGCAGCACACGGCCACGCTTACCCTTGTCTTTTCCGGCAATCACTTCCACGGTGTCGTTGCGCTTAATCTTGATTCCTGCCATCGTGCTTCCTTCCTCGGCGATCTGTCGGAGCCGGAATCCGCGTTAAACTTCAAACCTGTCAGTCTCTGCGTTTGTCTTCCACTAACCAAGAACGACTGCCCTCATATCACTTCAGGAGCCAGAGAAACAATCTTGAGAAACTTTTTCTCACGCAGCTCGCGTGCCACTGGTCCAAAAACGCGCGTGCCTACCGGCTCGTTGGTCTCGTTGATCACCACGGCTGCGTTCTGGTCGAATCGGATGTAGGTGCCGTCGCGCCTGCGATACTCCTTGCGTGTACGTACGATGACCGCTTTCACCACTTTGCCCTTCTTAACCGTGCCATCGGGCGACGCTTCCTTCACAGCCGCCGTCACCACATCGCCAAGGCCGGCCTTCTTGCCCAGGCCGCCGCCCAGTGGCAGAATCACCTGCAATTTGCGTGCACCTGAGTTGTCCGCAACATCGAGCATCGTTCTCATCTGTACTGACATATTCGTTCTCCTGAGCCAAAAACCCTTTATCCATCGATCTTTGAAACTTTTCCGCGTCGCGAATCAACTTCCCAGCGCGGTTTGTTTGCTCTCTAAATCACGTCGGCAACCGTCTTGTCATCGATTTGCGAGAGCGAGGAACGGCGTACAATCTCCTCCAGAGACCACCGCTTCAGTTTCGACAGCGGACGGGCCTCGCGAATGCGTACCACGTCGCCGACCCGCGCCGAGTTCAATTCGTCGTGCGCGTAAAACTTCTTGTTCGACTTCATCACGCGCTTGTACTTGGGATGTGCCTTACGCATCTCGATCTCGACCACAATGGTCTTCTGCATTTTGGTCGATACCACCAGACCCACCTTCTCGTTGCGGCGGGATGCAGTTGTTTCCGGAGCTGCGGTGTTGTTTGTGTTTTCCATGGTTAGTCCTTCTTCGCTTTCTTGCGCACGGTGCGTGTGCTCGCTGCAGGCGCTGAGTGAACCGATGCAGGCGCCGCAGATTTCACGGATGCTAATGCGCGCTCCCGAGTCACGGTGTGGATGCGTGCGATGTCCAATTTCAGTTCGCGCAACTTCTTGACGCCTTCATTGTTGCCGAGGCTCTTCTGAAAACGGATGCGGAAGAGCTGTTCGGCGGACTTGTTTAGCTGCGCGGGCAGCTCTTCGTCGCTAAGATTGCGTATCTTTTCGAATTCCATTTTGATCTTCTTTCCTTGCAAATTCCTTTCCTCGGCTTTGATATTCTCCGAGGTCGCTACTTGACAGCCACGCTTGCCTTGACGGTGTGGCGCTGGATAAACATAGTCTTGAGGGGTAGTTTGTGGGCAGCTAAACGCATGGCTTCCTTCGCCAGTTCAGGCGTAACACCTTCCATCTCGAACAGAATCTTGCCTGGGCGAACCACCACAACCCAGTGGTCCGGAGCGCCCTTGCCTTTGCCCATACGTGTCTCTGCGGGTTTCTTGGTGATCGGCTTGTCGGGGAAGATGCGCAGCCACACCTTGCCGCCGCGCTTGATAAACCGCGTCATCGCGATACGGCTGGCCTCGATTTGTCGGTCTGTAATGTAGCCGCACTCCTGCACCTTTAGGCCGAAGTCGCCGAATGAGAGATCCGAACCGCGCCACGCCTTGCCACACATGCGACCGCGCTGCTGCTTACGAAACTTGACCTTCTTTGGCAATAACATAATTAAAATCCTCTAACTCTCGCCTGCTGTTCCTTACTGCAATCCAGCATCGCAAACTAACAACCGGCAACAAACAACTGTCTTTAAAACACGCCTGTAGTCGTACCCTGATCGCGCCGCTTCTTCTGCTCATAAATATCGCCGCGATAGACCCATGTCTTGACCCCGATTATTCCGTAGGTGGTATGCGCCTCGGAAAAACCGTAGTCGATGTCGGCACGTAGGGTATGTAGCGGCAAACGGCCCTGCAGATACCACTCCGAACGAGCAATCTCATTGCCGTTCAGCCGGCCGGAGACGCGCACCTTGATGCCCTTGCAACCAAAGCGCAGCGCCGAATCGACCGACTTGCGCATGGCCCTACGGAAGCTGACGCGCTTCTCCAACTGTAGCGCGATGTTCTCCGCCACCAGTTGCGCATCGAGCTCAGGCTTGTTGACCTCCAGAATGTCGATAAATACCTCGCGCGAAGTGCGCTTCTGAATGTCAACCTTAAGCTTGTCGATCTCCGCACCCTTGCGACCGATGATGATTCCTGGACGCGCAGTGCGGATAATAAGGCGCAGCTTGTTGCCGGGGCGCTCGACTTCCACCGAGCTGACGCCGGCGGCCTTTAGCTTTTCGCGCAGCTCAGCCTTCAGCTTGACGTCTTCCACCAGCAGCTTGTCATAGCCGCGCTCGACGAACCATCGTGACTTCCACGGCTTGTTGACGCCGAGGCGAAAACCATACGGATGGACCTTCTGTCCCATAGCTTCCTTACCTTTGCCCGTTCCGGTTGAGCCGGTGGGGACTGTGAACCTTCAAAAATTACCGGTGAAGTTCCGGTCTGAATCTACACTTCTACTGCACTTACTTCGCAGCCTTCGTCGCTGCGGTCTTCTTGGCTGCTGCTTTCTTAACAGCCGTCTTCTTGGCAGATGCTCTCTTTACCGGAGCTTTCTTGACCGGCTTTGTGCTCGCAGCTTCAGTTTCCCGTGTAACCGTCACGACTGCGGCGGGAGCCTTCTTCACCGCCACTGTGATCACAATGTGCACCATCCTGCGCTGGTAGCGAAACGCACGCCCCATAGGCGCAGGCCGTATGCGTTTCATGCGCGGCCCTTCACTGGCCACTGCAGTGCGAACATAGAGATCGTCAACGTCTACATCGAGACCCTGCTCCTGAGAGACGTAGGTTGCATTCTGGATGGCCGAGCGCAATACCTTCTCAATCACCGGTGCCATCTTCTTGCTGGAAAAGTGGACGGTGTTGAGTGCCTGCTCCACTCGCATGCCCTTTATCGTGTCGAGAACCAGCTTCGCCTTCTGCGGGCTGCTGCGCTGAAACTTTGCTTCCGCACGAAACTCTCGAACTTTATCTGCTGCAATCTTCGCCATAACTTTGATCCTTCGAACCTTCTGCTACGTCTTGCGTCTGCGAATAACATCGTGACTACTGCAAGTAGCCCGTATGTCTACTTGGGCTTTACTGTGGTCTCGGCTGCGCGTGCGGAGTGGCCCTTGAACGTACGCGTTGCCGCGAACTCCCCGAGTTTGTGGCCAACCATGTTTTCCGTCACATAGACCGGAATAAACTTGCGCCCGTTGTGGACGGCAATGGTATGGCCAACCATGTCGGGGAAAATCGTCGAGCGGCGCGACCAAGTGCGTACAACCTTCTTGTCGTTGGTCTGGTTCATCACTGTGATCTTCGATTGAAGATGCGTGTCGATGAACGGACCCTTCTTTGCTGAACGTGCCATATCGATGACTCCAGATTCCTGCTGCGGTTACCGTGCTGAATGCGACGAATCTCTTAGCTGCGAGACTTGGTGTTGCTTTTTGCTTGTCTATACTTCCTGAACTACACAGTGCATAATGACTGCCCTCTTATTTGCTACGGCGGCTGACGATAAATACATCGCTCCGCTTGTTGTTGCGTGTCTTGTATCCGCGCGTGGGCTGGCCCCATGGCGTCACCGGGTGGCGCCCGCCGGAGGTCTTGCCCTCGCCTCCTCCATGCGGATGGTCGACTGGATTCATGGTGACGCCGCGGTTCGCCGGGTTGATCCCCTTCCAGCGATTGCGCCCCGCCTTGCCAATCGAAACATTCTCATGGTCTGTGTTGCCCACCTGGCCGATGGTCGCCATGCACTCCACGAGCACCTTGCGCGTCTCGCCCGAAGGAAGTTTGAGCAGAGCGTAGTCGCCCTCCTTGGCGATCAGGTTGACCTGCGCTCCTGCCGAACGCGCCATCTGTGCGCCCTTGCCAGGCCTCAGTTCGATGTTATGCACAATCGTTCCAAGTGGAATGTTCTTCAACGGAAGCGCGTTGCCCACTAGAATATCGGCGTCCGGCCCGCTCATAATCGATTGCCCGACCTTAAGTCCGATCGGTTGAATGATGTACCGCTTCTCACCGTCTGCATAGTGGACCAGAGCAATGCGCGAACTGCGGTTCGGATCGTATTCAATCGTCGCAACGGTGGCCGGAATGCCATACTTATCGCGCTTGAAATCAATCAGTCGCAGTTTCTGCTTGTGTCCTCCGCCCTGGTGACGGATGGTCATCCGTCCGCTGCTGTTGCGTCCGCCGGTGCGTTGCTTCACGGCCAGCAGCGGCTTGTGCGGCTTGTCCGTAGTCAGGTCGTCGTTGACCAGCTTCGTTTGGAAGCGGAGTGTCGGGGTAATCGGTCGAAATGATTTAATCGGCATAATTATTTCTCACTTACTACTGGTTCACTAACTTGCTGACTTGCTGATCTGCTGACTCGCTATCCCTACATGCTGTTCAAATACTCTGGCATCTTCTGCCCATCCTTCAGCCGGACATAGGCCTTCTTCCAGTCGGGACGATAGCCGGTGAACTTTCCCCGCCGGCGTTCTTTTCCTTCCACCGTGGAGGTGCGGACTCCGCTCACCTTAACCTTGAACAGCGTCTCTACTGCCTGCTTGACCTCAGTTTTGCTGGCTTTCATATCCACCTCGAAGACCAGCGTGTTCTGCGTCTCTTTCACTCCCATGCCCTTCTCCGTAATGAGTGGGCGGCGAATCACTGAATAGAGGGTTGGCATTTACGCAACCTCCTTCTCGGCAGCGACCTGCTTAGCTTCTGTTCCGGCCTTGCTGCGTTTCGATACAAACTTCTTCAATGTCTGCTGCAGAGCATCGAGCGCATCCTTCGAGAAGATGGCATGCTCGTAACGCAACAGATCGTACGGATGTACCTCGGAGCTGAGCATCAGTTCGACGCCATCCAGGTTGCGCGATCCCAGATAGAGCTTCTCGCCGAGTTGCTGGCTGGACTCTACCAACAACGTCGTCTTGCCCGCATCCAGCTTGTTCAGTGCGGCGCGGAAGAGCTTGGTCTTGGCCTCGGGGACCTCGAACGATTCCACCACCGTCAACTTGCCGTCCACGATCTTTGCCGCAATCGCAGAGCGAAGCGCGCCCATCAACTTTTTCTGCGGGAAGGCATATTCGTAACTGCGCGGCTTCGGTCCATGCACCGTGCCGCCCGAGCGCCATAGCGGACTGCGTATCGATGCAATGCGTGCGCGGCCGGTTCCCTTTTGCTTCCACAGCTTGCGCCCGGCGCCGGAGACCAGTCCGCGCGTCTTGGTAGACGCTGTGCCCTGGCGCAGCGCGGCGCGGTAGTGTTTTACCGACTCCCACAGCAGCGTGTCGTTGATCCCGCCCGAAAACACCTCGTCGAGGAGTTCAAACTCTCCGACCTGCTTTCCCTCGAGATTGACTACTTTGATCGTTGCCATCGCTCTTCTCTTTTCGTGTCCGCCATCGATGCGGCGGACCCTGACTATGTTTGTCTGCGTTTCCCGGTCTGTTCCCCGCGCAGAGTTTGTGCCTGTTGCCCTCATGTGCTCGGCTTTTGCGCCGCAGGCGCCTTTCGCCGACACGCGAAGTGTCACTTCTTCTTCGGCGAAGCCTTCTTCGAAGCCTTCAACGGATCGAGCGTTGTCCCTCCCGCAAATCCACGGCGTTCACGCGGCGGCGCCTTTGCTTTTGAGATCAGCACATACCCATCGCGTGGGCCGGGCACCGCGCCCTCCACCATCAATAGGTTGTCTTCTACATCAATGCCGCGGATGCGTAAGTTGCGCACCGTGATCTGCGCATGCCCCATGTGGCCTGGCATACGCTGGCCGGGAAAGACGCGTGAAGGATAAGAAGAGGCCCCGATCGATCCCTGTACCTGAAACATGTGGCCGTGCGCCTTCGGGCCGCCGCCAAAGTGATGGCGCCGAACCACTCCGGCAAACCCGCGCCCCTTCGACGTGCCGATCACATCGACAAATTTTTCATCGGAGAAGATGTCCACCATCACACGATCGCCGGCCTTGATCCCCGCATCCTCGCCTTCCTTGGCAATCTCCAGGGAAACTTCTTTCATCATGCGAACAGGAGGCACGTTCGACTTGGCAAAGTGGCCCGTCATGGGCTTGTTGACCTTCGATGCCTTGATGAAATCGACATAGCCGATCTGCGCTGCGTCGTAGCCATCTTTGGACAAAGTCTTGAGCTGCGTAATAACGCATGGGCCGGCCTTCAGTACCGTGACTGGGTGAACGTCACCGCGCTCGTCGAAAAGCTGGGTCATGCCGACTTTCTTGCCGAGAATTCCTGTAACGGACATCGCGTTTTCCTTTCCTCATCATGCCGAGCATCTAGCTTCAGCACTGCCGGTGTTGCACTTGAACCAATAACTAACAACCTGTAACCGACAAATTACTTCTGCACGGTTTTGATCTCAACATCCACTCCGGCGGGAAGATCGAGCTTCATCAGCGCATCCACTGTCTGCTGGGTCGGCTCCAGAATGTCAATCAGCCGTTTGTGAGTGCGTATTTCGAACGACTCGCGCGACTTCTTGTCCACGTGCGGCGAACGCAATACGCAGTACTTGTTTTTCATCGTAGGCAGCGGAATCGGACCCGCAACCTGCGCGCCGGTGCGCTTGGCCGTATCCACAATTTCTCCGGTCGATGTGTCCAGCACCCTGTAGTCATATGCCTTCAAACGAATTCTGATTCTCTGTCCAGCCATCCTGTGTCTCTTTCCTGCTACTCAAAGATCGTTTGCAGTGGCTGTCGGCCATGAGATTGTACGCGTTCCGACAGCCCTCGTTAGTCTTGTAGTACTCACTTCTAACTACCATTCCCTCTACGCGATGATCTCGCTGATGGTGCCTGCTCCGACAGTCCTGCCGCCCTCGCGGATGGCGAACCTCAGTCCCTTCTCCATAGCCACCGGAGTATGCAGCGTCACTTCCAGCTCCACGTTGTCGCCCGGCATCACCATCTCGGTGCCCGCCGGCAGCTTGGCGCTCCCCGTCACATCCGTCGTGCGGAAGTAGAACTGCGGACGGTAGCCGTCGAAGAACGGA
>Ga0181520_10009910_pt1 | contig 12984 bp, 8 predicted proteins | sample PEATcosm2014_Bin_29_FD_132451 | JGI IMG/M metagenome (GOLD analysis project Ga0181520, IMG submission 132451) | Peatland microbial communities from MTU Mesocosm Facility, Houghton, MI, USA - PEATcosm2014_Bin02_30_metaG | ecosystem: Environmental > Terrestrial > Soil > Wetlands > Peat | place...
GCACAGAAAGCTGGCTATAAGCCACCAACAGGATTACTGCCTGCGCGTCCCAGTTCGAACTCCAGCCCAGCATACCGCTGAATCGCCCTCGGCAAAACGCTATGCCCGACACGCACCTAGAGCGGCGGCATTGAGGCCGCGGGGAGGGTGAACAGGAAGCGGCTGCCTTGATCCGCGCTGCTTTCGGCCCAGATGCGGCCGCCGTGCTGCTCCACGATGCTGCGGCACAGCGCGAGGCCGAGACCAGTCCCGCCCAGGGCGCGGGAATCGGAGGCGTCGCCCTGCTGGAAGCGCTCGAAGATGCGCTCCAGTTTTTCCGGAGAGATGCCGCGACCGCGATCCTCGACGCTAAAGCAGATTTCGGCGACGCCGCCGGGACCCGCGCCTGCGCCGGGGCCGTTGCGCGCTAGCGGCTGCGCGCCCAGCCGGATGGTGGTGTCCCTGGGCGAAAACTTGATGGCGTTGCCGACCAGCTCATTGAGCACCTGCAGGATTCTATCCTCGTCGGCAAACACCAGCGCGGGGGGCGCATCGAGGCGCAGGGCGATGCCGGCCTGGGCGGCGGCGTTAAAGGCCACATCGGCTGCGCGGCGAAGCAGATCGATGGCTTCGACGGGCCGGCGATCGAGAGGCAGCCGGCCTTTCTCCACTCTGTCAAAGTCGAGAATGTCGTTGACCAGGCGGATCAGCCGGTCGCTGTTCGCGATGGCGATGTCGATCATCTGGCGCTGCTTTTCGGGGCGTTTATCAAGGGAGCCGGAGGCGATCAGGCCGAGCGAGGCGCGCATTGAAGTGAGCGGGGTGCGGAGTTCATGGCTCACGGTGGAGATGAATTCGTCTTTCATCTTCTCCAGCTTTCGCCGCTCGCTGATGTCGCGGAAGGCGACGACCATGCCGGAGACGATTCCGTTGTCGAGCAGGGGGTTGGCGCTGTACTCAACGGGGATAGCGACGCCGTCGTGACGCCAGAAGACCTCATTGCGCATACGGATAGATTCAGACCGGCGCAGCGCCTGCAGAATAGGGCTGGTCGATTTGGAGTAGGGTGCGCCGTCGGCGTGGCTGTGGTGAATCAGCTCATGCACGTCGCGTCCGGCGAGCTCCTGGGGTGTGTAACCGAGGGCCCGGGCTCCGGCCTCGTTGATGAAGGTGAGGTTGCCGTCGAGGTCGATGCCATAGATGCCTTCTCCGACCGACTCGAGGATCATCTCGCGCTGGCGCGTGGCCAGGTGGAGGGCTTCTTCGGCATCGTGCTGCTCGGTGATGTCCATGCCGTGGTTGAGCACGAAAGGCCGTTCCCCGGGCAGTTGCATGCGGCGGCTGCGGAAGGCGATGCGGCGGTAGACGCCGTCGCTGCGGCGCAGCGGCAAGGCGCCCTGCCACTCTTCTTCGGATTCAAGAGTGTTGAGGCAATCCTGAAAAGTTGCGGCGCCGGCGGCGTCCATCAGCTCGGTTACGTCGCGGCCAGTAAGGGCTTCCGCGCGGTAGCCAAGCGTCTCGGCGGTAAAGGCGTTGAGCGAAGTGAGCCGCCCCTCCATGGAGCAGGTGAATACAAAGCCCAGCGAGTTTTCAACCACCTCGCGGTAACGGTTTTCGCTGCTCAGGAGCGCCTTTTCCATCTTGCGCTGCTCGGTCACATCCTGCCCGCTGACGATGATGTACTGAATCTCGTTGTTGGGGCCTTGCAGCGGGCGCAGGGTCCAAGTGACGCGGCGGGTGTTGCCGGGCTGTGCGGCGACCAGCCACGCGGTTTCATGAGGGCCGGAGTCATGGCCGCTGGCGGCGTCGCGCAGCTTGCCCGCGGCCCAGTCGCGCTCACCCGGCTCAAGGATCTCATTGACGAAGGGCCGGCCGACAGCGTCAGCCAGGCTGAGGCCGGTCAACTGCGCGCAGGGCTGGTTCATGCGCACCAGGCGGCCGGCGGTGTCCAGCACGGCGACCAGGGCGGGAATGGAATCGAGCGTTGCGGCCACGAAACATCGTTCGATGGCCAGGGCGCGCTCGGTACGCTGGCGGGAGCGCTGCGCCTGCTCCTGGAGCCGGATGCGGCTGTAGAGCTCAAGCCGCGTGACCACCTGGCGGCCGATGATCTCAAGCAGCGTCAGGTGTTCGGTCCTGAACCGCTCAGGCGGAAGGGCGAGCACAGCGAGCGTGCCAACCACCTGCCGGGTACTCGTGATGAGGGGAGTGCCGGCGTAGGAGAGTGCGGGCTTTGCGCCGGGAACCGGAATGCCCGAAGGAAGAAATCGAGGGTCCTTGCCGCCATTGGCAATGAGCAGCGGCTCGCCTTTTTCCAGCATCCACTGGTCGGCTGTCGTGGAGCGCGGCTGCTCGACGCCCTTGAAACCGAAGCGGGCCTTGAACCAGAGGCGATTGAAGTCCATCCAGCCGATGTAGGCGTAATCGGCGCCGCACAGCACCGCAGCCAGCTCCGCCAGTTCATCGAGAGCGGGATCGGGATTGCGGTCGAAGATGTTGAATTCAGGATGCAGAAACGCCTCCTGATTCTCAAGGAACTTTGAGCCCGGCATGGCACACATACTTGAAAGGCACCTGAGGCAAGTATCGAAGATTGGAGTGCGGAATGGCTCTCACACAAAGGGTCCAATTTGGTGGAAAACAAAGTACCACCCACGTACTTCGATTTTGAGACTATCGATTCGATTGGGTGTTACCAAGGAGACCCATTGGCGGCGTTACTACGTTGAGGGAACGAGAGAGCAAGCGAGCAGGCGAACACGGAACCAGGAGAACCAGCAAGCAAGGGAATTGGGGTGCTGCGTTCTGCTCAATGCGCTGTGGGCAGCTTGCAGCAGTCGCCCGAACCGGCGGGTTCGTTGGCGCCTGCGTCGAGCACCACCTTCCAATTGCCGTCAGGCTCCTTGCGCCACATCGTGATGTAGCGGCCGCTGGTGGTGACGTCGTTGCCGTTGGCGTCTTTGCTATGTCCTTCGAAGTGTCCCCAGGTGTAGCCCATGTCGCCGGAGGGCCCCATCATGGCGTCGGTAGGCGTCCAGGTGAGCTGGTAGTCCTTCGCCGACCAGTTGGCGCCTTTGACGATGGCCACCTTGCCGATGAGGGGCGCTGCGCCGTTGCCGAGAACCACGCCGTCGCCGGCGAACCAGTCGGCAAATGCGGCGCCGCCGTGCGCCGCCACATCTTTGGCGAAGCGGGCCTCCAACTGGAAGAGCAGAGTCTTTCCCGGATTGACCGCGGTGTCGGTCAGCGGATTGGGCGCGTCGGAAGATGCTCCCGGCTCAAGCAGTTGCCCAATGGCCGGCTTCGAAGCCGCTGCGGCCATCAGCGCCGCCAGCGCCAGCACGCACGCCCTTGCTTTCCAATCTGTTGCCACTTTTCTTTTCCCCCTGATGGCAAAAAAGCCGTATGAGGTCATCGTACAACGCTGGATTGCTCGGGAAACAGGACGGGCCAGACCGGCGCCATGACGTTGAAGACCGGTGAAGAATCGGTAGGCGCGGCAGCGCGCTTTGCGGCCAACTTAGGCGTCGACAGGAACTCAGGGCTCTACCGGAACGATGCGCGATTCGGAGCGAAAGAGGTGATAGTTTGTGAAAGCCACGTCGTTCAACTGGTTCTGGGCAATCGCATGATTGTTTTCGGGATCGCTTCTGGGAGTTCTGGAAAGAGCCACGCTTCTGACGGGGCAGAGATACGTGCTTCCTCCCAATGGGATCAGACCGTATTCCACCTGGATCGCATTCCTGACCATCTCCCAGGGAGCGGCCATGATGGCGACCAGCGTGATGCGGAGGATGCTTCCATCGGCGGGGTCGATGGCAATCTCGCCGTGGTAGGCAGGGTGGAGACGCGCAATCAGATCACCGTGGGGCAGCTCCACCATGTAATTCGACTGCCGCGCGGTCACCAGGTAGCGGAAGACGGCTTCGGTGCCGCTCTGCCCCTGCTCCCAATAGCCCCAGGTGATGGCGCCGTGCACGGCGTCTGAAAGGACGACCGAGAGGATAGGCCCAAACTCGCCCACGGTCGCCAGCCACGGCTCCGATAAACTTGGCGCGTTGAAATCGACCCTCTTGGAGCCCCTCAACTCGTAGCCGTTGCTATAGCTCACGGTAACGCTCGACTTGTCCACCAGGTGCATGGGCTCGTACGCGGATTCTTCCGGCGCCATGCTTGAAATGCCGCCGGAATGGCGGTCGCGGGCGCCTGATGCCGCGGTGAGCGGATCCATCTGCTGGCCGGGCGGCATGTCCGCAAAGTGTTCCGTGGTGCGGGTAGCATAAAAATTCGGTAGCCTGGCGATGGCCTGGGCCGCGTATTGCACCGCCTGGGAAAGCATGGCCCTCTGCGCCTCGAGCGCGGGCGGGTTGATGGCGGGCATGTCGGCGGCGGGAAGATCGAGAAAAGCGGCGGCATCTGCCAGTTGAATGAGGGCGTCGCGGCTGTGCCGTCCGGGGAGCTCCGTCAGCCAGCGCGTCAGCCGCGCGGAACTGATCCTCTCGGTCAATTCCAGGCCCGCAATCTGGTTTGACACTTTGTGGTCGGACTGTCCGTGGGTGGCGTCCAGCAACTGCTCCAACTGCTGGATATTGGCAGGTTTTGCCGGCCAGGCGGGCCGAGCCATTCCCATGATCAAGACCGCCAGTAAGACCAAACCCCTCATCGCACCCCGCCTGCGCCAAACCAACCCACAAGTATAGCTTCTTTTTCAGACTCGCCTGATCTAATCCGCCAGGAACAAGCATCCGTCAGTAACTCCTGCGAGCAAGCCGGCGATACGGAGCGAAGGTATACTATGGGTTGTCGAAACCAGTCGAGAGGACCCGGCCTCCGGAGCCTTTTTTTTTGACGCAGGGGGACCTCTCCCCCAGGATGTCCGGCACGTTTCAGGGGGAAGGAAGACCATGGGAGCACTGCTGGAGACCATCCAATCGCCTGCCGACATAAAGCGCCTGAATGATGCGCAACTGGTGGAGCTGGCGGAGGAGATCCGCGTCTTCCTGATCCAGACGCTGTCAAAGACCGGTGGGCACCTGGGCCCGAACCTGGGCGTGGTGGAGCTGACGCTGGCCCTGCACGTCGTTTTCAACACTCCTGCAGACAAGATCCTATTCGACGTGAGCCACCAGGCCTACGTACACAAGATTCTTACCGGGCGGCGTGAGCGTTTCGCGACCATCCGCCAGCCCGGAGGCCTGAACGGCTTTATGCTGCGCACCGAGAGCGAACATGACGCCTTCGGCGCAGGACACGCCGGCACCGCTCTTTCAGCGGCGCTGGGCATGGCGGTGGGCCGCGACCTGGCTGGCGGCGGCGAACACGTGATCGCGGTGGCCGGCGATGCCGCGTTCACCAATGGCATTACGTTCGAGGCGATGAACAACATCGCCGAGCAGACCAAGCGGCTGATCGTGGTGCTCAACGACAACGAGTGGTCGATCGACCGCAACGTGGGCGCGATCGCCCGCTACTTCCACCGCATCGTGACCAACGAGCACTATCAGCATCTGCACCAGACGGCAACGCGGCTCATCGAGCGGTTCGGCGGCAAGACGGCCGTCAAGGTGGTGCGGCGCGCCGAGGAGGCTGCCAAGAGCATGCTGTGGCCCTCCATTCTTTTTGAAGAGTTCGGCATGGAGTATTTCGGGCCCATCGACGGGCACAACCTGCCGCTGCTGATTGAGAGCTTCAAGTTTTTGAAGACGGCGGACCATCCGGTGCTGTTGCACGTGCTGACACAAAAGGGCCGCGGGTTTCAGCCGGCGCTCGACGGACAAAAGAAGTTTCACGGGCTGGGGCCGTACGATCCGGAGACAGGCAGCACCAAGCCCGCGGGCCTGCCGACCTACTCAGAGGTTTTTGCCAACACGCTTTCGGAGCTGGCCACGAAAGACGAGCGGATTGTGGCCATCACCGCGGCCATGCCCAACGGCACCGGGCTTGACCTGTTCCGGCCTCACCATCCCACGCGCTACTTCGATGTGGGCATCGCGGAGGAACACGCAGTGCTGTTTGCGGCCGGCATGGCGACGCGCGGCTTCAGGCCGGTTTGCGCCATCTACTCCACATTTCTGCAGCGCGCCTTTGACCAGATTGTGCACGATGTTTGCCTGCAAAAGCTGCCGGTACTGTTTTGCATGGACCGCGCCGGTCTTTCAGGCGATGACGGGCCGACGCATCACGGGTTGTTTGACATCGGCTACCTGCGGTCGATTCCAGAGATCGTGCTGATGGCGCCGAAGGACGAAAACGAGCTGGCCGACATGATGAAGACGGCCCTCGAGCTGCCCGGCCCGAGCGCCATCCGCTATCCGCGCGGGGTGGTGGTGGGCGTGGCGCGCAGAGCTGAAGCGCAGGCGCTTCCATTGGGCAAGGCGGAAGTGATACAGGACGGCCGGGATGTGGCCATTCTGGGCCTGGGGCCGCTGATGACCATGGCCGGCGAGCTGGCGGCGCGCCTGGAGCGTGAGGGCTATTCGGCAGCGGTCATCAATCCGCGGTTTATCAAGCCGATCGATCGCTCGATTCTGGCCGAGTACGCGGGGCGTGTGGCCGCGTTTGTCACCTTTGAAGATCATGTGAAGATGGGCGGCTTTGGCTCGGCGGTGGTGGAGGCGCTCGAAGAGATGGGCAGCGCGGTTCCGGTGGTCCGCATCGGCTGGCCCGACCAGTTCATCGAGCACGGCAAGGTAGACGATTTGCGCGCCAAGCACGGCCTGAGCGTGGACGCTGCGCTGGGCCAGGTGCTGCCGCTGCTGGCCGGCCGCCGCCGGCCAACGCTGGTAGCAAGCTGAGCATTCTGCGGATCGAGAACGCGGGGCGCTTTGGGCGGGATGGCCGCGGAAGCCCGGATCGCGTGAACACGAGCAACCTGCGCGCGAATCGGCTGTGCGACAATCCCAAAAAGCTCACTTTTCGTATGGCGCTCTTTTCCTATCGTCTGTGTTGGACGAGTCTGGCACTGGCAGCCGGCATGGCCTGGGCGAAGCCGGCTCCGCAGGCCGCGCCCGTCGTCCCCTCGGAGCCCCTGGTGCTGGCCGGCGGCACGGTCGTGGACGTGACCGACTGGGGCCACTCGGCGCGCGACCTTGAGAATGCCGTGGTGATTGTGCAGGACGGGCGCATCACCGATGTGGGCGCCGCCGGAGATGTGGCAATCCCAAAGAACGCGCGGGTGATCGACTGCACGGGAAAATTCATCGTTCCCGGGCTGGTGGACGGCTATGCCGGCATGAACTCGCAGGGCCAGGCCAATGCCAATTTGTACATGGGCGTCACCACCGTGGTGGTGCGCAGCGATCCTGATCACGGCCTTGTCGATTACGCGGCCAATCCCAAGCCGCACTTGTACGCGATCGACTCAGTGGGCGCCACCGACAACTGGAGCCTGCTGGCCAATCAGCCGGAGTGGGCGGCCAAGCTCAAAGAAGGCGCGCGGCCCGTCGAGCTGAGCCCCGAGGATGCCGACCGGCAGCTCAACGACACGCTGAAGCTGGGAACGCGGGTGGTGTTTCTGGGCCACGAGATCACGGCCGCCAATGCGCAGTTGATGATCGCCCGCGCGCACCAGTTGGGGTTGGTCACCTATGGGGAGTTTGTTTCGACGCCCTATTCGGTGGGCGTGGAGGCAGGTGTGGACGTGCTCATCCACATGAGCCGCTACGACCTGGGCGTGATTCCCGACGAGTTGCAGCGGCCGCTGATCGACGACCCGGAAGGTCCTTCGGCCAACACCGCCTCCGACTACTCCCTGCGGCTGCCGCCCACCGACGCGCATCTGCGCACGTACGCCCGCTTTCTGGCCGCGCATCACGCGGCGCTCATGCCCACCTTCAGCATCAATTACGCCGAATTGCCTGGCCATCGCAATCTCTGGTTGGAGCCCGCGGCGCAACTGCTTGATCCGGCGCGGCTGTTCGATCCGGCCGACAAGCTGACCGGGGAGATGGATTACCCGCTGCCCTCCTGGAGCCGCCATGTGCCCGGTCTGATTCAGCGCTACCTCGAAGAGAACCTGCGCAAGAAGGCGGGCCAGGATGCCCTGCGCATGTGGCTGATCAACGAAACCATCTTCAAGGCTTTTCCGCATTATCTGGCGGGCTCGGGGGCGCCGGTGATGGGGGCGATGCCCGGAATCTCGCTGCACACCGAGCTGGAACTGCTGGTCCGGCTCGGGCTTTCGCCGCGCGAGGCGCTGGCCGCGGCCAGCAACAACTACGCGCTTCAATTCGGGTGGAACGAACTGGGCCAGGTCGCTGTTGGGCGCCGCGCCGACATCGTGGTGGTGGACGCCGATCCCACGGTCAATATCTGGAACGCGCGCCGCATCGCGCTGCTGATTATGGACGGCAACGTGGTGGATCGCGACGAGCTTTTGAAACTGAAGAAGTGACCCGCGGGGAAGCGATCAGGTTTCCCGGTTTACCGGGGAAGTTGCTGCACTCTGGCCCCGCCATCGATAGATTCGAATCCCGCTTCGGGTCTTGCCTTTTAGACGTGGTCATATTGATGTGGTCATGAAGTGGTCATATTGAATTGGTCATATTGATGGGGGAAATCTCATGCGCAGGATTCCGGCCGCGCACAGCGCGCTGCTTTCCAATCCTGGGCGCCAGCCGTCAGAATGGTGCGTGGCATCTTCAACGAGCGATAAGTCTGGGGAGCGGGCTCTGAAGCCCGCGGGCGCAATGAGCATGCGGCGCGCCGTGTTGCACGCCGCACTGGCGGTGATGCTGTTGGCTGGCCTGGGTAGGCCGGCCGTGACCCAGGAGAGTGGCGCCGAAGACCAGGCCCAGCCGGCCCAGTCTATGACCGTCGACGCGAAAGGGACGACCCTCCAGGGCGTGGTGCGCAACGCCTCCACCGGCGAAGGAATTGCGCGGGCGCTGGTCCAGATTGAAGGCGACGCCGATACCGGCGCGCTGACCGATGGCGACGGACGATTCGAGATTCCGGGCGTGCCGCTGGGGCCGCAGCAGGTGGACGTTCTGAAGCCAGGCTATTTTGAGCGCGCGGCGGCATTGCCGGGCGTTGGCGGGTCGGGGCAGGCCGTTCTAGCTGAGACAGGTGGAGCGCACAATGTAATGGTGGCGGCCGGGATGCCCGAGCTGGTTTTCACGCTTGCGCCCACCGGCGCGATCCGCGGCCAGGTGGAGCTGTCGACGGGCGACACGGCGCAGGGCATGACGATCGAACTGGCGCGGCGGGGGATTGAGAGCGGGCGCGCGGTGTGGCAGGAGGCCGGTTCGGCAAAAACCCGCAGCGACGGGACCTTTCGCTTTGGCGGGCTTGCTGACGGAGACTACGCCGTGTGGAGCGACCCGGCGATGGACAGCGATCTGGATGCGGCGCCGAGCGGCGGCGGCCTGCGCTGGGGGTATGCGGCGGTCTACTATCCCGATGCCCGCGATCCCTCGGGCGTGGCGGTGATTCACGTGGCCAACGGGCAGGATGCGCAGGCCAACCTGATGCTGACACTGGAAGCCTTTCAGGCGGTGAAAGCTGTGGTTGTGGCGCCGCAGACTGCTTCTGCGGGTCGGGCCGGGATGAGGGTGAATGGAATGGTGGCGGACGGCGCGGGACACCTGCTCGCCTACCCGGCGCAGTACGACGAGGCGGCGCATTCCGTCGAAGCCGAGTTGCCCGATGGAAGTTACACGTTGCTGGTGTCAGGCGCTCCGCAGGTGGAGCATAGGGAAAATCCCTCGCTGTTCAACGCGGAAGCGCTGGCGGGGTCGTTGGCGGTGACGGTGGCCGGCTCCGCGGTCACGAACCTGCGCGTTGCGCTTGCAGCGCCGCAGCCCGGCCCTCTTGAGGTGACCGTGATGCACAATGTGGCCCAGCCCAGCCAGGCGGCCGGACGCGGCCCGCTCGTCTCCGTGTTGTTGAGCCCGGACGAGGGATGGATCAACGACGGGATGATCCTCAATTACGCAGATCCCACTGCTCCCGACGCGATGGAGCCTCTCTTCACAAGGCCCGGCTCCTATTGGGTGCACACGCGCTCAGCGCATGCAGGCCTTTGCGTGTCGTCGTTCACCGCCGGCGGGGCAAACCTGGCGCGCGAACCGTTGACGATCGGGCTTCAAGGCTCGACCGCGCCGATGGAACTGACACTGCGCGACGATTGCGCCAGCCTCGAGCTTAGCTTGCCAGAGGCGCTAGGCTCCTTCACTGCCGGCGATGAGCCGTTTTTCTCGGTCTACGTGGTTCCCGATTTCGATTCCACCGGCGATGTGGACCCGGTCACGCTGCGCCCTTCGACGGGCGGTACGGTTACGGTGAGCAACCTGACCCCGGGCAACTACCATGTCTACACCCTGGCTGGATCTGCGCAGCTTGCCTACCGCAACCGCGTCGCGCTGGCCGCGATGGGGTACCAGGGGCAGGCGGTCACGCTGTCGGCCGGGACCGTGGGGAGCCTGGTGGTGGAGGCGCCGGAACCATGATGGATGGACGCTGGATTTTCACGTCACTCCGGCTGCCGGGTTTGGTCCTGTTGGCTGCGCTTGGCTGGCCAATTGTGCCAGCATGGCCGCCTGCGTTGGCTCAGACGGGCTCACCGAGTGCCGCCGGCAGCCTCTTTCGCATTGCGGGAACAGTGGTGAATGCGGTGACCGGCGAGCCCGTGAGGGACGCGACAGTTGCCGTGCTTGGCGAGCAAGACAGCAGGCGGATTGCCTCGGCACAGACAGGAAGCGACGGCCGATTCTCGATCGAGGGGCTGGGGGCGGACAAATTCCAGTTGAGCGCGTCGAAGCGCGGGTTGGTGACCGCTTTTTACGAGGAGCACGGCGATTTCAGCTCGGCGGTGGTCACGGGCGAGGGCCAGGATACCAGCAGCCTCATGTTCCGGCTGGTGCCCGGGGCAGTTCTGCGCGGGGTGGTAAGCGGCGATGGAGGCGATCCAGTGGAAGGCGCCCAGGTGATGCTCTACAAAAAGCCGCGGGGCCACGGGCCCGGTGAAAAGATTGTGCAGGCAGATACGGCCACCACCGACGACACCGGGGCGTATGAGTTCGGCAACCTGGCAGCCGGAGAATACCTGCTGGCGGTGAAGGCGCACCCATGGTATGCGATGAGCCGCAGCCCGGCGCGCGCGCGGCAGGGCGCAGGCGGTGAAGCCAGAGCGGCGCTCGATGTGGCCTACCCGATTACCTACTTCGATTCGACGACCGATGAGGCTTCGGCGTCGCCGATTGAGCTGGCCGGGGGCAGCCGTGTGGAGGCGGACGTGAGCTTGCATGCGGTCCCGGCGCTGCACCTCGAAGTGCCCGCGCCGCTGAAGCAGAATGGAGGGATTGCGCGCCCCGAACTGCGGCAGAGCGTCTTCGGCGCCGTTGTGTCAGACGACAGCGCCGGCTTTATGGACGCGCTGCGGACGGGGACCACCGAATTTGCGGGCCTGGCGCCGGGGTCCTATGAGCTGACCGAGGGCGATCCGCCGCGCGTGGTGGAACTGGAGGCCACGAGCAGCCAGCAGGTTGAAGCCAATGCCGGCATTCCCGCGGTTCCGCTTGCCGGAACCCTGCAAAACGCCAATGGATCTCCGCTCGAGGGCCAGGCGGTGGTGACGCTGGAGCCGGTGGGCAGCGCCATGGGGCTCAAGCCGATGGAGTCAGGGTTCAACCGGGGCGCGTTCAGCTTTACGGCGGTGGCGGCGGGCGCATGGAAGCTCGAAGTCGAGGTGAACGGATTGCCGGCGCAGGTGCTCCAGATCGCCTCGGGTGGCCACGCACATGCGGGGAACATGGTTACAGTGGAGGACCGCGCCCTGACGCTGGCCGTGCGGGTGAGCGCGGGCGGGACGCGCGTGGAGGGATTTGCGCAGAAGGACGGAAAAGGCGCGATGGGGGCGATGGTGCTGCTTATTCCCAAAGGCGCGGGGTTTCCCGACCTGGTGCGCCTTGACCAGTCGGACTCCGATGGCAGCTTCTCGCTCCTCGATGCGGCGCCGGGCGAATACACGGTGGTGGCCATCGAGGACGGGTGGGGGATGGATTGGACTCAGTCGCAGGCAATCGGCCGCTATCTTCCAGCCGGAATTCCCGTTACTGTGCCCGCCACAACGATGACCCCGCGCGACCAGGTAGTGCGCCTGGCTGCGCCGGTTCCCCTCCAGCCGCGGTGAACCGAGCCCGATTGGGCCTGCGCAGGACTTCTTGGTATTGGGTGGTAGAGGATAGTCTATGAAGGTGCAGATATTTGAGTCGCGGCATCGGCTCGAGGGCCTGGCCTTTGAGCAGCAGAGATGCCCCGGTAGAGCTTTGAGGAGTGATTCCCGTTGAAGAGTAAGTTGATGGTTTCGATTCTGGCCGCGATCGGTGCGGCGCTGATGCCACTGGCGGCCGCAGGCCAGGTTGCCCCCGAACGTCCAGTTGCCCAGCGCGCCGCGCCTGCATTCAAATATGAAGCGTTCGTGGGCGCAGGCTACACCAGCCTGAACCAGGTGAACCAGTCCCGCTATGGGCTGATCGGGAGCCGGTTCGGCCTGACCCGCGACTGGGGCAGGCACGTGGGCCTCACCGCGCTCGGGGATTACTACAAGCTGGCTGCGGGATCGACCAACCCGGGCGACCCGTCGACCTACTCGGTGCTGGTGGGTCCGGAGTTTCGCGTCAACGTCTATGGAAACTTCGACGGCTTCGTCCATGGGCTGTTGGGCGTGGAACACACGGGTGGTGAGGGCTTGACGCCCAGCCTCTCGATTGCTGGTGGATTTGGCGGGGGCGTTTTGTATAACCTGAGCCAGCACTTCGCGCTGCGCGCCTCGGGCGACGCGGTGGCCGCTTCGTTTACGGTGACCAACAACACGCCGGCACTGGGCTACTCACCCCATAAGAACTGGGATGCCCGCGGCGAGTTCGGAGTGGTTTACCGGTTCTAGCCGCCATTTCTCACACGGGTCGATTCTGTTGCGAGCGGCGGGTCTTGGCTGGGGCGGAGCGCCATTTACGGGTTGAGATCGGCTTCGCTTCGGGTCCGTCAAGAGCGTGGGGGAGCTGA
>Ga0181520_10009911_pt1 | contig 12984 bp, 13 predicted proteins | sample PEATcosm2014_Bin_29_FD_132451 | JGI IMG/M metagenome (GOLD analysis project Ga0181520, IMG submission 132451) | Peatland microbial communities from MTU Mesocosm Facility, Houghton, MI, USA - PEATcosm2014_Bin02_30_metaG | ecosystem: Environmental > Terrestrial > Soil > Wetlands > Peat | place...
CAGCAGGTGAAACAGCTTCTGGAGCGCATGCGGCTGTCCTCAAAATGGAGCAGCCACAAGGCCGAGGAGGTGGTGAAATACATCGAGGTCGATGCCCCGCGGCTGTGGGAACGGCCCAAGGTGGATGTCGTCAACGTGCTGAATGGCCTGCTGGACGTCAACACCCGTGCGCTCTCACCACACTCACCCGACTTCCTATCGCCGGTGCAGTTGCCCGTGACGTTCGACCCGAACGCCCGGTGTCCAATGTGGGACAAGTTCATCGGCGAGGTATTCCCCGGCGATTCGGAGGCCATCGCGTGGGAGATCCCAGCCTGGCTGGCGACGCCGGATACGTCGATTCAGAAGGCGGTCTTGCTGACCGGCGACGGCGCGAACGGAAAATCCACCTACCTGCGTGCCGTGCTGGCGTTTATTGGCCGGCAGAATGTGGCGGCCATCAGTCTTCACCGGCTGGAGAATGACCGCTTCTCGGTCGCACGCCTTGTCGGCAGGCTCTCGAACATCTGCCCCGACTTGCCCAGCGAGGACCTTTCCAGCACGTCGATCTTCAAGGCGATCACCGGCGGCGATGCCCTGCTGGCCGAGCGGAAGTTCGAGGAGTCCTTCGAATTTGTGCCGTTCGCGCGGCTGATCTTTTCGGCCAACCACCCGCCCAAGAGCCAGGACGCATCGTCGGCGTTCTTCCGCCGGTGGGTGGTCGTTCCCTTCGAGCGAACATTTCACGCGGGCGATCCGGGCACACTACCTCGCGACCAGTTGGACGCGATGTTGGCCGATCCGACCGAACTCAGCGGCGTGTTGAACAAGGCCCTCGAAGCCATCAAATCGATTCGCGTCAGCGGCCTCAGTGAGAGCGACTCCATACGCCGGGCCATGGACGATTTCCGGCAAACGACTGACCCCGTCGCCGTCTGGCTCGACCGGAATACGGTGCTCGAACCCGATGCGCTGATCCCCGCCGACCGGCTGTGGCAGGACTACAACCAAGACTGCGTGGCGAAAGGCCGGCCAACTGTTAGCAAGACCGCCCTCGGCCGCACCATCGCCCAGTTGCGGCCGACTATTGAGAAGCGCCAGCGGACCATAAATGGCAGGCTGTCATGGTGTTACATGGGAATTGGGTTAATCGTGAAGGACCATGAGTAGATTCACTGAGTTCACGCGGTTAACGCGGTTCCCTCTATTTTGTATTCACGCGCGAGAAAGAACGCTTCGGATGTTTTTACAATCTAGAAACAAATAGAGGGGAACCGCGTGAACTGTGTGAAGTGCGTGAAGCGTGCAAGGCTCATTTGCCGTGAGGCAGTGAGACAGAATCGGCTTCGGCTGCGTATATAGTATCGAAAGCTGTTCCGCAGGCCAGCGCAAAGCGCACCCTCTGAAGGCCGCCCGAAGGCGAGCGCCGGGACGCTCACGAATCCATTCCCGCAGTTGTTCCTGTCACTACACGTGTGCCATAACCATGAATGCATCGATCCCGGTCTATAACGCCGACGGAAGCCTGTACGCGTGGGCGTCCGAACAGCGGTTCGCGCGGCTTCAGTCGGCGGGGTTAGTGGCACGCACAGTGCGCCGTCGCAAGGGCCGAATCAGCCGAGCGATTCTCTTCCTCCGGCCCGGCGAGCCGAAGCCGGTGTCGGCCAATTCCGTTACGGGAACTCGATACAGCTTCAAAGAGCTTCTGAAGCACGGACCGGCGTGGGAACTAAAACATCTTGGCGGCAACCGCGACGAGAAGACTTACGCGCCGCCGGAGACTAAGGTGATCTTCCTCCAGGTCGTGAATCACTGCAGGGTCAAGTGAAAAGCCAGCGACGACAGGTCGGCGGGCGCTACCTCGCCAGGGCACGGGGCGCGTTCCGTGGCAGCCAGGCGCGCCGGAGACAGCCGGTGGCCCTGCCAGCCAACCCGGAGCCAGACGGCGCAACACGGGCCACAGGGGAGCGAACGGGTGGCCTTTCCCGCATGGCGGCGGGCCATTTCAGGGACCTGACTCGGAAGGCGGCGGCCGCGGGTCTAATTACTGCGCAGTTTGCTTAGTTACTACGATTTACGCAGGTTGTCACTCCGGGTTGTCACCCCCAAAATCACATGAGCTTCCCCAAGACTGAACCCGAGACCGGAGCGTTCGCCGTCGAGTGGTGGCCAATTGGCCGCGTTAAGCCATATCCGAACAACGCCAGGGTGATCCCTGCGTCCGCTGTCGAGAAGGTCGCCAGCTCAATCCGCTCTTTCGGCTGGCGGCAGCCCATCGTGGTCGATACTGCCGGCGTCATCGTGGTCGGCCACGTCAGGCTCCGCGCCGCTGAATCGATGGCGCTGGCCGAGGTCCCGGTCCACGTGGCGCGGGATCTCACGCCCGGCCAGGTGAAGGCGTACCGCCTGATGGACAACCGCTCCCACGATGAGGCCACGTGGAATCTCGATCTGATCGGGCCGGAACTCCAGAGCATCGCGGAACTGGACACCGATTTCGATCTGGCGTTGACCGGATTCGACCAGGACGAACTGAACTCTTATCTGTACCCGCCAGAAGCGAGCGCGGAAGAGGACGTGGTTCCAGAGTTGCCGGCCGAGCCAGTCACCCGGCCCGGCGACCTGTGGCTTTGTGGCAATCCGCCCCATGGACACCGGGTGCTTTGCGCCGATGCAACCAGCCAGGAGGCGGTGTCCCGGCTACTGGGCGAGCGCAAACCGTTTCTGCTCGTAACCGATCCGCCGTATGGAATCGAACTGGATTCCGAGTGGCGTGATCGAGCGGGACTCAACGGCTGCGGGCCCGCCGAGGCGAGCTACATGAAGCACCGAACGGAGGGCCACACTCACACCAGCATCTCCTCCGACACGCGTGCGGACTGGTCGGACGCGTTCGCGCTGGTGCCCAGCCTGGAGGTGGCGTACGTCTGGCACGCATCGAAGTTCACGCGCGAAGTGCTCGACGGCTTGCTGCGGATCGGATTTCTGCATCACCAGCAGATCATCTGGAACAAGGGCCGCACGGTGCTCACGCGGACGCACTATTGGTTCCAACACGAGCCCTGCTGGTACGTGCGGAAGAAGAACGCTCCCTGGTTTGGAAAGCCCGGTGAAAACTCCACCATCTGGGATTCGCCATCGCCCAAGTTCATCATGGGTGGCTCCGACGAAGAGAAGTACGATCACCCCACGCAGAAGCCAGTCTCGCTGATGCGGCGCCCGATACTGAATCACACCAAGCGAGGGGAACTGGTTTACGAGCCGTTTCTCGGCAGCGGGACCACGCTCGCCGCTGCTGAACTGACCGAGCGCGTCTGCGTCGGCATCGAACTGGACCCGAAGTACGTCGATGTGAGCGTAACCAGGTGGCAGTCTCTGAGCGACAAGAAGGCGACCCTCGACGGCGACGGGCGGACGTTCGAGGAAATCGCCGAGGAACGCCGGAAGGGTGCGGCATGAATCGCCCGCTGCCGCGCCGAGATCGCTGACGTCGAAGCCCAACTCCGGGCTGGGCATCCGGACGTCGAGGGCCTGTGCATGGCGTTGGCTGACTGGTCGGCTGAGTTGAGGATTCTGGAAGCAGGAACCGCCGCCGGATCGTTGAACCCGGCGGCGGCTTTGTGTGGGCAGGTGGGGAGATTCTACTTGCCGATTCGGTAGACGCGGTCGCCGGCTTCGTTCTTCGAGGACTCGATTGTCTCTCCGCCCTTGCTGCCGAGGATCGATACGAAGCCACGGATTGTATGTTTTTGCCATCCAGTGAGTTCCATGATCTCCGCAAGCGTCGCCCCCTTCGCGCGCTTCATCATAGCGATGACCTCGGCCTTTTTGTTGGAGCGCTCGCCTTTACCGCCCTCCTTGGCGCGGGGCGCCTTGGCGGCCTTCTTGCTGGCCTTGGCTTCCTTCTTCGGCGCGGCGGCCTTGGGGGCTGTGGGGGCTTTGGCACCCTTGGCCTTTTTCTGGCCCTTGGGCGCGCCCTTCTTCTGGGTGGCACCCTTCTTCGAGGGGGCCTTCTCCGGCGCGACGTGCGCGCCCTGTTCCGCAACGGCGGCGGTTTCTGTGGCTGGGGTGGTTTCGTTGTTCTTCATTTGTGTTAATCCTTTCTGCTCAGTAGCTTGCGCGTCTCCGCGCACCTCGATTCATCACTCCGGTTGAACCGGAATGCAAGTGAATTCTTCAGGAAAAAATGATGGGCGTTTCGCTTAGGTCATACGCGCGGATGCGCGGGTGCAGCCTGACCGCCGTACAGAAGGCAATCGCCAGCAAGCGGATCACGACGCTCCCGGACGGCACCATCGATGCCGAACGCGCCAACCAGGAGTGGGAGAAGAATACGTTCGCCGGCCAGACGATTCACAAAGCGCAGACCACAGCCCCGCCGATGCATGAGTCGCCTGCCGCGTCGGGAGATCCGGTCACTGCGTACCTGCGGGCGCGGGCAGTCAAAGAGAGCTTCGCAGCGCGAACCGCCCAACTGGAATACGAGGAGCGCGCAGGCAAGCTGATCCCGGCGGCGCGCGCGGCCGAGTATGCCGCGACCTTCTCCGCAATCGTCAAGGACGGCCTGATGGCAATGCCAGATCGCCTGTCGCCGATGCTCGCGGCGGTGGACGACGAGAAAGCAATACATCGAATGTTGGTGGCGGAAGTTTCGGCGGCACTGCGCAAGGTAAGCAAGGCAGTCGCGGACGCGGGATTGTAAGATGCAGCCGTTCTCCATCCATGAAGTCGGCGCAGCGGCGATGCTGCCGCCGCGAGACATCCTGGTCTCGCAGTGGGCCGACGAGAACCGCGTCCTCACGGGCGGCGCGGCAGCCGAGCGTGGTCAATGGCGAACCCGGCATTACCAGCGCGAGCCGATGGACGTGCTCAGCCCAGGCCACCCGTGCCGCCAAGTCGTCTTGCTGTCGGCGGCGCAGATGATGAAGACCGAGGTCCTGCTCAACTTCCTCGGCTTCATCGCCGACGTCGATCCGGGCCCGGTGCTGGTGGTGGAACCGCGAACGGAGGATGCCAAGGCGCTCTCGAAGGACCGTGTGGCGCCAATGTTCAAGAGCACGCCGACCCTGCGCGGCAAGATCGCGCCCGTCAAGTCGCGCGACTCGAACAACACGACGCTGCACAAGGTGTTCGTCAACGGCGCGGGGCACATCACGTTCACCGGGGCCATCTCCCCTTCCGGGCTTGCGATGCGGCCGATCCGCTATGCGCTCCTCGATGAGGTGGACCGTTACCCGGCGAGTGCCGGTACGGAGGGCGATCCCGTATCGCTGGCCGTCCAACGCACCGCGGAGTTCCAGCACAACAAAAAGATCGTCATGGCATCCACGCCGACGATCAAGGGCGTCAGCCGCATCGAACAGGCGTGGAATGAAAGCGATCAGCGCGACTACTTCGTGCCGTGCCCCAAGTGCGGACACTATCAGGTGCTCGTGCTCGGAGACGGAACCGGACCCGGTCTGGTGTGGCCCGAGGGCAAACCTGAAGATGCGATGTACCGCTGCGCCGGATGCCGCGAGTTGATTCCGCATCACCAGAAAGCGTGGATGGTAGAGAGCGGCGAGTATCGCCCGCAGAATCCGCCGTCGCCAATTCCGGGGTTCCGCATCTCGCAATTGGTCTCACTGAAGCGCGCGTGGGGTTCCATCGCTACCGAGTTCATCGCGGCGAAGAAGTCGCCGGAGACGCTCAAAGCGTTCATGAATACGGTGCTCGCGGAGTTGTGGGAAGAGCACCACGAAGTGCCGACCGACGCGCGGGCGTTGTGGAATCGCTGCGAGCCGTTTGAAGCGGAGGCGCCGGACGGTGTCGCGCTGGTCACGGCGGGGGTGGACGTGCAGGCCGACCGGCTGGAGGTGGAGATCGTTGGCTGGGGGCGCGACGAGGAGTCCTGGTCCATCGCGCATCATGTGATCCCCGGCGACGTCACGCGCAAGGAGGTGTGGGATCACCTGGAAGGACTGCTCCTTTCTGAATGCCTCCACGACTCCGGCCAGTCCCTGCGAATCGTTGCTGCGTGCATCGACTGCGGGTTCAAAGATGCCACCGTGCTGCGGTTCACGCGCGACCGTTATGCGCGCCGCGTATATGCCGTGAAGGGACGCGCGGGTGATTCTCCGATTTGGCCACGAAAACCGAGCCGGAAGAACCAGACGCCCTTCTTCATGGTCGGGGTGGATGCGGCGAAGACGGCGCTTTATGACCGGCTGAAGATCCAGGAGCCGGGGCCGGGATATTGCCACTTCCCCATCGGCCGGGACCAGGAGTACTTCGATCAACTCACCGCCGAGAAGAAGTACACGCGATACCACCACGGCTATCCCAAGCAGGAGTGGCGGAAGCCGCCAACCGCGCGGAACGAGGCGCTCGACTGCCGTGTGTACGCTTACGCGGCTCTGCACGCGCTCTATGCGAGCGGCCTGAAGCTGACCGTGTACTGTGATCGCTTCGCGCAGATGGGGCGGTCGCGGCGAAAAGAGATGCAGTCGATCCCTCCGGCGGCGGTCGTTGCTCAGGCCGAGCAATCCGAAGGGCCTACTGAAGGACGAAACACTGCGCCGTTCGAGCGCGGGGACGGCTGGGTCCCGCGACGTAACTGGTTCGGGAGGAGTTGACGTGGCGCTGACGATTCAACAGTTGCAGGCGAACCTGGACGCGGTCAACCAGGCGCTCGGAAACCCCACGTTGAAGGTGCGCTTTCCGGACGGGCGCGAGGTGACGTATCGCTCCGTGGACGACCTCCGCAAGGCGAAGGCCGAGATCGAGGAAGACATCCGGCAGACCAGCGGACAGACAGGGAGCCGCGTCACGCTCGCGCAGCATCAGCGCGGAGACGGTCCCACGTGTCCAACGTTGGACGACCGGTGGTGAGAATGACGCGACTACCGGAACTCATCGACTCGCTGGAACGCTCGCCGCGGCAAGGCGCCGCCGTGGATGATCCCGAGGGCGCACGGTACGTGGTCATCAGCGAAACGGCGGTGGAGCTGATTATCAAGGAACTTCGGAAGGGACTCCCCGAACGACCGGGCGCCGAGTACTTCGACTCCAGTGTGCCTGAATGAACTTCCTCGACAGAGCCATCGGTGCGGTGGCACCACGGCTCGCGCTGCAACGCGTGCGGAACCGCGTGGCGCTGGAGCTGACCCAGGACTATCTGGAGCGGCACGCGCAGCGATTCCGTTACGAAGGCGCGACCGCAGGCCGGCGCGCGTATGGCTGGTACGCCGCCTCGACGGACGCAAACGTCGAGCTGATGGGGTCGCTGACCTGGCTCCGCAACCGGAGCCGCGATCTCATCCGCAACAACCCGTATGCGGCGCGGGCGATTGAAGAGTTGGCCGGCAACGTGGTGGGGACGGGAATCGTGCCAAAGGCGAAGACCGGCAATGTTGCGCTCGACAAGGTCATCGACGCGGAGTGGCCGTTCTTCGCGGACGCCTGCGACACCCCGCAACGCCTGGACTTCTACGGCATGCAAACGTTGGCCGTCCGTACGATGGCCGAGAGCGGTGAATCGCTCGTGCGCTTTCGCCCGCGACTAGCCGCCGCTGGTTTGCGCGTTCCACTTCAGCTTCAAATGCTCGAAGCCGACTTTCTGGATCAAGCCCGAACGATGGGGCTGATTAACGGCCACGTGATGGAGGGCGTGCAGTTCGACGAGTTGGGCCGCCGCGTCGCTTATTGGCTGTTCACGTATCACCCGGGCGGCGTGCTGATCCTGAACCCGCGCGGCGGAATCATCAGCCAGCCCGTGCCGGCCGATCAGATCATGCACGTGTATCGCGTGCTGCGGCCCGGCCAGGTCCGAGGTGTGCCGTGGCTCTCGCCCGTGATGATGGCGCTCCGCGACCTCGACGATTACTGTGACGCGGAGCGCGTCCGCAAGAAAGTGGAAGCGTGCGTCACCGCGTTCGTGCAGCAACCGGAAGGCATCGAAGGCGATCCGCTTGGCATTTCCGGCACGGACCCGGTGACCAACGCTCCGGTGGAGACTTTCCAACCGGGGATGGTCGAGTACCTGAAGCCGGGCCAGGAGATCAAGTTCAACAATCCTCCGGCGGCGGGCGGTTACCGCGAGTACAAGATGACCGAGCTGCAGGGGATCATGGCAGGCATTGGCCTTCCGTATGAGCTCGGCACGGGCGACATGTCGCAGGTGAACTACTCGTCTTGGCGCGGCGGCATGTTGGGGTTTCGCAACACCGTGGAGGCTTATCGCTGGCTGACTTTGATCCCGCTGTTCTGCATGCCGGTTTGGCGGCGCTTCGTGGACACCCTGATCCTCCAGGGCAAGATTCCGCAGAAGGCGCTGGACGATCCGAAGGTCGCCGTCTATGCGGTGCAGTGGACCGCGCCGAAGTTCGAGAGCGTCGATCCGGTGAAGGACGCGGCCGCGGAACTGAAGATGATCCGCACCGGGACGCTCGATCTGTTCGAGGCCATCTCGCGCAACGGTTATGACCCGGAAGAGCGCCTGCAGAAGATCGCTCGCATCAACAAGGTACTCGACAAGCTGGAAATCATTCTGGATTGCGACCCGCGCAACGTGACGGATCGCGGCCAGGAGCAGCCCGCCGCATCCGAGGAGCGCACGCCGAGTTCGAAGGCCGTAGTTGGCGCCCCCAAAGGCGCCACTGGTGTTTCGAATAACGCTGGCGACGCCGAGGCCATCACCGAACTGCTGGCTGGCGTGGGTGCTTCGCGGTCCTGGGATTCGCCCTCCAGAATTTATCGCTCGTAGAAAAGAGGCTCACATGAAACCAAGTCAGGCGCTTGAGTTTTTCGCCGCCGCCGACGCCAAGCCGGTTGCCAGCACGGCGAACGAGAAGGACGGCACGATTGACGTCGTCTGGTATACCGGCGCGCAAGTTCCGAGGAAAGATCCCGACACCGGCGAGCCGTACATGCTCACGCTCGACATGGAGGGCGCGCGCCTGGACCGGCTGAATGCGGGCGCGCCGATCTTCGACACCCACTTCACCGGCGACGATTACAAATCCGTGATCGCGGGAAAGGCCGGCACTAAGGCGCAAGTCGGCGTCGTGAAGAAGGCCTGGGCGGACGGCGCGAACGGAATGGCGACGGTTCAGTTCGATCTGGGCGACCAAGACGGCGCTGAGTTGTTCCGCAAGGTGTCCAGCGGGATCGTGCAGAACCTGAGCTTCGGGGCGTGGATCTACAGCCGGGAGAAAACCAAAGTCCAGGCCCAGACCGAGGGCATGCCGGAAGGCAAGCCGGCCTACAGCAACCCAAACGAGATCGGGATGTTCACGGCAACCGACTGGGAGCCGTTCGAGATCTCCGTGGTTCCGATCCCGGCCGATTTCAGCACTACGTTTTTGTCCGCCCAAACAACCGGCGAGCAAGCAGCACGGGCAACCAGCCCACCAAAGGAGAAACCTGCCATGGAAACCCCTACGCAGGCGACGGGCACAGAGGCCCGTGCAAACGAGCAGGACCTCGTCGCGGCGCGCGGCGAGGCGGTTAAGGTGGAGCGAGAGCGCGTCGTCGAAATTGAACATCGCGCTACTCGCTTCAAATCCATTCTGGGAGATGACTTTGTACGCAAAGCCATCGCCGATGGCAAGACGGCCGATCAATTCAGCGTCGATGCATTCGCGGCGCTGAACGCGAAGGGGCAGCAGGGCGTGGACGGACGCGAGCTGCCGATTCGGAGTGAACTGAGCATTACGCGCGACGGTGGGGAGACGCGCCTCGCGGCCATGCAGTGCGCGATGCTGCTGCGCCACGATCCGAAGTTCTTTCTGGCCAAGCATCCGAAGACCGGTGAACTGCTGTCCGGGTGCGGCCAGGACCACCAACGGCGCGCCGAGGAAATGGGACGCGAGTATGTCGGCTTATCGCTGATGGAGATGGCGCGCGAGTCTCTCGAACTCCGCGGCATCAACCACCGCGGGATGAACAAGAACAGGATCGCCGAGTTGGCCTTGCAGGCGCCGAGTCGGGGCGCGGAGTTCTTCGGGGGCGGCGCGGAATCGACGTCCGACTTCCCCGCAATCCTGGCGAATGTCGCCAACAAGACGCTACGGCAGGCTTACGAGGCTTACCCTCGCACCTTCCAGCCCTTCTGCCGCCAGGTGACCGCGCCCGACTTCAAGCCTATCAATCGCGTTCAGTTGAGCGACGCGCCGGCCCTCCAGCAGTTGAACGAGAAGGGCGAATACCACCGCGCCAACCTCACCGACATGAACACGAACTATTCGCTCCAGACTTTCGGCGAGGTCGTGGCCATCACGCGCAAGGTGATCATCAACGACGATCTCCAGGCGATGACGCGCATCCCGGCGATTCTGGGTGTCGCCGCCGCGCAGCTTGAGTCGAATACGGTGTGGGCCCTCATCACGGCCAACGTGGTGATGACGCTGGACGGCAAAGCGATCTTCCACACGGCGCACGGCAACCTGCTGAGCGGCGTCGCCAGCAGCATCGATCCCACGGTGAGCAATGCCGCACCGCTGACAGCGCTCGCCAAAGCCCGCGTGCAAATGCGGCTCCAGAAGGCTCCGCAGGGGACGCCGCTCGACCTGGTGCCGCGCTTCATGGCGGTGCCGCCGTCGCTCGAAACGTACGCATTGCAACTGATTTACCCGATCAACATCGCGTCTTCGGATCAGACCAAGGTCGTGCCGGAGTGGGTCCGGTCGCTCGTCCCGGTTGTGGAGCCGCGCCTCGATAACACGACCGGCACCGCGACCAACTGGTTCTTGTTCACCGATCCGGCGCTGATCGACACGCTCGAATACTGCTACCTCGAAGGGCAGCAGGGCGTGTACATCGAAACCCGCCAGGGCTTCGAAGTGGACGGCGTCGAAATCAAGGCGCGCATGGACTTCGGCGCAGCGGCTATCGATTATCGCGGCCTCCAAAAAAGCGCCGGCGCATAGGCGGAAAACCAAAACAACAGGAGAAAACTATCATGCAGAACTACGTTCATCGGGGGGAGACCCTCACGGTTACCGCGCCCTACAACGTGAACAGCGGTCAGGGCGTTCTTGCCGGAAACATTTTTGGCGTCGCGGTCTTCACTGCGCTTGCTGGCGCGTCGCTGGAGATCGTCACCTGGGGCGTCTTCGATCTTGCCAAGGACGCCAGCACGTTCAATCCGGGCGACAAGGTTTACTGGGACAACGTCAACCTAGTGGCCACGGCTGCTCCACCCGCATCCCCGTCCACGACTCCCGGCAACCGCGAGATCGGCGTCGCCGACCTGGTGCAGGCGAGTGGCGTCAACGCTCCTGGCGGCCTGACTGCGGACCCGACTGTCCGCGTGCGATTGAACCTTTGCTCCATCGGCCTTGTGACATCGTCCGACATGGACCCGGGCCTGTTGCAGAAGATCACCGTGCTGCTTACGTCCGCCCAGATCGAGGCCATGAATGGCGCGCCGGTGAATATCATTCCCGCGCCACTCGCGGGTCAGGTCGTTGTGCCCGACCAGTTCGTGATTCAGACGAAACCGGGAGGAACGAATTTCACCGGCGGCGGCGCGGTGACGTTCCAGTATCACGGCACCAGCATCAATCCGCATGCCGGCAACCTCGCCGCGGCTACGGTGACCAGCGGCACCGCGAGCGTCAACCTGCTGGCCCCTCCTTCAGCGAGCTACCAGCCGCCCGCAGCGACCGGTATCGACATCACCAACGCCACGGCTGCGTTCGCTACCGGCAACGGCACGATGATCGTGACCGCCTACTACAGCATCATGACGCTTGGGTAGTTTTCAAAATGTCCGACTGGTCCACCATCGACGCCGCGGCGAACGCCGTCATGCAGCAGACGTTCGGCGAGCCGGTGGTGTACCAGCCGCTGCAGGCCGGTGCAGCGGTCGGGGAGCCGGTAACGATCACCGCCGTTCGACACGCTCGCGTGCTCGAAGAGTCCGGTGCGATGGCCAACTTCGAGGAGATCTCGGTCAACCCAACGGACTTAGAGAACCCTCCGGCAAAGGGCGATTGGGTGACTGCCTGGGGCGCGCAGTACGTCGTGACTGCGCTGCGCCAACCCGATGCCTACGGAATGATCGCTTTGACACTTCTTCAGCGCTCGTGATCAATCCAAAAACAATACTCGGCGAGTGGGTGACCGCGCTCCAGTCGTGCCCCGACTTGGTCGCGGCGCTGGGCGACAACGGCGACAACATCCGCGCGTTCATGGAAGGGTTGGCGACCGACAACAATCTGCGGTTGGCCATCCTCCAGATGCCGGCTGGATCGATCCTGGTCGCATGGAACGGCACCACGCCGCGGCGTCTCACTGGCGGGGCGCTGCACTTCGCACACCGCTTCTCGATCTACCTGCGCGCGCCGGAACAGAATTCCACGGCCACGTATGCCGATCTGTTCTGGCTGCTAGTGAGCGCAATACCGACGGGTGCTCCATCGTGGGCGTCGCTCCTGCATTTCCAGATCGACCCCGATTGCTACCCGATGGACATGGACCTTCCGTCCGCACAGCGAAACACCGTCGTGGTGAGCGCAGACGGGACGACGCTGGACTATTTCGAAGTTCAAGCAACGCTCGTGGAGCAAGGCAACCCGGGAGGGGAATGAGGAGAACGTATGGATTGGGTTTTCATGCAATCGCCCGAGGGCGAGGTGAGAGAAGTCGAGGCGACCGCAGCAGCGCTCACGCCGCTCATGGTCGCCGGGTGGCACCAGGTCCCAGCGCCGACGGCCACAGGCCCAAAACCGGCAACTCCGGTTGAGGAGAAGAAATAGCATGGCGAACATCAACGAATTGATGGAAGGTTGGGGATTCGGCAAACAGACTGCCATCGGAACGGCCAATACCTCCACCGCCATCTGGCGTCACACCAATCTCAACACCAAGCCGTGGGCGAAGGTCCCGGTTAACGAGGATGACCGGGCTGAAATCGGCAAGGGACACGAATTCCCGACGCAGCTCTTCAAGTCGCACTACAACATGCCGGCCTTCGAGATTTCGAAGTACGCTTCCTCGGAGTTTCTTGCGTGGGCGATGTCC
>Ga0181520_10009912_pt1 | contig 12984 bp, 12 predicted proteins | sample PEATcosm2014_Bin_29_FD_132451 | JGI IMG/M metagenome (GOLD analysis project Ga0181520, IMG submission 132451) | Peatland microbial communities from MTU Mesocosm Facility, Houghton, MI, USA - PEATcosm2014_Bin02_30_metaG | ecosystem: Environmental > Terrestrial > Soil > Wetlands > Peat | place...
AAAGGCTCGAACTGTGAGCTCTTTGTGTCAGGTTATTCAATTCGGGATGTGCGAAGGACTTCAGTCCGTAGCTCATCCCGTTGCCTTTGAAGCCCTCGCCTTCAGGCGAGGGTCGTTCACTTCCGGAACGCAGGCCAAACCGATTCCAAACCCGACCAGCGAAAGAGTCATAATAGATAAAATAAACGGCCACCACTCGATATTTACAGGTGGACCGCCGCCGGCCGCTTGATGCAAAACCCATGTTGCAAACGCGAGAACGACGACCGCCCCGACCGCTGCACTGGCGATTTTTCGGCGGAGTCGCTGCCGACGACATGCAGCGCAGAGGCCGATCGTCATACGCACGCGATGCTCCAGTGAACCACTAAAGTGTCCCACCACAGGAAGAAATAAAAGCAAGAACGCGATCCAAGGCGTCTTGTGAAGGTCGACTCTCATCGGCAATGCTGCGGGCGAGTTGCACTTCACACACGCGGTTGGCAGTTCCGCAAAATACCCAATCACCAGGAGATTGCCGAATGAGTAAACCCCCTTCTCCTGTGCCACCTCCACCGAGCGATTTCGCGCGCGCAACCGAGCGGCACAGTTAGCAGCATACTTTCCCTCTTGCTGGTCCGGAAAACCAGTGGCCACGCCCTGATAAATCCGTAAGGCTTCTTCCCAATCGCCCCGCATTTCCAAGCGAAGTGCTTCGTCAAAGCACCGCTCCAAATCGGTATCGTCAGACATGGCTCAATCTCCAAGAGTGCTTGCCGCGCCTATTAGTATTTCACCGGAAGTATCATCTTACCGCAATCACGGCGCAAATAACATCCAAGCCACCCAGGCCGCATAAAGATAAATCCCAATAGCCACAGCGCTGATCCACCACGCCCACTTTGACGGCCAGTCGTACGCATCCTTTAGTTCACTCGGGACAAGCAGGCCCATAACAAAGCTCAGAAGAAGCGGCCCAACTGGGTTGTCAGCGTCCCAGAATCCCCATTTACTTTTCGAGGCAATTATTGCAAGTGCTAGCGAGACGCCGCCAAAGCTCAAATGAATGCTAAACGCACGCCAGAACGCCTCGACCTTGAAGAATGAGCGAAGGTAGCCACCCTGAGCACCATTTACGATGTTTCGTTCCCGCAACTCACCGACGACGGAAGCGTATGCGGCAATAATGGCCAAGAACGCAATCGAGGTGATTGCAACGAATGTCATGGCGGCTGCTCCTTAATCAGCGAAAGGCATAGTAATAGGCGCGAATCCGTTCCCATAGCTTTTTAGCTTCCTCGGTCGGTTTGGTCGTGAAGTCGATCGGAGTTGCGTAGGGGATATAATACTTGGTAATCAGTGGGACAGCGCCAACCGTCGCAACGAGTTGGCAAAGCTTATTGTTGCTGACGAGTTCCTTGCGTGGTTCAGCAGCGTCAGCCACCATCGAATCGGGCACGAAGAACAGACCGCCAGACCCGATCATGCTAGGTGTCCAGCCTGAGAGAGAGATGCACCTGCTTTGGATTACAGCGTCCTGTAGGTCGCTTGCGAGTCCGACTCTTTCAGAGACATCAAACCCTGCGAGGAGTAGTTGGTATGCTGGAGTGTTGCTAACTTGGCTAAGCAACCGCTGCATGTCGGGCTCGCCCATCGGTGGATCCATTCTCGAAAACTTCCACTTGGCAAGCGACCGAGTCTTAATTTGCTTAATCAGTAATGACCAATCGGCGTAATCGATCGAAGCATCGGCACCGTCGAAGAGGAGATCCACTTCCGTTTGCGATTCAATCGAGATCGTAAACTGCCTGTCTCGAGGCGGCGACAGAGTTACGTCTCCAGTGCGAAATTCGATTGTCTTCGCCATGAATTAGTCCTACGATCAGAACCAGTCCGACATCGGCGTCCAGCCAGTATACTACCGAGGTGGGATATATGCAAACGTCGCGTTTCGCATTACTTCATGGGGATCGAATGCTCCGACGCCCGCCGAAGAATGTTGATTTTGGTGATGCGGACGACGGCCTTGGAGCGAAAAACGGGTCACCCATAAGCACGCCCGCGGCAAGGCCCCGTTTATTCCGTGGGGCCATAAAAAAACCGGAACAGAACTTTTACTCCTTCCGGCAGAAGGGACCTACTGTTGCCCATTATGGCTTTCGCGCCGCCGAATGACAACCCCGTCGTTTTCCATGCGGCCGAGGAAATGCTCCGAGATGCGGCAATGGACCACCACCCGCGAATCGTGGAAAGTCTTGGAAAGCACCTCGCCGTGGGCGGCCAGATAGGCCAGCATGCGGCCGTTTTCGACGCCCATTTCCACGTCCAAGTCGAGAAAAGTGCGGCTCAAGGCCGCGCTTACGGCCGATGCCAGATTGGCGATGCCCAGGCCGGACCGGGCACTGATGGGAATGGCGTTGGGATAGCGATTCAATAAGCCGTCAACGCGAACGCGATCGGGCAGGGCATCGATTTTGTTCAACACCAGCAGCGTGTCCTTCTGCTGAATGTCAAGTTCTTCGAGCACCTTGTAGGCCGCCGCGATTTGCTCCAACACCGCCGGATTGCTGGCGTCCGCCACGTGCAGCAGCAGGTTTGCCTGCCGGGCCTCTTCCAGTGTCGCCCGGAAGCTGGCGATCAAATGGTGCGGCAGATCGCGGATGAACCCCACCGTATCGCTCAACAGCACCGGCCCCCAGCCCGGCAGTTGCCAGCGGCGGGTGCGCGTATCGAGCGTGGCAAACAAGAGGTCCTTGGTGAAAACGTCGGCGCCGGTCAGCACATTGAGCAGCGTACTCTTGCCGGCGTTGGTATAGCCGACCAGCGAGACCGTCATCTGCGTCCGCCTAGCGGCCACCTCGCGCTGACGACGATGTTCAATCGCGTGGAGTTGCTTCCGCAGATCGGCGATGCGTTTTTCGGCCAGGCGGCGGTCGACTTCCAACTGCTTCTCGCCCGGCCCGCGCAGGCCGACACCGCCTTGCGCCTGCCGGGAAAGGTGCGTCCACATCCGCTTCAACCGCGGCATCTGGTATTCCAATTGGGCCAGTTCGACCGCTAGGCGGGCCTCGTGCGTCTGGGCACGGTTGGCGAAGATGTCGAGGATCAATTCCGTACGGTCGAGGACCTTCAAGCCCGTGGCTTTCTCCAGATTGCGGGTCTGGCCGGGACTGAGGTCGTTATCGAAGAAAATGACGTTGGCCATCTCCGCGTGGGCCAGGGCGGCCAGCTCCTGCACCTTTCCCTTGCCCAGGTACGTTGCCGCATCGGGCCCCTCGCGGCGCTGGGTCAACTTGCCGACGACTTTGGTTCCGGCGGCCTCGGCAAGCCCTTCCAACTCTTCCAAGGGGACCAATTCGGGAACGTGGTCGGCGAGAAAGACACCCACGAGCACCGCCGATTCGCTTACTACGCTTTCGGTGCGACTGATCTCCGTCGAAGCCGTTAGTTTGTTCCCAAAGTCAGGAAAGTTGCTCACTTCGCTGTGTCTCTTGTCTAAGTCCGAGTTCGTTGCAATGTCTTCGCCTGCGGGCGTCTTGGCCGGCCGCCCACGATAGTAACCTAGCCGCGCTCGGGGTGTCATTCAGGCATCCTCCGCATGTCAATTTTATTCATCCACCTGCCCACTATGCATGTGACAATAACTTTCGTAACGCCGTTCATCCAGGCGGCCATCGGTCACGGCATCCTTCACTGCGCAATCTTGTTCGTGAGTGTGCGTACAGTTGGGGAACCGGCAGAGGTTCGCGTAAGGCCGCAAATCGCGGAAATAACCGGCAACTTCTTCCGGGATCACGTCCCAAAGCTCAAAACTCCGCATGCCCGGCGTGTCGACGACAAAACCGCCGCAGCCGATCGGCAATAGGCTGGCCGTGGTGGTCGTATGCCGTCCTTTCTCAGTCTCTTCGCTGATCGCGCCCACACGCAGGTGCAGATTCGTGTCGATGGCGTTCAACAACGATGACTTGCCTACACCACTCTGACCGGCCACGACGCTTTCCCGGCCGGCGACAAGGCGGCGCAGACGATCCGTTCCGCATCCGGTCTTTGCACTGGCCAACAATACGGGATAGCCCATGCGGCTATAGACACCCACTAACGGTTCCAAGTTCGCCGGCTCGATCAGGTCGATCTTGTTGATGCAGATGATCGGCCGCACGTGTCCTTTTTCCGCAGCGACAAGCATGCGATCGATGAGGTTCGGTTTCAACCGCGGTTCGGCGACGCTGGTCACGATCAGCAGTTGGTCGACATTGGAGACGATGACCTGCCGTCGGCCGCGGACCGCCCGGGAAATGGTCCCGTGCCGCGGTTCAACGCGCTCGATCAGCCCCTCTTTAGTCTGGGCGTTTTCGCCGAGGCGAAAGAGTACCCTGTCGCCGGCCACTACCGGGTTACGATCGTCGGTACAAAGAGTTTTCAGTATCCGCCGCGTGCCGCACGAATAAGAGGCGCCGTCGTCACCCAGAACCGTGCTCGCCAGCCCGAAGACCGAGAGCACGCGCCCTCGGCGGCAGGCCGCCAAGTCCACGTCCAGAACCATTTCAAAGGGGATTTCGGCGTTGCCCAATTCCGCCGCGGCTTCCGAAGTGCAAATCGTACGGCGGCGATTCACTTCGCCTCGCCCGCTGATCCGCTCTTCCGTTTCCGGGGCCTGCTCTTGAAAGCCGTGCTCGTCGAACTGTCGCGTCCAATCAGTCTTACGAGCACGCGGTGTGCGATTCTTGCGAAATTCTGCCCGGATCTTCTTCTTTTTCGCCATCGATAGTGAACGGATGCTATACAGGCTCGTCGCTGATGGGCCGGTTTTGGCGGACCTTGCCGGGTTCGTCTCTAGTAATATCGTAGCGCGCAGGCGCCTCACGGTCACGCGCCGGGGGCTGCGGGCCCCTCGATTTAGCCGACCGTCGGCCTTCCAGCCCAGCACGCTCCAAGAGACTCTGGCTGAAGATCACCGCCTCCGGAATATCTGGCGGCGGCGGACCGACCGCGCCCAGGTCGACGGGCGAGTACTTCACCTCATAACCATGCTTGGCTATCCACAAAATATCACCGGGATCGATCCGCTTCTCGGTGACCCGGTTGCCATTGACTTTCACGCCGTTACGACTGTTGAGATCGCGGACGTACCAGAATCCATCATTGACGTTCAATTCGCAATGCTGAGATGAAACATTGGAAAACCGTAAGACAATATCACACGTTTCCCGCCGGCCGACCACCAGATTCTTCTTCAGCAAGGGGATGGGATCACCACCGCCGATTGGGTGCAATTCACCGTACATGAATTTTCTTTCCACAACTTGTATATGCGAAGAACCTCCGTCGCGGTTGCCCAAGCGGCGATGGCCAAGTTCTTCCTGGGTCTTCCGAAGATACGATACGGCGCTTGGCTGCAAAGCATTTGCCGGAAACCCTTTCAGTAGTTTAGTTGTCGCCGACTTTCGCGTCAACTGCCGCAGCCCAGGAGAACTGTAAAGTCCTTTCTCCTAATTGCCACCCCTTCCAAATTTGCCGCTCAGCCTCTATGTTTGATTTCGGTGGAAGTCGATCGGATGATCGCCGGCCGGAGTCTGGTGGGGCTGCCGCAAGCGGTTCCTTACAGAATTCGGCGGGAGGAAAGTCCGGGCTCCGCAGGATGCAGTGATGGGTAACGCCCACCGGTCGAAAGGCCAGGGAAAGTGCAACAGAAAGCAAACCGCCTCGCGGGCTTCGGCCCGCGCGGTAAGGGTGAAACGGCGAGGTAAGAGCTCACCAGCAGGCCGGGTGACCGGTCTGGCTCGGTAAACCCCACTGGGAGCAAGGTCAAACAGGGAGCAAGGGTAGCGGCCTGGCTGCATCGCAGCCGGCCGTAGGCCCTGCGGGTCGATCCGGCCCCGCCACCGACTCCCGGGTAGACTGCTGGAGAAATCGAGTAATCGATTTCCTAGAGAAATGATCATCGCGTCGTCCGCCCGGACGGCGAACAAAACCCGGCTTACAGATCGACTTCCGCCTCTTTGCTTTCACGCGACAGGTGCTTTTTGGCCTCGAACACGGTGGGTACGTTCTCGCTGTCGACGAACTGAACCAGCTTGGATATGCATAGCTTATTCATAGTGGTGCGAAGCTCGAATGCTTCGGTCCGTAAAGCTTCGTGCATACTCTCCGGAATGCGTATGGTGATAACTTTCGTGTCCTCGGCCAACTCTTTGGGTGGGGTAGTTTTGCGCAATTCTGCGAACATGCGGTGAATCTCGCGCCAGATCTCGGTCTGCTCGAACTCGGCCATTTCCTCCACGCTCTCAAATGCCTGCCGCACTATCCCCCCCAGTCCCATCACTTCGCGGTAGAACTTCATCCAATCCGGCTTGGTTGCGTACAGCCTGTGGACCGCGTGTTTGATTTCTGTGTGCTTGTGACTAGGGGGAGTCATTTTGGCGAACCTCCATATTCGGGGAAACGGTTAAGAAGTGCGGGAGCGCCTCGACGAGTGCATGATATTCCGCGTAAAAACATTGTTTCCCCATGAGCAAGCCGACCCCAGATGCAGTCAAACCGGTCGGTTCAAATCGATGCAGTGCAAGCACTTATGTCATTGCTGGCTGGCTCGGGCCGGGGGCACGAGCAAGTCGGCCGGCGAGGCTCCAGAGGCGTGCGGCCGAGCGACGCTGAAGATTCTTGTTGACAATTTCTGGCCACAGTTCACCTGCAATGTTTTTCATAAAAAAAGCACTTTTCGGCGGCGGCCGGAGAATTTGTCTTGTTTCTTAAGTGTCCATTCAGTAACTCTCGGCCAAAGCCACCTTTCTAAAATGCGATTTAATTAAGGTGAGGCAGCGTTTTTTGATGGGTAAGGATCAGTTTAAAAAATAAGTTGGATAGTTTGTCCGTAGGACGGATTGCCAATCCTTCGTGTTTTCCGAGACGGATTGGCAATCCGTCTTACAGCGACCGGCAACTTATTTCTTAACGACTCCTTAGCATTACCGTGCAATAAAATAGCGAGCTGAGGCAGAATACTATTAAGGCCGGAGGACGCCAATTGACGTGGCCCCCGGGTGGCGTTAGAGTAAAGTTCTTGTCGTGGAAAAATAGCCTTTTCGGAATAGGCAAAGCCCTGTTTTTGGGCACTCGTCCCGCTGTTCTCGATCTTGGCCCGTTTCCTTGTGCGGTGGTGAGTTTGAGAATAGCAAAAGTTTACTTTTACGCGCATCTTTAATTCTTGCCGCGAGGATCTATGAAAGAATCGGCCTCCAGCACTCGCGGTTTGGTACCCCCATCTAATCACGTTGGTGGGTTGCAGCCGTCCGATGGGTCATCGAACTCGAGCGCCATTTCCGTAAATCGGCTCGGGCCGTCGCTGGGCGACGAGCAGCCTACGGTTATCACTCAGCGGATGCTGCCGGCCGATTCGCAGTCGGATTCGGTGACGCGAATCCTCCACGGACGGATTCTGCCCGGTGAGCGGTTGGGACATTTTGAGCTATTGGAATATGTTGGTGGGGGCGGGATGGGCAAAGTATTTCGTGCCCTCGATACCCGCTTGGCCCGTAGCGTGGCCTTGAAAATCCTCTCGCCCGAGCATGCCGCGGATCGCGAAACGGTTCTGCGGTTCCAGAACGAGGCGCAGTCAGCGGCGCGGCTCGATCATGACAATATTGCTCGTGTTTACTATGTCGGCGAAGACCGCGGGCTGCACTACATCGCTTTCGAGTTCATCGAGGGGGTCAACGTCCGCGACTTGGTTGAAACCAGGGGGCCGTTGCCTCTGGCCGAGGCTGTCAGCTTTACGTTGCAGGTGGCCGACGCTCTGGCCCACGCGGCCCAGCGCAAAGTCGTACATCGCGACATCAAGCCATCGAACTTGCTAATTACTCCCACCGGCCAGGCCAAGTTGATCGACATGGGCCTGGCTCGGTTGCGGGAAGTCGATGCCGCCGCCGACTTGACGGCAAGCGGCGTCACCTTGGGGACGTTCGACTACATCTCGCCCGAACAGGCCCGTGATCCGCGAAATACGGATGTTCGCAGCGACATTTATTCCCTGGGCTGCACGTTTTTTTTCATGCTCACCGGCCGGCCGCCATTTCTGGGGGGCACGATGTTGCAGAAGTTGTTGCAGCATCAGGCCGATCAACCCCCCGATCTGCGCCAGTTCCGCCCCGAGTTGCCGGAGGACGTGAACCGTATCCTGCGAAAGATGCTGGCCAAGGATCCCGGCCACCGCTATGCATCGCCAGTTGAGTTGGTCAACGATCTGCTCTCGGTCGCGCGGGCGGCCGGTTTGCGAGCGGCAACGCCTGGTGGGCGGACCTGGACGGTCCCGCTCGTGCCGCCAGTTCCATCCTATTATCGGCATCTGCCGTGGATTGTTTCCCTTATCGCCCTGGTGGCGATCGTCGTGGCACTGGACTATCTTTGGGCTTATATGCCCGGGCCGGCCAGTCCGCCAGCTTCTCCCACGCCAATTGAAACCGACGACGAAACGTCCGCTGCGCCGCTAGCCCCTGTTTCGATTGTTCCCGTTCCCATCCCTGCGAAACCCACTGGTTCGCCGCCGGAACTTGTTCTGCCGATCTTGCCGCCCGTGGAAACGTCCGAAGGCCTACAGTCGGCGGCAGGAACGACCCTTCCGCTGCCAGATGACGGAAGGGAGAAGTCCGCTACGGCAAAATCGGGCGCCGTGGTGGCAAAATCTACGGGCGTTGATTCACGGCCCGGGGATTCCAAGGGCAGTGCCGAAAACGGCCACCCGTAGCGTTGTCGCCCGTTGTGGTCTCCACCATTGAGGGTCCTCCGAGTGATCGCTTAGATGTTCCAAAGTCCTGCGTAGCACGGAATTTATTCCGTGGCCTTGCCCTCTTAGGGAAAAACGGAACGAATTCCGTGCTACGAAGGGCTTTCCTGGCGGACTTTGCAATTCTACTGAGAGGTTGACAACGATGCCGGCTTGTGGTTAGGATGCGAGTCTAAGGGGTCCGTTTCAGAAGTAATCTCACAGATACGACTGTAGGGTGGGACCAGATCCGGGGTACCCGCTTGCCGGGCGGTGAGCGGAGGCCCACCATGATGTGTTTTCAAGCCGAAAATGGTGGGCCGGTGATGCTGCACGATCTTGTCCCACCCTACGGCTAGCATGGGCGCTTAGCTCAGTTGGTTAGAGCGATTCGCTTACACCGAATAGGTCAGGGGTTCGAGTCCCTTAGCGCCCACTAGAACGCGGTTTCAACTTCCAAGATATTACAGTAGGGTTCTTTCATGCAATTGAACGTCAGATTCCTAACGACACTCAGTCTCAGCGCCTCGCTTTGGATTAGCACCACAATCGCCCTGGGCGATTGGCCGCAATGGCGCGGCCCGCAGCGCGATGGCCATTCTTCCGATACCGGATTGCTCAAGACGTGGCCGGAAGGCGGCCCCAAGCTCGTGTGGAAGGCCACCGGGCTGGGCATTGGTTATACAAACGTGAGCGTCGTTGGGGACCACATCTATGCCATGGGCGACCTCGGAAATGCCAATTACCTGATCGCCATCAGCCAGACCGATGGCAAGATCCTGTGGAAGACCAAGGTAGGAAAGTCCGGTGCCCCCGGCTGGGGCGGTTTCGCCGGTCCGCGCTGCACGCCCACCGTCGACGACGATCTGGTTTTTACGGTCGGCCAGTACGGTGAAGTGCTGTGCGCCAACTCTGCCACCGGCGCGGAAATCTGGCGGAAGAACTACGGCAAGGATTTCGGCGCACCCTTGCCGGAATGGGGCTTTTCCGGAATGCCGCTGGTCAATGGTAAGAACGTGATCTTGGCTCCTGGCGGCAAACAAGGCGACCTCGTCGCCTTGAACAAGAAGACCGGAGACCTGATCTGGCGGAGCAAGGAACTCGCCGACAGCATCCACTACTCCTCGCCAATCCTCGTGGAAATCGGCGGTATCCGCCAGATTATCCAATTGACCGAGGCCAGCGTAGCGGGCATCCGGGCATCCGACGGCCATCTTCTCTGGCGCGCAGCCCGGAAAGGCCAGACAGCCGTCATCCCCACACCTATTTATCACGACGGCCAGGTTTATGTCACCTCTGGCTATGGGGTCGGTTGTAACCTGTTCAAGATCGCGGTGAGCGATGGAGAATTTACAGCCACGGAATCCTATGCCAACAAGCTCATGGCAAACCATCACGGGGGAGTCGTGCTCGTGGGCAAGTATCTGTATGGGTTCTCCGACGGCAAAGGCTGGGTCTGCCAGGATTTCAAGACGGGGAAGGTTGTCTGGCGGCAACAGGGCAAAGTCGGCAAGGGATCGCTGGCGTACGCCGACGGACTGCTGTACTTGCGGGCCGAGGGCAACGAAGGTACGGTGGCCATCATCGCAGCGTCGCCCGACGGCTATAAGGAACTGGGGCACTTCAACCCGCCGGACCGCAGCGAAAAGAACAGTTGGCCCCATCCGGTCATCTCCGACGGGCGACTCTACCTTCGCGACCAGGACGTCCTACAGTGCTACGATGTCAAGAATTGACGGCGATCCGAGAAGTCTCCCCTCTGCCGCCTGCTGTCGGGCACCATGTACGCATGGTCGGCAGAATGGGAGAGGGGACATGTTCTGGTCTATGTTATCTGCTGCAACTCGGCTGTCAGCCGGTCGAGCATCTCCACGGTGTGCGTGGCGAAGACGGCGATCCGCAAGCGGCCGGCCGGACCAGCGCCGGAGTAGTCGGCAAAATAGGGCACAATGATGCCGCTGCGGCGAAGTTCGTCGTGAATCCGCCGCATGTTCGCGCCGTCGCCGATCGACAGACTGACGATCGGCGTCGGCCAATTGTCCACCGCCAGACCCAGCGCCCTCAGACCGCCGCGCAGCCGCTGCACGTTCTGGGCCAGTCGCTGGCGAAGTTGCGGCTGGCCGCGCACGATTTCCAATGCCTTGGCCGTCGCCCCTGAGGCGGCCGACATGGGAGCGCCGGCCCCTTCGTAGTAATGCGACGTCTGCCCCACGCGCTTCAGCAGCGTCTCACTGCCGGCCAGCACTCCTCCAAATCCACCGATCGCCTTGCTCAAAGTGGCGCAGACATAGATGCCCAATCCATCCCGGTCCGGATCGGCATTGATCTCCGCGCCCCACAGCCCCAAATGCTCCAGCGAACCGCGGCCATTGACACCGATCGTGCCGGTTCCGTGGGCATCATCGATCAAGAGCGTTGCCGTGCCGCATTCCCGCAGGATCTCCGCATACCGATCGATCGGGGCCACTGCGCCCGAGAGTGAAAAGACGCCGTCGGTCAGCACCAGCGGCCTTCGGCCCGCGTGCTTAAGCAGTTTCTGCCGCAGATCATCGGGATCGCGGTGGCGGAAGTTTTCAACCGGCCGACCCAAGAGATGACTCGCCTCGGCAAGACAGAAATGGGCCGATTCGTCGGCTAGTACGATATCGGCGCGATCGGCCAGGGCCTGTATGAGAATATGATTGCCCACATAACCGGAGGCAAAATAAAAGGCCCCCGCCGCGCCGAAGAACTCGGCGGCCAGGCGTTCCACTTCCAAAGTCAGAGGACTGTTGCCATAGCCCGAGCGGCTCGTGGCCGTATGAATGCCGTAGCGGCGCAGGGCATCGCAGGCCGCAGCGATTACCTCCGCATGTCCGGCCAGTCCCAGGTAACCGGTGCCGCCGAAATAAAGGTACTCCCTGCCGTCGACGCGCGTCAGCGCGCCGGGCGGGCCTTCCATCAAGGGAGGATTGGGCCGAAGATCCATGCGAACACTGTTCCTGCAAAGAGTGCTTGTCGCAAAATGCGACGCCGTCAAATACAGCCATCATCATAGCAGCCCTACGTCAATCCGAAATCGCCTTGATCAACGCTTCGCGGCCGTCGTTGTAGAAGACCACGGTGACCTTGGTTGCCAGGTCATCGGAAAGGTCGAACAATTGCTTTCGCGACGACACGGGGATCAGGACGACCGACGCACCCCGCTCGACGGCGATTTCCACCACGTCGATGGCGTTGTAGAGCGGGTCGATCGAGCCGCCCAGGTTCAAGCCGCCGACAACGACCACCCCGCCGCGGAGGCTCTTGTTGATCAGGGCACTGCACATCGCCACCAGAGCCGCCATGCCCAATCCCCGGCCGGTCTTACTGGCGTCATAGGCCCGAAGCTGGACGGAAAACTCGTGTTCGCGAGGATTTCGGTCGCCCACAAGCTCGGCAGCCCGTGAATACAGGTTCGCTTCCGCATATTTCGCCGATTCGGCAAAAGCCGGTGGAGCCGGCCGGTTCAAGATGCGAACGCCGCTGCCGGGGCCTTCGGTGACTTCGATTCGGTACAGGCCGGAGCCTTCATCCTGCCCGCCAGGGCTAATCGCCCAGGCTTGGCCAGGAGGCAGGGGATCGCGGCCAATATGGTCTTCGCTCTGCAATTCCGGCGTGACGACGAACTTCTCGACGTCATCCTTGCCCAGCGTGTAGCTGAACTGCGTATTGCGGAACTCGGCCGAGCCGATTCGCTTCTGTTGCTCCTTGACCCGGCGACGGCACTCCAATGCCAGCCGAATCGCCCATTCCAGGTCTTCGTCGGAAATTGGTTCGTCCGGGCAGGGATGAACGAGTTTGAGCAGGCCGCTAATGGTCTTCGTTACGGCATTTTGGTCTCGGCCGCTGAGTGCCCCGCCGAAAGTCACCCGCCCCTGAAGGACAGACGCTCGGCTTTGGCTTCGCAGCCGGCTCCAGCACTCGCTGAGGAAGTCGCTTACCAGGCCGAAATGGTTCGTCTTGAGCGGTTCGGCAATTTTCGGCACGTCCCAGCCGGGCAGGTAGCAGTGGATTCGATCCATCAACGCCGTGTCGTTTCGCATTTCCGGCGGCATCGGGCCAAACAGATGGCCAATTCGCTGCTGGTGTTGCACGTCCACGTCGAAATTGCCCACCATGACAATCCCCCCGTAGGCCCGAATGCTCTCTTTTCCCCGGCTGAACTCCCCGGACTCCATGTAGCCCTTCATAATGTTCACGCCGTCCTTCTGGTCGAAGGACACGCC
>Ga0181520_10009914_pt1 | contig 12979 bp, 10 predicted proteins | sample PEATcosm2014_Bin_29_FD_132451 | JGI IMG/M metagenome (GOLD analysis project Ga0181520, IMG submission 132451) | Peatland microbial communities from MTU Mesocosm Facility, Houghton, MI, USA - PEATcosm2014_Bin02_30_metaG | ecosystem: Environmental > Terrestrial > Soil > Wetlands > Peat | place...
AACCGCTAACACATTTTAATTGCAGTAGTGTATTTTGAATATCTAAATGACCCGCATTTTTATTTATTGGGATACCATAAATTTCAGTTCTATTGCATGTTGAGATAATCAACCCTTCACTAAACAGGTTCCCCTTAGTATTCTTAATATACTCTTTTATTACATCACTATTTAAATAAAGAGCTTCCCTTAATTCAACAGAAGCTGTTTTATGATTTATTGAAGTGGCCAGTAGATTCATACATTTTCAATAAAAAGAGTGAAAACTTCTTGCGATAAAGTTTGTGATAATTGTTGAGAAGATGGCAATTACAAAACCAAGTATTGATAGGAGAATTACCTTCTTCCCCCTCCATTTACCAAAAACTTTACTTAATATTCCAAGTCCGTATAAAATCCAGACTAATGACGTACCAATTAATTTTGGATCAATATATGAAAAATGCGGAAATGCTTTTGGCAACCAAATTACTCCTATTATTATAGCCACCGATAATAGCGAAAAACCGATTATTGCCGATATATAGCTAAGTCTTTCAAGTATTTCTAAGCTTGGCAACCGGTTAAAGACTAAGCCAAACTTATTTAACTTTATATCGTTAAAAAGTATCAGATATAAAAATCCATACACCGCGGAAATTGTTATTGCGGAATACCCCAGCAGCGCGCTAAAAACATGAATCCCAAGTAAGTGATTTCTTAATATTTCTTTTACCTGGTAAACATCAGGTATAAATAATGAAGAAATAATCTGAAAAATGATTGAAATTATTATTATGAAGGGAGCTGTCCCGCGAATATCAGTAACTAATTCCAAAATAAAATAGGAAAAACTAACTGCGAAGGCAAGAATAGTAAAAATTTCAAATACATTTGTAATTGGAGGATGGTCAAATTCAATTGTTCTGAGTAGCAAGTACAAAATATGGAATAATAATGTCAGTATAAGAAAAAATCTTTTAAAGTTTATAAATATTTTCTCTGCCTTTATAAAATCATAAAAATAAAACCCAAATGAAATTATGTATAAAACGGGTATTATAAAATTTGAGATGTCTATAACATTTTTCATTATCTACCTTTAGCCGACTATTAAGTACAAAATTATAAATATATATAATATTAAACAATAGAATAATGACCCACTGGTCAATATTTTATAATAATGTGCATTCTTTCACAGTCAACGATGAATTAAGTAATAAAATGATAGTTATGCTAAAGGCTCATTTGTTCTGAACTATATATTTGTATACCCTTTCTGATTTGCTTATTTTTAAAGTTAAATCTTTTCAAAGGAGTTAGACAAATAGAATGCTCTTTAAAACAAGAACACATACTTGCGGTGAATTAAGAGAAAGCAATATAAAAGAAAATGTTGTTTTAAATGGCTGGGTTGATACAAGACGTGATTTAGGCGGGTTAATTTTTATTGATCTTAGAGATCGTTACGGCATAACACAGGTTGTATTTGAACCCGGTTTTGATAAAGAAGCACATGAAAATGCCTCTGTTTTACGTAATGAATTTGTTATTTCAATCGAGGGTAAAGTAAGGAAAAGGCCCGAAGGTACCGAAAATACTACCTTGAATACAGGACAAATTGACGTAATGGTTAATAAATTGATAATTTTGAACGAAGCAAAAACTCCGCCATTTCCAATAAAAGATGAAATTGATACAAGTGAAGATATAAGATTAAAATATCGTTATATAGATTTAAGAAGACCTGTTGTACAAAGAAACCTTTTGATGCGCCATAGGATGTATCAGCTTGTTAGAAATTATTTTGATACAAATAATTTTATTGAAGTTGAAACACCCGTTCTTATGAAAAGCACTCCCGAAGGTGCAAGAGATTATTTGGTGCCAAGCAGGCTTCATAAAGGCAAGTTTTATGCCCTGCCTCAGTCTCCCCAACAATATAAGCAATTGTTAATGGTCTCCGGCCTTGATAGATATTTTCAGATAGTAAAATGTTTCAGAGATGAAGACCTTAGGGCAGATAGACAACCCGAATTTACTCAGATAGATATTGAGATGTCTTTCATTGATCAGGAAAATATTTTCGATATTGTTGAAGGATTGATGAAATTATTGTATAAAGACATTTCTAACCGTGATCTACAACTTCCACTCCAAAGGTTGACATTTGATGAAGCGCTCGAAAAATTCGGCAGTGATAAGCCCGATTTACGTTTTGGCTTAGAGATGGTTACTCTTAATCAGGTTTTTAAGGATACTTCTTTCAAGGTATTCCAGGATCACATTAAAAACAAAGGAATAATTACAGGCATGCTTGCACCCGGCTGCGGTGAGTATACACGAAATCAACTTGATGTACTTACTGACTTTGTAAAGAAACTCGGGGCTGGCGGTTTAATATGGATGCGTGTTAAGGATAATGAATTAGAAGCGCCTATAGCCAAATTCTTAACAGATGAAGAGAAGAAACAACTTGTTGAAGCGGTTAAAGCAAAATCCGGAGACTTGATTTTTATTTTGACCGGACCCAGGCTTAAGGCTCTTTCCTTTATGGGTTCATTAAGATTGGAAATGGCACGACGCTTAAATTTAATATCTCCGGATGCTGAGCCAAAACTATTATGGATTACAGATTTCCCGCTTTTTGAATGGGACGAACAGACAAAAAGATATTATGCGATGCATCATCCTTTTACTTCTCCAAATCTTGAAGATATTGAGTTTATGGAAACAGATCCCGGGGGAGTCAGAGCCCGAGCCTACGATCTTGTTCTGAATGGAACCGAGATAGGTGGAGGAAGCATAAGAATTCACAATGCTGATTTGCAATCAAAAATGTTTAGATCACTCGGTATTTCCGGGGAAGAAGCGGAGCATAAATTCGGATTTTTAATGAACGCTTTCAAATTCGGCGCTCCTCCTCATGGCGGATTTGCTTTCGGTTTTGATCGAATGGCTATGATATTTGCAGGAGTAAACTCTATTAGAGAAGTGATTGCTTTTCCTAAAACAGCCAGCGCTATCTCGTTAATGGACGATGCCCCATCTACTGTTAACGATGAGCAATTAAAAGAGTTGCATATAAAAATAAGATAATTTTTTCATAAGAAACCGTATTTTAAATTCATTACAAAATAATCTTCTTTTTTATAAGTGAAAACTACACGATACTTTCGCGAACAAGTATTTAGAAATCGTTCTTATATACTTATATAAAAGAATAATGGATAGAATAAGTGTCGAAAAATCATTTAAAAAAGGAAGTTCAAAAGAATGACAGAATCCGCTTTTAGGATTTTTAAGTGAATTAGGTAAGTATTTGCAAGTGATTACTCTTGGGGATGGCGAAACAAACCATAATGTTTTTCCAGATAGGAACTTTGAGAAGAACGAAAAATCAAATTATTATCCCGAATAGATCCTCTCTATATCGATTTATCTGAATAAAAGTTTAGATTCAAAAGAAGTAATAAAAGGTGTCGTTGATTTTGATGAGTCGGATTTAATAGTAGGCATTGATATTGAGCAAGCAGGCAAAATAGTGGGCTTAAAAAAATTTGAGCCCGATTCCGTACCCATTAAATCTTTTCGTATTGTATTCTGCCTTAGTTTGCTTTAAGCAGCAAGAATTCTCAGCGAGCAACGTGGATGAAGCGCCATCCACTGTTAATGACGAGTAACGAAAAGAGAAACTTACAAGAATTGATGTTTCCAGATAAATTTTCTTTAATTACAATTAGTTAATAAATTTTATCTAAAGTTTTTTCATAAATATCGGTAATATTTACCTCTCCGGTAAATTTTACCGGTAAATTTTACATTTAATTTAAATGATTTTTTAAACATCCTATTTTATAATAAGATAGAAGTCAAAATATTTGGCACGTTTTTTAGTTTAAATATATAGTACAAATAGAGACCATTAAAAACAACAACGTCATGTTCAAAATAGATTGCTTAAACCATGACAACATTTAACTAATAAATTGAGGAGATCTAAAAATGGGTCAACAACAACTTCTTTTAATCGTTCTTGGAGTTATTATAGTAGGTATTGCCATTGTAGTAGGCATTAACCTATTTAACGCAAATTCTATATCCAGCAATAGAGACGCAGTAATTAGCGATCTTAATAATTTGGCTGCTCTGGCGCATGAGTACTATAGTAAACCTACAGCAATGGCTGGCGGCGGCAGTTCATTTGCTAGTTATGTTATTCCAACTGGGTTAGGATCAAATGCAAATGGAGCATATACTATTGCCACCGCAGGATCAGCAACCGGAATTACATTCCAGGGTGTTGGCACTCAAATTGTCAGCGGTAGTAATTATGTTACAGCAAAAATATTTGTTAGAGTTCCGCCTTTAGTGGATTCTGTTGCTGTCGTTAATTAATATTTATTAAAAAAAGTAATGTTAAGGCTAGTAAAAATATTTTTACTAGCCTTTTTATTTTTTATTATATAGTGTATTTTTTAATGAATATTATTTTAGAAAAATATTTCTGATTTTAAGTTTAAGTTTTCAATACAACGGCTTTTAAACTAAACAGGTCTTGTATTTAATAAAGCAGATAGAATGCTTGAATTTAAATTTACAGCAGAAAAGTTAAGTTAACGATTTATACGGGATTGTTTACAGATTTTTTATAAGCTATATTTGTAAATAATTTAAGATAAAAAGGAGAAAAGTAAGATGACTGATTTGGCTAAGAAATTTGCTGTTGAGGTCCTCCTGCTTTCATACGAAGATAGCGTAGAATTAATAGATAAACTATTAGGAAACTTCAACTCGCATTTCCAGGAAGAAATTAATCGTTTGTTGGCAGAGGAGGCAAAAAAAACATAAAGGATTGTAAAAAAAATAAAATCAAAGCGTTAGACGGTGAAAAGGTTTTCAAAGAAATTAGGAATCGGATTAGACGGTGATATTTACATTTCATCCGGAGGGGGAAAAGAGCTTAAGCAAGCTGGTGATTTCTATGCAGCTCAGAAGCGAAAAACCGGTTTAGAGTTTCTGGAAAAAATATATTCTAATGTTCAGGATATTATTGAATTTCCCAAAGCATTTTCTAAACATTCTGGAAATAACCTAAAATGCATAGCTAATAGATTCCATTTTATTGTTTTTAATCAGATTAAAAAGAAAGGGATATTTATTGCTGCTATTACATACCTATTCCTTAAGCTAGGTTACTGGAGGGAAAATTTAAACCAACAAAAAGCTGAAACGACTTATGAATAAAAAGTAATAGAAAAATAAATGATTGAATTCAAATTTACTGCGGAAAAATTAAATGGTCAGTTAATTAGCGGTTCACTATCCGCTAAATCCGTTTCCGAAGGGAAAGCAAGAATCTATCGCCTTGCCGATAAGAATCAGCTTAAAATAAAAAATATTGAAAAAAAATCTTCTTATCATTACAGGGTTAGACGGGGAAAAGAAAGACCAATTACCGGCGAACAAAAGGCTTTTTCTAAAAAAGAAGTAGAAGAAGCGCTTAGCAGGCTTGGATTTACGGTCCTCTCTGTAAACAAAAAACTTTTTGAATTTAGCTTCAATCCGCCTACTGCAGAAATTGTAACATTTGTTAAAATCAGCGCTGAACTTCTCGAACAGAAATTACCATATAGCGAAATATTAACTTTATTAATAAACGATACTCAAAATAAAAAATTAAAAGAGACGCTGCGTGACATTAATAATGAGTTAAAGAAAGGCGCTGACAGTGAAGTGACCTTTTTAAAATACCAGAATATTTTCGGGAAATTTACCGCTTATATGCTTGGTCTTGCTGCAAAAAGTGGTAATATGACGGAAATATATAAAGCAACCGCAAAATTTTTAGAGCGTCAGCAGGAATTCAAAAAAAGCTTACGAAGCGCACTAATATCCCCTGCGGTAACACTTTTTGTGCTTTTTGGCGCCGTATTATTCTATGTGGGGTATATTTTCCCTGAAACGGCAAAACTTTTTGTTAAGTTTAATATTGCGCTTCCGCCAATGACAAAATTTACCTTGAAGATAAGTGATTTTCTAATGAATAATTCTTTATTGGTCAGCATATTAGTAATTATACCGCCGATACTTTTTTGGCGGTTAGCAAAAACCAAAAAAGGAGGATACTTAATAGATAAATATATTTTAAGAATTCCAATGGTGGGAACTCTAATTCACAAAACTCTTATTGAAGTATTTTGCAGAGTCTTTTACACGCTTTACAGCGGCTCGGCAGAAAGCATTGAACCTATAAGAATTGCTGCGGAGGCTGCCGGGAACAGATATTTTGAGGAAAAAATAAAAAATATCGCCATACCCCTAATGATAAAAAAAGGGACTGGAATTACCGATGCATTCAGCGCAAGCGGAATATTTACGGAAACATTTCTTTCAAGGATTCATTCAGGCGAGGAAACTGGTACTATAAAAAATACCGCTCTTCAAATTGCCAATTATTATGAAAGTGAAACTGTTTATAAACTTAAAAATTTTATTGAACTGGTTCAGGTATTTATATCAATGATCATTATGATAGTAATGATCCTGCTTACTTTAGTCTCTGCAGAGACTGCAACCATCCACCCCAAAGCGCCCGGCATGGCTGGTAAAATATATATTGAAAGAACTATCGCATGATTGATACAAATTTAGAAATGACTGATAAAATCGGTTATCTTCTTTTTAAGAAAGGAATAATCGATGCGGCAATGCTTGAAAAAGCTTTAAGTGCAAAGGCAAATGACAAAAGCAAGATAAAGCGAAATCTTGCGCAAATTCTTGTCCAGGATTTTAAATACGACCATGATACTATTTTCAGGGAAGTGGCAATACTTTATGCTTTCCGCGAATTGGAAGTCCGTCCCGAAGAAGTACCGCCCGAAAGACTAAATGCAATAAAGCAAATGATAAACGGTGCCGGAGAGCAGATGAAAAATCAAATGCTCGAACATAAAATTATACCGTTTATGTACGATGAAAAAATTAAAGACAAATTAATTTTAGCGGCGATTGATCCAACTGATAGGAATATTCCTAAAATTGCTTTTGGACTGAACGCAAAGAAATATGAAGTAATTTATATAAGAAAGAAAGATTATGAGAAATTAATCCAGACAATACTTCCGCCTGAAAATGTTTATTTGAAAATGATGGAAGAAGCAGCTCCTGAAATCCAAATGGAAAAAGATGAAGGTGCATTGGATGAAGAAGCTTTAGATGCGGAAATTAATAAAAGCGCTTTAATTAACTTAGTTGAGGGCGCTTTAGTAGAAGGCGTAAGACGCGGCGCCAGTGATATTCACTTTATCCCAAAATCAGGAAACAAGACACAAATTTTAATTCGTATAGACGGCAATCTTCAACCGTGGCACACGCAGGAAGGCACCCAGCCCGAGGCAGTAATTGCAGTTGTTAAAGACCGATCAAGAGGAATGGACAGGTTTGAAAGGGAAAAAGCACAGGACGGTTCAATGCAAAGAGAAATTGACGGACATATAATCCGGTTTCGTGTTTCCGTTCTCCCTATGGTTGGATCAGAGCTAAAAAATAAATTTGAAAGCGTCGTAATAAGAATTCTGGACGATAGGAAAATAATAAGAGATCTCGGTAAACTCGGATTAATCGGTTATTCCAAAGAAGCTTTTCAAAAAGCTATAAACCAGCCCCAGGGAATGGTAATTTTAACCGGTCCTACCGGAAGCGGTAAAAGCACTACGCTTGTAGCGGCTCTTTATCAGGTAATTAATTCGACTGTAAATGTTCTTACAGTTGAGGATCCTGTCGAATATGTAATTGAAGGAGCCAGGCAGCTAAAGATCGGATACAAAATGAACTTTGAACAGGCAATCCGCTCAATATTAAGACACGATCCCGATATTGTACTGGTTGGTGAAATGAGAGACAAGGAAACTGCAGACATTGCAATAAAACTTGCTAATACCGGTCACCTTACTTTTTCTACTTTACATACCAACGATGCCTCAAGCGCCGTTGCAAGACTATACAAAATGGGAATAGAACCATTTTTAATTGCTTATGCAATTAATATAATTGTAGCGCAAAGATTGATAAGAAGATTATGCCCTGATTGTAAAAAAAGAGTTGTCAATTTTGATGAAACAATAATGGAGGCCGCAAAACTTAAGATTGCAGAGTGGAGAAATTATATTATTTTTGAACCAAAAGGCTGTGTCAAATGCAGTGGCACAGGATATAAAGGACGTATCGCTATTCATGAAGCGCTCTATTTTACTAAAGAAATTAGAAAAGCAATTGTTACTTCTGGAATTGAAGTAGACGAAGAAAAGATTAGATTACAGGCAAGAAAAGACGGTACTTTAAGCCTTCGTGACGCAGGATTAGAAAAAGTAAAGCTTGGTTTAAGCTCAATTGAAGAAGTTTTGTCGTCAACTTCCGATGAATAGGTATTAATTAATATTTAATCAGGTAATAAAAAATATTTTAAATATCATTTTGTTATTGTCTTTAGTAAACGAACGCAATAATTTAACTTGTTTAATATTAAAAAGAAAATAATTGCCTCCTAAAGATATAAAAAATATTTTAGTCAAATTTGTGGATGATATACCCGCATACCTGGTGGGTCCGGATCGTATAATCTACATTCTTGATAATCTGGAGAATCTTGTCCAGGAAAGCAGGATCGCTCTAATAAACTATGTTAATAGAATGCTCACAAGCATGATAGAGCGCGACGCTTCGGATATTGAAATAGGAGGTCACAGCAGCGGCGGATTTGTTTGGATGAGAGTATTCGGCAAAAAGGAACGTGTTAAGGATTTTCAATTACTTTCATATGACGAATCAGCGCTTATAATTGCCAATTTACTCAATTCGAACCAACGAAAGATTCTTAGTGCAGCTAAAAATCTGGATTTTAGTTACTCTTTTCTTTACGAAAGAAAAAATATTAACATTCGCTTCAGAGCAGATGTCTATTTCGAACTTGATTCGCTTACTTTAAATATGCGTGCAATTAATTCCGAGATAAGATCGCTGGATAGTTACGGTTTTCACCCGAACGTAATTAAAACATTAAGTCATTCTTTCATTAAATTTGGACTTACGTTAATAACCGGCATAACGGGTTCGGGTAAGTCTACTACCTTAGACTCTATTATTGACGCCCACAACAAATTCGATCCAGCTCATATAATTATTATAGCTTCTCCGATTGAATATGTTCATGATTCAAATTTTTCCATAATAAAACATCGGGAAGTAGGAAGAGATGTTTTAACATTTAAGGATGGTGTTATTCAATCATTAAGGCAGGACCCCGATATAATTGTAATTGGCGAAATGAGAGATCCGGAAACAATACTTGCGGCGCTTGAAGTTACAGATACAGGGCACAAAGTTTTTTCTACACTCCACACTTCATCTGCGGTTGAATCTATCGATAGAATAGTCGCTGAAATTCATCCTTCCGAACAAGATCGGGTCAGGAACAGGCTTGCAGACGTTTTAGTTGCTATTGTTTCACAGAAATTAGTTCCGAGTTTTGACGGTAAGCGTGTGCTTGCAAAAGAAATCTTAATTGTTACCCCAAATGTTAAAGCTGCTATAAAGAATAATAACACAAGTGAAATCTATATGATGATTAACCAAGGGGCTCCACAGGGAATGATTACAATGGAACAGGATCTAAAAAGATTGTATCTTGAAAAGAAAATTTCATTGGAAAATGCAGTCGCTTATGCAAACAACAAAACAAGAATTCAACAAATATTGTCTGCAATATAAATGAGTACTACTATTTGTATATATTGTGAAGGAAATGATACAAAGATAATTGCGGTTAGCAAAGATAAGACTCATATAAAAGTTCTTTCGGCAGAAACTTTTGATGTTGTTCAATCTGCTCTTGAAATGGAAGATTCAATTACAGGATTAAATATTGAGGGAGACGTACTATCCTTCGAAGGAAGCGCGGGCGCTAAGACATCCGGAGAAAGAAGTCTTGCTTTATCAAGTATAAGTCTTATTAGTGAATCTTTAAAAAAATATAATTTAAAAAAATGTTTATTCATTCCTGCGATTACCGAACCTTCGATATATTACCATCTATTTGAAAGTTCAAAAGTTGTTAATTCGTCTAAAATAACTCAGGACATAATAGATGACATACAAGCCTCTAAAAATATTACTATTAATAAAGAGGATTTTGGATATATAGAACTTGCAGATAAATCTCTGCTTGCCGTATTCTTAAGCGGTGAAGTAAGCGGCATCAAATTAATTAATTCATTGGCTCATTACAACGGAAGAAGATATTATAAAATCCCAACTGTCAAAAGTGCAGACATTTCTTTAGCATATTATGTTGCAAAAAAGAAAAAGTTTTTTCCGGATGATCAATCGCTGATTGTTTATATAGCAAAGGAAAACAGTAAATTAATTTTTCTGCAAGGTAGGAAATTAAAGCATATTGGTTCAACTTTGGAAATCGGGACTCTAAATCTTCATACTTATGATGTCTATTTTTCAAAGATATTACTTGAAATGGAAAACGGAGGAATATCCTCTCTTGATAATATAATAGTATGCGGAGAAGATGATTCTGAGAATCTTATTCTTTCGTTTTACGGTACTTTTCCCGAAGCAAATATATCCCGGCTCCAGTTTGATGATCTTGATCTTTTTTCCCTGGACGCAAATACGAAAGAGAAGTTTTCCTCTTTCAGTGTGCCCATAGCAGTTATTCAAGAGTATTTTGATGAACTTGCTGAAACTTATCAAGGTATAAATCTTCTACCAAGGTATGTAAAAGAAGAGCAAAAAATATTTCAGTTTGCATGGCATGGTTTTGCTATACTGCCTCTACTTTTCTTTGCAGCTTTTTATATTACTTTAAATATTCTAATGAACCAAAAGGAAATAAACCAGCTTGATAAACAAATTTCCGAACAAACTGCTAAGTTACTGCAAAACGAGACAATTCTTAATCGAATATTAGATTTGCAAGGGAAAATTAGTAGTTTTTCTCAGACTCAGGTTATTCTCGATTCGGCTTCGGTAGGTACTGAAATATGGTCCACAACTCTGGAAAATATTTCGCATTATATAGGATTAAGAAAAAATATTTGGCTTACAAAATTAACTAAGGAAGACAACGGCAACATAGCACTGGAAGGATACGCACTGAACAGAAATGTTCTTACTGAATTTGCATACTCAATTGAAACGGCAGAACTTAAAAGTGTTACTTACGAAGCGCTCCGTGATAAAAATGTTTATAAATTCAATATAATTTTTAGTTCATCGGGTATCAAAACAACTCCGAATACCATTAATGAATAGAAAAACAAAAAATACTATTGCTCTTGTTGTTTTATTAATCCTCCTCCTTCTGTTTGGAGGTTTGTATATATTGATTTTTCAACGCAGTACCTTGATAAAGGATCGGAAAAAACTTGAATCTCTAAAAGCTAATCATTACAACACAGATCAATTGAATTTACAATATTACGATTTACAGAAGAAAGCAGCTAAGCTTGACTCAGTCTTAGCACAAAGAAAGTTCAATATCCCGCAAAATCTTTCCTCAATAAGTTTCTTTAACTTTATAAATAAAATCAGTACAAACTTTTCGTCCAATACCCAAATAAATGTTGAATTCAGCGATCAAAAGAAAGATAAAGAATTTTATTATTATGAATATAAATTAACCGGAAACGGTGACTTTAATGATTTATATAAACTTATTTATGCAATTGAACAAAGCAAAGAATTAAAAAAAATCAAAACTGTTACATTAAGTAATTATATTTCAGCACAAAAAGATGGCACATCAAACTTCCTTGTCAGTTTTGCAATTTTGGCTGATGTTTATTTTGCAGATAATAATAGATTCTCAACGACCGAATTTGTTGAAAATAATTTAAATGCGAAACAGGTTTATGATATATTTTATCCATTAATCAGGACTCAAATTCCTCCAAATTCTGATAATTTATTAGATGTACAGGGTGCAAAATTACTTGCTCTTATTCCTGAAGGCGCATTCATAGCTGATATCAAAGGGAGTACTTATTTATTATGGGAAGGTCAGCAGGTTTATCTTGGATATCTTACCAAAATAGATTATGATCATAATACAGTTAGTTTTATTTTGAATAAGGGAGGAATAATTGAAAAAGTTGACTTAAGCCTGGAAAAAGAAGTAGCGAATAAGAAAAAACCATGAGAGAAAATTTAAAATGAAAAAATTAATTTTTGTAATCATATTATCTTTTGCCGTTTCGGCTCAGATTTTTTCGCAGGAGTATTTGGAAAAAACCCTTAGAAGTTCTAATAACCCGGATGCATTAGTAACGCTTTCTGCTTCAGTTACTTTTAATCAGGCAATTGATTTATTAAGTAAAGTTAGTGAAAAATCGACAGGGCAAAAGATTGTTTCAACTGTGAAAATTGATACCGCCATCGGGGTGGAACTAAAAAACATGAATTATTTTAAAGCATTGATGGTTCTTACTAAAATGGCAGGGTTGATATATGAAGAAAAACCTGAGTTAATAATAATTAAGAGGCAGGCTGTAAATGAAGTAATAAGAACAAAGGATAATTATGTTCCGCCTGACTCCAGGGAAATTAAAATATCTGCAATATTTTTTGAAGCAGATGTTAATAAAGAAAGGCAGTTGGGTGTAAATTGGCAATCTATATTTTCAAATGGGACTTCGAGCGCAACCGGTAATCTTATTGGTTTTATACCGCCTAATAATTCTTCAACTTCAACATCGGGTTCCAGCAGTAATACCAGTACATCGGGTTCCGCTTCCACCACAAATCAAATAACTCCCACTTTTAACATTAACGCAACTACAAATTTTAGCGCCGGAGGCTTCTCCGGACAGGTGTCTGCTGTATTACAAGCCTTTGAAAATGAAAGCGTTGGAGATATTATTTCAAGCCCAAATGTTACCATATTAGATGGTACCGATGCAAGACTTCAAGACGGACAGGATATTGA
>Ga0181520_10009916_pt1 | contig 12977 bp, 13 predicted proteins | sample PEATcosm2014_Bin_29_FD_132451 | JGI IMG/M metagenome (GOLD analysis project Ga0181520, IMG submission 132451) | Peatland microbial communities from MTU Mesocosm Facility, Houghton, MI, USA - PEATcosm2014_Bin02_30_metaG | ecosystem: Environmental > Terrestrial > Soil > Wetlands > Peat | place...
GTATTTGGACAGATCGGCGTCCACCACCTCGGTGTAGCCCGCACAGAGAAGTTCGTGCACTTTCCCTATCGCGTCCTGCGCGCTGCGCTGCGGCCGGTAGCCATAAGCACAGGGTTCCCAATCCGCCTCGAAGATCGGCTCCAACACCAGCTTGGCCGCAGCCTGTACCACCCGGTCCCGAATCGTGGGAATACCCAGTGGCCGTTCGCCACCCCCCGGCTTGGGCCTCATCGCCCGTCGCACGGGTTGCGCGCGATACGTTCTGGTGCGGAGTTCCTCCCTGATTCTCGCCAACCGCTTCCCCAACCCTTCCGACTCGATCTCCGCAAAGGTCTGCCCCTCCACGCCCGGTCCGCCGCGCTGGTCCCTCGGGACATTCCTTGCTCCGCGCGGACGCTCGGAAATTCCGCTTTGTTTTTCGTAAAAAGTGAAGCAATTTTCTCCTTTTTCTGTCATCCTCTGCATCCTACCGGCTCGTTTTAGCGCACAACTACCCGTGTTTTCATGAATATCGTGGCTTTTTCGAGTTAAGTTGCTTGTTTTCATAAATATCGTGGGATAAGCCAAAGAGCCCTCCTTGTGTTTTCAACAACATCGTGGGATTAGCCTTCATTTTTTGATTCCCCTTGTTTTACGCAGCTCGAGACCCGCAGCTGACTAACTACTTCCATATCAGGTACATACATTTTTCAGAACTTCCGCATCTCAGCGCCTAAGTAGCTTCGTTTTCTTATACATCGTGGCATAGTTCGCCCGGTCGCGGAAGTTGCGCTTAATTCCCCCTGCGTCGCGGGAAGGCACTGCCGATATACCGCGCCAGTAGCTCGGAGCCGCTCCAGCACCCAGTCCCTAGCATCCAGTACCCCACACCTAGCCCCAGTCCCCAACGCCAGTGCGTCATATTACCCGTCCGACAATACTCCGCTAGATATGTGTAGCACGTTGGCGACCAGAGGCTAGGGGAATAGGGACCAATCTTCCAGCGGGAGGGATTTTTTGAGTTTTCCTCGTAGGGGCACCCCTTGTGGGTGCCATCGGAGTCCAAATCGCCGGGCTTGCAATACAAAGCGAACGGTAGGACGTAGCGCAGTCCGGCCGAGCCGCAAAACGGATGCCGCTCCATGCTCAGGCGAGGTAAGTTCGCCGCTACGTATTCACGCTGGCACTCTCTCCGAGTTCGAGTTGACGACCCGACACAATGACTGTACGATCGGAGTCACAGGGCAAATGCGGGCCTATTTCTAAACTCCGCATGACCGTTAAGGATGCTCATCCATAGGGGCACAAAGTGGCGACCAGGCGGGCAATTCGGCTTCGACCGCAGGCAGCGACCCAAGTAGGCTTCGTTGGAACCGAGGCGAAATTCACCGCCCGCCTGCATGACTTCAGTCCCTTTGGCCTCTCCGTGAAGTCTTCCCGCGAGGTTGCCACCGGAGCGGTTTTCCGTCTGGGTATTCAGGTGGGCGCTGACTACTTCCGTGCCGCGGCCATCGTGCGCGCGAACATTCCCGGCGGGTTCGCCGCGGAATTCATTTCCATGACTGCCATCGACCGTGAAATGATGCGCCGCCTTTACCTGCGCCTGCAAATGGCCGCCCGCGACAAGGCACCTTCAAGCTAGCGCTCCTGGTAGATCTCCTCACCCGAAGAAATGAGCGAAAACAGGTCCCCACTGCATCATAATCAAGTGGGGATAATCCCCTGCCCGGCAAAGGGGACGAGCAGATGGTTCGGCCGGTTTCGTCTCCCCAATCAGAATCGAACACGGTGGCAAGGAGGAGTTATGTTCGCAACCCGGCGGAGTCCATCAATGGCTTTTGCCAGACGAGGCGCGGCGGTCTTGCTGGGGACACTGGCGTTCGCTATGAGCGCCCAAGCAGCGTCTGGCAAGGATTTACTCCATCAGATGGACAGTTCTGTGGTGTCGTTGGTGCAGCAGGTTTCTCCTTCGGTCGTGCAGGTTCTCGTGTCCGGATACGGCGAGGTGGAACAGCACGGGCACACGGACACGGCGCTGATCGGCCGGCAGCGCTCACTGGGTTCAGGCTTCATCGTCGACCGCGACGGGTACATCATCACCAACGCGCACGTGGTGGAAGGCGCGGTCAGGGTCCGGGTGGTGCTGTTCTCATCGGAGAATAGTATTTCGCCCAATGCCACGCTGCGCTCCAAGCCCACCACCATGGACGCGCGCGTGCTTGGCGTTCACGCCGAAACCGATTTGGCGCTTCTCAAGATCGAAGCCAATGGGCTGCCGGCGCTTCCTTTTGGCAGATACCAGGACGTGCGCCAGGGCCAACTGGTGTTTGCTTTCGGAAGCCCTGAGGGTTTGGCGAATTCGGTGACCAGCGGCGTTATCAGCTCCATTGCTCGCCAGCCTGATCCTGATCGCCCCATGGTCTATATCCAGACGGACGCGCCCATCAACCCCGGGAACAGTGGTGGTCCGCTCGTGGACGTTGATGGCAAAGTCGTAGGCATCAACACGTATATCCTCACGGAAGGCGGCGGCAACGAAGGAATTGGTTTTGCCATTCCTAGTGGAGTGGTGCGGCGCATTTACCAGCAACTGCGTACGCAGGGCCACGTACACCGCGAGGTTATCGGCGCCAGCGTGCAGACCATCACCCCAACCCTGGCGAGTGCGCTGGGGTTGGCGCAAGACTATGGCGTCATCGTCTCCGATGTTGTCCCCAAGGGTCCCGCCGACGGCGCGGGGCTGAAAGTCAAGGACGTCGTCCTGACCCTCGATAAAAGGCCGGTCATCAACGTCCCGCAGTTCGCCTCCGCCTTCCAGTGGCGCGAGGACCCGGCGCCCCTGGAATTGGAAGTCCTGCGCGGCGGTGAGAAGGTATCGCTGGAGGTTCCCGTCGTCGAGCAACGCGGCGAGATGGATCGCCTCGCCGATTCGCTTGACCCGGTAAAGGACTTGGTTCCCCTACTGGGAATCATCGGCGTGCAGATCGACGCCAAGATTTCCGCGTTAGTTCCGGATTTGCGCATGGCCTCGGGAGTGATCGTGGCGGCGCGCACGGCCTTCGGCGCAACGGTCGATTCCGGCCTCGAGACAGGAGACGTTATCCACGAGTTGAACGGGGTGACGATCATCAGCTTGGAAACCTTGATCACGGGCGTTAAGCAGCTCAAGCCCGGCGACTCAGTAGCGCTGCAAATCGAACGCGATGGACAGTTGCAATACCTGGCGTTTGAGATGGAGTGAGAAAAGAAGGTGTCAGGTGCCGGGTGTCAGGTGTCAGCGGTCACTCCTCGGTTGACGGTCGTCAGTTGTCGGTTGTCAGTGGGCGGCGATTCCTGCTTCACTCGCGAATGTACTGGTGATAGAGGCCCATATAGTACGGAAGCAGAAACGCCGCGCCATCCGCTAGGGTCGTGCCGTTTCCGCCCTCATCTAGCTCCCACGGATCGTGGTTCCAGCGTTCAACCCAACGTTCATCAATGGGCATGACTTTGCCGTTCACCTGATAGCCGGCGGCGGCCACATCGCGATCGAGATCAATGTAATCGGGCAGGCGGAGGATATCCAGGCGATGGCTGTCAATCAATCGCCAGTCGAGCCGGTCAAGCGGAAAGCGTTCGAGCGTGTCCACCGACTCCTCCAGCCATGCGTTGCTCTTGGGAGAAAGGTCCTCGGCGCCGAACGCGTCGTGGGTCGTCTGCCCGCTGCAACTGGCGGCATAAATGAAATCGAAGAACGGATTGAGTTCCTGCTGCTCCCACTGCCACTGCCTGTACAGGGCCAACGCGTAGGTCTCCTTGAGAACCGGGTCGGCCTCGTATCGGATGAGGTTGTAGTAGTTCATAAAAATCATCTCGTCATCCGATTGGTTGCCGGAGCCGGGGCCGGTATCCGATTTGGGAATCAGAACGTTCGCCGCGTAGGCGTGCCGCTCAATCAGCCCGCGCGCGGCGGCAGCGAATCTGGGCTCGCCGGTGATGTGCGCGGCCACCTGCAAATACGCCAGGATGCTCAGGGAGTTTGTCCCGCGCTCCTCGCGCCACTCGAAATTGTGGTTGAGGTTCTCCGGGTTGAAGATGCCCCAGCGCGTCGGCTTGCCGTCGTGATCGACGAGTTGGAAGTTGTGGTCGATCAGGTGCCCGGCAATTGCGGCGACCTGCTCGCGCACGCGGTTGCGTTCTTCTTCCGTGTCGGCGACGAGGTCGTAATAGAGGGCGTAGAAAAAGAAGTGCCCATCCAGTTCGTCCGAGCTGGTGTCGCTTTTCCAATACCACTTGCCGTCGGCGGAGACGGGCCAGCGCGGGGTGATGACTTTCCACAAATGGTCGCTCGTCGCGCGCGTGTTTTCGTCGCGCGCGGGGCTGTCGTCCCGGTTCGGGTCAGGGCCGCTGGTGGGCAGAATAGAGCGAGCCACAAAGCCTGGGGGAGCAGGATGCGCTCCGCCCTGGGTCACGACGCGAAGAAAGCGCAGAGCTTCAAACGCCGCTTTGGCGCGCTGCTTCGCCAGCGGATCCCGCGTGGCCGCATAGTCAAAGCACTCGCCCGCGCCGTACATCGCGGTCCACAGGCCGTCGTTGTCGCTCGCCTGCTGCTCCCATGCGCTCGTGTCGCCGGGATGCTTCAGGGTGACGTTATAAACGTAGCCGTAGGGCGTGCGGCGGTGGCGCATATCGATCTCGTCTTCAAAGAACTTGGCCTTCCCGGCAAAGGTCATGGGGCGGCGCTCGATCACGCCGACTCCCGCAGAAGTGGCAAACCAAGCGTCGCCATGGCCATTCACGGCGAGGGCGCGCACGTCATCCTCGGGCAGCCAGCGCCGGCCCTCGCGATATTCCCAATCCTTGCCGTCGTAGCGGATGGCTCCCATCCGCGTGCCGAACCACACCGCGCCATTCTCAGCCGCCGCGAGCGCGGTGAAGTCGTCGTAGGGCAGGCCGTCGGCCCCGGTGTAGAGGCGCCACTCTTTGTCCTCGCGACCAACACCCTGCGCGCTCGAAAACCACAGCCGATCCTGCGAGTCAAACGCGACCCCGCGCACGTCGTGCGGAGCCCAACTGCGGGTGGCATTGCGTGGATAAACAGCGCGCCAGTCGCCCCCGGCTCCCTTCAGGAAGAGTCCCGCCATCGTCGCCGCGGCAATCCGGCCATCAGCGGCAACGGCCACCTGGCGGACGGCCTTCTCGCTTCCCAGCAATCGGTCGAGAAGAGAATCAAGGACGAAGTTCTTCCCGTCGAAAAAGTAGAGCCCCGCATCCGTGGCCAGAAGCGGCTCTTCGCTGACGGTCAGTTGGTTGACCTTCACCGGCGGCAGAGAGAAGGACGCGCCATGCAATTGAGCGAGCTTGTCCCGTGAAATGAACCAGACGTTGTTGCCTTTTGCCGCGACCTGTTCGACGGCTGCGCCCTCCGCAGCGACGCTGGTCCACGCACCCGCCGAAAAGCGTGCCAAACCCTGCGCCGTGGCGGCATAAACATCGCCCGAGGCTGTGATGGCGATCGAACGCACGTCGTTCGACGGCAGGTTTTCCTTGGTCGTATACGCCCGCCTAACTTCCTCTCGGAAAACGCCAACGCGCACGCTCGCACCGGCGGGCTTCACCGCTAGTTGCGGAAAAGCCCGGGGCACTGTAATCGCAACCAGGATGAAAAGGACGACAAAACGCGGCTTCATGATCATTCGTAGCGCGACCTGTTCTGTAGGTCCGCGGCTTTTCATTGTCAATGAGGAACGAGCTGCTCGGCTACGGAACAGGTCTGCTCTCTTACTATGTAAACACGATAGGGTTGCGTTCCGCTCTGGCAGCGGCAATAAGTTCCTTTGCGTCATCCAGGAAGGTCTGGAGTTCGGGGGACCTTCTTTCTCGGGTGCCCTCCTCGATCAAAGCGATCTCGTTCCGTAATCTGTCTAAGTCTCCCGCCGAAATTACTTCTCCACACTGGACCCCGCTGTAAAGCATTTTTCCTAGAACGGTCGGAGCCTGATCACCGACGGCACACCTAGTCTCTTCTCGGAGGTGTGCTACCATCGCAAGATTCCCGAGCCTCTTGTGTACTGCAATGAACGTATGCCGCGGATACCTGCGGCGCATAGCAGGGTCTTCAAAGTAGACTTCTCCTGTCATATCGACAACCAGCGCATCCGCGAATTCCTGATTGAGGCAGAGCGTTTTCTTGCTCTTGTACACTACAGCGTCGAGACCCATCCTTAACGCTCCCACGCAAGAATAGCGCGGACCAGGTCCGCAGCCTTTCATTGCCAATAGCGGACTCGTAGGGGCAGGCCTCGTTGCCTGCCCACACCAGGGGCCGAATCGGCCCCCCTTTTGGGCACCCACGAGGGGTGCCCCTACGAGGCGGCCTATGGCTTCGGGTGCAAGTAGTGTGCTTCGATGGCCTTCACCTTGGCCAGCCGCCGGACGTGGCGTTCCTCGTGGGTAAAGTTGGCGCGTAGGAAATCGCGCAGGAGGTCCTTGGCCAGTTCCCCGGCGATGATGCGGGAACCCAACACCAGGACATTCATATTGTCGTGTTCAACGCCCTGGTGTGCGGAATAGCAGTCATGGCAAATGGCGGCGCGGATTCCGGGAATCTTGTTGGCGGCCACGCTAACGCCCACGCCGCTGCCGCAAATCAGCACGCCGCGCTCGGCCCGGCCGTCGAGCACCGCGGCGGAAACCGCCTCGGCATAGTCGGGATAATCCACCGGAGCGGTGCTGTTGGTGCCCACGTCCAGAACCTCGTGGCCCAAAGCGCGCAGAAATCCAACCAATTCCTGTTTGAGTTCAAAGCCAGCATGATCCGAACCAAGAACGAGGCGCATGAGAAAATCCTCCGGCAGAATTGGGTCATTTATTCATCGTGATCATCGGGTCATTCAAGAACTGACCGTGGTCCGTTGTCAGTCGTCAGTGGCCAAAGGCTAACCATCGTCGTGTCGCTTGCTACGGACGACGGACCACTGACAACGGACAGCACTTCAATGACTCCATGACCCGATGAACAAATGACCCGATAATCACGAGCTTCCTATCAAAATCCCCGTGAGAAAAACCAACACCCCTCCGACCACCACCTGAAACGCGGCGGAAAGAAACGGTGTGTCCATGTAACGATGGCGGACGTAGCTGATGACCCCGAGTTCCACCGCCACCACAAATACGGCTGCCGTCATGGCCAGGTGGAAATTGTGAATCAGAAACGGCATCGTGTGCCCAATGCCTCCCATGGCGGTCATCAGGCCACAAATCGCCCCTCGCACCCACGGATGCCCGCGGCCGGTCAGCGATCCGTCATCGGACAGCGCTTCGGCGAAACCCATGGAGATTCCGGCTCCCACGGAAGCTGCCAGGCCCACCAGAAAGGCAGTGGGGCTGCTGCGCGTGGCGAAAGCGGCGGCGAAAACGGGAGCCAGGGTTGATACCGAGCCGTCCATCAATCCCGCCAGACCCGGCTGGATAATCTGCAAAACGAACAGGCGCCGATTGGCGGCGTCTTCCTCGCGGCGTACGTCGGGCGTCAGGTATTCTTTCTCTAACGATTCCGCCTTGGCCGAGTGCTGGGCTTCGACTGCGGCAAGGTCGCCCAGGAGCCTGCGCGTCGAGGCGTCCGACACCTTTTCAATGGCTCGTTCATAGAAGCGGCGGCTCTCAAGCTCCATAATTTCGGCTTGCTTACGCACCGTGTCAATGCCCAGCGGCCTCACCAGCCACACCGGCTTATGCTGGATGAAGCCCTTCACGTCGTGGCGCCGGATCAGCAGAATGTGCTCACCGAAGCGCTTTTGGTAGGTTTCAATCAGGCTGCGGCGATGTCCGTTTTCCTCCTCCTGCATCGCGTCAAACATCTTGGCGCTGGCGGGATAGGTCATGCGCAATCCGTCGGCAAAATCGCCATAGATACGCGAGTCCTCTTCTTCCAGGGTAATCGCCAGTGCCAGAATTTCCTGCTCGGTGAGGTCCTTGAATTTCTTCGCCATAGTTCTTTCGCTCGATGCGCCCACACTACACGCGCGGAGGACGCGAAGCTTTAGAGTGCGGCAGCTTGCTGCCGCTTTTGCTTGCGCCAGCTTGCTGGCGGCGAGTCGCGGTGAGTGGATCAACCTGATATTGAGGCGGCTTTACGCCGCCCTATGGCGAGGTAAACTCACCGCTACGAGCCGCCATATAGCCAGGTAAACTCGCGGCCGCAACGCCGCGTTGACTCCCCAACGGGTCACTGTCGCGTACGGACTTCCCGCGAGCAATCTCGCGGGGGGGGGGAAAAGCGGCAGCAAGCTGCCGCACTCTAAAGCTTCGCACGGCGTGGTAACGGGGCGTTATTCCGCAGGCCGTTACGCCCAAGCCACGATACGAAAAACCCGCCGGCCGCTAACTTACCGTGCGCTTGCCGGCTTTGCGGTCACGGTACTGCTCGGCGATCCACGCGTAGGTCTTGGCCATCCCCTTGCGCAGGGGCGTGCGCGGCTCCCAATGCAGGATGCTCTGGATCATGGTGTTATCGCTGTTGCGGCCCGCCACGCCGCGCGGCGCGGTGGGATCGTACTCGCGACGAAGCTTGATGCCGCCGATGGCCTCAACGATATCTACAAGCTCGTTGATCGAAACCAATTCGCTCGAACCCAAATTGATGGGCGTGGCGATTAAATCCGCGCAATGGGTGATCATGTCGATGCCCTTCACGCAGTCGTCGATATACATGAAGCTGCGTGTGGCCGTGCCGTCGCCCCAAATGGTGATAGTGTTGTTTCCGGTGTCCTTGCATTCGATCACTTTGCGGGAAATGGCCGCGGGAGCTTTCTCCCGGCCGCCATCCCACGTGCCGTGTGGACCATAAACGTTGTGGAAGCGGGCGATGAAGGTCTTCATTCCGCGCTCGGCCCAATACTCCTGGCAGACCATTTCCGAAAAGAGTTTTTCCCATCCGTAACCGCGTTCAGCCATGGCGGGATAGGCGTCCGACTCTTTCAGGGCGCGCACCTTCGGGTCTTTCTGCAAATCCGTGTTGTAAGCGCAGGCGGAAGACGAGTAGAAGTAGCGCTCCGCTCCGGCGCGGTTGGCAGCCTCGATTAAATGCGTGTTGATCAGCACGCTCCGCAGGCATTCAATGCGGAAGCGCTCGATAAATCCCATGCCGCCCATGTCAGCGGCTAGGTTGTAAACCTCCCACGCCCCCTCGCAAGCGCGAATGCAGCTTTCCTGTTCGCTCAGATCCAAACACAAACTCTCGACGCCCGGCACGTGCTGGTACCACTCGGGCAGAGGCTTCTTATCAATCGCGCGGATGCGCGTGAGACCCCTCTCCTGAAAATATCGCACCAGGGCGCCGGCGATAAATCCCCCCGCCCCCGCGATGACAATCAAGCCATTCTTGTTCGCTTCGGAATGGCTGTGGGCCGATGTTGGCTTCGCCATTATTTCTCTCCTCGTGAATTTAGTTCCCGCTCAAAATTGCCAAACTCCTCCTTAATTTGATTCAAAAGATGATATCAGAATGAAAAAAAATAACCACCCGAGGGCTAGGCATTCCTTGTTTGTTAATATTAGGGCGTGAATTTGCGCACAAGCCGACAAGGATTGACGCCAGTCAACTTTGCGCGAACTTCCGGCATGTCAGAAATTGGTGACGGCGGGCAATCACCGACTGTTCACACGGAGACACACGATTCCGCCTTGACCTGACCCGGTCGCCCCCTTTCGCATTCAATCCCAAGACTCGGTAAAACTTATCCCCCGGGAGATTAGATAACCCCCTTTGGCTCCCTGCTTGCCTTATATCAGCGTGCCAGGAACTGCCAAGATATCTTTTAAGGCTTAAGTGGCAACGCTATGCCCGCACTCGGCATCGTTGCTCTCGCCGTAGCCGTTTTTCTGTCCAGCACGCGCCTGGGAAAACCAGGCGGAATTTGACAAGGCGCTCGTTCATCTGTTTGCACGTGAAAGGGTGAAACTGAGGAGGGAGCAAATTGAAAAAGGCCGTAGGAGTCACCGCAGCTTTGATGGTGTTGCCATACCCGGAGATCGCTTTTCTCCTTTTTGCCCTGTGGATTTTCTGGGAGGACCTCGGGGACCTTACGCTAAAGGTTTACGACGACTACAAGCTCTTCCGGACCGAGAAGGCCCTGAAGAGAAGTCACGGCGCGAGCGTAGAGGCATTCTACGTAAACATGCTAGCCCAAAGATCCATTGCCGAGCGCGAGCAACGCAACCAAGCCGCGCTCGTTCGGCAGCGCCGAGTCCAAGCCATCCATGCCGCCCTTGCCCGCGGCCTCACGTGGGCTAGGCATCTGATTCAGCGAGAGGAGGCCGTTCCTGTGCCGGCGGCAACCTGGGAGGAGTAGCCACCCCTGGTGAAAATGAAGTGACAACGATGTGCGTGGCGCCAGCATCTTGCCCGCGCCACGGCCGGGCAAGTTTCGCGTTTGTTCTGCAGGGCCTCGACTCTTCGTGTCCGCGGGGTTGGCGCGTTCTTGCTCTTTGGTCCAAACCATCGTAGACTGCCAACTTATGAGCATCGAACGGCTGAAGAGAATAACGGTGGAAGAAGGCAAGTGTGGAGGCCGCCCCTGCATTCGGGGTTTTCGTCTCCGTGTTTCCGACGTGCTGGATCTCTTGGCGGGCGGTGCTTCGTTCGAAGAAATTCTTGCTGAGTACGCCTTCCTGGAGAGAGAAGATATTCTTGCCGCTATTGAATATGCGGCGCGCCAAGCCGACCACTCGGTGCTTCACGCCACGTGAAATTCCTCGTCGATAACCAACTCCCTATAGCCCTCGCGCGCTTCCTCGCGGCACGAGGGTGTGAGTGCGACCCTGTCATGGATTTGGGCTTGGGTTCGGTATCGGATTCGGTGATATGGCACTATGCAAATCAGAATGAACTCATCGTCATCAGCAAGGATGAGGACTTCCTATACCTCGCGACGAAGGCCGAGGACAAAGCGCGTCTTGTTTGGGTACGCCTCGGCAATTGCCGAAATCACGTGTTGCTTGCCACCTTTGAACGCTCTTGGCCCCGGATTGAGGCACTCCTGAATGGGGAAGACCGTGTTATCGAGCTGAGGTAGAGCGGCGCCACCCCCGCGCCATGCGAGTTGACGACATAAAAGAAGTGTTTGGCCTCGAGTTCCTCGTGGGTATTACCTCGCCCCTGCCATGATTATGCACCCGCGAGGCGCCCATGACGTGGCGGGCAGGATGCCCGCGCTCCCAGCGGGCGAACTTTTCCGAAACCCGTGACCCACGAGACGTTTGCACGTTTACATTGTCCGAAAACCGGATTGAGCGGCCAAATTGCTGCATTGACCCTGCCCCGAGCGGCGAAGCTTGCGGAGTGCCGCACAAAATAACTGCTAAAACATTTCGTATGTCACCATGTTTGAGCAAGACAAAGGCTTCCATTTCATTCTATGCTATGCTACGCTTTCCTTCAAGCCGGCAACGAAAACGCGGGGAGGAACGAAATAATGAGTGATGCCGATCAAATTCGAATGCACGCCAGAGAGAAGTACGTCGTGCCCGCGCGGCAACGGAGAGAAAGCCGATTCTCGATTAACGCCGGCAACATCGTCCGCGAGCTTCAGATGGCCGGCCGGGCGCCGGCGGTTTGCAGCGCCCTGAAAACCCGCCGATTCCTTCAGGGCAACGAGCTGCGACTGGTTGGGGCTAGCGGGCCAAAGTCCGGACAAAGCACGACGGTCACTTACACGTATGAGTTTCTTGAGGGCAGTCGTTCATCCCCGGAGCATGACGATTCCTGGAACCAGCTTCGCGGGACGTTGAAGGACATCTTTGCCGAGCTCGGTGGAGGCGAGGCGTATCTTCGGGCCGAACGGAGCGCCTTTTACTCGAACAAGGAGGGTGAGTGAGCCGAGTCTATTGGGATACCATGCTCTTCATCTATTGGCTGGAAGAACATCCCGTTTTTGCCAAAAGAGTGGACGAGATTCACCGTCGGATGGAAGAGCGGCGCGACCAATTAATTACAAGCGCCTCTACCCTGGGCGAAGTGCTCGCCGGCCCATACCGAAAAGCTGCCTCACAAAGACTGGAGGATGTACACCGCCGGTTGCGAAATGTCGTTGCGGATATCGTCCCTTTCACGGTCGAAACTGCGGACCTTTACGCGCGGATCCGTGGGACGCTTCGTGTTAGCGCGGCAGATGCCATACACCTCGCGTCGGCCGCTCAGGCCGGGACGGACCTCTTTTTGACCAACGACAGGCAATTGCTGGGAAAGATCGTGCCGGGAATTCAGTTCATTGCCACAATCGACACGCCGATATTATAGAGGAACTGGTGGGCGACGGTTGTTTCTTGGGCGCCTACCCGCCTTGCAATGCCCATACCCAAAATAAAATGGGGCCTGGAACATGTGAAAAAATTAAATTTGGACCTGCTATCAACTGTGCAAGGCATTGAAAATGCTCGGTGCTGAAATCGGTAAAACCAATTTCTTTACATCTTCCTGAAACCATTTCCCTGCCAGCGGGCAAGATGATCACACACGGGCGAGGCGCCCGTGCCACAGCGGGCAGCATGCCCGAGATCCCAGAAGGTTGCCGCGCTCCTTGCCGGTGTGGGATACTCGCGTCATGTTCACAGTTGAAGATTGCCGCCGATTCTATGCGGACGAAGTGCGCTTTTCCGCCAACGTTCGCTCCTCCGCCCTGGTGGAGGCCTTTGCCCGCGTGCCTCGCGAGAAATATCTCGGCCCCCCGCCCTGGCAAATCGGATCCCCGATGCAGCGGGCGATGTCGCTTGCCGGCGTCGGAAGCCTGAAGCACACCCCGACGGAAAATCCTCAGGATGTATACCACAACGTGGTGATCGCGCTCGACGCCGCGCGCGACATCAACAACGGCCAACCGAGCGCACTGGCACAGTGGATCGATGCGCTCGACTTGACACCCGGCAACCGCGTCTATCACGCCGGCTGCGGCGTGGGATATTACACCGCGATCATGGCGTAAGTGGTTGGGCCCGGCGGCACCGTGGTGGGAAGCGAA
>Ga0181520_10009917_pt1 | contig 12975 bp, 10 predicted proteins | sample PEATcosm2014_Bin_29_FD_132451 | JGI IMG/M metagenome (GOLD analysis project Ga0181520, IMG submission 132451) | Peatland microbial communities from MTU Mesocosm Facility, Houghton, MI, USA - PEATcosm2014_Bin02_30_metaG | ecosystem: Environmental > Terrestrial > Soil > Wetlands > Peat | place...
AACGGAATTTACAGGTTGGGCCAATCCCAGTTCCGCGATCAGTTCGCTAATATCGCGGCATCTCCCGGCCAAGGCCTTCGCCCGTTCCGCAAATTCGGGGTCATCGCGCAGCAGATGTGCGTATTCCTTCATGTTGGATCCACAGCCGGCGGAGTTGACCGCGATGACGTCAACATGGGCGCGCTCGAAGACCTGGATAATACGGCGTGCGGCTTGTAAAGCTTCGGGTTCACGGCCAGCGTGAGCCATCAGTGCGCCGCAGCAGGCTTGCTCCGGCGGCACAATGACTTCGCAGCCGAGCGCTGCGAGCACGCGGATGGTTGCCGCGTTCACATTCCCGAAGAGGACGCGCTGCACACAACCCAGCAGCACACCAACGCGAAGGCGGGGCTTGCCTTGTGAAATCACACTGCGCGGAATGGGGGCCAGCAGATTGCGCAGAGAAATCTGCGGTAACAGCGACTCCATAGAGCGCAGGCGCGCGGGCAGCAGACGGAACAACCCGGTCTTGCGAAGCAGCCAGGCCAGGCCCGAACGCTGGTAAACCCACAGCGGAAGCATCAGCAAGCGCAGGCGATTGGGATGGGGAAATACGGCAAAGATCAGTTTACGAAAAAGCCGGTCAGAAAATGGCCGCTGGTAATTGCGCTCGATCTGCGCGCGCGTTGCTTCGATCAGCTTGCCATACTGTACCCCGGAAGGACAGGCGGTCATGCAAGCCATGCACCCGAGACATTTGTCGAAGTGGCTGACAAACTTTGCGTCCATGGGCGCCACGCCACCCTCTGCCGCCATCTTCATCAGGTAAATGCGGCCGCGCGGGGAATCCATCTCCTCGTTCCAAAGCGTGTAGGTTGGACATGCCGGAAGACAAAAACCGCAATGCACACATTGGTCGATCAATTCCGTCGCGGGTGGATGATGCGCATCGTAGGCACTTGCCGCGGGTTGTCTTCCGAGTGATTCGACGGGAACAGTCTGTTGCATCAAATGCCTCCAACGAATCGTCCGGGATTCAGGATTCCATGAGGATCAAACTGCTCCTTTATCCTCTTCATGAGCGGTAGCGCGTCGCCAGCATTTCCCCAGAGATCCACGCTTTTTTGCCGCAATGACGGCGGCGCTTTCAGCAGGACCACGCTACCTCCCGTGGGCTGGAGGAAAGAGCGGAGCGCCGCAATAAAAACGGCAATGGGCACACCGCCGGCGGCATCGGCCCGGAGCCAGGCAAGCCCGGTTGAGTGCATCAGCAAAGTCCACTGCGCATTTGTGCCCAGCGCTTCGCGAACGAACTCGGCCGTTGTACTCAGGTGGGTAGGCAGAACGCTCAGCTTGAAAATGTTAGCGGAACCGGCGGCATGCCAGAGTCGCTCACGCGCCTGCCAAGGATCGGCCTCGGGAGGCGATGGATTTGTGCTGCCAGCCAGTTTGCACACCGTATCGGTCTGCGCGGCAATTCCAGCAGCAATGCCGTCAATTCTCACGTCGACCTCGACGTTTCCGGCCGCTCCGGTTCTCATTTGCAAACCGGTGGGAACCACGATGGAATCGGCAATCGCGAGCATGAACTGGTTTGCCGCCTCGAGGTCCATGAATGAGAAGGTAAGCGTTTGAGAGCTGGTTGGAAGAGGATGCAGGCGAAAGACCGCCCTTGTGATGATTCCCAGGGTGCCGAGCGCGCCAGACATCAGCTTCGGGAGGTCATAGCCCGCAACGTTTTTCACCACCTTGCCTCCACTTTTGGCAACGGTGCCATCGGGAAGAACGACGGTGATTCCGATGATGAGGTCGCGAACACCGCCGTAACGCAGACGCAACGCGCCGCTATCATTGGTCGCGATCACGCCGCCGACGGTCGCACGGCCAGGCCACAGAGGATCAAGTGCCAGCCGCTGCCGGTGCGGAGAGACGGCGCTTTGAATCTCCGCGATGGTAACTCCGGCCTCCACCGTGATCGTCATGTCGCCGGGAGCGTGCTCCAGGATCCGGGCAAACCTGGCGGTTGACACCAGCAGATCGGCGGCGAGCGGAGCGGTGCCCCAATCCAGTTTTGAGCCATGACCGCGGAGCACCAGCCGCATCCTTGCGCGGTTTGCGTACGCGAGCACCTGCGCCAATTCAGCCTCGTCGGCAGGTTCGACGTACAACGCGGGCACAACTCCACACACCGCGTCCTCGGACTTCCCTTGGCGGAGTTCGCCCTTCGGGACGATTGCGCGGAGTTCCTGCGCCGAAGTGGCTTTTGCGAGTTCGGGCATCGATTTAGAAGAACTGAGCCTCTCCAGAGATTTCCAGCGGGTGAGGAACGTAAGGCCCCTGCTTCTCCGCGCATAACGGAGTTCGGGGGAAGATCTTTCCAGGATTCGACAAGTGGCCGGGATCAAAAGCACAACGAACCAGCTGCATGGTCTGCAAGTCCGGTTCGGCGAACATCTCAGGCATGAACATTTTCTTTTCCTGCCCGACGCCATGTTCGCCCGTGATGGAACCGCCGACCCGCACGCAGAGCCTCAGGATCTCGCCGGAAAGCTGCTCGGCTTCGTGCTCCTGCCCTTGGATGCGTCGGTCGTAGAGAACAAGCGGATGGAGGTTGCCATCTCCGGCGTGGAAGACGTTGGCGACGCGGAGCCCGGCTACGGCGCTAAGGCGCTCGATCTCTTCCATCACTTGCGGCAGCGCGGTTCGTGGGATGACCCCGTCCTGCACAATGTAGTTTGGCGAGATTCGTCCCATGGCGGCGAAGGCAGCCTTCCGTCCCTTCCAAATCACCATACGTTCGGCTTCCGACTGCGCAACGCGAATCTCAGACGCGTGGTGCTTCAAGCACCGCTCCTTCACCTGGGCCATCAGGGCGTCTACCTCGGCTGCGGGACCGTCAAGTTCAACCAGCAGGAGGCCTCCGCAATTCGGGTAGCCCGCGTGGACAGCAGCCTCGGCAGCCTGGATGGCCAGGTTATCCATCATCTCGATGGCGCTCGGCAATATTCCCGAAGCGATGATGTCGCTGACTGCGGCTCCGGCGGCGTTGGTGGAGTCGAATGCGGCGAGCAGGGTTTGTACGATCTCAGGACGCTTGACGATGCGGAGCGTGATCTTCGTGGTGACGCCAAGAGTTCCTTCCGCGCCGACGAACACACCGGAGAGATCGTAGCCAGGAGCATCGAGCGTATTGCCCCCGAGATGAACCAGCGAACCATCGGGCAGCACGACCTCGAGCCCGAGCACATGCGTGGTAGTGAAGCCGTATTTCAGGCAGTGCGCTCCGCCGGAGTTTTCCGCAACGTTGCCTCCAATCGTGCACACAGACTGCGAGGACGGGTCAGGAGCGTAGAAGTATCCATAGGGAGCAACGCGCTGGGTAACGGCGGCGTTGATCACACCTGGCTCAACCACCACGCGGGCATTCGGGATGTCCAACTCCAAAATGCGGTTCAGCCGCGCGAGGCTGATAACGATGCCGCCCTGGACCGGAAGAGCTCCGCCGCTCAGTCCGGTGCCGGAGCCGCGCGCGACAAACGCCACGCGCTCCTGGGCGCAGAGACGCACGATCGCTTGCACTTGCTCAGCCGTGGAGGGCAATGTGACGGCGAGGGGAACGACCCGGAAGTTTGTCAGGCCGTCGCATTCGTACGTGCGCAGCTCTTCCCGAGACGTGATCAGTCCCTCGCCAACCAGTGAGCGGAGCGCTTGGATAAACGTTGAATTCATTTTGCCCTTCGATCATCCACTCGGTATGGTGAGATGCGGTAAGTCGGTAGATGCTGCGGAAATTCGGACAAAAACAATCTGGAAGACCCGCGGTACGTTCCCTGCCGCCGGAAATTCCATCTTTTTACAATGACATCCGCGAAAAAACGCGGGAGAGACCCAATGACTTCACCTACCGCCGCCGTTTTGGGCGAAGTTGGACTTCCGGCCCCTGTTCGCGAACTCGCATCCCGTTCATGGGATGTGATCGTGGCGGGCGCTGGGCATAACGGATTGGCCTGCGCCGCCTACCTGGCACGTGCCGGTAAGCGGGTTCTGGTACTGGAAAGCCGCCGACGGGTGGGTGGCGCCTGCACGATCGAAGAGCCCTTTCCCGGGGTGTACATGTCGCCGTGCGCCTATCTTGCGGGGCTACTGCATCCGCTTGTGATTGCAGAGCTGAACCTGCCGGAGCGCGGCTTTCGTTGGAGCCCCGCAGTGAACGGCCTGTTTGTCCCATTCCTCGACGGATCGAGCATTCAGCTTTGGGACGAGGATGAGGCGTGCGAAGCGGAGGTGCGGCGATTTGCGCCCGGTGATGTGCGCGGTTGGCAAGCAATGAATCAGGTGATCCGCGGGCTGCGGGATGCGCTGCGTCCGGCGGGAGATGGCGACCTCTGGATCGGCGAGCCTCCCACGCAGGAGCAAATCGAAGAGCGGCTTGGGCGGCAGGATGGCCTGGACGATGCGGCAAAACATGTTCTGTTCGACTGGTCGATGGCGGAGTTTGTGGAGTTCTATCTGCAGGACGAACGCCTGCAGGCGGCCTATTTAGGTCAAGGCGTGATCGGGACGAATGCCAGTCCCTTTGAGGCCGGCACGGCTTCGATTCGCTTCCATCACTCTTCTGGCCGGTTGGGCGGAATGCCAGGAATGTGGGGATACGTGCAGGGTGGCATGGGTATGGTTTCGTTCTATTTTTGCGATGCGGCCCGGGAAGCCGGTGCAGTGGTAGCCGCGGGGGTGCCGATTGCGCAGATTGTGCCGGGGGAAGGCGTGGTGCTGGAAGGCGGTGAGCGGATATCTGCCGCTGCGGTGGTGTCGAATGCCGATCCGCGACGGACACTGACCATGCTGGGCAGCCACGCGGATGCCGCCTGGCGTGAGCGCGTGGAGAGCATTCCGATGGAAGGCTGCACGGTCAAGCTGAATGTGCTGCTGCGCGAGCTGCCAGACTTTGTGGCGCGACCAGGAACAAATGAGGCCCACCACTATGGGCAGATCAATGCTCCGCTGACCAAGCAGGAATGGAAAGCGGGCTTTGCCGCGTCGCGGCAAGGCGAACTGCCGGAACATCTCTGGTGCGAGCTTTATTTCCAGAGCGCACACGACACGACAGTGGCTCCGGCGGGACAGCATACGATGAGCATTTTTGCACAATACGTTCCGTATTGCTTTGCGCATGGCACGTGGGATGAGCGGCGCGAAGAGGTCAAGCGGCTGGCATTTAAATCACTGGGCCGATTCTGTTCCAACATCGACCGGGCAGTGATCGACGCTCAAGTACTGGGGCCTCCGGACATCGAGGAGAAAGTCGGGCTGACGGGAGGACATATCTTCCAGGGAGAATGCCTGCCGCCCTACATGTGGGCGAAGCGGCTTTCGGCGCGGACTCCGATGCCGGGAGTGTACCTTTGCGGAGCCTGCACGCATCCGGGCGGCAGCGTCCTAGGCATCAATGGCCGCAATGCGGCGATGGCTGTGTTGAGAGATACGGCCAAAGCGTACTAGCATAGTTGCTGAGCAGCGGTTGCAATGTCACGGCAGAACGGAATTCGATGTCTGATGCAAGAAGGCCCTCACCAGTTCGTTTGGTTAGCGGAGTCGTGCTCGCCCAGACTTGCGGGATGTTGGGCTCGGCTACGTTTGCTTCCACGCTCGCGGAGCTGGCACGCCTCTGGCATCTGAACTCGGCCCACGCAGGCTGGGTCAGCAGCGCATATTTTCTGGGCTACACCATTGCCGTACCGCTGCTGGTGGCGCTCACCGACCGCTTCGATCCACGCAAGATCTACCTGGCAGGATGCCTTATAGGAGCCTGCGCCGGTGTAGGCTTTTCACGCTTTGCCAACGGTCTGTGGAGCGCGTCACTCTTGCAAGCTCTGGCGGGCATTGGGGTTGGCGCAACCTACATGCCAGGGTTGCGCATTCTGACCACGCGACTCGGCGAGCGGGCGCGCATCCGGGCAGTCCCTTACTACACAACCACCTTCGCGGTCGGTACCAGCCTTTCCTACATGCTGAGCGGGTGGGTGGCAGCGCACAGTGGATGGCGTTCGGCCTTCCTCGCCGCCGGAGCCGGGCCGCTGATTGCCGCCGCACTGGTGACCATGGCCACCTGGAATACAGCGCCCGCGGCGGCGGCGGTTCGCCCAAAGCGCCACCCACTCGACTTCCGCCCGGTGCTGCGGAACCGGCCAGCAATGGCCTATGTGCTGGCTTACGGTGGACACTGTTGGGAGATGTTCGCCTTCCGCGCCTGGTTGCCGACGTTCCTGCTGTTTGCGTGGCATCGCGCAGGACGTGCGAACGCCAGTCTTTCCGTGGCGCGATGGTCGATGCTGATTGTTCTCATTGGCGTTCCGGCTAGCATTCTTGGGGCGGAGTCGGCGGATTCCGGCACTCGCAACCGGAACATTCGGCGATTCCAGTTCGCGAGTATTGCGCTGTGTCTTGTTGGCGTCGCGTGCCTCGGTTTCTCGGTTTGGCTCACGCTTGCCGCACTATTTGCCTACAATGTGGCAATTGCCGCTGATTCAGGCGCGCTGACTGCCGGTGCGGTCGTCAGCGCTCGTCCTGAAGAGCAGGGAGCAACGCTCGCGGTCTATGCGCTGATCGGATTCCTCGGTGCCGGCATCGGTCCACTGATTGCGGGATTCGCCCTCGACTTGAGCGGCGGCTTTCAGAGTGTCAACTCCTGGTATTTTGGATTTGCGGCCATGGGCATCGGCTCGGCGTTGGCGGCAACGGCGATCACTTTTACCTGGGAGCCCGCTGGGTGTCCGAGGGCGTCGTATTGGACATCGGACTAACCAGCGCAGTACCTCTGCTTGCTAGATCATCCCTGTTCAGCTTCGCCCGAATGCCTCAATTCGTGCAACACTCACGGCCGTCTTGCGGTGGCTCTACTTGCGCTTAGCGCGCTTGGTGGTGGGGGTGGCCTCGGTGGTGAAATGCTGCCATCCCTGAGGCTCGAGTTCGGTGGTATAGCCGTTCTCGTGCTCAATGGACATTTCGTCGCCCTCGGTGATGTAACCGATGAGGGAGAGCGGGATGTCCTTGTATTCGGCGGCGAGGCGGCGGCCGGGCGGGACGGTGAAGAGAAGCTGGTATTCGTCTCCACCGTGGAGGGCGTGGCGCAGCTCGACCTCATGGCGGTTGAGCGAGGCGATGGGAATGGCATTCTCCTGCAGAACGGCACCCACCTTGGAGGCGCGGCAGAGGCGTGTGAGATCGAGCGAGAGCCCGTCGCTGATGTCGATCATCGCCGAGGGAATCTGCTTTTCGCGGAGGAAGCGGGCGAGGCTGAGCTGCGCCTGGGGATAGAAATGCGCGGGGTAGGACGAGGGGCGGAAACGGCGCTCGGGAGCAGCGTACATCTGCTCCAGCAGAGCGTAGGGTGCGCCCAGCTCACCGGAGACGAAGATACGGTCGCCGGGCTGGGCGGTGTCGCGGCGAATTGCCTTGCCCTCTGGCACGGTGCCGATGACGGTGATATCGGCGAGAACTCCGGTGGGAGATTGCGCCACATCACCTCCCGCGAGGGTGACGCCAGCTGCTTTTGCGGTGGTCAGAAGGCCATCGAAGAACTGGTCAGCCCAACGCTGCGGCAGCGCGGCGGGTAGGGCGAGAGAGAGAAACGCGGCGAAGGGTTCGCCACCCATGGCCGCGATGTCGGAAAGTCCGCGGGTCAGGCAGCGGTGACCGACCGTGTCCGCTGGGTGCCACTCGCGGCGGAAGTGAACCCCTTCCAGCGAAAAATCAGTGGTGACAAGAGTCTCCGTGCCGGAGTTGGTTCCGAGGATGGCGCAATCATCGCCAATGGATTCGAGGACACGAGCGGAGGCGGCGCGGCGAACGCTGGGGGCTGCAGCCTGGCTGGCTCGAGCGATGCGTTCGATGAGGCGGTTTTCCGGAATAGGCATGACCCGGAAAGAGTACTCCGAAACAGCAAACGAGTGGAAGCGGAGAGGAATTCAAACTGCGGACGGACCACGAGCAAGAACAAAAATCAAACACCCCACGTGGCACCTAAAGCTTTGTTCCCTGGCACCGGCAAAAGCCGGCCGCGGGAGCTAGGCGAACGTGGACATCCCGGTACGCTTGCGATCGCAGCAGCTAGACACTGGCAGACTCGCTGATCTGGGCAGTGAGTTCGTCGACCTTGCGCTCCAGGACGTGGCGGATGGAGAGGATGCCAATGAGACGGCCATCGTCTTCAACCACGGGCAGGTGGCGCTTCTGGTGATTGATCATGACGGCAGTGGCTTCGGCGATGGAGGTGGAGCGGGTCGCCAGCAGAACCGGGGTGGTCATTACGTCCGTGATGGGAATATTGCGCGGATCGCGGCCGCAAAGGGCGATGCGGGTCATGACGTCGCGCTCGGTGAAGACTCCGGCGACGATGCCGTGTTCGTCCACGACAGCGGCTGCCCCCATGCGGCGCTGGATCATGGCTTCAATCGCCTCGGCGGCGGTGGCGGTGAGAGGTACAGACGCAGGATTCGCAGCGCAGTAAGTAAGAATGCTCATATCAGTCACTTGGAAGAAAGATTACCTCTAAAGAGACGCTGGTGAACGGAAAAAGTTCCGTGAATATGGAAATACGCATTGAATTGCGATTCCGGGACAGATTCCGTAACTGGAAGACAAAAGCGGCTTCCAGGGTCAGAAAGCGAGGCAGACTAGCTGTCGCCCTGCTTGAGAATTTGGGCCAGGGTGGTGCGGAGATACTTGTGCGGATTGACGGGAACGCTCTGGATTCGGACTTCATAGTGAAGATGGGGCGAGGTGACTCGGCCTGTAGTACCGACATATCCGATGACTTGGCCGCGGTGAACGTGCTGCCCGGGGGTGATGGCGAAGCCGGAGAGATGGCCGTAGCGGGTGGCAACGCCGTGACCGTGATCGATGTTGATGAGGCGTCCGTAGCCGCTCATGAACTCAGCAAAGCTGACGACCCCGTCGGCAGCAGCGTGGACCGGAGTGCCGTAGGGAACGGAGATATCAACGCCGCTATGGAATGCACCTTCTCCATTAAAAGGATCGACACGCTCACCGAAGGAGCTGGTTAGGCGGCCTTCGACGGGCCAGAGCGAGGGAGCATCGGCGGCGTGGGTCCAATCCGAGAGCGAAGCGAGGCGGTGCGTGCCTTCCTGCAGACCGGCAGCGGCGGCTCCGGTGAGTGCCGATCCGCGCAGCGCGTATAGCGTATCGAGCGATGCCTGGTACTGTTCGGGCTGCACGTTGTCGTTTGTAGGCAGCAGGCGGGAATTGGTCTTGAGTCCGTAAATAGCGGAGACTTCACTGGCAATGGAGCCGAGCGAAGCGACCTGCACATCCTTCTCTTTGGAAACCTGCTCGAGCTGCGAGTAGTTGCGCTTGATTTGGTCTTTTTCAGCGCGAAGCTCGTTGAAGCGTTCGACCTTCCACAACATGCGGGCATAGGAGCCAGCCATACCGGTGATGGTGAACATTCCAATTAGGGCGCCAGCAAGGAAGACGTACAGGTAGTGAACAGGAATCGGGATCTTGCGGAGTTGCCCTTCTGCGTCGCGCGCGACAAAGAGGATGTACCAACGTTTCCGCAATGTGATCTCCCGAAAAATTAAAAAGATGTGACCGCCGAACTCAGGCCATTCGCAGAAAGGCACGCTTGGTGGTGCCCCGGTGGAGCGTCCGCACGCCCCTCCCTTGTCCGCTAGTTTTGTTGAACCAACCTGAGAAGACTAACAATCGCAAGGTAACACCGTCAACAATAAGCTTCCGTGCCCAGTCCCAAAAGGACAATAAGATGCCAATTACCGTCGGAGGTTTGTCACGAAAGGGCGATGAAATGGCGAAGTGGTGGATTTAGCGAGCGTTCCGGGATGATTTCGAGGTGACTGTTATAATCAAGTACTACGCCAATGCCGACGAAATCTACTACGGGCTTTCTTTCCTTCGAGGCACCTTCCCAGAATAACCGTATCCGCTCTACAACCGTGCTCTGCGTGCGACGCAAAGGGCGGGTGGTGATGGCGGGCGATGGGCAGGTGACACTCGGCGACCATGTCATTAAACAAAGTGCGCGGAAAATTCGGCGCCTCTATGAGGGAAAAATCCTGGCGGGCTTCGCTGGTTCCACCGCGGATGCGTTCTCTCTTTTTGCACGCTTTGAGACCAAGCTGGAACAGTACGCGGGAAACTTGGGACGCTCGGCAGTGGAGCTAGCTAAAGACTGGCGCACCGATAAGAGCCTGCGCCAGCTGGAAGCGCTGCTGCTGGTAGCCGACCAGAACCAGACCTACCTGCTAAGCGGCAACGGCGACGTGATTGAGCCGGATGACGATATTGCGGCAATTGGCAGCGGAGGACCATTCGCGCTGAGCGCTGCGAGAGCGCTGCTGCAGTTTACCGAGCTGGACGCTCTGAAAATTGCGGAAGCCTCGATGACCATTGCAGGACAGACCTGCATTTACACCAACGAAAAGTTCACGATTGAAGAGTTGTAAGAGCCGCTGAGCGGCTCGCCTCCTGCGGTGAAGCTGGAGGAGGCCGAAGTAACTGGCGTATGCGCAGGGCAATCTGCCCCGACGCCGAAAGGAAGTGCGATGGCGATTTATTTGCCACAGACCGTGGAAGAAGAGTTGATTGCGCTGGACGAATTGACGCCGCGCGAAATTGTGGCCGAGTTGGACAAGTACGTGGTAGGGCAGCACGACGCAAAACGCGCTGTGGCGATCGCGCTACGCAACCGGATGCGCCGCCAAAAGCTCTCGCCGGAGATGGCCGAAGAGGTGATGCCGAAGAACATCATCATGATTGGGCCGACCGGCGTGGGCAAGACGGAGATCGCGCGCCGACTGGCAAAGCTGGCGAATTCACCATTCCTGAAGGTGGAAGCCTCCAAGTTTACGGAAGTGGGCTACGTCGGACGTGACGTAGAGTCGATGATTCGTGACCTGATCGAGATCGCCATTGACATGGTGCGCGAGGAGAAGCTGGAGGACGTTGCGGAAAAGGCGGAGATGAATGCGGAAGAGCGCATTTTGGATCTGCTGCTGCCACCGTCACCGGGCACCACGACTGCGTCTGGGGCAGACGGAACGAAGATGGACGCCGAGACCCGCCCTGCAGCCGGGTACGCGGCAACAGATGCCGCTCCCGCCGCAGGCGCTCTGCTGCCAGCCGAGAGCAACTCACGCACGCGCGAGAAGTTGCGCCAACAACTGCGCGAAGGCAAGCTCGACGAGCGCACAGTGGAGTTGGAGGTGCGCGAGAAGAACATGCCGGCGTTTGAGATCATCAGCAATCAGGGCATTGAGGACATGGACATCAATTTTAAGGACATGTTGCCCAATATCTTTGGCCAGCGCACGAAAAAGCGGAAGATGAAAGTGAGCGAGGCCTTTGAGTACCTGATATCGGAAGAAGAGCAGCGGCTCATCGACATGGACCAGGTGACGAAGACGGCGCTGGACCGGGTAGAGCAAAGCGGCATCATCTTTTTGGACGAGATTGATAAGATCGCCGGGCGCGAGAGCGGACACGGGCCAGACGTCTCGCGCGAGGGCGTGCAGAGAGACATTCTGCCGATCGTGGAGGGAACGACGATCAATACGCGTTACGGGATGCTGCGTACCGATCACATCCTGTTCATTGCGGCTGGCGCGTTCCACGTATCGAAACCAAGCGATCTGATTCCCGAACTGCAGGGACGTTTTCCGATCCGGGTGGAACTGAAATCACTGACGGTGGAAGACTTCGTGAAGATTCTTACCGAGCCGAAGTCGTCACTGACCAAGCAGTATGTGGCTCTGCTGGACACGGAAGGGTTGAAGCTGGAGTTCACGCCCGATGCGCTGGAGGAGATTGCGATCTTCGCGGCCAAGGTCAATGAGACTACGGAGAACATTGGAGCGAGGCGGCTGCACACAATCATGGAGCGGGTGCTGGATAAGATCAGCTTCGAGGCTCCCGAGCTGAAAGAGAAGGAAGTAAAGATCGACCGGGAATACGTAGGCAAAATGCTGGCCGATATCGTGAAAGATCACGACTTGTCGCGCTACATTCTGTAAAGGCTACGCGCATTGATGATAAAAGCTATAGCGCCGCTCTCAAGGAGGGCGGTGCTTTTGCGTGTGCGCGGAGTTACCGGCTGGGCATATCTCTCTGTTCGCAGGAGCGTAACGAAAGAGTTCCGTTACGCGTTCTGGTTGTGCAAGAATGTGGCCATTCGTTTTCGGTACAAGCGAGCGGGATTCGGTCCGACAAAGCATCCGGGCAAGCGGTGGAGATTCATTCTAGAATAGGACCATGACGATGGACAGAACGGAGAACGCGGGTTCGGCGGAGCTGGCGGCAAAGCGCGAGCGGCTCTATGCAAGGTTGCGCGAGCTAGGGCGCGTGCTGGTGGCGTACTCGGGCGGAGTGGATTCGGCATACCTGGCGTGGGCGGCGCACCTGGTGCTGGGCGGGGAGATGCTGGCTGTGCTGGCGGATTCGCCCTCGTTGGCGCGGGCACAAATGCGCGATGCGGTGAGTTTCGCCGCAGAGTGCGGAATTCCGCTGGAGATTGTGCGTACCGATGAGCTGGAGAATGAAGATTATCAGCGCAATGATGCGATGCGCTGCTTCCACTGCAAGAATGAGCTGTTTGGAGTGATGGAGCAATTTGCGACCTCGAAGGGTTGGGCGGCCGTGGCCTACGGGGTCAACGTGGACGACCAGGGAGAGTGGCGCCCGGGACAGAAGGCGGCGCGGCTGCATGGAGTTGCGGCTCCGCTGCTGGAAGCAGGACTGACAAAGGCGGATATTCGCGCGCTGGCCGCAGAAGCAGGGTTGCGAGTGTGGGAAAAACCGGCGTCGGCCTGCTTGTCGTCGCGTATTGAATACGGGCGTAAGGTGACGCGCGAGGCCCTAGAGCAGGTGGAGCGCGGTGAAGATGCGCTGCGGGCGATGGGCTTCCGGCAGTTCCGGCTACGGCACCACGGCGACGTGGCGCGCATCGAAATTGCGCGCGAGGAG
>Ga0181520_10009918_pt1 | contig 12974 bp, 22 predicted proteins | sample PEATcosm2014_Bin_29_FD_132451 | JGI IMG/M metagenome (GOLD analysis project Ga0181520, IMG submission 132451) | Peatland microbial communities from MTU Mesocosm Facility, Houghton, MI, USA - PEATcosm2014_Bin02_30_metaG | ecosystem: Environmental > Terrestrial > Soil > Wetlands > Peat | place...
AGGCCAGCTCGCCCGACTGCGCCTGTTCGATATCGGGCCAGTCTGGTGAGTAGTCGTCTTCGGTAACCGGACCTTCATCGGTCTGGGTGGTGAACGTCTTGTCACCGATGAAGCTGGCGCCCGGCCCTCCCCACCAGGCTTGGCTGACCTCTTCCCACACCTTTGGGTTTTTCGCCCCGCCAAACTGGTGGTAGTACTGGATGGCCTGGTCTGCTGCGATGACATCTTGGGCAAAGGGGGACCAGTCAGATTTGGCAGCGTCTGCTGACATATCGTTATCGGTGAACTGGTAAGCACCTCTGCCACCGTCAGAAGCCTCAGCCTGATAGTCACCACCTGATTCATGGCCCATGGTGCCAATCAGGAAGTCCAGCAGACCAGACGGGGCGCCTACGATAATGGCACCTGAAGGTAGTTCAATACTTCCTTCTGGGAGCTGTTCGCCAGCTTTGGTGCCTTCCAGGACTTCCACCGTCCCGATGCCAGGTTCATTTACATCGTCAATACGCCCCGGTACCTTGGCGATTCCGAAAGGCTGGGTCATTGGTGGTGACGCCCCTTCACAGCCCGCTTTACAATGCCCCGCCAGCGCAGTCCGACAATCCCCATCACCATCCAGGTGTCATGGAACGCCTTACGCACTTCGCCCTTTTCTAAGGGAATGACAGCCTTCTTGTCAGGCTTCAGCTTTGGTTCAGGCACTGTAAATCTCTGTGCCCGGCAACGTGCTGGCAAGCCCCGCTGTGCGGGCATGGATATAGCTGGTGTACATCAGGATGGCTGCCAACACACCGCCAGCGATGATGGCCATGCGATGGCGTGCGTCTATGAATGCTGCAATGCCGACAAATACTGCAGCCTGGACAACGCCAATGTTTACCCATTTCATCAGCGTATCTGCTCTCGCTGAAGCGTTTATCTCTGTTGTCTGTGGGCTGCTGCAAGCTGCTGCGATTATCTCATATACGATGCCAGCAGATACCAGAAATGCGATACCATCAGACCCACCGACAGACACACTGGCTGGCATGGTTACTTCTTCTTGGCTGGCGCCTTGGCAGGCGTGGTGCTGGGTGCCACGCCAGCTTGCCCGGTAGTGGCCTTCACAGCCGTGCCAGTCTCAGTGGCAGCTGCAGTCTTGGCTGTGGTCGCCTTGGGCGTGGCTGTCTGGCCCAGAGGCTGAGCTGTCGCTAGGGCTTGCTGGGGCGTCTGAGCGGTGGCTGAGGTGGAACCAGGATTGGCTAGGGCTGCTGGTGTCGGCTGGGTGCTGCCAGCGTGGCGCCCTGTGGCGTCAGTAGCAGGCGTATGGGTGGCTGTGGTGGGATGCGCTGCCTGGGTGGTGGGTTTCGCACCCGGGGATGCCTTGGACTTGGCAGCCGACAGCCCGCTTACAGCCTTGCTGAGGGTTCCTATTTCGCTGTTCTGCTTTTTGTTTGTGTTCGCCTGGCCGGTAATCTGGTTCTGTTGGCTCGCCAAGGTCTGGTGCTGTTGGGCTTGCGTGGCTTCATCTGCGGTCTGGTTGCCGGTTATCTCGCCCTGTTGTGTGCCCAGCTCAGAGCTGAGCGCAGCCCAAGCAGCATCTTCATCAGTGCCATTGTCGCCACTACTGGTGGTGCTGGTGGACGCTGACGTGGTGGCTGTACTGGCCTGGTTCGCCTTGTATTTCTCATAAACGTAATAGGCCACGAAGAAGATGACACCAGCAATCAGTATCCATTGCCAAATCTTAAGCTTGGGCACCCTTGCCCCCCTTCAGGAAGGCAAAGTCAACGTCCCAGTCCAGCTTCCACGTGCCCTTCCCGATGGCGTTGCCGACAAGATAGGCGGCAGCCACCAAGTAGCCCACCATGGCCAGCATGGGGCTGAGCAGGCAGGCCAGGATTCCCCAGCCAAAGCCAGTGACAAAGCCCACTTTGTACTGGTTCCAAAAGTCTTCCATCACGCACCTACCAAGCTTGAATAGTCCTCAGTGTTTGACATCGGCACGTCCCCCAGCTCTGAAGTGATCGGAGGTGGAACGTTGCCCTGCACGCTCTGCATGAAGGACTGGGGCGCAACCGGCCCGTCCCCTATTGGGTAGTTCTGCCTTGGGAAGATGACGTGGCGCCCGTCCACGTCATAGTCCTGCCACCACTGCTCATTCCAGGTGGTGAACCAGATACGGGGCACCCTGCGTAGCGCCAGGGCTGCCAGCTCGCCAGGCGTGCTGGCACCGAGCAGCTGGGCGTTCATGGGGATGGGAAGCGGGGCTCTGGGCTCCCGTGGCTCCGCACCTGTGAAGTCAGGTGACCAGTGGATGTTCCGCCAGTCCTGGGCTTCTGGGAACTGGTTGTCCACATCCAACAGGTCATAGTAAGCAGCGGGCTGAGACTCGCTCAGATCGTAAGAAAGCTTGACATCGCCTTTCTTCGCCTTGGTATCTGTTCCTTTGCGAGCGAACCTGATAGGCGCCTGCAAGCGAGCGATGGACGGGTCAATAGATTCCAGTTCATCAAGCGGGGCAGCGTCAACCTCAGCAAAGATGATGCCCGGACTCAGATAACCGCCATACGGGTCCAACGGGTCGGGCCTGTCGGTCCCCAGCATCGGGCGCCAGGTGTCCAGTTTGTTCTGGCGAAGGGAATCACCAGCACCCTGGTCGATATCGTATTCATCCGGCATAACGCTCAGCCTACCTTCTTGGATGTGGCAGCCGTGGCCAGCCCTGCGATAAGTGATTCCCCACCACCAGCGCCCAGCACCAGCACATCGGCAATCATCAGCCCGGCAAGAGCTGCAGCGATGGTAGGTGCCACGCCTGCCAATAGATAAAGGACACCACCCAGCAAGGTGGCGCCCACTACGGTGGGAACGACAGAGCTGGCCTGTCCGCCCTTCCAGCGGTACCAAGCGAGCCCTACACAGAGGGCAGTTCCGCCCACCACCAGCAGACGTGCAGTCCGTTCATCCATCAAAACTCCATGGGAATGTCAACGTCAGGCGGTAGGAAGTCTTCAGGCGGTTCTGCCCCTTCGCCTTCCCCTTCGCCTTCCCCTTCGCCTTCCCCTGACCCCCCACCGCCACCGCCAGCGCCCAGCAGCTTGCTCAGCCCACCACCTGAAACGGCCGCTTTGGCCAGTTCAAAGCCCAGCAATGGGCCGAGCAGGTTAGTGATGCCAGAGCCCCGTTGGTACTGGGGCAGCCCCTTCCCACGCATCGTGCGATCTATGACCGTGGCCAGGCTCAGCCCGTTGAAACCACACCAAGCAGCCAAGCTGCCAATAAGAAGGGCGAACAGGGGCATGGCGCCCTACAGGTACTGCCAGATACCAGTGAAGGTGATGGTGGGGCTGCCTGTCGTATTGATGTTTATCCACCAGCCAGCTGGTACATAGAGTGTGAAGGACACGACGCCCGATGTGCTGAACGCAGGCACTATCGTCTGGGGCGCCAGTCCAGCAGCAACTGTGGCCATCGGGCCGACAGCTGCTGTGATGGTCGCACCTGATGCAGATGTGCAGACGCCAACCACTGTGATAAGGGCGTCACGCCCTGACACTGGCCCTGTGGCAGGGCCAGACGGGTTCTGCACAGGTGTGTTGGCTGTGATGCTTATCGGCGCTGCCAAGGTGGTCAGAAAAGAACCGCCCAGCGAGCCTAGCGAACCACGTTCATCACGTTTCTGCTCAAGCCTCTGTCTCAGTTGTCTCAGAACTTCACCAAGCATCAACAGTCACCCAGTCTGAATAGTGGAAATATTCGATTCTGCACGCAGCTTCTGCACGTTGGCAGACGACAGGTAGAACAAAGCGATCAGGATGAAGACAGCAATGACAATCCCCATCCAGAAGCTACGCATCAGCCCTGCCCCGTAGCTGCCTTGATGATGGTTGCGCCACTGGTGCCCAGCGAAGTGATGCCACTGGCTGTGCCCTTGTAGTTCTTGACCAGGACATAAACCAGGGCGATCAGGAGCAGGGCGCCGATGGCTGAGAAAATGCCGTTAACGCTCACGTTGTCCCCTTTGTTTGCCAGGGCGCAGTGACAGCTTTGGCAGCCACAGCCGCTTTGGTGGTGTGCCAGCCGTGGACGCCGAGCAGGATGCTGCCCAGCCCCATAAGAATGTAGTTGGCTGCAGGCGGTAGCCCTCCTGTGCTGGTGCTGCCCACCACCAAGGAAGCAACACCAGCCAGGAAGGTACGCACGTCAGCAGGCAGGAAGTCGATTAGTTGACCCACCGCATTGGTAGGCGAAGGTAGGGGAGTCATCAGCTCGCGCTCGCAGTCTTTCCTTTGAACATGGACAGAAGGGCCGACAGGCCAAAGAAGGACCCGATAAGCCAGCCGATAAGAACTAGCATCCAAGGCTTCATCTTAAGAACCTCCCTTCCCAACGCCAACACTGGTGGAAATGGTGAAGTGAAACAAGCCCAGAACACCAAGGGCAATCAGAATGATGGCAGCCAGCACCGTGGCTTCATCCACCCTAAAGGGCGTCATGGAAGCGTTGCTATTGCTGTAAGCCACAGCATCCCCTTTCTTACAGCGTCACAGGGATGAAGATGGATTCGTTGCTGTCAGGGGGCGCCACGTCATTGGTGAGCACCACAAGTGTCCCACCAGCTTGGAACGTGCCCCTGACTTCCAGCTTCGTACTCTGCAAGGTGGGCAAGTAACCGTTGCGCAGTTCATCGCCCACAAGCAGCCCAAAGTCGTTGCAGAAAGGCAATGGGTAGACGCCTGTGTCCTGGACACCAGAAGCCGGAACAGAAGATGTGTTCAGCGTGGTCCCAGCGTTACCTGCGTAGCCAAAGTCCCTGTAGGTCTTCTGGCGCCAGAGGGAGATGTCCTGCTGAATGACTGGCTGATTGTCTTTCCAGACTTCCAACTGCAGCGGTGTCACAGAGTCAGCCCTGATACCTGCAGCACTCACGAAGATGAATATGAGGTTGCGCAGGTAATAGCCCAATCTGGTGAGCTGAACCTTCTGAAAACCAGCGTTCACAGGGAACGTGCTGACAGTCCAGAACTGCGTGGTATTGAGCGCAGGTGGGCGCTGGGTCGTCTGGTTGCCGAGCACATCATGGGCCGGAGGTTGTGACCAAGCATCAAAGTACGTGCTGACAGTCACAGTCGGCTGGGGTGAAGGCGTGCTGGTGAAGAGGTTACCGGAGCTGTTCACTGTCATGGACAGCTGGTAAGCAGCAGCTGCGTTCAGGTTTGTAATGCTGCCAAGCCCGTTCCTCTTGAGGATTTCAATCGGAATGTAATACCAATACGTGATGTTTGGTATCGAACCCGTCAAGTCCTGGCCCATAACCTGGGGATCGAAATACGCCCCGTAACCGCCGTACTTCTGGATGAACTGGCTAAGCCCGGGGGAACCAAGGGCGCCCTGGACAATCGGCCCATAAAGCGGGTTACCGGAAGTGTCCTGCAACGTGATGGTCTGCAGGATGCTTGCATAACCATCGTACTGGAAGGCAGTTCCACCGGTCCCACCGGTCAGGGCAACCTTTATCCAGACGCCACGCAGGAAGCCGTAGGCGGGAATGTTCACCAGGGGTAGCGGTTGGGTGGCTGTGGTCATGGTCACTGTCTGGACAGTGATGGGTTCCTCATGCTCAAAAGCGCTTCGCCTGAAGTTAATCGCCTTGGGCGCAGGAGCTGCACCACCCTGGGGCTTTGCCTGGTTCTGCTGCAGAACAGACATCACAGCGCCCGTATCGGACGCCACCTTGGCCAGCTGGTACACCTCCCCATCGTGGAAGTCATGGCCATGGATTGTGTCTTGCGTTCCGCACCCTCCCTAAAGGTTAATCGCTGTCAGGGCCTTGGCCATCTGGGAATCAGGAGCCAAGGATACAAGCATATAAAAGACAAAGTGGGCCACGACCAGACTGGCCATGAACCAAAGGAAGCCGACAAATCCAGTCGCTCCGCACCCTCCCTAGCTGTTCTGCTCGGTCATGGTGAGAAAGATTAGCAGGCAGGCCAGGCGAGCAGGCAACGACTGGTCCTCAGACAATCTTCTCAGGTGTGAAGCGCACCAGCTCGCCTTCCCTCACATTGATACCCAGCCACTGGTAACGCTCTAGGGTCCGCACCACGTCACGCACCTGGAAACGATCCAGGCCAGCCATCTCACCGATGCGATCAGCGTTCCCCAGGTCATTCTCCCTGGCAACAAAAATCCATTCCACCTGGTCATAGGCCAGTAGGGGAATGTTGGAAGAACGCTGCGCCGAAACCCAGAGACTGTTGCCGGAGCTGCGCCACTGCTGCCAGCCCAGTTCAAAGTGCGCCGACAGGTCAAGCCACTTGGGACTGGCAGCGAACATCAGTTCATCAATGTAAACGTCCCTGGGCACGTCATCCTGGGCGATCTTATCCAGGGCGTCTTTAAACACCTTGGCGGTGGCCGGGACGGCGGTGGGGATGATCGTAGGAATCCAGAGCAACAGGCGCTGGCGTCCCTTGCTGTCATCTTCAATGCTTTTTGGCCAGCGCCTGATGCGTACCCAGCCCCGCTTCATCAGTTCATCGTAAAACGGGTCCTTCTTTTTCGTACCGAGCATGACAGCACGTTTTTGCTTGGCCAGCAGCCACATCATCAGCGTGGTCTTGCCGGACCCGTTCGGGCCGATGCAGGTAACGTGCTGGCCGGGCTTGACCTTCCAGTCCCTGATGAAGATTCGGAAGTCAATATCCTGGATATCTGTCCAGTGTTCCTTTTCCTGCAGTCCTACCATCAGCCTTGCGCCTTACGGTGAACATCAATGGCCAGTTTGATAGCGCCAGGCTGGGACCCGTCCAATGGCCCGTCAGCCCAGTCGTCCATGACAGCCTGGGCCATGACTTTGTTGGTTTCATAGCGCCATTTGTTCTTGGGAATGAAGGCATGCTCACGTTGCGGGTCTTCATAGTGACGTGACTGGCGCCCTCCCTTGCCACCTTTCTTGCGCGCTCTGCGCCCGCTGGTCACGGTTCCAGCCAGCGGGTCACGTCTTTGTTCCAGCGCCTGAAGTCACGCACCAGCTGGCAGGCGATGTAGATACCGGCAAAGACCATCCAGCGCCTTTCCCACTTACTGGACTTCATCCGCGTAGTCATCGTCACCACCCTTCACACCCGGTTCGGCAAAGACAATGCCAGCATTCCGTACGGTCATCATGGCACCCACAGGCACTTCATCTGGTTCAGGCTCTGGTGGTTCGGGCGGTGGCGGTGGCGGTGGGACCGACTGGACTGGTCTGGACGGGCGTACCGGTCTTTCTCCCATCGGCTCGCCAGCATGGGCTGGGGGCTTGGCAGCCATGGGCGGGGCGAACCCAGACCCGCCTGCCATGCCTTGCACAAAGCTTAGGAAGTTAGGGTCCTGCATGGCCTGGGCGAACACATCGCCAAGATTGCCGTTCCCGGCAGACTCGCCCGTGCGCTGGTCAGTGGCGGTGGTGTCGATAGGCGCCACAGCAGCGAACACCCTGAAGGGAGCAGGAATGTTCTTTATGACACCATGATGGGCTGCAATGGGGAATCCCATGGACAGCATTATCATGCAGACGCCGAACCAGGGCGCATCAAAGGCGAGCATTTCTATGATCTTGCGAGCCTTAGGGTCGGCATCTGCCCAGTCCGACAAGGACTGCGCCAGAGCTGGCGTGCCCTTGTGGATTATCTCACCATCGTAAGAATCCAGCATCCCAACGCCTGTAGACACAAGCGATAGGGAAACTGTCAGGCGTGACTTCAGGTCTTTGCTGCTGGTGGACGTGCTGCCCGAACCACCAGAGCTGGCCGAGCTGGTCTTAGGCTTGCTCGCTCTGGCTGGCCTGGACGAGCGGCCTTGGGACCTTATCTTATGAGCGTGCCAGCGATGAGCACCCAGCCTGGCTTTGGTATTGAACGGCGGTAGTTCTTCGCACCCTTTCTCAGTGCAGACCCAGACATCGCCTGCATCGTCAATAGGCGTCTTCTCGCCATCAGCTTCCAGCACACCTGCTGTGTCGGTCATGGTGTCACTTCCAACGGTTTGCCTGTCCAGTCAAGTTGCAACACTTCGCCTGATCCACTCACGAAATCAGATACCAGGCGTAGGAACGCTGCTTTGTGTTCCACACAAACATCCATTCCCTGCAGGTTGCCATTGTCATCTTTGTCTAGCCAGATTCTACAATCGGCGTAACGTTGCACCAAAGTGGTTTTTCCACAGTTGGGAATCTCACAAACAAACTGGGAAAAGTTGGGATAGCTCACTTCTTGCGCCCAAACAGTTGCTTGTCAAACCAGGGGACCTTGGGACCTTCCACCTTGCCCGGGTCTGGGTCTGGGTCTGGGTCGGTCATTTCCCCACCTTCTGGGTCATTAAAGAACAGGTCCTGTAGCTTTTCCACGATGCTGCCCGATATCTCAGCCTTCAGGCGTTCCCGTGATTTACTGGTGGCTTCCCAGTCTGCCTTTTCTTCTGCTGACCAGTCCTTGAACGGGTCTTCTTCTGGTGGTTCGGTGATTTTAGACATGATTCCCTTTCCCTTATTGCTCTGTTAACGTCTGGTCCCTGTTGCCATTTAGTCACGCTCGCTTCCTGTAGACCCGTACGCTGTGGCTGCCCACCCTGCGCCCGGTACGCCCTTTGTGATCGGTGGCCACCACGTCCCTGCCAGATTCTTTGACGGTCACCTGGATGTCTGGGTAACGGGCCTTGACGGCTGCTCGCACCCTGCGCTTGTCTTCTGGCGTGCCGTACTGGGCGACCCGAACCAGGGCATTACGGGCGTGGTCTTCGTCCTGGATGGGATATTCCCTGCGCTCAGGAATGGCGAAGTCACTATCTGGCAGCCCTTTGCGCTTCTTGGCAGTCAGCACAGTCATGAGGCTGAGTGTAGTCTATGGAGCATGACCACCAATAGATACCTGTTAGGCGCAGATTCCGCATTCCCCCAGCCCACAGAGTACAAAGCTGGGCGCCAGTGGTGGGGCGTCTACGCAGCCGGGAACACACCTCATGTGTGGACACCTGGCGAAGTGAGAGCCCTGGACGCTGCTGGCATCAAAGGCTGCCTTCCCATCGTTGTCCCACCTCAGTCCTGGCCCTGGGTCGGCATTGCCGATGGGGAAGATGGGGAAGAAACGGTGCTGCGAGAACTGATAGCAGAAGCCCAGGCATGGGGAGTCAAGCAGGGCGAGCCCCTTTGCCTGGACGTGGAAGAAAGTTTCGCAGAGCTGGTGGGAACAAATATGGCGAGCCTGCTATCCACCTGGTACATGCTGGTAGCCGAGGGCGCCCACTTCATCCCCTGGGTATACGGTTCCAGCGCCACTGTTGGCGAAGCACGCAACTGTAACAAATGGGTGGCCTACTGGCCGGAGAAGGTACCCAAGGACCCGACTGTCCCAGCTGGTTTCAAGGCTTGGCAGTACGCAGGCAGGTGCTTTGGCGACAAAATCGACCTGGACGTTGTGGAAGGGCCGGTGGTCTTCGCCAGCACTGCCGGTACCGGCCCGATAACTTTGGGACTGGAAGACCCGCCTGCCCCAGCCAAGCCCACCAAGCTACAGTTGCAGCAGGATTTGACCAACGCCATCCACGCCATAGAAGTGGCAGAAGCCACATTGGAGCAGATGAACTAATGAGCCCGCTTCCCACAGACCACATAGCACCTCCGCCCGTCAGCCCTGACCCTGACACACCAGCAGAGCTGACTGCCCTTCTTGCAGACCCGCCCAGTGCCTTGCAGGCCATCCTTGACGACCCGGGCACGCCTGAAGCTGTCAAGGCTGTCGTGCGGGTCGCCATCACTTTGGAGCAGGCGCAGAAGGCGAGCGACAAGGCAGCAGCTGACGCAGCCACAGAATCCGACAGGCCAAGTGTCGTGACAAATCTGGGAAACCCGTTGGCGCCCGTGGACACAGCCACCCACTGGGTGGACCCGTTCATGACAGCCCGCCAAGCAGCTGAACAGGCTGCGACTGCTGAGCCAGAGGCTGAGCCAGAAGCTGAGCCAGCACCTGTGGCCCAGGTTCCCCCGTCCCCCATCGTCTTTGCCGAACCTGCGCCCGTCGCTGCGTCAGCACCCACCACTGATGAAGCCGTACAGGCCATGCTTGATGACCCAGACGTGCCGGATGCCATGAAGGACGCCATCAGAGGCAATCTGGATGCGGTTAAGGGCGTACTGGGCGGACTGCTCGCATCCTTGACTGAGAAGTCTTAGGAGCTGCGGAACGGCTGACACAGCCCATCGCTGGGAACCTCAGCCCCAGCCAGAAGATTATTCGGAAGACGACTACGGGCCGGGCACCACTAGCGACAGGGTGCTAGGACCAGACGTCTTTGAAGAACCATTCAAGAACGTCCCTATTGGCAACGTGGAAGGTTTCGCCCACCCGGGAGGGTTCCACAGGGACATCCAAGAAGGCGAAGACATAGCTGAGGCTACCGCCTGGGACCTGACAGAGCTGGCGCCCCAGCAGGACGTTTCCACACCACCGATTGCAGGTGACCTGCCTGCTTCGTCTTATGGCGGCCCACAGACCACCTTGGAAGGGCCGGGCACGCCCAGGGACACCGCTGTAGAACGTCTGGCAGCAGAAGGGCAGCGCCCCTACTACCTGACCAAAGAGCTACGCAAGCTGCCCAACATCGGTGACAGAGGACCCGACAGGGTACACATCACCTACCACATTGTTCAGACAGAAGAAAAGGGCGCCATGGTGGCCACGTACCGCACGGTACCGGTCACCACCCAGCCCCAGATAATTCTTCCCAGGGACAATGACCGTAAGCGAGCCCTGTTGACGGTGGTTTATTCCACACCTGGCGATGGAGACTTCGTGGCCATTGGTAATAGGGAACTGGCTGGGTTCACCTGGGACCCGACATCTGGCGGTGGGTTCCCTCCCATGAACAATGCTTGGCTGATCGGCTGTGCTGCAACCGGTGGGCAGGACACTGAATACTCCCACATCAATGCAGCTTCTGCCGGTACTGTCCTTTCCACTGTGCCTGTCGAGCTGTCTACCTTCACGGTGAACACACCAGACACCGTGGCTGCGACCGTCACCCTTTACGATGGGCCAGTGGCCGGTGGCGTGGTTATCGCAGTCATCAAACTACCCACTTCTGGTGGCGCCTACGCCATTCCTTTCAACCTGGAAACCAGGACAGGACTTTCCTACGTGGCCACAGGTTTCACGGGTAGCGGGGACACGACAGCGGTTTACTCGCCTTCCCAGTCAGCAGCCACCAATGCAGAGCAGACGATAGAAATCAAACACTGCGCAGACATCTGGGCGTGCTACGTACCCAACGGGTCTACACCTAACGGGCTCACTGCCATTGTCGGCATCCTGTCGGAAATCAATGACAGAGGGCTAAAGTCGGTGAACCCAGCGAACCAGTCAGGGCCGGTAAGCAGGTAGGTCTAGGCTGTCGCCATGAACAGGCGCGGCTTCCTTCAGACAGGGGCAGCAGTGACAGCTGGGCTAGGGATGCAGCGAGGGAAGGCACCACCGCCCGTGGCATCGGATGGGGCTATCCCCTATCGTCAGACTGTCCCTTTCGCACTTACTGCCATCGGGCTAGCCCAGGACATTGCTGTCACCCTGACGCCCGGTAACCAAGACTTCATCATCAGCATTACCTGTCCAGGACTGGGCACTGCCGTACAGTTGACAGCCCTGTTGGACCAGGTAGAACAGGCAACCTGGTACGGAACAGCCATCTTGCAAGGTCTGCTGGTACGTGCCACCCAACAGCTCACTGTCGTGATAACGCCCCTGTTCCTGGCACAGGTCGGGTCACCAAGCTACTTCCAGATAGCTGGTAACAGGTGGCCAGCAGGCCAAGCCCCACCCACCATGCCCCATGTGGACGTGCAAGGCACCCTGTCGCAGCAGTTGGCCAGCAATACCGGTCTGGGGACGCCTGTGACCCTTATAGGTGGCTGGGACCAGTTGGAAGGCGCTGCTGGTGAGCCCAATGCAGTCCAGGTCAATGAAGCTGGCATCCTGCTCACAGGCGCCCGGGATACTGCAGCAACAAACCAATACGCTGTAACAGCCACAGCTGGCGTGGCAGTCCCTGTGCCCACTTCCAACATTCGCACAGCCTGCACCATCCACGTCCCTGCCAGTTCTTCTCAGCCGGTATTCATCGGGACTAACAGCTCACTTACAGTGAGCAATGGATACATGATCGAACCTGGCCACAGCCACACTGTAAGCTGGGGGGGCGGGGCGATATACGCTGTCGCTGCAGCAGCAGGAACCACTATCAGTTACTGGGATGAATGATGGCCAGACCTAGGGCGGACGACCCGGGGGGGGCTGCATCAAGCGCAGCCATAGCAGCCTTAGGTGGCACCACTGTCATCGTCCCAGCTGCTGGGAGTACATCTACATCAGTTGCTTTGCAAGGCGTTGCGACGGGGCAAGCAATAGCTCTATTTTGGTTTAGCACAGCATTGGTATTGCCCACATCCATAACCGACACTTTTTCGACTGGCTATACCTGGACCTTGGTGCAATCAATAACAGGCAATGACTTCATAGGTGCCTTATACATTGGAACGGGGGGAAGTGGCACATCCGGCACCGTCACCGTAACCACCTCAGCGTTGGAGACATCTGGCGCTATGGCTGTTCCAACAGTGAATGTATCGGGTGTCGACGTGTCAGGTTCGAATTCAGGAACAAGCGCAACGCCAACATTCTCTCTTACTCCCTCGGCGGCAGGTGAATGCGCAATCTATGCGTGTATTATCGATAGTGGCAGCCCGACTATTAATCCACTCCCGGCTTACCCTTGGATTAATGCCAGTGCTAACTATGCCGACCTTGCTATGTACATTTCGCCTCCTGCAAGTGTTTCCCTAGTATGCAACTGGGGAATACTCTCTGGGCACTGGATAACACTTGGGATGATTCTCAAGTGACCGAGGCCACCGCCACCATCATCGCTGCCGGCCTGCCGGTCCTCCTCGTCCTCCTCGGCGC